>WBZM01001638.1_pt1 | contig 21347 bp, 14 predicted proteins | sample 5204271 | NCBI WGS metagenome assembly WBZM01 (sample SAMN12344346, study PRJNA552823) | activated sludge metagenome | biome: Activated sludge suspended growth; feature: Nitrification reactor; material: Wastewater; isolation source: activated sludge from nitrification reactor of wastewater...
GGCGAAGAGAACGACGGCGCCAATACCGCGACGGCTCGCAACAACGCCCTCGCCGGCGGCGTCAACGCAATCAACGGTCTGCCGATCGGTGGCGCCGGTCTTGCCGCATGGTACGCCGCCAACATCCAGGGCGGCGCCGGTTCCTTCGTCATCCCCGCCAACGACTTCACCGACTTCGCCGGCGCCGTCGCGACCAAGATCGGTCGCGAGATCACGGGTGCTCCCGAGCCGGGTTCGCTGGCCCTCGCCGGCCTCGCACTGGCCGGTGTCGCAGGCCTGCGCCGCAAGCAGCGTTCCTGATCGCAGTTCGCAGCGAAAGGGCCGGCACCCTCGGGTTGCCGGCCTTTTTCATTCTGCAACCGGCCGCCAGGCCTGCGGCCGTGACCACAGGAGTCCGGTAGCTCCCGCTCCGTCCGGACAATCACTCTTTCCCCTGACGGCGAACGAACTGGCGCCAGCAACGCTCCTGCCAGGCGGTGGCCAGCCGCACGTGGCGGTCGATGTTCCCCTACGGCAACGACGGCTCGATCGCCCGACACGCGCCACCCGTCGTGGCCCGGACGGGCCAGCGAGCCCATGGCAGCCGTTCCCCACTGCTCCGGCAGGAGGAGCTCCTTGCTCCCAAGCCTCCGGCGACAGCGGGCGCGCCACGGCCCGATGTCGAAACTTTTTACACTCCCCCGCGACGGCGACTCCTGGAAAGCCGGTTCCGGAGTTGGAAAGGGTTCTAAATCCGTTGCTTGATTGACTCATTCGATGTCTGGCACGGTTTCTGCTTAGATAGATCACGGGACGAAATGTTCTTCCCGAACCAACCAACTCAAGTGAGGACAACATGAACAAAATCAGCAAGGCACTGGCCGTCGCGGCCGTTGCAGTCAGCGCCGCATACATGCCGGCCGCCCAAGCCACCGACGTCGCCGTCGAACTGGCTCTCCTGATCGACGTCTCGGGCAGCGTTGACGCCACCGAGTACGCCCTGCAGAAGGGTGGCTATGTCCAAGCCTTCCAGAGCGCCGGCATCCAGAACCTGATCGAGAACTTCACCGGTGGCAAGGGTATCGCCGTCACCTTCATCGAATGGTCGAGCGCGAACGAGCAAGCAGTCAAGGTCGGCTGGACCCACCTGCAGACGGCTGCCGACGCCAACGCCTTCGCCGCCGCCGTCAACGCCACGACCCGCTCGTTCTCCGGCCTGACCGCTCCGGGCAGCGCAATCAACTTTGCCGCTCCGCTGTTCAACAACAGCTTTGACGGCCGCCAGGTCATCGACGTTTCGGGTGACGGCGAAGAGAACGACGGCGCCAATACCGCGACGGCTCGCAACAACGCCCTCGCCGGCGGCGTCAACGCAATCAACGGTCTGCCGATCGGTGGCGCCGGTCTCGCCGCATGGTACGCCGCCAACATCCAGGGCGGCGCCGGTTCCTTCGTCATCCCGGCTAACGACTTCGCCGCCTTTGCCGGCGCCGTCGAGACCAAGATCGGTCGCGAAATCACCGGCGCTCCCGAGCCGGGTTCGCTGGCCCTCGCCGGCCTCGCCCTGGCCGGTGTCGCAGGCCTGCGCCGCAAGCAGCGTTCCTGATCGCAGTTCGCAGCGAAAGGGCCGGCACCCTCGGGTTGCCGGCCTTTTTCATTCTGCAACCGGCCGCTACGCCTGCGGCCGTGACCAGCGCAGTGCGGCGGCTCCTGCTCCATGCGGGCGATCACCAGCACCTGCAATCGCCGCCCGCCATGCCCGACGCAAGGACGGACACCGGTCCGGAAGACGCCATCGGGCGCACGCCGCCCGCGGCCCGCTCACTTCCCGCCGCGCCGATCGGCGCCACCGAGGCACTTGCCGACTTCCAGCTCCTTGCCCTCCTTCACCGCCAAGTACTTCTGGAAGAAGGATTCGTCGATCTGCCGCAGGTCGGCGCGCTGCTTCGGCTGCCGGAAGCGTGTGAGGTGTCCCGGCCCGCCGTTGTAGACCGCGTAGGTGCCCCGTGCCAGGTCGTCGACATCGGCCGCATCGGGCTGCTCGGCTCTCGCCAGCGCATAGTCGCGCAGGTAGTGGTGCAGAATCTCGGCGCCCGCGCGGCCGTTGTAGCCGACATCCCCGTGCAACCCGGCAACGTCATAGAAGCCGCGCCAAACGCGCGGGTAGACCTGCATCAGGCCGACGGCGCCGATCCCCGACTGGATCGGCTGCACTTTCCCCTGCCGGCGGACGAACTGGCGCCAGCAGCTCTCCTGCCAGGCAGTGGCCAGGACCAGGTGGCGGTAGAGCCCATGAAACGGCGGCTCGATCGCCCGTCCGGCGGTCTCTCGCTGTTGCAGCGTGGCGTCGGCGGTCCGTTGCAACAGCGTCCGCATCGCCGGCAGGTACTCCGCCAGATCGCTGCGTGTCGGCAGCCAGTTGTTCAGCCGCTGCGCCAGCGCTGCCGTCTCCAGGTCGATCACCGGCGCCACCGCCACCGGCGCAGCATGGGCCGCAGCCATGAGCCAATGGCCGCCAGCCCGGCCTGCCGGCTGGCGAGCGCCTAGCAGCCGGCTCGGCTGCGCTGGCGGCAGCGGCGCGCCGAAGCCGAAGAGCAGGCGCAGCTCCCGGTCGAGCGCGAGGTCGTAGGCCAGCGGATCGCCGGCGCCGGCCGGCAGGATCAGACGGGCCAGCTCGCGCAGCGCCTGCGGCGTCACCCGCAAACCAAACGCCTCGCCGAGCGCCGGCGCCGCCTGCAGCGCATCACCGGCGTCGATCAGCGCGCGCAGCGATTGTGCCGCCTGGCGATCGAGATCCTTCGCCAGATGCCGCAACTCCGGCGCCAGCCGCTCCCAGCTCAACACGAACAGCGCGCGCAAAGGCTCGGGAACCGGCGCCTCGCTCGCCAGCAACGCCACCCCGTCGTGGCGACCGCTGAGCAGGACGAGCAGGAAGCGCTGCCGCCGGGCGGTGTCGTCCGACCCGGCCGCGACATGCTTGATGATTCGCGTCAGCACGGCATCCCACAGTTCGGCAGCCTCGACCTTGGACTCCGCTGCCCGCGGCCGCCGCCGATCCGGCGGCGGCGGCCCGCCTTGGCGGAGGATTTCTCCGACGATCCGCCACGGGTCGGGTACGGCGTCGCGCGCCAGCCCCGGCATCGCCGTGGCGCCGAGCAGCAGGGCGAGGAGCGGTGCGGCGAACACCCGCAGCGGCGTCGCGCGCCGGCCAGGCGTCGGCTGCAAGTCGGGCATCGGCTTCGCGGCCGCCGCCCGAGCACCCGCGGCAACGGCAGTACGACCGTCCGCGTTGGCGACGGTGGCGCGGACGCTCAGCGACGCGGCCACGCGAGCCAGTCGCGGACCGCCAGCCCGGTGCCGAAGCCCCAGGGTTTGAGCTTCTCGCGAGCGATCAGCCGGAACTCGGCGAGTTCCTCGTTCAGCCGGATCTCGCCGTGCGCCTGCAGATGGTAGGCGATGAGCACCTCGTGCCGGCGCGCGAAGGGATAGACGCCGATCAGCGTCGCCGCGCCGCTGCTCAGGCCCAGCTCTTCGTGCACTTCGCGCGCGACCCCGGCTGCCGGATCCTCGTCGCGTTCGAGGAAGCCGGTGACCAGGCCAAAAGCGCCGGGCGCCCAGGCACGGTTGCGGGCGAGCAGGATGCGGCCTTCGTACTCGACCAGAGCCGCCAACACCGGCGCCGGATTGTCCCAATGGACGAAGCCGCAGCCGGCCTCACAGACCTGCCGCCGGCGGCCGCCTTCATCGCCGGCGACGAGCCTCGCGGCGCAACGCGGGCAGAAACGCCAGTCGCTCATTCGCCGCCCGCCGCCAGTTCGCGGATGTCGGCGAGCAGGCGATCGACCGTCTCCGGCGCGGTATCCCAGCCGCACATGAAACGGCTGCCGCCGGCGGCGATGAAGTCGTAGAACAGCCAGCCGCGCGCGCGCAGCCCGGCATCGACAGGCTCCGGCAGGTGCACGAAAACGCCGTTCGCCTGCACTGGAAAGATCGCCGGCCAGCCGGTCGCCTCGGCCAGCCCACCGGCCAGCCGGCGCGCCATCGCGTTGGCGTGCGCCGCATGCCGCAACCAGGCGCCGTCTTCGAGAATGCCGAGCCACGGCGCCGACAGGAAGCGCATCTTCGACGCCAGTTGCCCGGCCTGCTTGCAGCGGTAGGCGAAGTCCTCGGCCAGGCGGCGGTCGAAGAAGAGCACCGCCTCGCCGACCGGCAACCCCATCTTGGTGCCGCCGAAACAGAGGACATCGACGCCGGCGCGCCAGGTCAGGTCCGCCGGGCTGACGCCGAGACCGGCGACGGCGTTGGCAAAGCGGGCACCATCCATGTGCACGCGCAGACCGTGCTCTCGCGCTGTTTCGGCGAGGGCACGCAGTTCGTCCGGGCGATAGACGGTGCCGACCTCGGTCGCCTGTGTCAGCGTCACGACTTTCGGCTTCGGATAGTGGATGTCGCTGCGCCGCGTCACCGCCTCGACGATCGCCGCCGGCGTCAGTTTCCCCTGCTCGCCGGCGACCGGCAGCAGCTTGGCGCCGTTGGAGAAGAACTCCGGCGCACCGCATTCGTCGGTGGCGACGTGCGCCAGGCGGTGACAGATGACGCTGTGATACGACTGGCAGAGCGCCGCGAGAGCCAGCGAGTTGGCCGCCGTGCCGTTGAAGACGAAATAGACGTCGCAATCGGTTTCGAAGACGGCGCGCAGGCGGTCGGCGACACGCAGCGTCCATTCGTCGTCGCCATAGGAGCGGACGTGGCCGTCGTTCGCCGCCAACAGCGCGCCCAGCGCCTCCGGGCAGATGCCGGCGTAGTTGTCGCTGGCGAAATGCTGCATCGGCGTCGTTCAGCCGGCCCGCTGATCGCCGCCGGCTGCCGGCATCGGTCGCCGGCGCCGCATCAAAGCCGCTGCTCGACCCAGGCGCACACCGAGGCCAGCGCCGCCGGCAACTTCGCCGGTTCGCTGCCACCGGCTTGCGCCATGTCGGCACGGCCGCCGCCCTTGCCACCGACCTGCTGCGCGACCATGTTCACCAGCTCGCCGGCGCGGACCTTGCCGGTCAGGTCGGCGCTGACGCCGGCGATCAGCGTGATGCGCTCGCCGCTGGTCGACGCGAGGACGACGGCGGCGCTCTTCAGCCTGTCGCGCAGCTTGTCGATCGTCGACCGCAGCGTGTTGACGTCGGCGCCTTCGAAGACCGCCGCGACGACATGCGCACCCTTGACGGCGACCGCCTGCGCGAGCAGATCGTCGCCCTGCGACGACGCCAGCTTCTGCTTCAGGCGCGCGAGTTCGCGCTCCAGCGAACGAACGTTGTCCAGGACCTGTGCCAGCTTCGCCGGTACCTCCGCCGGCGGCGCCTTGATCGCTGCCGCGGCCTCGCCGAGCAGCGCCTGCTGCTCCTGCACCAGCGCCAGCGCGGCATCGCCGGTCACCGCCTCGACGCGCCGCACACCGGCGGCAACGCCACTCTCGGCGACGATCTTGAACAGCCCGATGTCACCGCTGCGCTGCACATGGACGCCGCCGCAGAGTTCCTTCGACGAGCCGATGGTGACGACGCGCACCTCTTCGCCGTACTTCTCGCCGAAGAGCATCATCGCGCCTGCGCGCCTGGCCTCATCGATCGGCAGGATGGCCGCCTCGCGCGCAGCGTTGGCGACGATTTCGTCGTTTACCAGGACCTCGACGCGGCGAATCTGCTCGGCAGTCATCGGCGCATGGTGCGCGAAGTCGAAGCGCGTCCGCTCGGCATCGACGAGCGATCCCTTCTGCTGCACGTGCGTGCCGAGCACCTCGCGCAACGCCCGGTGCATCAGGTGCGTCGCCGAATGGTTGCGCACCGTGCGGGCGCGCGCAACGACGTCGACGCGCGCCGAGACCCGGTCGCCGACGCTGATGCGGCCAGTCCGGACGACGCCCTGGTGGCCGAAGACTGCGGCCTGGATCTTTTGCGTGTCCTCGACGGCGAAAATGCCCTGCGGACCCTGCAATGCGCCACGGTCACCGACCTGGCCGCCGGACTCGGCATAGAACGGCGTTTCGTCGAGGACGACGACACCCAGTTCGCCCTCGCCCAGTTGCTCGACGGCGCTGCCATCTCGGTAGAGCGCGAGCACCGTGCCGCCGTGCTCGAGCGCCTCGTACCCATGGAAGGCGGTTTCCGGGCCGCTGTATTCGAGCGCTGCCGCCATGCGGAACTTGCCGGCGGCACGCGCCTGCTGCTTCTGCTGCGCCATCGCCGCATCGAAAGCGGGGACATCGACCCGCACCCCACGCTCGCGACAGACGTCGGCCGTCAGGTCGAGCGGGAAACCGAAGGTGTCGTGCAGCCTGAACGCGGTCCGCCCGTCGAGGACGCCGCCGTCGGCCAGCGCCGCGAGTTCGCTGTCGAGGATGCCCATGCCATGCTCGATGGTCTCGAAGAAGCGCACCTCCTCCTGCCGCAGAACCTCGACGACACGCGCCTGCTGGCTGAGCAGCTCGGGATAGGCGCCGCCCATCTCGGCGACCAGGTCGGGCACCAGGCGATGGAAGAACGGGGCGCGCGCGCCGAGCTTGTAACCATGCCGGATGGCGCGGCGGATGATCCGCCGCAGGACGTAACCGCGCCCCTCGTTGCCCGGGATCACGCCATCGGCGATCAGGAACGAGCAGGCGCGGATGTGGTCGGCGAGGACACGCAGCGACGGGCTGTCGAGGTCGCTCGCTGCGGTTTCGCGCGCGGCGGCGGCGATCAGGTTGACGAAGAGGTCGATCTCGTAGTTGCTGTGCACGTGCTGCAGGACCGCCGCCGTCCGCTCGAGGCCCATGCCGGTATCGACCGACGGCTTCGGCAACGGATGCATGACGCCGGCTTCGTCGCGGTTGAACTGCATGAAGACGTTGTTCCAGATCTCGATGTAGCGGTCGCCCTCCTCGTCCGGCGACCCCGGCGGCCCGCCGGGAATTCCCTCACCGTGGTCGTAGAAGATCTCGGTGCACGGCCCGCAGGGGCCGGTGTCGCCCATCATCCAGAAGTTGTCCGAGGCGTAGCGCGCACCCTTGTTGTCACCGATGCGCACGACGCGCTCGGGCGGCACGCCGATGTCGCGCGTCCACAGCTCGTAGGCCTCGTCATCCTCGGCATAGACGCTGACCCAGAGGCGCTCGGCGGGCAGCTTGTAGACCTCGACCAGCAGTTCCCAGGCGTAGCGGATCGCGTCGCGCTTGAAATAATCGCCGAAGGAGAAGTTGCCGAGCATCTCGAAGAAGGTGTGGTGGCGCGCCGTGTAGCCGACGTTCTCGAGGTCGTTGTGCTTGCCGCCGGCGCGAACGCACTTCTGCGACGTGGTCGCACGCAGGTAGGGCCGCTTGTCGAAGCCGAGGAAGACGTCCTTGAACTGGTTCATGCCGGCGTTGGTGAACAACAGCGTCGGGTCGTCATGTGGCACGAGCGAACTCGAGGCAACGATCTGGTGGCCCTTGGATTCGAAGAACCTGAGGAACTTCTCGCGGATTTCAGCACTTTTCATCGTCGTCGGTGGCCGTTCGGGCGTTTTCGGGGAGTCGCGATTCTAACTTGAAAGTCGCACCGGCGACCGCATTCGCCGCCCGACTGCCGCGCCAGACGCACTTCGTCGACGCCGGCGTGCTGGACCCTGGTCAGCGATTCGGCGACCGCGATGGAGTGTTTCGGGGCAGCCTGTACCGCCACCACTGCGGCCGGGACGGCCTGCGCCAGCGCCGCAGACGAGTCGGCGCTGTGCCGGGCATGCTGCCTGCCGCCCTGCCGCTGCGCTTCGGCGCTCGACTCCGGAGGACGGCGGGAAGTTTTACCGCAAGCGACTTTCACATTAACTCAACGGACAAAATGGCTTGTTCGGGCTGGAAAAACAGATGCAAACGGCAGCGTTTGGTCCTAAACTGCGCCCGTCGGCAAGAAGAACAACGGAGGGCATCATGGAGGGCCTCAACAGGGTGCGGCCAACGGCACTGGTCGCGTCGATCATCATCACCGGCGCTGCACTGACGGGCTGCATGACGGCGCCGTACAGCGAGACGCCGCTGGCAACCAATTTCCCCACCGCATCCCAACCCAAGCTGCAGGCTGCCGCCCACTGGGTGACTGTTGCCGATGCCACCGCCGAAGCGCTCGTCGCGTCGCTCGGCCTTGGCGACCCGTGTGCCGCGGCCCCGCCGTGTCCACGCGTCTTCGTCCGCCGGCCGGCGCAGCAGACCGACTTCGCGCGGGGCTTCCACTCGGCCTTGATCACTGCGCTGCTGCGCCACAAGGTCGCCGTCAGCCACGCACCCGCCGGCGCCATCAGCCTCGACATCGACATCCAGACCGTCCGTTTCTCGCCCAACCGGCCAGACGCACGCTTCTTGCCACTCAGCGTACTCTACGCGGGCGGCTGGGCGGCCTACGGTGTAGCGAAGCATGCCGCGCCGGCAGCCGCCGGGCTCGCCGGCGCCGCTCTCGCTGGCGGTATCGACGTTTATCGCTGGAACACCTCCGACTGGGCCAGCGGCCCGACGCCGCAGACCGAACTGATCGTCACCGTTTCCGCCAGCGACGCCACGCGCTACCTCGGCCGCGTCAGCAACGTCTATTACGTTGCCGACAGGGATGCTTCGCTCTACGTCGGGCCGCCGCAACTCTACGACATAGCCGTCGGAGGCGACCGATGAAGGCGCCCGCGCTCGCTGCCGCCCTCATCGCCTGCCTCGCCGCCGCTTGCGCCAACGAAACGGCCCGCCAGCGCGTACCCGAAGTCACTTACGCCGAGGCGGCGAACAGCGAACTCATCGCGGCCAACTATCGCGCCGCCGACGCCCTGATGGCGCAGTTCGGCGGCAGCCCGACCGCCGGCCCGCTGATCGTCGCCACGGTGGTCAACATCGATGCCCTGGAGTTGTCCTCGACACTCGGCCGCATGATTTCTGAACAGATTTCGGCGCGCTTCTCGCAGCGCGGCTGGCTGATGGTCGAAATGAAGCTGCGCGGATCGATCTACATGCGGCGCGGTGAAGGCGAACTGATCCTGACGCGCGAGATCGGCGACATCGCGCGCACCAACCAGGCCCAGGCGGTCATCGTCGGCAGCTATGCCCTCGGCGCCAGCGCCGTCTATGTCAATCTCAAGATCGTCCAGCCAGTCAGCAACGCCGTCCTGTCCGCCTACGATTACGTCCTGCCGGCAAATCAGGAAATCCGCACCCTGCTCGGCCGCAACCTCAGCCGCTGAGGGTGACCCGACGGGGTCAGGGCCAGGGACTTACTGCCTCAGGCGGCTGTCGCCAGACGCAGTGCAATTCGGTGACAGTAAAGGAATTGTGCTGATGAGTCAGTCTGCCGTTCACCCCCGTAGCGGAGTACCTTTTCCGGACATCCATGCGCGCCAATCGGCAGCATCAGCGGTTCTCCAGCCGATTGTAGTCCAGCAGCCCGGCAGTCAGCGGCGCCAGCTTCAGGTGCGTCGCCTGCAGTTCGTCGCTGTATTGCCAGAAGGCCGGATCGCTGCGGCGAACGGCAAAGCGGTCGGCGAGCACGCGGTAGTCGTCCTCGCTGCCGAGTTTCCCGATGGCGCGCGCCAGCTCGCCGATGTGCGGCCGCTGCACGCGGTAGATGGCGTTCGGATAGGCGCCGACGAAGCCACGGGCGACGCTCAGCGTGTTCTCCTCGGGCAACAGCTCGCGACCCTCGCGCAGCAGGCTCGAGACGTTGCTGTGGCCGGTGTTGCGCAGCAGGGTCACGTACTGTGGCGCGCGCGCTCCGTCTTCGATGCGCAGGATCACCAGTTCCGGCAGCCACGACAGAGCCGGACCGCGGACAGCGGCAAGCAGTGCGAGATCGGCCTGCAAGGTGGCATCACCGACGCCGGCGAGTTCGTGGCGACGGTCGGCGACCAGCGCCACACGTTGCTGCAGGAGGCCGAAGAACTCGCGCCGCGCATCACCGCTGCGGAAAGGAATGCCGCTCTCGACATCGAAGCGTGCCAGGCTGCCATAGACGTGCTCCCTGACCTGTTCGCTGGCACCGCGATACCAGTAGTCGCGTACGGCAGCACGCTGGTCCGACGGCAGGAAGGAGAGGAAGTTGAACTCCCCCTCCATGCGCAGGAAATCCATGTACAGGCGCGACAGCAGCTGGTGACCGACGTTGCCGTAGACGTCGAAGCCGGCGACCAGCAGGTAATGGATCCGTTCGAGCAGCGGGTAGCCGATGACCCAGCCGGTCTTCGGCACTTCGCCAACCAGCCCCTTGACAACCGTGGCGCTGTCGAAGTGGCGGAAAACGGTCAGCGCCGCGTTCGGGTTGCTGCCGTCGCCGTTCCAGATCCAGTTCAGGTCCGGCCGGCCGCCCTGGCTGGAGCGGCTCGCGAGGTAGGCCGACTTGTCCTGCAGGTATTTCTCTTCCTTCTTCGCGTACTCACGCCACGGGCCGATGATCCCGGCGTCGCTGCCCTTCGCCGTTGGCAGTTCGAGGAACCTCGACTCGCGCTCGAGGAACTCATCGGCCGCCTGAACGGAGCCATCGTTGGCAAGGAAAAAGACCCAGAAGCGATCCTGGATGACGTTCAATGCCACCTGACCACGGCACACCGGCCCCTTGATGAAGCCCATGATCGTGAACTCGGCTTCGTCGAGCATGAACTGGTAGCGCGCACGCACCGGCAGGTCGCGGAAGGTGACGAAGGGATTGGCACCGGCAGCGAGTGAGTATGGAGGCAGTTCGTCGACCGGGTAATCAGGCTGCAGGAACAGCTCCCGCCAGCGCGCCATGCGCTTCTCGCCGAGGGCGTAGGGCATGTGCGTCTTGTCGACGATGCTTTCCCTCTCGCGCTCCAGGCGATAGTGGAAATCCTCGCCGCCGGGATCGTCGTACGGTCGCCGCCTGGCGATCGGCTCGATCGGTTGCCCCGGTGGCGTGCGCGACCGCACGAGCCGGAAGAAGTGGTGCTGCGGGTCACCGTCGAAGTACAGGTGGGCGAGGAAGAGGTGCTCGTAGATGTAGCGGCTGACCAGGCGCTCCTTGCGCGAACCACCGTTGAAAAAGTGTTCCCACTCGGCGACCTGCCGCTCGACGGCAGCCGGCAAGGGCGGCAGCCCTTCAAACGGGGCCCCCTGCTGCAACCATTTGCGCAGCGTCGCGAATTCGGCATCGCTCAGCCCCGGCAGGCCGAAGGGCATCCCCCACAGCGGGTTGGCGATGGCGAAGGAGTCGTACTCCTCGATCCGTGGGCACTGCTGTGCGCGGTCGAGTGAGAAGTCGAAGGTCGCCGGCAGGACCGCCGTTTCCGGCAGTGGGTGGCTGTGCTTGAGTTGCAGCGCGCGGTAGATGACGCTCGCCGCGAGATTTGCCGCCGGCGTCCGCCCGCGCTCATTGAGCACCGGGAAGAAGCCCTGCTGCCGCCACTCGGATGCCTTGCCGGCGTCGACGAACAGTCGCGAAGGTGCCGCCTCGCTCAGACGCCCACCGTCGTATACCAGCTCGTCGCTGGCGCCGCGGGCGATTCCCTCCCAGGCGCCGAGCTTCAACTGGCAAGGTGCGTCGTAGCAGGCGTGACAGACGACGCAACGACGCTCGAGAATCGGCTGCACGTCGGCGCGATAGGAAAGGCCGCCGGTCGGTGCCCGCGGCACATCGAAGCGCTGCGGCTCGGCGGGACCGTACCGCTGGTCGAGCGTGTGCCGGCTGATGACGGTACAACCACTGAGCAAGGCAAGCAGCAGTGGCAGAAGGCTCCTGACGAGGGTCATGGCGACATTTTCCGGACAACAGGCCGCGCCCGCGAACGGACGACTTGTGGCAAGGAACGAAGGATAGCGAATGCAGTCGCCACTCTGCCAGCCCCAGGGACGGTGATCCGCAGGCGGAACGAGCGAAAGCGCCTGTTTACCGCACGCCCGCATGCAGTTTCCACGATAATAGCGACAGGAGGAAAGCGAACATGCGGGATTCCGAACGAGCCCGGCAACTGCCCTGACGGTCCGGCTGACAGAATGGCCTCTGAACAGCTCGACCCCACCCTGGTCTTTGCCAGGACCGCTGCCGGCGAGGAAGCCATGGCGCAGCGGACGCGGGTCGTCCAGCGCAACGTCCGCATGGTGCTCATCCTCGTCGACGGCAATGCGACGGTCGCCGACCTGTGCGAGAAGACGGGCAACGTCCAGCTCACCGAAAATGCGCTGGTCGAGCTGGAATCCGATGGCTTCATCGAACGCCGCGCCGAGACGCGGTCGGTCTGGCGACTGACCGGCAATGCGGCCAGCCGCAAGCAATCGACGCAGCCGCGGCCGCACTCCGACTTCTCGACCTTCGGGTCAAGCGGTCTGTCGACACCGGCGAGTTCGCCCCTTTCGGGCACACCGGAAACGCAGATCATTCCTTTCCCGAATGTGCGGCCCGGCAGGACGACACCGCTGCCGGATGCGCCGGCGCCGAGCACCCTGACGCCAAGCACCCTGACGCCGAGCACCGTGACGCCGAGCACGCTCGGCCCCCCCACGCCGACGACGGGCGGTGCCAGTTCCTCCCTCGCAGCGGACGATCTGGCGGCGGAATCGCTGGCGTCGCCAGCAACTGCAAGCGACGACCGCCCATCGCTCTTCGCGCGCCTGCGGGCACGCCTGGCACCGGGCCCGAGGGATTCAAGCACCGAGCTCAGGCCAATCCGCAGGAGCCGACAGCGCCGGACGCTGACCTGGCCCCTGGCCACCCTGATCGGACTGGCGCTTCTCGCGGCCGCACTGTCCCTCGGCGTTCTGCTCTTCCCCTATGGCATCTATCTGCCCGAGGTCGAAGCGGCCCTCGCCCAGAGCAGCGCTCGGCCGGCGCGAATCGCTGCCATGCGCGTCACCGTCTATCCCCGACCGGGATTGCTGCTCGAGCAGGTGCGGCTGGGTGAGGATGGCGCCACCGACCAAGTGAGCATGGCTTCGCTGCGCCTGCGGCCGGAACTGCGCAGCTTGCTCTCGCCACAAATCGTCTTTGGCGAGGCAGAGCTGATCGGCATCACGCTGTCGGCGGCAGCCTTGGACAGCTTGGCACGGGCGCTCGATGCATCGGCCGGCGCGTCGGCACGCGCCCGCGTCGTCCAGGTTTCGCTGAGCGAAGCCGGGATCGCGTTCGGTGACCTTGTCTTGACCGACCTCACTGGTCGCTTGCAGCTGTCCGCCGATCATCGCCTGCAGTCAGCCTTGCTGCAGTCGCCCAGCAAGAACCTGCAGGTCGAGCTGCAGCCGGCGAGCGGCGGAGGGGTGAACGTCAAGCTCGAAGGAACCGCCTGGCGACCGGCACCGAAATCTCCCTATCTGTTCGATTCGCTCGACCTGCAGGGACGGATCTCCGGGCCCGAATTCCTGATCGACCGCGTCGAGGCACGCATCTTCGACGGCGTGCTGCGCGGCACCAGCGTCCTGCGCAGCGGCAGCAAGGCCGCGGTGACCGGGGACCTTTCCTTCGAGCGGATCAACACCGGCGCGCTGGCGGCAGCCCTCGGCTTCAACGGGCGCATCGGCGGCGAAGCCAGGGGCAAGCTGAGTTTCTCGACCAGCGCCGACAGTCTGCCGAACGCCGTCGCCCGGCTGCAGGCCAGCGGCAACTTCACCATCCACCGCGGACACCTGGGCGGCCTCGATCTGGCCGAGGCGGTGCGCCGCTTTTCGGTGGTCCCGCTGACCCTTGGCGGAGCAACCCGCTTCGAGGAGTTGTCCGGCGTCCTCACGCTGACCCCGAACGCGCTGCGTCTGTCGCGTCTCAGTCTGACTGCCGGGCTGATGCAGGCGAACGGCCAGATCGAGATCGGCCGCGACCTGCAACTGCGGGGGCGGATGGATGTCATGATGGCGCGCCGACGCGCCGATCACACGGCCATGCCGGTGCTGATCAGCGGGGCCCTGGAGTCACCGCTGACCCAGACGGCGCGCTGACGACCCGCGGCCGACAGACTCGTGGTGAGGGCCGGCGGCCGCTTGTGGGCGAGTCAGAGCACCGTCGCGATGGCCTCGGCAACGTAGCCGACGTTGCGCGTGTTCAGCGCCGCCAGACAGATGCGGCCGGTGCTGACCGCGTAGATGCCGAATTCATCGCGCAGGCGGTCGACCTGCGCCGGGTTCAGGCCGGTATAGGAAAACATCCCGCGCTGCCGGTTGATGAACGAGAAGTCGGCACCGGCACCGCCACCCTGCAGGCGCGCGACGAGGCTGCGTCGCATGTCGAGAATGCGCTGGCGCATCTGCGCCAGTTCGTCCGCCCACAACCCGCGCAGTTCGGCGCTGGCGAGAACCGCCGCCACAACGGCGCCACCGTGCGTCGGCGGATTCGAATAGTTGGTGCGCACCAGGCGCTTGATCTGCGACAGCACGCGTGCCGTCTCGTCGCGACTGGCGGTGACCACCGAGAGCGCACCGACCCGCTCGCCATAGAGCGAGAACGACTTCGAGAACGAGCTGGCGATCAGGAACTGCAGACCCGAGGCGGCGAACAGGTCGAGGGCAACGGCGTCCTCACGGATGCCGTCGGCGAAGCCCTGATAGGCGATGTCGATGAACGGGACCAGACTGCGTGCCGCGACGATGTCGATGACTTCGCGCCATTGTGCGGCATCGAGGTCGGCGCCCGTCGGGTTGTGGCAACAGGCGTGCAGGACGACGATCGATCCTGCCGGCAGCGTGCTCAACCCCGCCTTCATCGCGGCGAAGTCGACGCCACGTGTCGTCGCGTCATAGTAGGGGTACGAGTCGACGCGGAAACCGGCAAACTCGAACAGTGCGCGATGGTTTTCCCAGCTCGGATCGCTGATGTAGACCGTCGCCTCTGGCAGCAGGCGGCGCAGGTAGTCGGCACCCACCTTGAGGCCGCCAGTGCCACCCAGCGCCTCGATGGTCAGGACGCGTCCTTCGCCGAGCAGCGCCGACTGCTCGCCCAAGAGCAGTTTCTGCACTGCCTGGTTGTAGGCTGGCAGACCGTCGATCGGCTGATAGCCGCGAGGCGGCATCGCCTCCAGGCGCGCCTTCTCGGCGAGCTTCACGGCCGCCAGCAGCGGCACCTTGCCGCTGTCGTCGAGATACACGCCGACGCCGAGATTGACCTTGCTCGAGCGACTGTCGGCATTGAAGGCCTCGGTCAGGCCGAGGATCGGGTCACGTGGAGCCATCTCCACGGCAGCAAAGATCGAAGCGGTCATGGTCTGTTCTTCCCGTAGTGATGGGTCAGGAGGCCGAGGCCAATGGCGCACCCGCTCGCAGTGACGACCGGTGCGCACAAAAAAACGTAGAATTCTAGCATGGCAAAGCAAGATCAAACGCTCGACCGGCCTCCTCCGCTGACCTTCACGGACAGTCCGTTCCGGCTCCATCAGCCGTTCCGGCCGGCCGGCGACCAGCCGCAGGCGATCGAACAGTTGCTGACCGGCCTGCGTGACGGGCTATCGTTCCAGACGCTGCTCGGTGTCACCGGCTCGGGCAAGACCTACACCATGGCCAACGTCATCGCACGCAGCGGCCGACCGGCCCTCGTCCTGGCGCCGAACAAGACGCTGGCGGCGCAGCTCTACGCCGAGTTCCGCGAGTTCTTCCCGGAAAACGCCGTCGAGTACTTCGTCTCCTACTACGACTATTACCAGCCCGAGGCCTACGTCCCGTCGCGCGACCTGTACATCGAGAAGGACTCGTCGATCAACGAGCACATCGAACAGATGCGCCTCTCGGCCACGAAGAGCCTGCTCGAACGGCGCGACTGTGTGCTGGTGGCAACGGTATCGTGCATCTACGGCATCGGCGACCGCGACGAGTACCACCGGATGATCCTCACCATGCGCGTCGGCGACCGGCTGGGACAGCGCGAGATCATCAAGCGGCTGACGGCGATGCAATACGAGCGCAACGAGACCGATTTCCGCCGCGGCAGCTTCCGCGTTCGCGGCGACGTCATCGACGTCTTTCCCGCCGAGCACGCCGAGCAGGCGATCCGCATCTCGCTCTTCGACGACGAGATCGACGGCCTGCAGCTCTTCGACCCGCTGACCGGCCACCTGCAGAACCGCCTGCTGCGCTTCACCATCTTTCCTTCGTCGCACTACGTGACGCCGCGCGAGACGGTGTTGCGGGCGATCGAGGCAATCAAGGTCGAGTTGGCCGAGCGGGTCGCCAGCTTCCAGGCCGCAGGCCGCCTGGTCGAGGCGCAGCGGATCGAACAGCGGACCCGCTTCGACCTCGAGATGCTCGATCAGGTCGGCTTCTGCAAGGGAATCGAGAACTACTCGCGGCATCTCTCGGGACGCCAGCCCGGGCAGCCGCCACCGACGCTGCTCGACTATCTCGCCGCGGATGCCCTGCTCTTCATCGACGAGTCGCATGTCGCGGTGTCGCAGGTCGGCGGCATGTACAAGGGCGACCGCTCGCGCAAGGAGAACCTCGTCGACTACGGTTTCCGCCTGCCCTCGGCGCTCGACAACCGGCCGCTGCAGTTCGCCGAGTTCGAGGCCCTGCTGCGGCAGACGATCTTCGTCTCGGCCACCCCGGGCGACTACGAGGCGGCGCATCAGGGGCAGGTCGTCGAGCAGCTCGTGCGTCCGACCGGACTGGTCGACCCGGTGCTCATCGTGCGCCCGGCCTCGACGCAGGTCGACGACCTGCTCTCCGAGATCCGGCGCCGCGCCGAAGCTGGCGAACGCGTCCTGGTGACCACCCTGACGAAACGGATGGCAGAGGATCTGACCGACTTTCTCAGCGACCACGAAGTGCGCGTCCGCTACCTGCATTCCGACATCGACACCGTCGAGCGCGTCGAGATCATCCGTGACCTGCGCCTCGGCAAGTTCGATGTCCTGGTCGGCATCAACCTGCTGCGCGAAGGCCTCGACATTCCGGAAGTGTCACTGGTCGCCATCCTCGATGCCGACAAGGAAGGCTTCCTGCGCTCGGAGCGATCGCTGATCCAGACCATCGGCCGCGCCGCCCGCCATCTGCACGGGACCGCAATCCTCTACGCCGACCGAGTCACCGGATCGATGCAGCGGGCGATCGCCGAAACCGAACGCCGCCGGCTACGGCAGATCAACTTCAATGACAGCCACGGCATCGTCCCCACCGGGATCAGCAAGCGGATCATCGATATCATCGACGGCGTCTACGACAGCGAAAGCGCGCAGAAGGAACTCAAGGCGGCGCAAAAAAAGGCCGGCTACGACGCCATGAGCGAGAAGGAACTGGCGCGCGAGCTGCGGCGTCTGGAAAAGGAGATGCTCGACTGCGCCAGGAACCTCGAATTCGAGAAAGCGGCGGCAGCACGTGACGAGCTCTTCCGGCTGCGCCGGCAGGTCTTCGGGATCAGTGGCGAGGAGGCTCCCCTGCCACCGTCTTAGGCCGCGCCGGGAGGAGGCTCCGGAGCACCCTCGTCGTCGCGCGAGCAATGCGCGGACGGATCGCGCCGCCGGCTGGTGAGCCGGCGTCCGTGCCGCTTGGGCTGGCGTGTCCGGAGCAGCTCCCCCCGATTTCGCCGGCAAGACCGCTGCCGCAATCGCCGGGCCGGGCACCGCGCCTTTCGCCATCTCGACGAGTGTCGGTCTTCTTTACACCGCGACGAACGGTGGAAAGTCAAGCAGCTGTTTCGTCGGGGAAAAACCAAGTGGTTCGAAACTTGCTTCCAATTACAGACGGACAGGAATGGTGGTGGCTGAGGGACACGAATGTTGGCGACCAGGACTGTGGGGGCCAGAGTGCTGCCTGGAACAACCTCGGGAATCTCAATTCCCGATCAACAGAGAGGATGACGATGAAAGTGGAATGGAAAACACTGGGTGCATTGGCCATGGCTGCAGCGATGGGCATGCCGGTCTCGGCCAACGCTTCGCTGCAGACGATGTCGGACCTGTTCGTGTTTGGCGACAGCCTGTCGGATGGAGGAAACAGCGGCTTGGCCAGCCAGGCCTATCCGCCGGCTGCGCCGTCGGGAGTGGTCTTCCCGCCTCCGCCCTATTACAACGGGCAGTACTCCAATGGCCCGGTCGCCGTCGAGTATCTGTGGAGAAGCTACAACCCGGGCAACCCCAGCGCCTTCAAGCCCTCGTTGGCCGGTGGCACCAACTACGCGATCGGGGGTGCGACAACCGGGCTGGAGAGCTACAACTCGGTCAATCCCTCGACAGGTCCCTTCGCGCCGGCCTATGCGCAGAAAGCCAATGCTTGGCAGCTGGCGACCTTCCAGGGCCAGTTGCAAAGCGGGCGGGCATTCGATCCTGCGACTTCATTGTTCGTCATCTGGCTTTTTCCCAACGATGTCTTTTACCTGAATGCGACCGGGAGTACGCCCGGCACGGCATCCGGACTGCCAGGTGTTCCCGGCAACGTGTCGGCGCTGATCGGCAACGGGATCAACAACATCATTTCGACCGTCGTTGGACTGGCCAGCGCCGGAGCCGAGCATTTCCTCGTTGCCAACATGCCCGATCTTGGAACGACACCGGAGTTTCTCGGCAAACCCAACGCCGGCGACTTGACGGCATTGACCGTGGGCTTCAATGCCTCCCTGGCGTCCGCACTGGATCTCCTCGACGCCCAGCTTTCGGCCGAGATCGTCCAGTTCGACACCTTCGCCACTTTCGCCAGCGTACGGCAGGATCCGGCGGCCTACGGCATCAGAAACACCACCATGCAGTGCATCCAGAATTACGCTGCCTGTGCTGCCGACAACTTCCAGTGGCTGTTCTGGGACGGTGTGCACCCCACGACCTACGCGCACAGCATCATCGGCGCACAGTTCCGGGCTGCCGTTCCCGAACCCGAGTCAATTCTTCTCCTCGCCATCGGTCTGCTGGGAATTGTCGCAACCGCGCAGCGCAGGCAGCAACAGCGTTTCTGACGGAGCCCCTCGGCCAAGGGCGCGGAGCGGGCTGGCCAGCCGGTTGGGCGCTGGGCGGCTTGCCCGGCAGGCGAGGCAGCGGGGAATCGTCGTCGGGTGCGCCTTCGCCGGACGACCGTGCTCCGTACACACGCCAGCAGAGTCAGGACGACGGACTGCCCAGGTCTTCGCCGACGCCCGGCGATTCCTGGCGTGCCCGGTCAACGAATGAACTCGCGGCTGATCGCGCGAAAGACCTCACTCCCCGCCTGCCGCAGCCACTCGAAGACGACCATCTCGCGCGACACGATGTCGGCGCCGTGGCGGCGCATGCGCTCGACCGCCAGTGCCTTGTCGCTGGCGCGCCGCGAGCCGATCGCCTCATCGACGACGAAAACCTTGCGGCCGGCTGCCAGCAGGTCGAGCACCGTCTGCTGCACACAGACATGCGCTTCGGTGCCGGCGACGATGAACTGCGCCCGATCGCCGCCGGCAAGCTGCAGGAGCCTGCCGTCGGCCAGCGCCGAGAAGTGCGTCTTCTCGATCACGCATTCCTCCGGCAGCAACTGGCGCAGGTCCGACATCGTCGGCCCGAGTCCTTTGACGTACTGCTCGGTACAGATCACAGGCACCTGCAGCCGCTGCGCGACGCGCGTCAGCCAGATGCTGGCGGCAAGCACCGAAGCGGCATCATGGATCGCCGGCTGCAGCCGCTCCTGCAGATCGACGAGCAGGAGAACCGAATGATCAACGCGCATCAACATCGACAAGCCCTCCCGGGAATCACGACGCTGCACTGCGCCGCTTCGCCCGCGATGGTAATACCGTACTCGCCTGCGGCCAAGGCCTACGGTCCACACCTACGGTCGAGCAAAGACGGGAAGTGATTGCTGCGGCGCAACATGAGTGCTATATTTCCTTATGGTGGAAGCGTTCCGCCGACGGCTGTGTGAGGCACCGATGTATGTCGTTGATGACCCGACCCTGGCGCTGATCTCCCGCTTTGTCGGCGGCGGCGAACGTCCGGAACTGTCGGACGAGGAGTTCTTCGCGAGGCAACTGGCAACCGTCCGGACGTACGTCGCGTCCTTTCCGGAAGCCGAGCGCGAGGCGCGGGCGCTGGCCTGGATCGAGAACAATGCCCGCCTCTATCGCCAGCAATGGCAGAAGCAGACCGCAGTCGCCACGCTGCAGGCAACACGCTGCCCGGACTGCCCGCTGGCCAACGGCAGCGATCGGCAAACACCGTGCGCCATCCACGCGCGCTGGCTGGCGTTGCTCCGCCGCTACGTCGGCAGCCAGATCAGCTCGCACGACTATGTCGAACACAGTCTCGCGCTGCTCGCCCGGCACAAGGCCGGGCTGCGCGCCGGGCACGCGCGGAGCGCGGCTTCGGCGCTGGCTCTGAGGTCCGATGCCGAAGCCGCCGGCAACCGCCAGCGCTGTCGCGACGAGGATCGACGGGCGCACCCAAGCACCCCGGTGCCAGCCTGACGGGACAGCCGACAGCGCCCCACACACCATGCATGCGGCATTGTGCCACGCAACACGCAAGGCTTGCGGAGACACCCCAGCCACACCCGGCAGCGCGCTCCGCGGGGCAACGCCAGCAGCAACCGGCGCGGCGAGCGGCTGCCCACGCCGACGCTGCAGCGTACCGGCCGCAGCGCATCACCGCCCGCCGAGCAACTGCTCGAGCACGAAGGGCAGGATGCCGCCGGCATGGTAGTAGCTGATCTCGATCGGCGTGTCGATGCGGCAGAGCAGCGCACACTCGCGTCGCTCGCCGTCGGCACGCGTGATCGCCAGGGCGACCGTCTGCATCGGCGACAGCCCGCCGGCCAGCCCGGTGATGTCGAAGCGCTCGTCGCCGCGCAGGCCGAGCGAGGCGGCCGAGTCGTCGCCGATGAACTGCAACGGCAGGACGCCCATGCCGACCAGGTTGGCGCGGTGAATCCGCTCGTAGCTGCGGGCGATCACCGCGCGCACACCGAGCAGGCGTGTTCCCTTGGCTGCCCAGTCACGCGACGAGCCGGTGCCATACTCCTCGCCGGCGACGACGATGCTGGGTATCCCCCGCTCCAGGTAGCTCATCGCCGCCGCGAAGACGGTCGTCAGCTGCCCGTCGAGCAGCGTGTGACCACCCTCGCGCCGACGGCCGTCGGCGTCGGGCGGCAGCATCAGGTTGCGAATCCGGACATTGGCAAAGGTGCCGCGCATCATCACCTCATGGTGGCCGCGGCGGGATCCGTAGGAGTTGAAATCGGCGCGCTCGACCCCCTGTGCGCGCAGCCACTCCCCCGCCGGCGTCGCCTCGCCGAACGAGCCGGCCGGCGAGATGTGGTCGGTAGTCACCGAATCGCCGAGCAGCAGCAGCGCGCGGGCGCCCCGAATGTCGCCGACAGCCTGCGGCGGCAGTTCGAAGAACGGCGGCCGGGCAATGTAGCTCGACGGTGGCCAGTCGTATACCTCGCCGCTCGGCGCCGGGATGGACTGCCACAGATCCTGGTCGGCGCTGAAATCGGCGTAGCGCCGGCGGAAGGTCTGCGG
>WBZM01001639.1_pt1 | contig 21335 bp, 19 predicted proteins | sample 5204271 | NCBI WGS metagenome assembly WBZM01 (sample SAMN12344346, study PRJNA552823) | activated sludge metagenome | biome: Activated sludge suspended growth; feature: Nitrification reactor; material: Wastewater; isolation source: activated sludge from nitrification reactor of wastewater...
GCTCGGCGAAATCGACCACGCCCTCGCGCTGGCACTGCTCCTCGTAGGCCTGGTAGACCTGCACCATCACGCGGGTCAGCTCATCGCGCACCTCGACGTCCTTCGGGCGCAGGCCGTCTTCCTTGGCGCCGGCGATGAACCACGTGACCTGCTTGGGCACGTAGCGCTCCTCGTCGAGGTTCATCGCCTTGATCACGCGCTTGACGGCCGAGAGCTGGTCGGCCGAGTCGAGGATCTGGAAGCCCTGCGGCAGCGCGGCGAGCTTCCAGTGCGCGCGCAGGAAGCGGTTGCACAGGCCGTGGAAGGTGCCCACCCACATGCCGCGCACCGGCAGCGGCAGCATGGCCGACAGCCGCGTGAGCATCTCCTTGGCGGCCTTGTTGGTGAAGGTCACCGCCATCACGCCGGCCGGCGACACCATGCCATGGCTGATCAGCCAGGCGATGCGCGTGGTCAGCACGCGCGTCTTGCCGGACCCTGCGCCGGCGAGGATCAGCGCCGGCCGAGCCGGCAGCGTCACCGCAGCGAGCTGCTCGGGGTTCAGGCCGCGCAGCAGGCCGCCATCCTCGGGCATCGGCGCACCACTCTCGTGCTCCTCGAAGAGCGGGATGTCGCGGTCGTCGTGCGGCGCTGTCGAACTCATCGATACATTCTAGGTTCGCGTCCCGCGCGGGCCGTCACGCCGTGGCCTCACACTCCGGCCATGCCCTGGCCCTTCTCGTCCGCTTCGAACCGCCCCGCCCTCGGCCTCGCGCTGCAGGGAGGCGGCGCGCACGGCGCCTACACCTGGGGCGTGCTCGACGCGCTGCTGGAATCGGGCCGCCTGCGGCCCACGGCGATCAGCGGCACCAGCGCCGGCGCGATGAACGCGCTCGCGCTCGCCGACGGCTGGATGCGCGGCGGCGCCGAGGGCGCACGACGCGCGCTCGACGACTTCTGGCGCGCCGTGGGCACGCAGGTGCCGTTCGAGCAGTGGCTGGTCGGCCCGACCGACAGCCCCGGCCTCGCGCCGGGCCTGCGCGCGCTGATGCACTGGACGCGCCTGTTCTCGCCCTACCAGCTCAACCCGCTCGGGCTCAACCCGCTGCGCGAGGTGCTGGCCGCGCAGATCGACTTCGAGCGGCTCACCCATCGCGGGGCACCGCGCCTCTTCATCGCGGCGACGCACGCGACCACCGGCCGGCTGCGCCTGTTCGGCAACGCCGAGCTGAACGTGAACGCGGCGCTGGCCTCCGCCTGCCTGCCGACGCTGCACCACGCCGTGCTGATCGACGGCGAGCCCTACTGGGACGGCGGCTACAGCGCCAACCCCGCGCTGTTCCCGCTGGTGCGCGAAGGCGTGAGCGACCTGCTGATCGTCGCACTCAGCCCGCTGGCGCACGAGGGCGTGCCGATGACGGCCGAGGAGATCCGCGCCCGCGCACTCGAGTTCAGCTTCAACGCCGGCTTCCTGCGCGAGGCCACGCTGCTGGCCGAGGCGCACCGCGAGGCGCGCCGTTCGGTGTTCGCCGTCGGCCGCCTCGAGCGCCGGCTGCGCGCATTGCGCACCCACCTGATCGATGCGCACGACGACTTGGGCTCGCTGTCGTCGGAGACCCGGCTGATCGCCCACCTGCCCTTCCTCGAGCGGCTGCGCGATCTCGGCCGCGCGCGCGCGCAGCGCTGGCTCGCCGAGCACGGCGCCGCGCTCGGCCACCATGCCAGCGTGGATCTGGCCGCCTGCTTCGCACCGCCGGGCACGGCCGCGTAGAATTCGGCACCGGGCCCAAATTCTGGCGCCCGGTTTTCTTTTGGCGGAACCGGGCTTCCAGGTCAAGCGCTCGCCATTGACCTCACGGAGCCGCTGCCATGGAAATCTTCGACTACGACAACATCCTTCTCCTGCCGCGCAAGTGCCGCGTGGAAAGCCGCAGCGAATGCGACCCCTCGGTCGAGTTCGGCGGCCGCCGCTTCCAGCTGCCAGTGGTGCCGGCCAACATGAAGACGGTGCTCGACGAGCCCATCGCCCAGTGGCTCGCCGCCAACGGCTACTTCTACGTGATGCACCGCTTCGAGATCGACAACGTCGCATTCGCCAAGCGCATGCGCGAGCGCGGCCTGTACGTGTCGATCAGCTCCGGCGTGAAGCCGGCCGACGTGCAGGTGATCGACCACCTTGCGCTCGAGGGCGTGGGCGCCGACTACATCACCATCGACATCGCCCACGGTCATGCCGAAAGCGTGCGCAAGATGATCGAGCACATCAAGCAGAAGCTGCCGCGGGCCTTCGTGATCGCCGGCAACGTGGCCACGCCCGAGGCGGTGATCGACCTGGAGAACTGGGGCGCCGATGCCACCAAGGTCGGCGTCGGCCCGGGCAAGGTGTGCATCACCAAGCTCAAGACCGGCTTCGGCACCGGCGGCTGGCAGCTCTCGGCGCTGAAGTGGTGCGCGCGCGTGGCCACCAAGCCCATCATCGCCGACGGCGGAATCCGCCACCACGGCGACATCGCCAAGAGCATCCGCTTCGGCGCCTCGATGGTGATGATCGGCTCGCTGTTCGCGGGCCACGAGGAATCGCCCGGGCAGACCGTCGAGGTCGACGGCAAGCTGTACAAGGAGTACTACGGCTCGGCCAGCGACTTCAACAAGGGCGAGTACAAGCACGTCGAAGGCAAACGCATCCTCGAGCCCATCAAGGGCAAGCTGGCCGACACGCTGCGCGAGATGCGCGAAGACGTGCAGAGCTCGATCAGCTACGGCGGCGGCACGAAGCTGGCCGACCTGCGCAAGGTGAACTACGTCGTGCTCGGCGGCGAGAACGCGGGCGAGCACCTGCTGATGTAGCCGGGCCGGCCGCGACACGCGGCGACATCGTCGGTGACGCGCGCCGCGCGAATCGCAACACCGCGGCAACGCGGCGCCGCTCGAATCCCCCGGGTTCACACACCTGGAGGGACACCTTGAAGATCACCCGTTGGATGGCAGCCGCCGTCGCCCTGATTCCCCTGCTGCAGGCCTGTGGCGGCAGCTCCGGCAGCAGCAGCGACGGCGCGGTGCGCCTGGTCAACGCCAGCGAGAGCTACGGCGCGCTCGACCTCTACTCCTCCGATACGTTGCTCAGCAGCAGCGTGGCCGCCGACGGCGCAGGCAGTTACGTGACCCTCGGCGCCGGCACATACACGCTGCAGCTCAAGCGCAGCGGCACCTCCACGACGCTGAACAGCACTTCGCGCACGGTGCTCGAGAGCACCGCGCACACGCTGCTCGCCTACAGCACGACCGACACGCTCAGGACAGTGTTTCTCACCGACAGCGAGGCGGCCCCCACCAGCGGCGCAGCCAAGCTGCGCGTGTTCAACGCCTCCGGCGAGGCCGGCACGCTCGACGTCTACGTGACGGCATCGAGTGCGACGCTGGCCGACAGCAGCCCCACCACCTCGGCGCTGGCGGCCGAGCGCTTCAGCAGCTACAGCGAGATCGGCGCCGGCACCTACCGCATCCGCGTCACCGGCAGCGGCGACAAGACCGACCTGCGTCTGGACATCGACGGCATCGCGCTGGCCGACCAGCGCATCACGACCCTGGTGCTGACCACCACGCCGGGCGGCGTGCTCGTCAACAGCCTCTTCGTCGACCAGAAGAGCACGGTGAGCGCAGTGGCCAACCCGTCGGCGCGCATCCGCCTCGTCGCCGGCGCGGCGGCCAACGGCGTCGCCGCGGCCACGATCAACGGCAGCGTGCTGTCGGCCGGCCTGCGATCGCCGACCGTGGGCGCCTACGCGCTGGTGCCGGCCGGCACGCTCACGGGCAGCATCACGCTCGGCGGTACCGCGCTCACGCTGCCGTCGGCCACGCTCGCCGCGGGCTCGGACAGCACCTTGCTCGTCACCTCCAGCGGCGGCTCCGGCACGGCCACATTGATCGACGACGACAACCAGCCCGCGATCACCGCGACGAACGCGAAGCTGCGCCTCGTCAACGGCGTCGGCGGCCTGGCCAGCGGCATCACGCTGACCGCCGACTACAGCGCGGTGGCCACCGACATCGCGGCCAACACCGCCTCGACGCCGGCCTCGCTGACCGCCGGCAGCGCGATGCGACTGGAGGCCACCACGCCCAGCGCCGCGAGCTCGCTGTTCCTGGACGACGCGGTGACGCTGGTGGCCGGCAAGGTCTACACGCTGTTCATGCTCGGCGACGCGAACGCGCCGACCGGCGTGCTGCGCCGCGACCGCTGACGTTCCGCGGCCGCCGCGGGCACGAACATGTAGCCGTGTCCGCGGATGGTCTGCAGGAAGCGCGGCTGTGCCGGATCCGGCTCGACGCGCTTGCGCAGGCGCATGACGGCCACGTCGATGGCACGCGGCAGGAGACCGTCGCTGCGGCCGTGCGAGGCCGCCAGCAGGCGCTCGCGCGACACCGCAACGCCGGGGTTGGCCACCAGCTCGGCCAGCACAGCGTACTCGACGGTGCTGAGCACGTGCAGCCGGCCGTCACGCAGCAGGCTGCGCGAGGCGATGTCGAAACGCAGCTCGCCGATGTCCACCGGCGCCATCGCCAGCATCGGCTGGCCGGGCGGCACGTTGGCACGGCGCAGCAACGCCTGCAGCCGCGCCAGCAGCTCCCGCTGCGGGCAGGGCTTGCCGAGCACGTCGTCGGCGCCCATCTCGAGCGCGAGCACGCGGTCGATCTCCTCGTTGCGCTCGGTCAGCAGCACCAGCGGCACGCGGTCGCCCTCGCCACGCAGCTGCCGGCACGCCTGCATGCCGCTCTGGCCGGGCAGGGTGGCGTCCATCACGACGACGTCGGGGCGCTGCCGGTGCATGCGCCGCAGCAGTTCGGCGGCCGAATCCATCGCCGTGACCGTGAGGCCGTGCGATTCGAGGTAGCGGGCGAGGCCGTCGCGGCTGGCGCGGTCGGCGTCGACGAGGTGGACGTGGTAGGTGCTCATGGCCGCATGCTCGCGGCCCGACGTTGCGGCGCTGTGCCGCAACATGTCCCAATGTGTCTGGCAGTCCGTTCGCCCGTCAGTGGGCTGTCATGCCACGCCGCTCGCCGGGCTCGACCAGCAAGCGCCGCAGTCGCAACGACTGGGCCTGCACGCGGTCGGCAGCCGCTGCCGCCGCAGCGGTGGCCGGGCAGCTGCCGGTCTGGAGGTACCCCAGTGCCGCGGCAGTGAGCGCCTCGGCCGGGTCGCCGAACGTGCCGGAGAAATCGTCGGCCACTGCGCAGGTGGGCGTGATGCCGGCTTCGTAGTCGGCCTGGCCGAGCGAGTTCACCGCCTTGAAGTTGACGGCACTGAACACGTTGCCGCAGGCCTCCACCGGGCTGAAGCCGTAGGGCTTGCCGCAGCTGGTGCCGCCGATCGTCACCACCTGCTGCGCATAGGGGCGCAGCCCGTTGACGAGCAGCTCGCTGGCCGAGCAGGTGCGCGAGCCGGTCAGCACGACGACGCGATTGAACGCCGGCCCGGTGGCGCTGCCGAGCAGGAAGCTGCGGTTGGCCGCGGTGTGGGCGGCGTTGTAGTTGAGCGTGGTGAACACCTTGCCCGACTGCACCGCACCCACGACCTGCGAGGCAAAGTGGTTGGCGGTGGAGATGCGGCCGCCACCGTTGTAGCGCAGGTCGATGATCAGGTCGGTCGCGCCGGCGGCCTTGATCGCGTCGAGCCGCGAGGTGAGCTCGGTCTCGGCCTGCACGATGAAGTCCTTCAGCAGCAGGTAGCCCGCCTTGCCGCTGCCGGCGTTCAGCGTGGCCGACACCGGCACCGGCGTCAGCGCGTACTGGGCGGCGGTCAGCGTGACGCGTTGCGGCACGCCGGCCCGTTCGATGTCGAGCGTGATCTGCTGGCCGGCCTGCGCGGGCGTGAGCACGGCGAAGTTGCCGGTGATCAGCGTGGTGTCGGGCACGCCGTTGATCGCCTTGACCACGTCGCCGCGGCGCACGCCGGCCTGCCCTGCCGGAGAGAGCGGCTCGACGTAGCGGATCTTCAGCGGCAGCACGCCCTCGCGGCCGTTGACCGAGATGCCATAGTCGGTCGACTTGCCCTCGGCGAAGAACTGGTTGTAGCTGACGCTGTCCTGGATGTAGCTCCACGGCTCGATGCCGGTGCCGGGATAGCTGGTGTACTTGAGTGCCTGGAAGTAGTCGGCCACCGTGGCGTAACCGGCCGGGTCGGGGTTGGGCGAGAGTCCGCTCCAGTAGTACCAGTCGAGCATGTAGCCGCGCAGCCAGGTCTTCTGGCTGGCCACGTCGCAGGACGGCGCGTCGCTGCCCCCGCCGCCGCAGGCGGCCAGCACGGCCGCGGCGAGCAGCGCCGTGGTGAGCTTCGCGAAGCGGGACAAGGGCTGGATCTTGGGCATGGGCGGGGTCTCGCGGGGCGACACGGCGCGCACCTTAGCAGCAGGGCCCCACCACCTACAATCTGGCTCTCCCCGCCTTGCACTCTGTTTCACGGCCGCCGGCCGTGCGTTCCCATCGTTCACACGGCCGCGGGCCGTGCTTCAGCGCGCCATGACCGAACTCGCGAAATCCTTCGAACCCGCTGCCATCGAAGCCCATTGGGGGCCGCTGTGGGAATCGTCGGGCGCCTACCGCCCCACGCTGGACACCGGCAAGCCGTCGTTCTCGATCCAGTTGCCGCCACCCAACGTGACGGGCACGCTGCACATGGGCCACGCGTTCAACCAGACCATCATGGACTCGCTGACGCGCTACCACCGCATGCGCGGGTTCAACACGCTGTGGGTGCCCGGCACCGACCATGCCGGCATCGCCACGCAGATCGTCGTCGAGCGCCAGTTGCAGGAGGCCGGCGTGAACCGCCACGACCTCGGCCGCGAGACCTTCCTGAAGCACGTGTGGGACTGGAAGCACAGCTCGGGTGCCACGATCACGCGCCAGATGCGCCGCATGGGCGACAGCGTCAGCTGGGAGCACGAGTACTTCACGATGGACGAGAAGCTTTCGAAGGTGGTCACCGACACCTTCGTGAAGCTCTACGAGGAAGGTCTGATCTACCGCGGCAAGCGCCTGGTGAACTGGGATCCTGTGCTGATGTCGGCGGTCTCCGACCTCGAGGTCGAGAGCGAGGAGGAGGACGGCTCGCTGTGGCACATCTCCTACCCGCTGACCGACGGCAGCGGCGCGCTGGTGGTGGCCACCACGCGGCCCGAGACCATGCTCGGCGACGTGGCGGTGATGGTGCACCCGGAAGACGAGCGCTACGCGAAGCTCGTCGGCAAGACGGTGCGCCTGCCGCTGTGCGACCGCGACATCCCGGTGATCGCCGACGCCTACGTCGACCGCGAGTTCGGCACCGGCGTCGTGAAGGTCACGCCGGCGCACGACGCGAACGACTATGCGGTGGGCCAGCGTCACGGCCTGCCGATCATCGGCATCCTTTCGCTCGACGCGAAGGTCAACGACCACGCGCCCGAGGCCTACCGAGGGCTCGATCGCTTCGTGGCGCGCAAGAAGGTCGTGGCCGACCTGGAAGCGCTGGGCCTGCTCGTCGAGGTGAAGAAGCACAAGCTGATGGTGCCGCGTTGCGCGCGCACCGGGCAGGTGGTCGAGCCCATGCTCACCGACCAGTGGTTCGTCGCCACCACCAAGCCCGGCGCGAACGGCAAGAGCATCGCGCAGCAGGCGATCGAGGTGGTGGAGAACGGCTCGGTGAAGTTCGTACCCGAGCAGTGGGTCAACACCTACAACCAGTGGATGAACAACATCCAGGACTGGTGCATTTCGCGCCAGCTCTGGTGGGGCCACCAGATCCCGGCCTGGTACGGCATCGACGGCCAGGTCTACGTGGCACGCAGCGAGGACGAGGCGCGCGCCAAGGCCCGCGCCGACGGCTACGCAGGCCCGCTGCAGCGCGACCCCGATGTGCTCGACACCTGGTACTCCTCGGCACTGGTGCCCTTCTCCACGCTCGGCTGGCCGGCGAAGACGGTGGAGCAGGATCTCTTCCTGCCGTCGTCGGTGCTGGTCACCGGCTTCGACATCATCTTCTTCTGGGTCGCCCGGATGATCATGATGACGGTGCACTTCACCGGCAAGGTGCCGTTCCGCCACGTCTACATCCACGGTCTGGTGCGCGACGCGCAGGGCCGCAAGATGAGCAAGAGCGAAGGCAACGTGCTCGATCCGGTCGACCTGATCGACGGCATCGCGCTGCCGCAGCTGCTCGACAAGCGCACCACGGGCCTGCGTCGCCCCGAGACCGCGCCGCGCGTGCGCAAGGACACCGAGAAGGAGTTCCCCGAGGGCATCCCGGCCTTCGGCGCCGACGCGCTTCGCTTCACCTTCGCCTCGCTGGCGAGCCTGGGCCGCAACATCAACTTCGACAGCAAGCGCTGCGAGGGCTACCGGAACTTCTGCAACAAGCTCTGGAACGCCAGCAAGTTCGTGCTGATGAACTGCGAGGGACAGGACTGCGGTCTGGCCGAGGCCGAGGCCGGCACTGGCCTGTCGCCCGCCGACCGCTGGATCGTCGGCGAACTGCAGCGCGTCGAGGCGGCAGTGGCGCAGGGCTTTGCCGACTACCGGCTCGACAACGTCGCCAACGCGATCTACAGCTTCGTGTGGGACGAGTACTGCGACTGGTACATCGAGATCGCCAAGGTGCAGATCGCCGAGGCGGTGAAGTCGGGCAACGCCGAGCCGCAGCGCGCCACGCGCCGCACGCTGATCCGCGTGCTGGAGGCGGTGCTGCGCCTGCTGCATCCGATCACGCCCTTCATCACCGCCGAGCTGTGGGAGAAGGTCGCGCCGGTGGCCGGGCGTCACGTGCCGCAGGGCATCGTCGGAGCGCCCTACCCGCAGTCGCAGCCCGAGAAGATCGACGCCGCGGCCGATGCCTGGGTCGCGAAGCTGAAGGAGCTGGCCGGCGCCTGCCGTGCGCTGCGCAGCGAGATGACGCTCTCGCCGGCGCAGCGGGTGCCGCTGCTTGCCATCGGCGACAACGCCTTCCTGCGCGAAGCCTCGCCGGTGCTCGCCGCGCTGGCCAAGCTCAGCGAGGTGCAGGTGTTCGACGACGAGCCCGCCTTCGCGCAGGCCACGCGCACTGCGCCCGTGGTGGTGTGCGGCGCGTCGCGGCTGGCGCTGCACGTGGAGATCGACGTGGCGGCCGAGCGCGAGCGCCTGACCAAGGAGATTGCGCGCCTCGAGGGCGAGATCGCCAAGGCCACCGCCAAGCTGTCCAACGAGAGCTTCGTCGCCCGCGCCCCGGCCGCCGTGGTGGCGCAGGAGCGTCAGCGCATCGCCGACTTCACGGCGACACGGGACCGTCTGCGAGATCAGCTGGGACGCTTGGGTCCGTCGGCCTGAAGTCGCGCTGGGGCTGCGGCGCAACGGCGAGCAGTTCGTCGATGCGCCGCGCCACCGCCCACGCACTGCGCAGCCGCGACTCGCGCGTCGTGCTCGCCACGCGCGGCGTGATCTGCAGCGTGGTGATGCCGGCCAGCGGCCGGTCGACGTCGAGCGCGCCGGGCTCGAGGCTGTCGAACCAGGCGGCCGACACACGGCCGCTCGCGAGCACGTCGGCCAGCGCCTTCTCGTCGAACAGCGCCGAGTGCGCCGTGCTGACGATCACCTGGTTCGGCTTGCAGTAGGGCAGGAAACGGTCGCCGAGCAGGCCCTGGTAGCGGCTGAAGTAGGCGAGCTGCACGCACACCGCATCGCTGCTTTCGAGCAGCTCGCGCAGGCCCATCGGCCGCACGCGCCAGCGCTCCCAGACGGTGTCGCTGGCGTGCAGCGACGGGTCGTAGCCCACCACCTTGGAGCCGAAGGCACCCAGGAGTTGCGACATCGAGCGCGCGGCCGGCGGCATGCCGATCAGGCCCACCGTGGCGGCACCGAGTTCGCGGCCGACCAGCAGGCCGTCGCTGCCGACCACCGGCACGCGCCGCAACATGGACAGCAGCGCGCCGATCATGAACTCCGCCTCGGCCTGGGCGCTGGCCGTCAGGCTTCTCACCACCTCCACGCCGGCACGCGCACAGGCGTCGAGGTCGATGTTCTCGGCCCCGGCGCTGACGCGGCCGACCGCCCGAAGCACCGGCGCGTAGTGCAGTGCCTGGGCGTCGATCGCGCAGCTGGGCGGCACGATGATGGCGCGCACGTTGTAGAGCGCCTGGCGCAGCGCTCGTGGCTCGTTGGCCAGCTCGGGGGCGAATCGCACCTCGTGGCGCGACTCGAGCCACTCCATGACCCCGGCCTCGAGGGGTTCAACGACCAGCAGGTCCATGCGTTCGAGGGAGGTTCATGGTCGGTTCGGCCATCGGTGCCCGTGCAAGAATTTGCGGGTCTGGCACCCATTGTAAGTAAATGAAAGTCACCAAGGCGATCTTTCCCGTGGCCGGCCTCGGCACCCGCTTCCTGCCGGCCACCAAGGCGCAGCCCAAGGAGATGCTGCCGGTGGTCGACAAACCGCTGATCCAGTATGCAGTGGAAGAGGCGTACGCCGCCGGCGTCCGCGAGATGATCTTCGTGACCGGCCGCCACAAGCGACCGATCGAGGATCACTTTGACATGACCTTCGAGCTCGAAGTAGCCCTCGAACAGGCGGGCAAGCAGGACCTGCTCGACGTGGTGCGCAGCGTCAAGCCCGACGACATGGAGTGCATCTACGTGCGCCAGGCCCAGGCGCTGGGCCTCGGCCACGCGGTGCTGTGTGGCCAGCGGCTGGTGGGCAACGAACCCTTCGCCGTGCTGCTGGCCGACGACCTGATGGTGGGAGAGAAGCCCGTGCTGCAGCAGATGACCGAGCAGTTCGCCGAATGGCGCGCCTCGATCCTCGCGGTGCAGGAAGTGCCCGCGGAGCACACGCGGCGCTATGGCATCGTGGCGGGCCAGCCGGTCAACGATCGCATGCTCGACGTGCAGCGCATCGTCGAGAAGCCTGCGCCGGAAGTCGCGCCGTCACGCCTGGGCGTGGCCGGGCGCTACATCCTCACGCCGGGCGTGTTCCACGAGATCCAGAATCAGCCTCGCGGCGTGGGTGGGGAGATCCAGCTCACCGACGGCATCGCCGGGCTGCTGCGCCGCGAGAAGGTGTTCGCCTACCGCTACGAGGGGCGGCGATACGACTGCGGCAGCAAGGAAGGCTTTCTAGAGGCCAACGTCGAGCTGGCTCTCGCGCATCCCCAGCTCGGGCCGGGCTTCCGGCAGTACCTGAAGTCGCTCCAGCTGTGAACCGGAGCGCCGCTTCAGCGGCGGCGCAGGTAGTGCGTGAACTCGTCGTTGGCCGACGATTGCTCGACCAGCTCGTTGCCGGTCTGGCGCGCGAAGGCCTGGAAATCGCGCACCGAACCCGGATCGGTGGCCACCACCTTCAGCACTTCGCCGCTCTGCATGTCCGCAAGGGCCTTCTTGGCCTTCAGGATGGGCAGCGGGCAGTTCAGGCCCCGGGTGTCGATCTCTTTCTGGGCGTCCATGGGTGTGGGTGCTGGCGGGCGAGCCCCGATTCTACGGGCGCGGCGGCAACTCGATGAACTGGGGGTGGTGCCCCTTCGCGCGCAGCCAGTCGGCGAGCGCGTAGCCGGTGCCGGCCGGCCAGCAGCGCACATCGGCTGGCGCGAAGAGCTTGTACTCGGCCAGCTCGGGCGAGAGCCGGATCTCGCCGCGCGCCTGCACGTGGTACGCGATGATCACCTGGTTCATGCGCTGGAAGTCGTAGACGCCGATCAGGTTCACCGCCTCCGGCTGCACGGCCGTCTCTTCGGTCACCTCGCGTGCGATGCCTTCCTGCGGCGTCTCGCCGGCCTCCATGAAGCCGGTGATGAGCGCGAACATGCGCCCCGTCCACGCGGCGTTGCGCGCCAGCAGGATCTGCCCGTCGCGGTCGACCATCTCGACCACCGCGGCAAGCACCGGCGTCGGGTTGTTCCAGTGCGTCCACTCGCAGGCCGGGCAGCGCAGCCGCTCCTTCGGGCCGCCATCCTCCTCGCGCGCCAGCCACTCCAGCGGCGTCGCGCACTGCGGGCAGAAGCGGAAGGCCGCACTCATGCCGGGAACACGCCGGTGGAGAGGTAGCGGTCGCCGCGGTCGCAGACGATGAAGACGATGGTGGCGTTCTCCACCTGGCGGGCGACCTGCAGCGCCACCCAGCACGCCCCAGCGGCGGAAATGCCCGCGAACAGGCCTTCCTCGCGCGCCAAGCGGCGCGCCATCTCCTCGGCGTCGGCCTGGCTCACCGACACCGTCTCGTCGACCCAGGCCGGGTCGTAGATCTTCGGCAGGTATTCCTGCGGCCACTTGCGAATGCCCGGGATACGCGAGCCTTCGCTGGGCTGCGCGCCGATCACGCGCACGTCGCTGTTGCGTTCCTTCAGGTAGCGCGACGTACCGGTGATGCTGCCGGTGGTGCCCATCGCACTGACGAAATGCGTGATGCGCCCGTTCGTGTCGCGCCAGATCTCGGGGCCGGTGGTCTCGTAGTGGATGCGCGGGTTGTCGGCGTTGGCGAACTGGTCGAGCACGCGGCCCTTGCCCTCGCGCTGCATCTGCTCGGCGAGGTCGCGGGCGTACTCCATACCGCCGGACCGCGGCGTCAGGATGAGTTCGGCGCCGAAGGCCTTCATGGTCTGCGCGCGCTCGATCGACAGATCCTCCGGCATGATCAGCAGCATGCGGTAGCCGCGCATCGCCGCGGCCATGGCGAGCGCGATGCCGGTGTTGCCGGAGGTGGCCTCGATCAGCGTGTCGCCGGGCTGGATCTCGCCGCGCTCCTCGGCGCGCCGGATCATGCTGATGGCCGGGCGATCCTTCACCGATCCCGCCGGGTTGTTGCCCTCCAGCTTGCCGAGGATCACGTTGCCGCGGCGCTCGTTCTCCTCGCCGGGCAGACGGACGAGTCGCACCAGCGGCGTGTTGCCGATCACGTCTTCCAGCGTGGGGTAGCGGGGCGCGTTCTCGATCACGGGAATCCTCCTCGCGACCATTGTCGCAGGGGCCGCCGACCTCCGCAGGGTGCGTGACATAATCCGGCGCCTCCAAGGCCTACCCTGCGCCCGCACCTGCCGGAGTGGCGAAATCGGTAGACGCAGCAGACTCAAAATCTGCCGAGGGCAACCTCGTACCGGTTCGATTCCGGTCTCCGGCACCAACCCCCGAACGCCATGCCACCGCTGCCTCCCATCACCCAGGCGCTGCTGCTCGTCAACGTGGCGATGTTCTGCCTGCAGATGTTCCTCGGGCCCTGGCTCGAGCGGCTGCTGGCGCTGTGGCCGATCGGCTACGGCTTCCTGCCGTGGCAGGTGGTGAGCTACGCCTTCCTGCACGGCAGCATCGGCCACCTGTTCTTCAACATGCTGGGCCTGTGGATGTTCGGCTCCGAGCTCGAACGCCTGTGGGGCGGCAAGCGCTACCTGCAGTTCTATTTCGCCAGCGTGCTCACCGCGGCACTCACGCAACTCGTGGTCGGGCTGCTGGTCGGGGGCGCTCCCACCGTCGGAGCCTCGGGCGGTCTGTTCGGCCTGCTGCTCGCCTTCGGCATGATGTTCCCGAACCGGATCATCATGCCGCTGTTCCCGCCCATCCCGATGAAGGCCAAGACCTTCGTGATGGTGTTCGGCGGCCTCGAGCTGCTGTTCGGCGTCACCGGCACGGCCTCGGGCGTCGCGCACTTCGCCCACCTCGGCGGCATGCTCGGCGGCTTCCTGATGATGCGCTACTGGCGCGGCCAGCCGCCCTTCGGCCGGCGCTGATCCGCCCGCTGCCGCGCAAAGTCCCCGCGCTTTGCACGGCCTCCGCAAGCGTTCATGCTGCGGCTTCGCGACCTTGCCGGAGTCCGCCATGCCCGCCTGCTCCCTGCGCCGCCTGCTGTGCTGCCTGCTGCTGTGTGCCGCGTGGGCCGTGCCTCCCGCGGCCGTCGCGGCTCGCACCGAGTTCGACGCACGCGCCGAACTGCTCGAACGTGCCCAGACGGCGGTGGTCGGCGTGATCAGCGAGGCGGTGGAGGACGCCGCCTCGGCCGCCACGCTCGGCCCTGTGCGCGTGGGCTCGGGCGTGGTGATCGGCGACGACGGCCTGGTGTTGACCATCGGCTACCTGATCCTGGAGGCCGAGCGCGTCGACCTGATCGTCGACGGCGAGCGCCGGATTCCAGCGCGCGTGGTCGCCTACGACCTCGCCACCGGCTTCGGCCTCCTGCAATCGCTGCTGCCGCTGCGGATCGCGCCGGTGCCGCTCGGGCGCTCGGAGGCGCTCGACACCGATGAGCCGCTGCTGGTGGCCAGCGGCACGCCCGACGGCGGGCTGAGCCTCGCGCGCCTCGTCTCGCAGCGAGCCTTCAGCGGCTACTGGGAGTACCACATTGACCGGGCGCTCTTCACCGTGCCGCCGCGCAGCGACCACAGCGGCGCGGGGCTCTTCAACCTCGACGGCGAACTGCTGGGCATCGGCTCGTTGATGGTCGGCGAGGCACTGGGCCCGGGCCGCGGGCGGCTGCCGGGCAACATGTTCGTGCCGATCGACCTGCTCAAGCCGGTGATGGCCGAATTGCGCGAGCGCGGCGCCTCGCGCGGAAGCACCCGCGCCTGGCTGGGCCTGAACTGCGAGGAGCGCGACGGCGAAGTTCGGGTGCTGCGGGTGACGCGCGACGGACCGGCTGATCAGGCCGGGGTGCAGCCGGGTGACCGCATCGTGCGCATCGACGGTGCCGAGGTGATGGCGCTCGAGACGCTGTGGAAGACGCTCTGGCGCGACGGCGCCGAGCGCGAGGTGCGCCTCACCGTGGAGCGCGATGGCGAAGACCGTGCCGTCACCGTGCATGCGGTCGATCGCATGTCGACCTTGCGCCGCCCCGAGGGCATCTGAGACTCAGGCGAGCAGGCCGCTGTCCACCGTTGGGTAACGCAGCACGAGGCGCAGTTCGCGCTTCATGCGCTCGTTCGAGAGCCGCCGCGATTCGCTCATGAAGCTCATCAGCATGGGCGAGAGCTGCTCCTTCGCCTGCGCGCGCGTGATGCGCGGCGGACGCGGCAGACCGCAGAGGTCGGCCGCGCGGTCGAAGTAGTCGCCCATCGCGAGCTCGGTGTCGTCGCTCGCGTGCACGATGCGCTGCGGCAGTCCGCGGTGCAGCGCGGCGACGCATGCGCGCGCCAGGTCGTCGGCATGGATGTGGTTGGTGTAGACGTCGTCCTCGCGGGCCAGCACCGGCGTGCCGCGGGCGAGGCGCTCGCGCGGATGGCCACCCGGCCGGTCGCCGGCGTAGATGCCCGGGATGCGCAGCATGGTCACTGGCGTCCCGGTGCGCCGGCCATGGCGGCGCAGGCGCTCCTCGGCATCGACGCGGCGCCAGGCGCGGTCGGTGGCCGGCGCCACGCGCCGCGTCTCGTCGAAGCGCGCCCCGCCGCAGTCGCCGTACACGCCGGTGGTGCTGCCGTAGACGATTCGCCGCACGCCGCTGCGGCGCGACAGGGCCGCCAGCAGCTGTGCGGTGCGCGGGTCGCTGCGGCCGTGCAGCGGCGGCGGCGCCAGGTGCAGCACCGCGTCGGCGAGCCCGGCGATGCGGCGCAGCGTGGCCGGCGCATCGAGGTCGGCCACCAGCGGCACGATGCCGGCCGCGCGCAGCTCGTCGCGCCGCTGCGGGCTGCTGGTGATCGCCAGCAGCCGCCAGCGTCCGCGCAGCAGCCGCGCCACACGCAGGCCGACGTCGCCGCAGCCGACGATCAGCAGCACCGGGTGCTTGCGCCGCACGGGGGAGGAGGAAGACAAGGTCATCGGGGGCCGGGGCACAATCCCCGGTTGGCACTGCCTGCCAGTCTACGTCCCGCGCCATGCCCTTCACCGTGTCCGTGCAGCCCAGCGGCCGCAGCTTCAGCGTCGAACGCGACGAACCCATTCTCCATGCCGCCATTCAGGCCGGCATCGGCCTGCCCTACGGCTGCAAGGACGGCGCCTGCGGCTCCTGCAAGTGCCGCCTTCTCGAGGGCCGCGTGATCCACGGCGCCCACCAGGCCAAGGCGTTGTCGCCGGACGAGGAAGCCGCCGGCTTCGTGCTGACCTGCTGCGCCGCGCCGCAGACCGACGTGGTGATCGAGGCGCGCACCGTGCCCGGTGCCGGCGAGTTCCCGGTGCGCAAGATGCCGGCTCGTGTGATGGCCATCACCAGGCCCGCACCCGACGTCGCGGTGCTCACATTGCAGCTGCCTGCCAACGAGGTGCTGCGCTACCACGCCGGCCAGTACGTGGAGTTCATCCTGCGCGACGGCGCGCGCCGCAGCTACTCGATGGCCAATGCGCCGCACACGCAGACCGACAAGCCGGCCATCGAGCTGCACATCCGCCACATGCCGGGCGGGAAGTTCACCGACCATGTGTTCGGTGCGATGAAGGAGAAGGAGATCCTTCGCCTCGAAGGCCCCTTCGGCAGCTTCTTCCTGCGCGAGGACAGCGACAAGCCGATCGTGCTGCTGGCCTCGGGCACCGGCTTCGCGCCGATCAAGGCCCTCATCGAGCACATGGCGTTCAAGGGCGTGACGCGCCCGACGGTCCTCTACTGGGGCTGCCGCAGCCGCGCCGACCTCTACCTGCACGACTGGGCCGTGGCCGCCGCCGCGCGCATGCCGAACCTGCGCTACGTGCCCGTGCTCTCCGACCCGAAGGCCGACGATGGCTGGACCGGCCGCACCGGTCTCGTGCACCAGGCGGTGATGGCCGACCTGCCCGACCTCTCCGGCCACCAGGTCTATGCCTGCGGCGCGCCGATCATGGTGGAGTCGGCGCAGCGCGACTTCGTCGCGCGCTGCGGCCTGCCGGCCGAGGAGTTCTACGCGGACAGTTTCACTTCGGAAGCAGACAAGCATGGCCCGTCGGCGTGAGTTCCTGACCCTGGCCGCGGCCACGCTCGCCGCGCCCGCCTTCGCGCAGACGGCCAAGCCGATCCGCCTCGTTGTGCCCTACCCGCCCGGCGGGCCGCTGGACATCGTCGCGCGCGCCCTGGCCGACAAGGTGAAGGACAGCCTGGGCACCGTGATCGTCGACAACCGCCCCGGCGCCGGTGGCAACCTGGGGGCTGATCTCGTGGCCAAGGCCGCGCCGGACGGGACGACGATCGTGATGGGCGCCGTGGCCACGCACGCGATCAACCCGTGGCTCTACGCCAAGATGCCGTACGACGCGCTGCGCGACTTCACGCCGATCACCGGCGTGGCCCAAGTACCCAACGTGCTGGTGATGAACCCGGAGGCGGCGGACCGCTTCGGCGTGAAGAGCGTGGCCGACCTGGTGGCTTACGCGAGGAAGAACCCCGGCAAGCTCAACTACGGCTCGGGCGGCAACGGCAGCGCCGGCCACCTCGCCGGCGAGATGTTCAAGGCGCAGGCCGGCGTGTTCATGGTCCACATCCCCTACGCCGGCGGCAATCCGGCGCAGCTGGCGCTGCTGTCGGACCAGGTCGACCTGAACTTCGACAACCTCGCCTCGGCGTCGGCCAATGTGAAGGCCGGCAAGCTGCGGGCGATCGCCGTCACCACCGCGAAGCGTTCGGCCGCGGTGCCCGAGCTGCCCACCATTGCGGAGAGCGGCGGCGCACTGGCCGGCTTCGACATCCACACCTGGTTCGGCCTGTTCGGGCCGGCGAAGCTGCCGGCCGACGTCACGCAGCGCCTGAACCGCGGGTTCGTCGACGCGCTCGGCACGCCGGAGCTGAAGGCACGGCTGGCCGCGCTGATGGCCGAACCGATGCCGACCACGCCCGATCAGTTCGGTGCCTTCGTGAAGAGCGAGCTGGCGAAGTACGAGGCGGTCGTGAAGCGGAGCGGCGCGAAGGTCGACTGACCTCGCGCCGCGTCTGCCAACCGGCAAGGGCCCGAGGGCCCACGGTTCACTGCTTCTTCTTCGTCGGGGCCGGTGCCGGCTTGGTCGGCTGGGCCGCCGGCGCGGGCTGGCTGACTTCCTTCGAGGCCGGCGTCGTGCCGCCATCCACGCCGAGGCGGCCGCCCGTGCCCAGACCACCCTTGACGGTCTGCGCCTTGTAGTTGCGCAGCGCCTTGACCATCTGGTTGTAGGAGTCGGCGAAGGCCGCCACCACCACCTTGCCCTGCGGCGTGTTCGAGTAGCCGCCGCCGGCACCGGCGAAGCCGCCGAAGAATCCGCCGAACACGTTGAAATCGTAGTTCTTCGACGTGCCCTCGGCGGCCGAGATCTGCACGCCCGAGCGGTTGTCGATCAGCAGCAGCGTGGTCGAGGCCTCGTTGGCGCTCATGCCGCCGGCCAGCGCGCCGAGACCGCCGAAGGCGCGCGTCAGCAGCCCGGCACTCGCACCGCCGGTCTTCTGGGCGAACTGGATGCTCGGGCTCATCGTGTAGTCGGCTGCCACCATCTGGCCCTTGCCGAAGTTGCTGTTGTCGCGCATCTCGCCGCTGGCCTGCAGGTTGCGCTCGGTCATCATGTTGTTCATCGCGCGGCCACGCTCGACGATGACGAAGCAGTTGCTCTGCTGCACCATCAGGCGCAACACCGGCAGTGTGGAACCCAGCTGATGGTCTCGCAGGCTGACGTACCAGGGGGCGTTGACGTCCTCCTGCATCGCCAGCGTACCCAGCGTCTCGGAGCACTTCTCGAGCGCGGAGTTGTTGTTCTCGGCGTTGCCGCCGCCGGCCGCGCCGGTGACGGTGCCCTTGTCGCCGCCACCGACGGTGGGTGTGGTGGCCAGGCAGCCGGACAGCAAGGCGGCCGCTGCGGCGGCCGTCAGGGCGGAGAGCGATCGAATGCGCATGGTGTTTTCCTCCTCGGTAAGCGTTTGCTAACGTCGAAGAGTATAGGCACCACCCGCAGCCTCAGAACCACCTAACTCGGGCATTGGCCCGAGAAGAAAATCACTCGCCGAGATAGGCCGCGCGCACCTTGGGGTCCGCGAGCAGCGCCTTGGCCTCGCCGGTCATGGTGACCTCGCCCGAGTCCATCACGTAGCCACGGTTGGCCAGCGAGAGCGCCCGGCTGGCGTTCTGCTCCACCAGCAGGATGGTCGTGCCGCGGCCGTGGATGTCGGCCACCACCTCGAAGATCTTGTCGACCATGATCGGCGACAGGCCCATCGAGGGCTCGTCGAGCAGCAGCACCTTGGGTCGCGCCATCAGGGCCCGCCCCATCGCGAGCATCTGCTGCTCCCCACCGGACATGGTGCCGGCGAGCTGGTTGCGGCGCTCCTTCAGGCGCGGAAAGATCGCGAAGACCTTGTCGATGTCCGACTCGATCTCGTTGTCGTTGCGCACGAAGGCGCCCATCTGCAGGTTCTCGGTGATGGTCATGCGGGTGAAGGTGCCCCGCCCTTCCGGCACCATCACCAGGCCCTGCTTGACCAGGTCCCAGGCACCCTGGCCCTTGATGCTGCGCCCCATGAACTTGATCTCGCCGGCGGCCACCGGCTGCAGCCCGGTGACGGCCTTCAGCGTGGTGGTCTTGCCGGCGCCATTGGCGCCGATCAGGCTCACCAGTTCGCCTTCCTTGACCTCGAAGGACACACCCTTGACGGCCTGGATGCCGCCATAGGCCACCTTCAGGCCGCTGACCTCGAGCAACGTGTTCGCCATCTGCATGCCCCTCAATGCGCCTTGTGTCCGGCGCCGAGGTAGGCCTCGATCACCTTCTCGTTCCGCTGCACGTCCGCCGGGGTGCCCTCGGCAATCTGCTTGCCATAGTCGAGCACGGTCACGCGGTCGCACAGACCCATCACCAGCTTCACGTCGTGCTCGATCAGCAGGATCGTGCGGCCGTCGTTTCGGATGCGGTCGATCAGCTCGCGCAGCACGACCTTCTCGGTGGCGTTCATGCCGGCGGCCGGCTCGTCGAGCGCGATCAGCTTCGGATCGGTGGCCAGGGCACGGGCAATCTCGAGGCGCCGCTGGTCACCGTAGGAGAGCGTGCGGGCCTTGAATTCCGCGTACTTGCCAATGCCGACGTAGTCGAGCAGTTCCTGCGCGCGCTCGGCGATCGCCTTCTCCTCGGCCTTGAAGCCGCTGGTACGCAGCACCGCACCGACCAGCCCCGACTGGCTGCGCACGTGGCGGCCGACCATCACGTTCTCCAGCGCCGTCATCTCGGCGAACAGCCGGATGTTCTGGAAGGTGCGCGCGATGCCCGCTCGGGCGACCTCGTGCACCGCGGTGGGCTTGTAGGGCGCGCCGCCGAGCTCGAAGCTGCCCGAGTCCGGCGTGTACAGGCCGGTGATGACGTTGAAGAAGGTGGTCTTGCCCGCGCCGTTCGGGCCGATCAGGCCGTAGACCTGGCCCTTGTCGATGGTGATGCCGACGTCGGAGAGGGCCTGCAGGCCGCCGAAGCGCTTGGAGACACCCGCGACCTTGAGGACGGTTTCGCTCATCTCTGGCTCCTCACTTCGTCACCGGGGTGGGGGCTGCCTTGCCGTGCTCCGGCGAGGGCCACAGGCCGCGCGGGCGCAGCAGCATGATCACGATCATGGCCACGGCGATCAGCAGCTGGCGCAGGATCGAGGCATCGAGGCGTCCGTCGGTCATGGACTGCAGCGGGCCGGCCACGTAGCGCAGCACCTCGGGCAGCGCCGCCAGCAGCAGCGCGCCGACGATCACGCCGGGAATGTGGCCGATGCCGCCGAGCACCACCATCGCGACGATCATGATCGATTCCTGCAGGCTGAACGCCTCGGGCGTGATGAACGACTGGTAGCCCGCGAACATCACGCCGGCCACGCCGCCGAAGGTGGCGCCCATGCCGAAGGCGAGCAGCTTCATGTTGCGGGTGTTGATGCCCATCGCCTTGGCGGCGATCTCGTCCTCGCGGATCGCCATCCAGGCGCGGCCGATGCGGCTGCGCTCGAGGCGATAGCAGATCACCACGCTGATCACGACCAGGGCCAGGAACAGGAAGTAGTAGTTGATGACCGGCGGGATGTCGAAGCCGAACAGCTCGTGGCGCTTGCCGAAGTCGAAGCCGAACAGGTGCATCGAGTCGATCGGGCCGATGCCCTTCGGGCCGTTCGTGATGTTGACCGGGTGGTCCAGGTTGTTCAGGAACACGCGGATGATCTCGCCGAAGCCGAGCGTCACGATCGCCAGGTAGTCGCCGCGCAGGCGCAGCGTCGGCGCACCGAGCAGCACGCCAGCCAGCCCGGCCAGCAGCGCCGCGAGCGGGATGACGATCCACAGTGGCGTGTGCAGGCCGTCGGGGAACATCGCCGCGATGGCCGGGAACTGCTCCCACAGATGGGAACTCGCCAGCAGGCCGAACATGTAGGCGCCCACCGCGTAGAAGGCCACGTAGCCGAGGTCGAGCAGGCCGGCGTAGCCGACCACGATGTTCAGACCGAGCGCCAGCAGCACGTACAGCAGCGCGATGTCGATGATGCGCACCCAGGCGTTGCCGAACTGCTG
>WBZM01001641.1_pt1 | contig 21319 bp, 20 predicted proteins | sample 5204271 | NCBI WGS metagenome assembly WBZM01 (sample SAMN12344346, study PRJNA552823) | activated sludge metagenome | biome: Activated sludge suspended growth; feature: Nitrification reactor; material: Wastewater; isolation source: activated sludge from nitrification reactor of wastewater...
AGGTTGAGGCCGACGGCGAGCAGGACGACGAGGACGACGAAGCCGATCAACGGCCAGAGAAACCGGTTCATGCGCGATCCCTCAACTGTTCTGCGGCACGGGCGTGGCAGCCGATGCCGGCTGTGCCGAGGGCGCGCGCGCCTTGATGCGGTAGCGACGATCACTCATCGCGGCGAGTCCGCCGATGGCCATCAGCACGCAGCCACCCCAGATCCAGTCGACGAATGGCTTGTGGTAGACGCGCACCGCCCACGCCGCTTCCGGTCGCGACTTGTCGATCGGTTCACCCAGCGAGACGTACACGTCACGCAGCAGGCCGGTATCGATCGCCGCTTCGGTCATCGGCATCGAAGACGCGACGTAGAAACGCTTCTCGGGGTACATCTTGCGCAGCGTGTGCCCGTCGCGGATCAGATCGACGTCGCCGACCAGCGCGCGGTAGTTCGCACCCTGCTGCTGGCGGACGCCGTTGAAGCGGAAGACGTAGCCACCGACGCTGACGGTGTCGCCGATGTCCATGCGCACGTCCTTCTCGGTCTGGTAGCCGCCGACCATGGCGACGCCGACGATGAAGACGGCGATGCCGAGATGCGCCAGGTGCATGCCGTAGAAGCTGCGCGGCTGCCGGCCGAGCGTTGGCAGCAGCGCCTGCCCGGCGCGCGTCGCCTGCACCCGCTGGTAGATGTTGAGCAGCGTGCTGCAGGCGATCCACGCCGCCAGCAGCAGGCTGAGCGCGACCAGCGGTTTCCATGCGCCGGCGAGGAACGGTGCTCCGGCCCCGACCAGCGCCGCCGTCAGGAAAGCCCAGCGCAGCGTTCGCACCAGCTCGCCGAGTTCTGCCTGCTTCCAGCGGACGAAGGGTGCGACGCCCATCAGGAACACCGCCGGCAGCATCAGTGGCACGAAGACGGCATCGAAATAGGGCGGGCCGACCGAGAGCTTGCCGGCGCCGAGGGCGTCGATCAGGAGTGGGTAGAGCGTGCCGAGCAGCACCGAGGCGCAGGCGACGACGAGCAGCACGTTGTTGGTCAACAGCAGTGATTCGCGCGAAAGCAGGGCGAAGCGGCCACCGAGGCCCACCTTCGGTGCGCGCCAGGCGAACAGCGCCAGCGAGCTGCCGATGACGGCGACCAGGAAAGCGAGGATGAAGATGCCGCGCCGCGGGTCGGTGGCGAAGGCATGCACCGAGGTCAGCACGCCGGAGCGCACGAGGAAGGTGCCGAGCAGCGACAGGGAGAACGCCGAAATGGCGAGGAGGACCGTCCAGTTCTTGAAGCTGCCGCGCTTTTCGGTCACCGCCAGCGAATGCACCAGGGCCGTGCCGACCAGCCAGGGCATGAACGACGCGTTCTCGACCGGATCCCAGAACCACCAGCCGCCCCAGCCGAGTTCGTAATAGGCCCACCACGAGCCGAGGGCGATTCCCAGCGTCAGGAAGATCCAGGCGGCGGTCGTCCACGGTCGCGACCAGCGTGCCCAGGCGGCGTCGAGCTGGCCGGAGAGCAGCGCCGCGATGGCGAAGGCGAAGGCCACCGAGAAGCCGACGTAGCCCATGTAGAGCATTGGCGGATGAAAGATCAGGCCGGGATCCTGCAGCAGCGGGTTGAGGTCGCGACCCTCCTCGGCGCCCGGCAGCAGGCGCTCGAAGGGGTTCGAGGTGAGCAGGATGAAGAGCAGGAAGCCGGCGCTGACCAGTCCGAGGACGCCGAGTACCCGTGCCACCATGTGATCGGGCAGCTGTCGCGACAACAGGGCGACCGCCAGCGCCCACAGCACGAGCATCAGGACCCAGAGGAGCAGGGAACCCTCGTGCCCACCCCAGACGGCGGCGATGCGATACTGCAGTGGCAGCAGGCTATTCGAGTGCTGGGCGACGTAGAGCACCGAGAAGTCGTTCTGCACGAAGGCGGCGGTCAGGCAGCCGAAGGCGGCCCCCAGCAGCAGCGCCTGGACGATCGCCGCCGGGCGGGCAAGGGCAATCCACGGTTGCCGTCCGCTGTGGGCGCCGAGCAGCGGCAGCGTTCCCTGCGTCAGCGCGACGCACAGCGCGAGAATGAGGGCGAAGGTGCCGAGTTCCGGGATCATGGGCGTCTCGTCCGGGTCACTGCCTGGTCGTGCGGGCGGCGGCTTCGGCTGCCGCCCTGTTCGCTGCCGCCCGCTGGTGCGCATCGCCGACCGCCTTGGCGGCTTCCGGCGGCATGTAGTTCTCGTCGTGCTTCGCAAGGACCTCGCTGGCGGTGAAGACGCCGTCTTCGGCGAGCTTGCCCTGCGCGACGACACCCTTGCCCTCCTGGAACAGGTCGGGCAGGATTCCCTTGTAGGCGACGGTCATGTCCTTCTCGGTATCGGTGACGACGAAGCGCAGCGTCACGCCGTCCGGCTGGCGTTGCAGCGAGCCTTCCTTGACCATGCCGCCGATGCGGAAGCTCTTGCCCTGCGGCGCCTCGCCGGCGGCGACCTGGGTCGGCGAGAAGAAGAAGACGAGGTTGCTGCGGAAGGCGTTGAGCACCAGGGTTGCGGCGACGGCGAGGATCGCGAGGCCACCGAGAATGAGCGCGATGCGTTTGTGACGAGGCTTCAATCGTTGCTCCTGTTTGCCGTACCCCGCTGGCTGGTCGCGCTGGCTTGGCCGCGCTCCGCCGCTTCGGCCCGGTACTGTCTTCTGAGGCGGGCGATCAGGCTCTTGCGACCCCGCAGCAGCAGCATCGGTTCCGCCACCATCAGCAGCACCATCACCAGCAGCGATCCCCAGACGTAGGGGCCATGCCGGCCCATCGCCAGGAATTCGGCAAGACTGTTCCAGTGGATCATCCTATTCCTTCCCGCCGAGCAACGTGCGCACCCAGTCGGTATGCCGCTCGCGTTCGAGCATGATGACGCGCACGCGCATCAGCGCCACCGCGATGCTGTACATCCAGCAGGCGAGCGCGCACAGCAGCATGCCCCAGAGCATCATCGCCGCCATGCTCGGAGCCTTGGCCAGGCTGACCGAAGCGCCCTGGTGCAGCGTGTTCCACCACTGGACCGAAAAATAGATGATCGGGATGTTGACCACCCCGACCAGCGCCAGGATCGCGCCCGCCCTGTCGGCACGGCGAGGGTCGTCGATCGCCGCCTGCAGGGCGATGAAGCCGATGTAGAGGAAGAGCAGGATCAGTTCGGAGGTCAGGCGCGCGTCCCAGACCCACCACGTGCCCCACATCGGCTTGCCCCACAGGGCCCCGGTCCACAGCGAGAGAAAGGCGAAGAGGGCGCCGGTCGGCGCCAGCGCCGACGCCATCATCCCCGACAGGCGGGTGTTGAAGGCGAGTCCGGTCGCCGCCCAGAAGGCCATCACCAGGTAGATGAACATCGACAGCCACGATGCCGGCACGTGCAGGAAGATGATCCGGTAGCCCTCGCCCTGCTGCGCGTCGGTCGGCGCCAGCAGGAAGCCGATGCCGAGGCCGGCGACGCCGAAGATCGCGGCGAGACCCCAGAACCACGGAATCATGCGGCCGGCGAGCGGGTAAAAGCTCTGCGGGCTGGCATACCTGAACCAGTTGATCAGTCTGTTGCTCATCTATTCCAGGGCGACTCGCAGCGCCGCGGCCGTTGGCCACGGCGCAAAAAACACGCCACCGAGCGCCAGGGCGCCGAGCAGCGACAGGTGGGCCTGCGCTCCGAGGCCGGTGACCGTCGCATCGACGGCACCGGCGCCGAAGATCAGCACCGGAATGTACAGCGGCAGGACCAGCAGCGACAGCAGGACACCGCCGCCGCGCACGCCGAGGGTCAGCGCGGCGCCGATGGCGCCGATCCCGGACAGCGCCGGCGTGCCGATCAGCAGCGACAGCGTCAGCACCGCCAGCGCGTCCTCCGCCAGGTCGAACTGGATGCCGAGCACCGGCGCCAGCAGGACCAGCGGCAGCCCGGCGAAGAGCCAGTGCGCGATCACCTTGCCGAGGACGATCAGCGCCAGCGGTTGCGGCGCGAGCGCCAGTTGCTCGAGCGTCCCGTCGCGATGATCGTCGGCGAACAGGCGCGGCAGCGAGAGCATCGTCGCCAGTAGCGCGGCGACCCACAGCACACCCGGAGCCATTCGTCGCAACTGCTCCGGTTCCGGCCCGACGCCGAGCGGGAACAGGCTGACGACGATGATGAAGAAGAACGTCGCGGCGACGATGTCGGCCTGCCGCCGCATCGCCAGTCGCAGGTCGCGGCCGATGACTGCACGGATCAATGATAGCATCGGGCTGGCTACAATCGTTGCTGCGATGCAGCATCGTCGCCGAGCGTCAGCTCGCGAACGCTGCCGGCGGATACCGCGACCGCCTGATGGGTGGTCAGCACGGCCAGCCCGCCACGTTGCAGGTGCGCCCCGACGAGCCCGGCGACGAGATCGATTGCCGCCCTGTCGAGCGCGACGTAGGGCTCGTCTAGCACCCACAGCGCGCGTTTCTCGTGCACCAGGCGGGCGAGCGCGGCGCGTCGCTTCTGTCCCTGCGACAGATAGCGGCAGGCGAGGTCCTCGCGGCCGAGCAGCCCGACCAGTTCGAGCGCGGCGAGTGCCGCCTCCTCGTCGAGCGCCTCCTGCGCCAGTCGCGCCGTCGCCAGGAGATTCTCGAGCGGCGTCAGTTCCTCCTTGATCGCGTTCTGGTGACCGAGAAAGCACAGCTCGCTGCGGAATTCCTCGCCCAACCGCGCGATCGGCCGGCCACGCCAGCGGATCTCGCCGCTGGCCGCTGGCGTCAGGCCGCACAGCATGCGCAGCAGGCTGGTCTTGCCGGAGCCATTGCGGCCCTGCAGGGCGAGCATCTCGCCAGCCGCGAGACGGAAGCTGACGCCGGCGAACAGGCGGCGTTCACCGCGCACACATTCCAGATTGGAAGCTTCGAGCATGCCAGAGGGGGTCCGGGTCGGGGTCAGTGCCGGCGAGGGCGTATTGTGAACCCGCGAGTTTAGCCCCGGATTGACCGAAATCAAAATGGATTCAATGGCCTCTAGTATCGTTTGCGAGTGATTTCCGGGAGCGTGGCCGTGCAAGAGGGTTCTCTGGATCTGGCATTGACCTGGGATGGGAAGCGGATCGTTGCCGCCACGGTGGCGTCAAACCGGCCGCAGGTGGCGTCGCTGCTGCGTCGGTTGCCGGCGGCAGCCGTGAGCGAACGCGTCCTGCAGCTGTTCGGCATCTGCCGTCAGGCGCAGGCCGCCGCTGCCGCGCTGTGCGTCCGTTCGGCGCGCGGCGAGCGACTGACGCCTGGTGCGCTCGACGAACTGGCGCTGCCGGTGGCGCTGGAGACCATTTCGGAGCACCTCTGCCACCTGCTGATTGCCTGGCCGACCTTGCTCGCCGATCCGTTGCGGCCGCCCCGCGTGGCCGACTGTGGCGACTGGCGCCGTCGCCTGCGGGCCGCTTCCGACCGGCGGTCGGCGGCGGCAGTTGCCGCCGATCTGGCGCGCTGGCTCGGCGAAGCCGAGCTGCCGTCGCCCGGCGAGGAGTCGCCACACATCGCGGCGGCGCCGCTGCTGCCGGTGCTGCCGGCAGCCGAATGGGAGCGCATGGCGCTGCTCGCGGACTTCGCACTGCTGCCGACCCGCGCCGGCGAGGTGGCCGAGACCGGCGCCCTCGCGCGGCAGGTGGGCGATGCGGCGATCACCCGGTTGCTTGCCGCGGGCAGGCGGTTCGCGGCGCGGCTGCTGGCACGCCGGCTCGAGTTGTGCTGGCTGGCGGCCGCGCTGGCCGATCCGCCGCGTCTGTCGGCGTTGCTCGACGCCAGCCCGGTGCGCGCCGGCGTCGGCCTGGCGCGGGTCGAAACGGCGCGCGGCACTCTTCTGCATCGTCTCGAGCTGGCCGGCGATGGCGTTGCACACTACCTGATCGTCGCGCCCACCGAATGGAATTTCCATCCGCAAGGTGCTTTCGTGCGCGAGATCAGCGGCTTCCCGGCGGCCAGCCAGCGGGCCGCACGCTTCGCCGCCGAGCGTCTGGCGCTGTCGCTCGACCCCTGCGTTCCCTGCAGCTGCAGGCTCGTCGATGCATGAGATGTCCCTGGCCGTCGGCATCGTGGACCTCATCGAGGAGGCGGCCAGGGCGCAGGGATTCCGGCGGGTGCTGACGGTGGCGATCGAGATTGGCGAGCTGGCGGCGGTGGAAGCGGAGGCCATCGGCTTCTGTTTTTCCGCAGTGGCACGCGGCACGCTGGCCGAAGGAGCGCGCCTGCAAATCGTGCAGGTGCCGGGTGAAGGTTTATGCTTTAATTGTCATCAGACGGTGCCGCTCGCGGCGCTGTACGACCCCTGCCCTGCCTGCGGCGGTCACCCGGTGCAGGCGACCGGTGGTACCGAGATGCGGGTCAAGGAGCTGGAGGTCGAATAACAACAGGAGACAGCAATATGTGTACGACTTGTGGTTGTGGCGTCGGGGACACGCGCGTCGCGGGCGAGTCGGTGCCGGCGCCGGCGAGCACCGATGCGGCCGCGTTGCCGGAATCGGGGCAGGCACGGCGGTATCGCCCGGCAGGTGTGGCGACGCCGGCCGACGCCGATGGTGGTTACCGCCGGAACGAACATCACGAACATCACGGGGATGGCGAACACCATCCACATCACGGGCATCACGGGCATCGCGGCGGACCCGGTACGGCGACGACGCCAGCGCGTCTGGTGCAGATCGAGCGCGACATCCTGGCCAGCAACGACGCCTATGCGGCGGAGAACCGTCGCCGCTTCGAGGAACAGGGGATCTTCGCGCTCAACCTGGTTTCCAGCCCCGGGTCGGGCAAGACCTCGCTGCTCTGCCGCACCATCGAACTGCTCCGTGGCCGCTTGTCGCTGGCGGTCATCGAAGGTGACCAGCAGACCAGTCGCGATGCCGAGCGGATTCGCGCGACCGGGGTTCCAGCATTGCAGATCAACACCGGCAAGGGCTGCCACCTCGACGCACACATGGTCGGGCATGCGCTGCAACGCCTGTCGCCGGGCGACGACTCGCTGCTGCTGATCGAAAACGTCGGCAACCTCGTCTGCCCGGCGGCTTTCGACCTTGGCGAGGCGCACAAGGTGGTGATCCTCTCCGTCACCGAGGGCGAGGACAAGCCGCTCAAGTACCCGAACATGTTTGCCGCCGCATCGCTGATGCTGCTCAACAAGATCGATCTGCTGCCGCACCTGAGCTTCGATGTCGACCTGGCGATCGCCCATGCACGACAGGTCAATCCGGCGCTGCGGGTGATGCGGCTGTCGGCCACCACCGGCGAGGGTTTCGCCGAATGGCTGGCCTGGCTCGACGAGGGTTGCGCCGCGGCGCAGCGGAGCAGGAAGACGACGATCGACGCACTGCGTCGTCGGGTCGCCGAGCTCGAAGACCTGTTGTCCAGCGGCGCGAGGTGCTGAGATGGCTGAGCAGAACGTTTGCCAGAACATCCGCGTTAGCGGTGTCGTCCAGGGCGTCGGTTTCCGTCCCTTCGTCTGGCGCCTGGCGCGGGAACTGGGCCTGGCCGGCTGGGTCCGCAACGATTCCCGTGGCGTCGAGATCGAAGTGCGCGGTGCCGCCGGGCAGGTGAAATCGCTCGTCGAGCGCCTGCAGCACGAGGCGCCGCCACTGGCCCGGATCAATTCGGTGGTGGCGCGTGATGCGGCACCGGCGCGCGCCGGCGACGGTTTCGTCATCATCGACAGCCGCAGCGGCCGTGCGGCGACGATGATCGGTCACGACACCGCCGTCTGCCGTGACTGCCTCGCCGAGATGTTCGATCCCGCCAGCCGCCGCTGGCGGCATGCCTTCACCAATTGCACCAACTGCGGGCCGCGCTACACGATCAGCCGCGGCCTGCCCTACGACCGCTCGCGGACGAGCCTCAAGCCATTTCCCATGTGTGCGCGCTGCCAGGCCGAGTACCGCCGCCCCGACGACCGGCGTTTCCATGCCGAGGCCAACTGCTGCCCGAAGTGCGGGCCGCAACTGTTCCTGCTCGACAGCGAGGGGCACCGGCTGGCCGGCGATCCCATCGCCATGACCCTGGATTTGCTGCGCGACGGGCGGATCGTCGCCATCAAGGGGCTCGGCGGCTTCCATCTCGTCTGCGACGCGCGCAACGCGGTGGCCGTGTCGCTGCTGCGCGAGCGCAAGCAGCGTGAGCAGAAGCCGTTCGTCGTCATGCTGGCCAACCCGGCGTCGGCGGCGTCCTTCGTCCAGATGGGCATCGGCGAACCCGGCCTGCTGACCCTGCCGACGCGGCCGGCGATCCTGATCCGCAAGCGCAGCGGTTGCGACGCGGCGCTGCCCGGGGTCGCACCCGGGCTCGCCTGGCTGGGCGTCATGCTGCCGTACACGCCGCTGCACTTCCTGCTCTTCCACGAAGCGGCGAGGCGCCCGGCGGGACTCGGCTGGCTCGAGCGGGCGCAGGACCTGGCGCTGGTGATGACCAGCGCCAATCCGGGTGGCGAGCCGCTGGTGATCGGCAACAGTGAGGCGCTGTTGCGACTCTACGGCATCGCCGATGCCTTCCTGATGCACGATCGCGACATCGTTACCCGTTGCGACGACAGCGTCGCCCGCATCACCAGCAGCGGTCTGCAGTTCATCCGCCGCGCTCGCGGCTACACGCCGCGGGCGATCAAGCTGCCGCGTTCGGGACCGTCGGTACTGGCGCTCGGTGGCTGGTTCAAGAACACGGTCTGCGTCACGCGCGGTGACGAGGCATTCGTCTCGCAGCATGTCGGCGACCTCGACAACGCCGCCGCCTGTGACTTCCTCGACGAGACGGTGGCGCAGATGATCCGGCTGCTCGGCGTCGAACCGGCGATAGTCGCGCATGATCTGCACCCGGATTTCCATTCGACGCGTTTTGCCAGCGATTTCGCGCAGCAGTTGCGCCTGCCCTTGCTCGGCGTGCAGCACCACCACGCGCATGTCGCCGCGGTGCTGGCCGAACACGGGATCGAGGGCAGCACGCTGGCGCTGTCGCTCGACGGGGTCGGCATGGGAACCGACGGTGCTGCCTGGGGTGGCGAACTGCTGCAGGTCGACGGCGCCCGCTTCGAACGACTCGGACATCTGCAGCCGCTGGCGCTGCCGGGAGGCGACCGCGCCGCCAGCGAGCCCTGGCGAATGGCGGCAGCGGCGCTGCATCGTCTCGGCCGCAATGCCGAGATCCGCGAGCGCTTCGCCGAGCAGCAGGCAGCGCAGGCGGTGGCGCAGATGCTCGTCGGCGACATCCATTGTCCGCCGACTTCGAGCATGGGCCGGATGTTCGACGCGGCGGCCGGCCTGCTCGGGATTAAGGCGGTGATGGCCTATGAGGGGCAGGCGGCGATGCTGCTCGAGAGCATGGCGCAGCGCTACGGTGACGTGCTGCCGCTCGATCAGTGCTGGACGATCGACGATGGCAGGCTGGACCTGCTGCCGCTGCTCGGCGCGCTCGCCGACGAGAAGGACGCCGAGCGTGGCGCGGCGCTGTTCCATGCGACGCTCGCCGCCGCCCTCGCCGACTGGCTGCGCGTGGTGGCGCCCGAGGCCAGGACGGTGGTCGGCAGCGGCGGCTGCTTCCTCAACCAGGTCCTGATGCGCGGACTGCGGGCGCGGCTCGGGGCGAAGGGGATGCAGCTCATCGAGGCGCGCCAGGTGCCGCCCAACGACGGTGGGCTGTCGGTTGGCCAGGCCTGGGTTGCGCTGCAGCACCTGGCGAGCCACTAGGAGCGCGGGCGGTGTGCCTCGCGCTACCCTGTCGAGTCGTCGAGCTGCTGCCCGGCGAGCAGGCGACGGTCGATGTCGACGGCGTTGGCCGACAGGTTTCGCTGGCGCTCGTCGATGGTGTCGCGGTTGGCGATTACGTGATCGTCCATGTCGGCTACGCGCTCACCCGCCTCGATGCCGACGAAGCACTCAGGACCCTGGCGCTGTTCGCCGAGCTGGGCCAGGCGGCCGTGCCGGAGCAGCCGGCGTGGAGCGCCTGAGGGCCGTGCCGCAGGGAGATGGCGCCATGCCGGGAGCGCGCGCCGCGCGTGGCGGCAGATGAAGTTCATCGACGAGTTCCGTGACCGGGAGCTGGCGCACGGGCTGGCGGCGGCAATCGGGCGGGCGGCGCAGCCGCAGCGTGACTATCACTTCATGGAGTTCTGTGGCGGCCACACGCATGCGATCGCCCGTTACGGCGTCAGCGACCTCCTGCCCGCGAACGTGCGCATGATCCATGGCCCCGGCTGTCCGGTCTGCGTGCTGCCGATCGGTCGCATCGACATGGCGATCCGCTTGGCGATGGACGAGGGGGTCATCCTCTGCAGTTATGGCGATCCATTGCGCGTGCCGGCTTCCGGCGGCCTGTCGCTGCTGCGCGCGAGGGCCGCCCTGGCCGGCGGCGGTGAGATCCGGATGGTCTATTGCGCCGCCGATGCGCTGCGCCTGGCGCAGGAGAACGCGCAGCGGCAGGTGGTGTTCTTCGCCATCGGCTTCGAGACGACGACGCCACCGACGGCGGTGGTCATCAGGCAGGCGAGGGCGCTCGGGCTGCGCAACTTCTCGGTGCTCTGCTGCCATGTGCTGACGCCGGCGGCGATCGCCAGCATCCTCGAGTCACCCGAGGTGCGGCAGTGGGGCAGCGTCCGGCTCGACGGCTTCATCGGCCCGGCGCACGTATCGACGATCATCGGCAGTCGGCCGTACGAGTTCTTCGCCGCCGAGTACCGCAAACCGGTCGTCATCGCCGGCTTCGAGCCGCTCGACGTGATGCAGGCGATCCTGATGCTGATCGCGCAGCTCAATTCCGGCCGGGCGGTGGTCGAGAACGAATTTGCCCGTGCCGTGACGCGCGAAGGCAACCGCAAGGCGCAGCGGATGGTTGCCGAGGTCTTCGAGTTGCGCCGCTCCTTCGCCTGGCGCGGACTCGGCGAACTGCCGTACAGCGCGCTGCGCATCCGCCGCGAGTTTGCCGACTACGACGCCGAGCGCCGCTTCCCGATCAGCTATCAGGCGGTGCCGGACCATCCGGCGTGCGAGTGCGGCGCGGTGCTGCGCGGTGCCCGCCGGCCGCAGGATTGCCGCATTTTCGGCAGCGTGTGCACGCCGGAAAACCCGGTCGGTTCGTGCATGGTCTCGTCGGAGGGAGCCTGCGCCGCGCACTACTCCTTCGGCCGCTTCGCCGACGCGAAGGTGGCGCCGTGATTCCCGTGCGCAAGGCATACGGCCGACCGCTCGACCTGCGCCAGGGCCGGGTCGAAATGATGCACGGCAGCGGTGGCCGGGCGATGGCGCAACTGATCGACGAGCTCTTCCTCAGTCGCCTCGGCAACGCTCATCCGGGAGCGGGCAACGACGCGGCGGTTTTGCCGGCGGCGGCCGGCAGGCTGGTCGTGTCGACCGACTCGCACGTCGTCTCGCCGTTGTTCTTCCCCGGCGGCGACATCGGTTGCCTGTCGGTGAACGGGACGATCAACGATGTCGCGGTGATGGGCGCGACGCCGCTCTATCTGGCTGCCGGCTTCATTCTCGAGGAAGGTTTCCCGCTCGCCGATCTGGCGCGCATCGTCGACTCGATGGCGCAGGCAGCGGCCGCCGCTGGCGTGCCGGTGGTCACCGGCGACACCAAGGTGGTGCAGCGGGGCCGCGGCGACGGCGTCTACATCACCACCACCGGCGTCGGCGTCGTCGCCGACGGCGAGGACTGGTCCGGCGACCGGGCGCGGCCGGGCGACCGAATCATCGTCTCCGGCGGCATTGGCGAGCACGGCATGGCGATCATGGCGCAGCGCGAAAGCATCGGCTTCGCCGCCGACATCGTTTCCGACACGGCGCCGCTGCACGGACTGATCGTCGCCATGCGGGCCAGTGGTGCCGACATCCACGTCGTGCGCGACCCGACGCGTGGCGGTGTTGCCACCACGCTGAACGAGATTGCCCGCCAGTCGCGGGTCGGCATGATGTTGCGCGAGAGCGAGGTGCCGGTGCAGCCGCAGGTGGCGGCTGCCTGCGAGTTCCTTGGCCTCGACCCGCTCTATGTCGCCAACGAGGGCAGGTTGCTGGCCATCGTCGCCGACGCCGACGCCGGGCGGCTGCTGGCGGCGATGCGCGCGCATCCGCTCGCTCGGAACGCCGCACTGATCGGCAGCGTGCATCAGGATGCGCAGTGCTTCGTGCAGATGAGCACGAAGCTCGGCGGACGGCGGGTCGTCGACTGGTTGAGCGGTGACCAGTTGCCGCGCATCTGCTGAGCGACGAGCGACGATGCGCATCCTGCTCCTCTGCCATGCGTTCAACAGTCTCAGCCAGCGCCTCCACTGCGAGCTGGCCGGCCGCGGTCACGAGCTGTCGGTCGAGTACGACATCGCCGACGCGGTGGCCGAGGAGGCGGTGGCGCTCTTCCGCCCCGATCTGATCATCGCTCCGTACCTGCGGCGGGCGATCCCGGAAACCATCTGGCGCGCGCACTGCTGTCTCGTCGTCCATCCGGGAATCGTCGGCGATCGCGGGCCGTCGGCGCTCGACCGGGCGATCCAGGACGGCGAGCGGGAGTGGGGGGTGACCGTGCTGCAGGCGACCGGCGAGATGGACGCCGGTCCGGTCTGGGCGTCGGCGGTCTTCCCGATGCGTCTGGCCCGCAAGTCCAGTCTCTACCGCCACGAGGTGAGCGAGGCAGCGACCCGGGCCGTGCTGTGCGCCGTCGAACGTTTCTCCGGCGGCGATTTCGTGCCGCTGCCGCCGTCGCCGATGGCGGCAGCGGCGGGCAGCGAACTGCGGCCGCTGCTGCGACAGGCAGAGCGGGCGATCGACTGGCAGCGCGACGACAGCCGCCGCGTGCTCGCCCGTTTGCACGCGGCCGATGGCTTTCCGGGCGTCGCCGACGAGCTGTTCGGCGAGCCATGCCTGCTCTTCGACGCCTGGCCCGAGGACATCCTGCGCGCTGGTCCTGCTGGTGCCGTGATCGCCTGGCGCGAGACGGCGATCCTGCGTGCCACCGCCGACGGCGCGGTGTGGATCGGCCATGTCCGCCGTTGCACGCCGCCTGATTCGCTGAAGCTGCCGGCGGCAGAGGTCTTCGCCGCGCAGCTGGCCGGCATCCGCCAGGTGCCGCTGTCCGCTTCGCCCGCCGCCTGCTGGGCGGCGCCGCACCGTACCTGGCAGGACATCCGCTACGAGGAGGCCGATGGCGTCGGCTTCCTGCACTTCGAGTTCTACAACGGGGCGATGAGCAGTCGCCAGTGCCGGCGCCTGCTGGCGGCCTACGACTGGGTCAGGCGGCGGCCGCTGCGGGTCATCGTCCTCATGGGTGGGCGCGACCACTGGTCGAACGGCATCCATCTGCAGCAGATCGAGGCTGCCGAATCGCCGGCCGACGAATCATGGGCCAACATCGAAGCCATCGACGATCTCGCCGAGGCGATCATCCGCACCGACGACAGGCTGACGATCGCCGCCCTGCAGGGCAACTGCGCCGCCGGCGGCTGCTTTCTCGCCCGCGCGGCAGACCTCGTCTGGGCACGCGCAGGCGTCGTCCTCAACCCGCACTACCGCAACATGGGCAATCTGTATGGTTCCGAGTACTGGACCTACCTGTTGCCGGCACGGGTCGGCGAGACGGCTGCGGCAGCGATCATGCAGCAGCGCTTGCCGTTGAGCGCCAGCGCCGGTGTCTCTGCCGGTCTGCTCGATGCCTGCCTGGCGAACGATCCGGAGTCCTTCCGCATCGACGTCGCACGGCGCGCGCGCGAGCTCGCGCAGGCATCCGATCTCGTCAGCCGCCTGCGGGAGAAGCGCGCGCGCCGCGCGGCGGACGAGCTGCAGCGGCCGCTGGCAGACTACCGCGCCGCCGAAATGGCGGAACTGGAGCGCAATTTCTACGGCTTCGACCCGAGTTACCACATCGCCCGGCACCATTTCGTGTACAAGACCCCGCACTCGTGGACGCCCCGCCATCTGGCGATCCACCGCGAGCTTGGCTGGCAGCCTGCCCCATGACCGCCAATCCGAGACCGCGCCTGCCGACCGTGCTCGTCGTCGACGACGAAGTGCGCTCGCAGGAAGCGCTGCGGCGCACGCTCGACGAGGACTTCGAGGTGTTCACCGCGGCGAACGCCGACGAGGCGCTGCGCATCATGGAAAGCGAGTGGGTGCAGATCATCGTCTGCGACCAGCGCATGCCCGGGATGAGCGGTGTCGAGTTCCTGCGGCGCGTGCGCAGCCAGTGGCCGGATAGCCTGCGCATCATCCTCTCCGGTTATACGGACGCCGAGGACATCATTGCCGGGGTCAATGAAGCCGGCATCTACCAGTACCTGCTCAAGCCCTGGCAGCCCGAACAACTGCTGCTGACGCTGCAGACCGCTGCCCGCGTGCATCGCCTGCAGCAGGAGAACCAGCGCCTGTCGCTCGAGCTGCGGACGGCGGAGCCGGTGCTGGCGCGGCGGGTCGACAGCAAGCAGGAACGCGCGCGCCGGGAGTTTGCGCTCGATGGCCTGATCCGCAGTCCGCAGAGCCCACTCAATGCCGTCTGCGATCTCGTCGAACGCATCGCCCCGTTCGACCTGTCGGTCCTGATCAGTGGCGAGTCGGGAACCGGCAAGGAGATGCTCGCGCGCGCCATCCACTACCGCAGCCGGCGGGCCGAGCGGGCCTTCGTCGTCGAGCACTGCGGGGCATTGCCCGACCAGCTGCTCGAGGCCGAACTCTTTGGCTACAAGCGCGGCGCCTTCACCGGCGCCTATGAGGATCGCCAGGGCCGCTTCCAGCAGGCCGATGGCGGCACCATTTTCCTCGACGAGATCGGTGATACCAGCCCGGTCTTCCAGGTCAAGCTGCTGCGCGTGCTGCAGGAGGGCGAGTTCCGGCCGCTCGGTGCGGCGCGGCCGCAGTCGGTCGATGTGCGCGTCGTCGCCGCGACGCACCATGACCTCGAGGCCGAGGTGCGCGCGGGCACCTTCCGCGAGGATCTCTACTACCGGCTGGCCACCGTGACGCTGCGCGTGCCGCCGCTGCGCGAGCGGGCGATGGATATTCCGCTGCTCGCCGGCAGCCTGCTCGATGCCGGCCAGAAGCTTCTCGGCAAGAGCGTCGGCGGTTTCAGCACCGAGGCTCTTGCCTGCCTCGCCGCCTACCCCTGGCCGGGCAACGTGCGCGAACTGCAGAACGAGATCCTGCGCATGCTCGCCCTCGCCGACACGCCACGGCTTGGCGCCGACCTGCTGGCGCCGCGCATCCTGCGCACGCCGGCGGTGAACCAGCGCGAGGACCATCTGCTTGAACTGATTCCGCTCGCGGGTGGCCTGAAGGAGCGCATGGAGGCGCTCGAGGCCCGCGTCCTCAAGGAAACGCTGATCCGCCACCGCTGGAACAAGTCGCGTGCGGCGGGCGAACTTGGCCTGTCGCGCGTCGGCCTCCGCGGCAAGCTCGTGCGTTACGGGCTCGAGCGCGGATGAAACTGATCTGGCTGCAGGCGGCGGGTTGCGGCGGCTGCACGCAGTCGCTGCTGGCTGGCGAAGGTCGCGGCGGCGTACTTGCACAACTGGCCGAGAGCGGCATCGAGCTGTGTTTCCACCCCGCGCTGTCGGAGGCGAGCGGCAGCGAGACGCTGGCGCTGCTCGGCGCCGCCATCGCCGGCGAACTGCCGTGCGATCTGCTGTGCATCGAAGGCGCGCTGCTGCGTGGTCCGAATGGCAGCGGTCGCTTCCAGACACTGGCCGGCCGGCCGCTGATCGACGTGGTGCGCGACCTGGCGCAGCGTGCCCGGCATGTACTGGCGATCGGCACCTGCAGCGCCTATGGCGGCATCATTGCCGCCGGCGAGAACCGCAGCGAGGCCTGCGGTCTGCAGTTCGACGGTGATCAGGAGGGTGGTGTGCTGGGCATCGACTTCCGTTCCCGCTCGGGCCTGCCGGTGATCAACGTCGCCGGCTGTCCGACGCATCCCGGCTGGGTCGTCGATACGCTGCTCGCGCTGGCGCTCGACGCGCTGGCTGCCGGCGACCTCGATGCCTGGCAGCGGCCGCGCTTCTACACCGAGCAACTGGTGCACCATGGCTGCCCGCGCAACGAGTATTACGAGTTCAAGGCGAGTGCCCAGAAGCCCTCGGACCTCGGCTGTCTGATGGAGAACCTGGGCTGCAAGGGAACACAGGCCCACGCCGACTGCAACCTGCGGCCCTGGCACGGTGTCGGCTCCTGTCTGCGCGGCGGTTTTGCCTGCATCTCGTGCACGGAGCCCGGCTTCGAGGAACCCGGCCACCCGTTCATGGAGACCGCCAAGATCGCCGGCATCCCGACCGGACTGCCGGTCGACATGCCGAAAGCCTGGTTCGTCGCGCTGGCCGCGCTCTCCAAGTCGGCGACGCCGAAACGGGTGCGCGAGAACTCGCGTTCCGACCATCCGCTGATCGCGCTGGGGGTTCGCAAGGGCGGTAGCAAGTGAGGCCCGCTCAGCGTTCCGCCAGCCACTGCAGCAGGGCGTCGATCGCCGGTTTGCCGAGCCTGGCTTTCGGATCGTTGATCAGGAAGACGACGATCCAGCGCCTGCCGCCCTGATCGAGAAGGTAGCCCGCCACCGCCCGGACGCCCTCGAGGTAGCCCGTCTTGAGGTGCGCCCTGCCGCCGGCGGCACTGCCGTTGAGGCGCCGGCGCAGCGTGCCGTCGACTCCGGCGAGTGGCAACGAGGCGATGAATTCCGGCATTGCCGGGCTCTGCCAGGCGGCGCGCAACAACTGCGCCAGCCCCTCTGCCGAGACGCGCTCACTGCGCGACAGCCCGGAGCCGTTGTCGACCACCAGCCCGGGCAGTTTGAGGCCCTTTGCCTGCAGCCAGGATTCCACCTGCCGGCGGGCACCCTCGGCGGTGGCCGGTCGCTCGCCATCGAGGCTGAGGAACAGCTGGCGCGCCATGACGTTGTTGCTGTACTTGTTGATCTCGCGGATGATCTCGGCCAGTGGCGGCGACTCCTGGGTGGCAATCGTGCTGGCCGTCGCCGGCGTCCGCCCGGCGCGCACGCGGCCGCCGAAACTGCCGCCGAGCTCGTGCCAAAGCGCGCGGAAGAGCCCGTCGACCTGGGTGTCGGCAGGCCAGGGCATGAGGTGCAGCGCCTTCTCGCCACAGGCCGCCGGGAAACTGCCGGCGAGTTCGATGGTCTGGCCACTGACTGTCGCCCGGATCTGTTCGCGCCAGTCGCCGCAGCCTTCGTGCCCGAGGCTGAGGCGGTTGCTGATGCGCAGGCCATCGCTCGGCGTCTCGGCGATCACCCTGACCATCGTCCGTGCGGCGTCTGCCTGCAGCGTCAGCCGGATGCTCGCCAGGTTGACCAGCAGCGCGTCGGGACCGGCGTTGTAAGGGCGCAGAGGCTGGCCGTCGAAGGCCCCGGGGTCGTGCTCGGCGACGGCAAAAGCGCTGCGGTCGAGCACGACGTCGCCCCTGATCTCGCTGACGCCGCGGACACGGATCTGGCGCAGGAGCAGCCAGAACTGTTCGAGGCCGAGCCGGGGATCGCCACTGCCGCGCAGGTAGAGGTTGCCATCCAACCGGCCGTCGCGGACGGCTGCATCGGCGAGCGCATCGGTGCGCCAGGTGTGGGCGGGGCCGAGCAGTTCGAGGGCGGCGTAGGTCGTCAGCAGCTTCATCGCCGACGCCGGGTTCAGCGCTGTCCGCGCATTGTGTGCGAGCAGTGGCGCTCCGCCGTCCACCGCCTGCACGACGATGCCGACCGAGCGGGCGGGAATTCCCGCCTGCTCGAGTGCGCGGCTGACGCTGGCCGGAATTTCGGCGGCCGCGACCACGCCCAGCCAGGCGGCGAGCCATAGCACGAGGGCGGCACGGATCATGCTCTTCCCCGTCCGGATCCGGCAGGTGCTGGGCGCACCCCGCACACCGGCGCGCTGGCGACGAATCGCTGCAGCCTCATTGGCGCCGGCTCAGGGCCGGTCGCCAGTCCGGCGTTCAGCCATGTTCCCAAGGTGGCGGATGGCTGAGGAACTCGGCCAGCAGCGGCTCCAGCTGCGTCAGCATCAGGTCGTTGCGACCTGCCAGCCAAGCGCGCACCAGATCGCTGTGGTGGCCCGGAACGGCCTGCAGGACGAGTTGCTCGGCGACCGTCGCGTCGTTCATCCGTCCGAGGAGATCGAGCAGGCCGGCGGCACTCTGGTGGTAGCGTTGCAGCCGCTTCGCCGGGAACAGCGGCGCGAAGAACTCGATTGCGTAGCGCAAGCGTTTCAGGGCGACCCGCAACGCATGCCGGGCTTCCGGGTTCGAGTCGCGGGTCTCGGCTGCGAGCGCGGCGACACGCTTCGCGCGCTTGTTCAGCGAGCGGGGTGCAAAGACCGTGACGGGTGGCTTTCGGCTCTCCAGGAGCGCCAGCGTCGCGGCAGTGAACTCGAGCAGCAGTTGCGAGTAGGCCTCCGCCTTGATCGCCGCCTGCGCCGTCTTGCGGCAGGCGGCCAGCTGGTTGCGCGCCTGCGTCGACAGTCTCTGGACGTCGCCATGATCCGGGAAGGCCTTGCTGATCGGCGGCAGGATCTCGGTGATGAAGACGTCCCAGTTGCGGGTGTCGCCTAGCTGGTTCGCGAGTGCTCGCCAGCGCGGATCGAAGTTGTTTACATAGTCTTCCGGCAGCAGCGGTCGCCACAGGCGGATCGCCGAGCGCAGGCGACGGATCGACACCCGCGCCTGGTGGATGAACTCCGGGGCGTCGGTCTCACGGACCCCGCGCTCGTTGCCCTGCAGCTGTGACAGACAGGAGAAGGCGGTACTGCGGAAGACGCCGATGCTGGTCATTCCCATGCTCAGCGGGACTGGCCCCGCCTTGGCGGGTGCCAGTTTGGCATCGTGCGCCAGGCGGTAGCCGCGCTCGGCCTTGCTGACGCCTTCGGGGTGCAGCGGCAGGTCGGCTTGCAGGGCCAGGGCGGCGGTGAAGAGGTCGCTGGCATCTCCCTCGAGCAGTTCGAGTTCGAGTTCACAGATGTTTTCCCTGCGTTCGCCGGCGACGATCGTTCCGCGGTCGAGAGCAACCTCGATGCGGCTGCCCTCGCGCGGCGTCAGTACCCACAGGCTGCGCGTGAAGTCGGTGGTGAATACCGGGACGAGCTCGGCTGTGGCCTCTTCGAGGAAGCGGCGCAATTTGGGACTGTCGACGTGGCTGAAGTCGAATTGCCCCGGCTGGCCGGGTACTTCCCATTCGCGGCGCTGCGCCAGTCCGCCGGGCGACGGCGCGTCGCTCTTGACGGTGAGCAGCCATGCCTCGCCCTTCTGCCGGTAGCGAACGGCGAGACGCTTGCGCTGCAGGCGCTGGTCCGGGGTGTCGTAATAGGTATTGACCAGCTTCTGTCGCACGGGCTTGCTTGCGGCCAGCAGCGGGTGCGACGACAGGCGGCGTACGGCCGTTGCCGGCAGGCTCAGCTTGATCTCGGTTTCCAGTGCCATGCTTCATTGTCTCCTCTTGGTTGGTATGGTGTGGCCCCAGCCTCAGTGCTCGTGGAAACGCAGCTTCTCGACTTCGGGGATGTGGATCTTTCGTCCTTCGACGACGATCAATCCCTTTTCCGAGAGTTCGTGCAGGATACGTGAGAAGTATTCCTGCGTCAGGTTGAGACGGGAGGCAATGACGCCCTTGTTCGTCGGCAGCGTCACGGTGATCGACCGCTCGCCGCCGTTCGGGTACTCGCGCAACAGATAGCCGATGATCCGCTGCCTACCCGAGTGCAGCGAATAGGACTCGACATCGTTGATCAGGTGGTGCAGGCGCATCGACAGTCCGGCAATCATCTTGCGTCCCAGTCTCGGATCCTTGTCCAGTTCGTCGAGGATCGCGGTCTTCGAGATGTGCAGCAACAGCGAATCGGCGAGCGCCTGCGCATAGACCATGAACGGCTTGTCCATGAACATGACGGCCTCGCCGAAGGTCTGGCCCTGGCCGACGATGTCGACGACCTTCTCGCCACCCTGTGGCGAGGTGAAGGCCAGCTTGACCTGCCCGTAGACGATCAGGTAGAAGCCGGTCGGCGTGTCCCCCTTGTGGAACAGGATGTCGCCACGGGTCGCAGTGATTTCACGCGAACCGCGCGCCAGGCGGGCAATCTCGTCGAGTTCCAGTCCGTTGAACAGCGGGACGTGCGCCAGCAGGGGTTCGATGTTGATGCCATGTTGCTGTGGGTGAGCGTGTGGTCTGATCAAGTCGGTCAGCGCGGGATGGGTCGATCGCCAATCTTCGCACGTGTCACCCCCGGCGGCAAGCTGCCGCCGGACGATCGGCGTTCAGCGGCGGCGCGATGACTGCCGCATCCGCCGGCCGGGCGGCGACCGCGCGACGGCAGTTGCGCCAGTGGAGGGCCTTCCGGGATTCAGGGGAAGCGGTCGGCAGCCGCCAGCAGCGGTGCGCCGGCATCCTTGCGGGCGAGAATCGGCGGCCCATCGAGCGGCCAGTCGACGGCGATGTCCGGGTCGTTCCAGCGCAGGTTGCGCTCGTGTTCCGGCGAGTAGTAGTCGGTCGTCTTGTAGAGGAACTCGGCGCTCTGCGAAAGCACCAGGAAGCCATGGGCGAAGCCTGCGGGAATCCACAACTGCCTCTTGTTCTCTCCGCTGAGCTCATGGCCGACCCAATGGCCGAACGTCGGCGAGTGCTGGCGCAGATCGACCGCGACGTCGAAGACCATCCCCTGCACGACCAGTACCAGCTTGCCCTGGGCCTTCGGCGGCAGTTGGTAGTGCAGTCCGCGCAGGACGTTCCGCGCGGATCGTGAGTGGTTGTCCTGCACGAAGGAGAGTTCGAGGCCGGTTGCGCGGGCGAACGAACGGGCATTGAAGCTCTCGAAGAAATATCCGCGTTCGTCGCCGAAAATCTCCGGTTCGATGAGCAGGACGTCGGGAATGGCGGTGGCGGTGATGATCATCTGTGGTCCGGTTCCTTTCTTCTCGCTGGTCGGGCTTCCGTGCTTGACCAGGATGCAGCGGCGGTCGCCACTCGGCTGCTGTCGGTGTGGGGCCGCGATGCGGCGAAGGGGAGCCTACTGCCGGGCATCGCTCAGCTGCCGAGGATCTGCTGCAGAACGTGTCGCAAGCCCCTCTGCCAGTGTGGCAGTTCCAGGCCGAAGGCATGTTGCAGCTTGCGCGTGTCGAGTCGGGAGTTGGCGGGTCGGCTGGCGGCAGTCGGGTATTCGGCAGTCGAGATCGCCGTGATCGTTTCCGGTTTGGCGCGGAGCTTCCTGCCCGCACGGATCGCTTCGTCGACGACGAAGCGGGCGTAGTCGCACCAGTTCGTGTCGCCACCGGCGACACAATGGTAGATGCCGTACGGGAAGGCTTGCCGGTCGTCCCCTCGTTGTTGCTGGCGAACGAGGTGGGCGGTGATGTCAGCCAGCAGCGCAGCCGAAGTCGGGG
>WBZM01001642.1_pt1 | contig 21307 bp, 13 predicted proteins | sample 5204271 | NCBI WGS metagenome assembly WBZM01 (sample SAMN12344346, study PRJNA552823) | activated sludge metagenome | biome: Activated sludge suspended growth; feature: Nitrification reactor; material: Wastewater; isolation source: activated sludge from nitrification reactor of wastewater...
CGAAGACCGGCGAAAGCGTCGAGATCAAGCAGTCGCACGGCGGCTCGACCAAGCAGGTGCGCGCCGTCGCCGACGGCCTCGAAGCCGACGTGGTGACCATGAACCAGGCCAACGACATCGAGTTCCTCGCCGACAAGGGGCTGGTCGCCAAGGACTGGGCGAAAAAATTCCCCAACAATGCCTCACCCTATACCTCGGCGATGGTCTTCATCGTCCGCAAGGGCAACCCGAAGGGCATCAAGGACTGGAACGACCTGGCGGCGCCGGGCACGCAGATCATCATCCCGCACCTCAAGAACACCGGCAATGGCCGCAACACCTACCTGTCGGCCTGGGCCTGGGCGCTCAGGCAACCGGGCGGCAACGACGCCAAGGCGCAGGAATTCCTCGGCAAGCTGCTGAAGAACGCCCCGCTGTTCGCCGCCGGCGGCCGCGACGCGACGACGACCTTCATGCAGCGTCGCATGGGCGACGTGCTGATCACCTTCGAATCGGAAGCCGAGATGATCGCCAAGGAGTTCGGCAAGGGTGAATTCGAGGTCGTGTACCCGAGCCTGACGATGCAGACCGAATTCCCGGTCGCGCTGGTCGAGAAGGTGGTCGACAAAAAAGGCACGCGCACCCAGGCGACCGCCTACCTGGAATACCTGTGGTCGAAGGAAGGCCAGGAGAACGCCGCCCAGAACTACTTGCGTCCCCGTGACGCCGACATCCTCAAGAAATATTCGACCTTCTTCCCGCCGGTCAAAACCTTCACCGTCGATGAAGTGTTCGGCGGCGCCAACAAGGCTTTCGCGACCCACTTCAAGGACGGCGGCAGCTTCGACCAGATTTACCAAAGCAAGTAATGGCGGCAAAAACCCACCGCGTGCTGCCCGGCTTCGGTCTGGCGCTGGGCTACACGCTGGTCTATCTCTCGCTGTTGATCCTGCTGCCGCTCGGCGGCATGGTGCTCAAGGCGTCCGAACTCGGCTTCGCGCAAATCATCGACATCGCCCTCGGCGAACGGTCGCTGGCGGCCTTTCGCGTAACCTTCGGCGCCTCCTTCCTGGCGGCTGCGGTCAACGCCTTCTTCGGCCTGATTGTGGCGTGGATCCTGGTGCGCTACCCGTTTCCCGGCAAGCGCTTCGTCGATGCCCTGGTCGACCTGCCCTTCGCCCTGCCGACCGCCGTCGCCGGCATCACACTGGCGACGCTTTACGCCGGCAACGGCTGGCTCGGGCGTTTCATCGAACCGCTCGGCATCAAGGTCGCCTACACGCCGCTCGGCATCGTCTTCGCCCTGACCTTCATCACCCTGCCCTTCGTCGTGCGCACCCTGCAACCGGTGATCGAGGACATCGAGACCGAGGTCGAGGAGGCCGCCGCTTCGCTCGGCGCCTCGCGCTGGCAGACCTTCGTCAAGGTCATCTTCCCGGCCATCTTCCCGGCGCTGCTGACCGGCTTCGCGCTGGCCTTCGCGCGCGCCGTCGGCGAGTACGGCTCGGTCATCTTCATTGCCGGCAACCTGCCGCTGATCTCGGAAATCGTGCCGCTGCTGATCATTTCCAAGCTCGAGCAGTACGACGTGCTCGGCGCCACGGCGCTGGCCGTGGTCATGCTGGCGCTCTCCTTCATCTTGCTGCTGGCGGTCAACCTGCTGCAGTGGTGGAGCGCCAACCGCCACAAGAACAGCGAGCCGCTCGAAGTCGCCGCCGCCCGGGCGAGCGGAGGCGCGGCATGAAATCTAACCGCGCAACCCAGGAGCCGCGCTGGGTCCGCTACGGCCTGCTGGCGGTCGGCCTCGGCTTCCTCTTCTTTTTCCTCGGCCTGCCGCTGGTCGCCGTCTTCGTCGAGGCACTGGCGCAGGGCGTGCCGCTCTACGTCGAGGCCCTGAAGGAGCCGGAAACGCGCTCCGCCATCGGCCTGACCATCGGCATCGCGCTCGCCGTGCTGCCTTTCAACATCGTCTTCGGCGTCGCCGCGGCATGGGCCATCGCCAAGTTCGAATTCCGCGGCAAGAGCGTGCTGATCACGCTGATCGACCTGCCGTTCGCGGTATCGCCGGTGGTCGCCGGTCTTGTCTTCATCCTGCTGTTCGGGGCGCAGGGCACCTTCGGACCATGGCTGGCCGAGCACGAGATCAAGATCATCTTCGCCGTCCCCGGCATGATTCTCGCCACGCTGTTCATCACCTTTCCCTTCATCGCCCGCGAGCTGATCCCGCTGATGCAGGCGCAGGGCAAGGACGAGGAGGAGGCGGCGGTATCGCTCGGCGCCTCCGGCTGGCAGATGTTCCGGCGCGTGACGCTGCCCAACATCAAGTGGGGCCTGCTTTATGGCGTCATCCTGGCGAACGCCCGGGCAATGGGCGAATTCGGCGCGGTCTCGGTGGTTTCCGGGCACATCCGCGGCGAGACCAACACGCTGCCGCTGCACGTCGAAATCCTCTACAACGAATACAACGCGGTCGGCGCCTTCGCCGCGGCCTCCATCCTCGCCCTGCTCGCGCTGGTCACGCTGGTCGCCAAGACCGTCGTCGAATGGCGGATGAAGAAGGAAACCGAAATGCTGAACACGGTGCTGGCACCGGAGAAAACCTGATGAGTATCGAAATCCGCAACATCGCCAAGCGCTTCGGCAATTTCGTCGCGCTCGACGACATCAACCTCGACATCCCGACCGGCGAGCTGGTTGCCCTGCTCGGCCCCTCCGGCTGCGGCAAGACAACGCTGCTGCGCATCATCGCCGGCATGGAGACGCCGGACGGCGGCGACGTGCTGTTCTCTGGCGCCGAGGCCACCCACCTGCACGCCCGCGAGCGCCAGGTCGGCTTCGTCTTCCAGCACTACGCACTGTTCCGCCACATGACGGTGTTCGAGAACGTCGCCTTCGGCCTGCGCGTCAAGCCGCGCAGGGAACGTCCGTCCGACGCCGAGATCAAGCGCCGCGTCATGGAGTTGCTCGGCCTCGTCCAGCTCGACTGGCTGGCCGACCGCTACCCGTCGCAGCTCTCCGGCGGCCAGCGCCAGCGCATCGCCCTGGCCCGCGCGCTGGCGGTCGAACCCAAGGTGCTTCTGCTCGATGAGCCGTTCGGCGCGCTCGACACCAAGGTGCGCAAGGAATTGCGCCGCTGGCTGCGGCGCCTGCACGACGACATGCACATCTCGTCGGTGTTTGTGACCCACGACCAGGAAGAGGCGCTGGAAGTCGCCGACCGCGTCGTGGTGATGAACCACGGCAAGATCGAGCAGATCGGCTCGCCCGACGAGGTCTATTCCAACCCGGCCTCGCCCTTCGTCTATCAGTTCCTCGGCAACGTCAATGTCTTCCACAGCCGGGTGCAGGACGGCTATGCCGAAGTCGAACGCCACGAGGCGGCGGAGAAGGCCACCGCCTTCGTCCGTCCGCACGACATCGACATCGCCCACCAGCCGCTAGCCGACGGTCTGCAGGCCACCGTCCAGCACGTACACCCGATCGGTCCGTTGGTGCGTGTCGAATTGCAGCACGACAGCGAGGTCGTCGAGGTCGAACTGTCGCGCGAGCGGCACGAGGCGCTGCAGCTCGCGGTCGGCCAGACCGTCTGGTTCCGCCCGCGCCAGATGAAGGTGTTCGGCGGCGACGGCCTGTCGCGGTCGACGCCGGAAAAGCAGCCCTTTCTGTTCTGAGCGGCGCCCGCCCTACTGCCTGACCTGGCGCTCGAGCTGTTCGAGGCCGCCGATCACGCGCATCGAGCACAGGTCGAATTCGCCATTCAGAATGCGCCGGGCGTCCTTCTCGCCCCCCTGCTTGAACTGCCCGACCACTTCCGCGGCAGATCGGTGGAAGGCGGCGTGATCCTGGATCAGGCGCTGAAACACCGGCACATCGCCGTAGAACTTGTTGCCGTTGCCGTGGATCCACTTGCCGAGATCGCAGCGGTTGTCGTGGCAGATGACGGATTCGTCCAGCGTTTCGCTGCTGCTGCCGTCGAGGTAGGCGACCAGGCGCTGGCGCCAGTTGCGATGGGCGGCGATCCATTTCTGGAAGTCGAGATCCTCTTCCAGCAGCCCCTCGGTCGAGCGGCCCTTGAAGAACGAAAATTTGCGGAAAAAATCGAACAATGCCATGCGTATTCTCCTGATAGGGTTCCGGAATATTAGTTTTTGCTGCAATTCTAACACGCACGATACATGCCACGCCGGGGTTGCCGGCCTCCGGCACGCCCCCGACCCCGGAGGCCGGGGGCACGGGTGATATAATCTGCCCCCATTTCGTGCGCGCCCGCCCAATCCGGTGATCTTTACCCTCGGCATCAACCACCACTCCGCCCCGCTCGCCATCCGCGAACGGGTGGCGTTCGGCGCCGAAAAGCTGCACCACGCGCTGGCCGACCTGACGCGCAGCCAGCCGGTCAAGGAAGTGGCGATCCTGTCCACCTGCAACCGCACCGAAATCTACTGCGCCGCCGAGACGCCCGAGGTCGTCGTCGACTGGCTGGCGCAATACCACCAGGTGGCGCGCGACGAGATCGCCCCCTACCTCTACACCCACGACCAGCCGGAAGCCATCCGCCACGCCTTCCGCGTCGCGAGCGGACTCGACTCGATGGTCATCGGCGAGCCGCAGATCCTCGGCCAGATGAAGGATGCCGTGCGCGTCGCCGAAGAGAGCGGCACCCTCGGCACGCAGCTGCACAAGCTCTTCCAGCGCTCCTTCGCGGTGGCCAAGGAAGTGCGCAGCACGACGGCGATCGGCGCCAACATCGTCTCGATGGCCGCCGCCGGCGTCCATCTCGCCGAGCGCATCTTCGAATCGATCGACAGCCAGCGCATCCTCTTCATCGGCGCCGGCGAGATGATCGAGCTGTGCGCCGCCCACTTCTGCGCCCGCCAGCCGAAGCAGGTCACCGTCGCCAACCGCACGGTGGAGCGCGGCCGGGCGCTCGCCGAGCGCTACAACGGCCACGCCATCCGCCTCGACGAACTGGGCGAGCACATGGCGCAGCACGACATCGTCGTCTCCTGCACCGCCAGCCCACTGCCCATCATCGGGCTGGGCATGGCCGAACGGGCGATCAAGGCGCGCCGCCACCGGCCGATGTTCATGATCGACCTCGCCGTCCCGCGCGACATCGAGGAGGAGGTCGGCGACCTCGACGACGTCTTCCTGTACACCGTCGACGACCTCGCGCAGGTCGTCGAGAGCGGCCTCGAATCGCGGCAGGCCGCGGTGATCGAGGCCGAGGACATCATCGCCAGCCGCGTCCAGGATTTTCTCGGCTGGCTGCAGGCGCGCGACACCGTGCCGGTCATCCGCTCGCTGCGCGACGCGGCCGAGCGCGTGCGCCGGCACGAGATCGAGCACGCGCTGAAGCTGCTGGCCAAGGGCGAACCGGCGGACAAGGTGCTCGAACACCTGTCGCAGCGCCTGACCAACAAGCTGCTGCACGCCCCGACGCAGACCCTCAACCTTGCCGAAGGCAGCGAACGCGCCGACCTGCAGGCCGCCGCCGCGCGTCTCTTCCATCTCCATTCCGGCGAGTAGCGGCAGCGCCGCCGCCCGCCCGTTGTCCGCCCACCCATGAAGCCATCCATCCGCCAGAAACTCGACCTGCTGGTCGACCGTCTCGACGAAATCGACCGCATGCTGTCGGCGCCCGACGCCGCCGGCAACATGGAGCAGTTCCGCAAGCTGTCGCGCGAACGCGCGGAAATCGAGCCGGTGACCCTGCAGTTCAACGCCTTCCGCCAGGCCGAGAACGATCTCGCCGAAGCCGAAGCGATGCTCGCCGACCCCGACCTGCGGGAATTCGCCGAGGAGGAAATCGCCGCCGCCAAGGCCCGTCTGCCCGAACTCGAGGTCGAGCTGCAGAAACTGCTGCTGCCGAAAGACCCCAACGACGAGAAGAGCGTCCTGCTCGAAATCCGCGCCGGCACCGGCGGCGACGAGTCGGCGCTGTTCGCCGGCGACCTCTTCCGCATGTATTCGCGCTACGCCGAGCGCCAGCGCTGGCAGGTCGAAGTGCTGTCGGCGAGCGAGTCGGACCTCGGCGGCTACCGCGAAATCATCTGCCGCATCGCCGGCCTCGGCGCAGGGTTTGGGGTGTACTCGCGGCTCAAGTTCGAGTCTGGCGGCCACCGCGTGCAGCGCGTACCGGAAACCGAGACGCAGGGGCGCATCCATACCTCGGCGTGCACCGTCGCGATCATGCCTGAAGCCGACGAGGTCGAGGACGTCAACCTCAACCCGGCCGACCTGCGCATCGACACCTTCCGCGCCTCGGGCGCCGGCGGCCAGCACATCAACAAGACCGATTCGGCGGTGCGCATCACCCACCTGCCGACCGGCATCGTCGCCGAATGCCAGGACGGCCGCTCGCAGCACGCCAACAAGGCCTCGGCCATGCGCGTGCTGGCGGCGCGCATCAAGGACGTGCAGGTGCGCGAGCAGCAGAGCGCCATCGCCAGCACACGCAAGTCGCTGATCGGCTCTGGCGACCGCTCCGAGCGCATCCGCACCTACAACTTCCCGCAGGGCCGCGTCACCGACCACCGCATCAACCTGACGCTGTACAAGATCGCCGCCATCATGGACGGCGACATGGACGAACTGCTCGACGCCCTCGCCGCCGAACACCAGGCCGACCAGCTCGCCGAGCTGGCCGAGCAGAACTGAAAATGACCCTTCTGGAGGCGTTGACCGCGGCAAGGCAGCGGATCGACCGACTCGACGCCCGCCTGCTGCTGCAGCATGCCACCGGCTGCTCGCATGCCGACCTGCTGGCGCGCCCGGAAACGCCGGTGAGCGCCCCGGCCGGCGAACAGTTCATGACCTGGGTCGAACGCCGCGCGACCGGCGAACCACTCGCCTACATCGTCGGCGAGGCGGAATTCCGCGGCCGCGTTTTCCAGGTCTCGCCCGCCGTGCTGATCCCGCGCCCGGAAACCGAGGTCCTGATCGACCTCGCGCTGGAAAGGCTGAACGGCCGCACCGCCCCGCGAATCCTCGACCTCGGGACCGGTTCCGGCATCGTCGCCATTTCGCTGGCGCTCGAATGCCCGGCGGCTACGATCGTTGCGGTCGACGTCGAAAAAGGGGCCATTTCCGTGGCGCGCAACAACGCCGGGCGGCTGGGGGCGCAGATCGACATCCGCCAAGGCGACTGGTTCGCCCCGCTCGCCGGCGAGACCTTCGACCTGATCGTCTCGAACCCGCCCTACGTGGCGGAAGGTGACCCGCACCTGACGCGCGACGGCCTGCCGTTCGAGCCGCGCCTGGCGCTGAGCGACGGCGACGCCGGCGGCGACGGCCTCGCCTGCATCCGCCACATCGTCGCCACCGCCGCCGGCCATCTGAATCCCGGCGGCTGGCTGCTGTTCGAGCACGGCTACGACCAGGGCGCCGCCAGCCGGAACTTATTGACCGCCGCCGGGTTCAAAACGGCGTTTACCCACCCCGACCTGGCCGGCATCGCCCGCGTTTCAGGCGGCCATCTGTAATCTGGAGAAATCATGTCCGACGTTCAGCAACGCATCCACGCCACCGTGACCGGCAACCCGGTCGTCCTCTATATGAAGGGCGACGCCCGCTTTCCGCAGTGCGGCTTCTCGGCGACCGCCGTACAGATTCTCAAGGTCTGCGGCGTCGACGACTTCGTCACGGTCAACGTGCTGGCCGACGAGGAAATCCGCAACGGCGTCAAGGAATACGCCAACTGGCCCACCATCCCGCAGCTCTACATCAAGGGCGAATTCATCGGCGGCTGCGACATCATGAAGGAGATGTACCAGACCGGCGAACTGCAGGAACTGCTCGGCGACATCGCCCGGGCCTGAGCGCCCCCCCGGCCACAAAAAAACCCGCCGTCTGGCGGGTTTTTCATTTCCGGCCCGGTTAACTTTTATTTCGGCGCCGTGAATTCGTCGTAGGCCCGCACCGCTTCGGCGGCGTACATCAGGGCCGGGCCACCCCCCATGTAGACGCAGACGCCCAGGGTTTCCATCAATTGTTCGCGGGTAACGCCGAGGCGGATCAGGGCCTTGACGTGAAAGCCGATGCAGCCGTCGCAGTGCTGGGTGACGCCGATGGCCAGCGCCAGTAGTTCCTTGTCCAGCTCGCTGAGGACGCCTGCCTGCATCGCACCCTTGTGCATGGCGCTGAAGCCCTGCATGGTGTCGGGAATCTCCTTGCGCATGGCACTCATGGCCTTGTTGAGGTCGGAGGTGATGGTGACGAAGGATTTGCTGTTCATGAACGTTCCTTTATATAAGATTTCTCTTATTCTATTGCGCCCGCAGCAGCAGTGCAAATGACATAAATCAATGCCGCACGGCAGCGGCTTGATCGGCAGGCAAGGCTCGGCCCCGGCGCGACGCGCGCTGCGCCGCAAACGGCGGCCCCGATACTGGATTAGTCGTCATACTTGAACGATAATCTGTCACTATCCGTTACAAACTCCGGCAGTTCCACTGCCAGACATCCATTCAGACCGGCAGGATCCCTCATGACCCCCATGCTCAAAAACATCACTGTCGGCAAGCGCGGTCGGCGCACCGCCCTCGGACTCGCCAGCCTCGCCCTGTTGCTCACCGCCTGCGAAAAACACCAGGCGCCGCCGCCCGCGCCCCCCGTCGTTCAGGTCATCGACGTAGCGCAACGCGACGTGCCGATCTACATGGAATGGGTCGGCGCAATGGACGGCAACGTCAATGCCGTCATTCGCCCGCAGGTGACCGGCTACCTGATCAAGCAGAACTACCGCGAAGGCGACCTGGTCAAGAAGGGGCAACTGCTGTTCGAGATCGACCCGCGCACTTTCGAGGCAGCGCTCGACGAGGCCAAGGGTGTGCGCGCCCAGAAGCTGGCGCGCTACGAAACCACTGCCGCCAACCTGGCCCGCATCAAGCCGCTGGCGGCGAAGAACGCCGTCAGCCAGAAGGACCTCGACGATGCCACCGGCGCCAACCAGTCGGCCAAGGCCGAACTCGAAGCCGCCGACGCCAACCTCAAGACGGCGAAGCTCAACCTCGGCTTCACCAAGATCACCTCACCGGTCACCGGCATCGCCGGCATCGCCAAGGCGCAGATCGGCGACCTGCTCAGCCCGAGCATGCCAACCGAGCTGACCACGGTATCGACCGTCGATCCGATCAAGGTCTATTTCAACATCAGCGAACGCGAATACCTGAAGGTCGCCAACGCCGCGCAGGCTTCCGGCAGAAAGACGGAGAACGTCCCGCTCGAACTGATCCTGGTCGATGGTTCGACCTACCCACATGAAGGCAAGGTCGCCGTACTCAACCGCCAGGTCGACGTGACGACCGGCACCTTCAAGGTCGCCGCCCTCTTCCCCAACCCGAACAACCTGCTGCGCCCAGGCCAGTACGGCAAGGTGCGGGCGACCATGTCCACGATCAAGGGCGGGCTGCTCGTGCCGCAACGGGCGGTCACCGAAATGCAGGGCAAGTACCTGGTCGCCGTCGTCGGCGCCGACAACAAGGTTGACATCCGGCCGGTGCGCGTCGGCGAACGCGTCGGCACCGAATGGCTGGTCGCCGAGGGGCTCAAGCCGGAAGAGAAGGTGATCGCCGAAGGCACGCAGAAGGTGCGGCCGGGCATGACGGTGGAAACCAAGCCCTTCGTCACGCCCGCAGCCCCTGCCGCTGGCGGCGAGGCCAAGCCGGCAGCCAAGGGGTAAGCCGCCATGTCGAAATTCTTCATCAACCGGCCGATCGTCGCCATGGTCATCTCGATCCTGATGACCATCGTCGGCCTGGTCGCCATGTCGGGACTGCCGATCGCCCAGTTCCCGAACATCGTGCCGCCGCAGATCCAGGTCAACAGCACCTACACCGGCGCCGACGCCCTGACCGTCGAGCAGGCGGTGGCCACCCCGATCGAGCAGCAGATGTCCGGCGTCGACAACATGGACTACATGTACTCGATCAACGCCAACAACGGCCAATCGACGTTGTACGTGAACTTCGCGCTGGGCACCGACGCCAACACCGACCAGCTGCTCGCCCAGATGCGCGAGGGGCAGGCCGAGTCGCAACTGCCCTCGGACGTGCGCAACTACGGCGTGACGGTCCAGAAATCGACCTCGTCGCCGCTGGTCATGTTCGCGCTCTATTCGCCGAACGGCACCTACGACAACATCTTTCTCGCCAACTACTCGTACATCAACATCAACGACCAGATGACGCGGGTCAAGGGGATCGCCAGCGTCACCGTCTTCGGCGCCGGCCAGTACGCGATGCGCCTGTGGGTACGTCCCGACGTCCTCGCCAAGCTGAACATCACCGTTCCCGAGATCATCAGCGCAGTCCAGAACCAGAACACCGTCAACCCGGCCGGCCAGGTCGGTGCCGAGCCGGTGCCGGCCGGCCAGGAATTCACCTACGCCGTCCGCGCCCAGGGCCGGCTGGTGACTGAGGAAGACTTCGGCAAGGTCGTCCTGCGCGCCAACCCGGACGGCTCGATCGTCCGCGTTGCCGATGTCGCCCGGATCGAACTCGGCGCCCAGACCTACAACATGGAAGGGCGGCTGAACGGCAAGCCGGCGGCGCTGATCGCCCTCTACCAGATCCCCGGCGCCAACGCCCTCGATGCCGCGAACGGCGCCAAGGCGCTGATGGAGAAGATCAAGCAGGGTTTCCCGCCCGATCTCGACTATGTCATCGCCCTCGACACGACCCTCTCGGTCACCGAGGGCATCAAGGAAATCCAGCACACGCTGTTCGAGGCACTGGTGCTGGTCATCATCGTCGTCTTCGTCTTCCTGCAGGGCTGGCGCGCGACGCTGATCCCCCTGCTGGCGGTGCCGGTCTCGCTGGTCGGCACCTTCATGCTGTTTCCGCTGTTCGGCTTCTCGATCAACACGCTGTCGCTGTTCGGCCTGGTGCTGGCGATCGGCCTCGTGGTCGACGACGCCATCGTCGTCGTCGAGGCGGTCGAGCACCACATCGAGCATGGCCTGTCGCCGAAGGAGGCGACCCTCAAGGCGATGAGCGAGGTGACCGGCCCGGTCATCGCCATCGCCGTCATCCTCGCCGCGGTCTTCGTGCCGACCGCCTTCATCCCCGGCATCACCGGCCAGCTCTACCAGCAGTTCGCCGTGACCATCGCGATTTCCGTCATCATCTCGGCCTTCAACGCGCTGACCCTGAGCCCGGCGCTGTGCGCCCTCCTGCTCCGCCCCAAGGTCAAGGGAACCGGACTCCTGCAGAAGTTCTACGATCGCTTCAACGAGCTTTTCGGTCGCCTCACCGGCGGCTATGTCGGCGTCTGCCGCCTGGCGATCCGCAAGAGCCTGATCAGCCTCATCTTCATCGTCGGCATCGCCGCCCTTGCCGGGCTGTTCGGCAAGACGCTGCCGGCCGGCTTCCTGCCCGACGAGGACCAGGGCTACGTCTTCGCCGGCGTCCAGCTTCCGGATGCCGGGTCGCTGCAGCGCACCTCGGAGATCGCCCGCCAGGCCGAAGATCTGATCAAGGATGTTCCCGGCGTCAAGTACGTCACCACCGTCGTCGGCTACAGCATGCTGAGCCAGGTGCAGAACACGTACAGCGCCTTCTTCTTCATCACCTTCGAAGACTGGTCGAAGCGCACGAAGCCGGAGGAACAGTACGGCGCAATCAAGGCTGAACTCTCGAAGCGGCTGGCCGGGATCAGCGGGGCCATCGGCTTCGCCTTCCCGCCGCCGGCCATCCAGGGGGTCGGTGTCTCGGGCGGTGCCACCTTCATCCTGCAGGACCGCGCGGGCAAGGACATCGATTTCCTCTCCGAGCAGACAAACCGGTTCCTCGAAGCGGCGCGCAAACGTCCCGAACTGGCCAGCGTGACATCGACATTCCGCCCGGTCGTGCCGCAACTGTTCATCGACGTCGACCGCGACAAGGTGCTCAAGCAGGGAGTCAACATCAAGGAGGTCTACCAGACGCTGCAGTCCTTCCTCGGTAGCGGCTTCATCAACTATTTCAATCGTTTCGGCCGCCAGTGGCAGGTCTATATCCAGGCCGAGGGCGAGTTCCGCAGCGACATCGAAAATGTCGGCCAGTTCTACGTGCGCAACAAGGACGGCCAGGCGGTTCCGCTGTCGGCGCTGACGTCGGTGCGCAGCATCGCCGGCCCCGAGTTCACGATGCGCTTCAACCTGTATCGCAGCGCACAGATCAACGCCTCGGCAGCGCCCGGCTACAGCTCGGCGCAGGTCATGCGCGCGCTGGAGGAGGTCTTCCACGAAACCATGCCCAGCGAAATGGGCTTCGACTACTCGGGCATGTCCTTCCAGGAACAGAAAGCCGCCAAGGGCGTCTCGCCGATCGCCATCTTCGCCTTCTCGCTGCTCTGCGTCTTCCTGATCCTGGCCGCCCAGTACGAGAGCTGGTCGTTGCCGTTCTCGGTGCTGCTCGGGACGCCGATCGCCGTCGCCGGCGCTTTCGCGGCGCTGCTGTTCCGCGGGCAGGAACTCAATGTCTACGCGCAGATCGGCCTCGTCATGCTGATCGGCCTCGCGGCCAAGAACGCGATCCTGATCGTCGAATTCGCCAAGATGGAATACGAAAAGGGCGAACTGTCCCTGGCGGACGCGACCCTGAAGGGCGCGCAATTGCGCCTGCGGCCGATCCTGATGACCTCCTTCGCCTTCATCCTCGGCTGCGTGCCCCTGGCGCTGGCCAGCGGTTCCGGCGCCATTTCCCGTCAGGTGATGGGCGGCGCCGTCATCGGCGGCATGCTGGCGGCAACCGGCATCGCGATATTCATGATCCCGGTCACCTTCTACGTCGTCGAGAAGCTCAACCGCCGCGGCCAGACCGGCCCGGCCGGCGAAGCCACGGCCGGCACGGACGACAAGCCGGCTGCCGGCAAGGAAGGAGACGGCCATGCGTAAGCCCATCGCCGCAGCACTGATCGCCCTGCTCGCCGGCGGCTGCATGGTCGGCCCCGACTACGTTCGCCCGCCGGTCGACGCGCCGGCGGCCTGGCGCCTCGACGAGAAGGACGTCCGCGACCTGGCCAATACGGCGTGGTGGGAACAGTTCGGTGATCCGGTACTCAACGACCTGGTCGCCACGGCCCTGCGTGAAAACAAGGACCTGATGATCGCCAGCGCGCGGGTCGACGAATTCGCCGGGCGCTACGGCTTCGTCCGCGCCGAACTGTTCCCGCAGGTCGGTGCCGGCTACGATGCCAGCCGGCAGCGTGTCAATTCGTCGGTCATTTCCGGTAGCGGCGGCGAGTCCACGTTCAACTCCTACTCGGCGGCGCTCAACGCCGGCTGGGAAATCGACCTCTGGGGCCGCATCCGCCGCCAGACGGAAGCCGCCCGCGCCCAGTTGCTGGCCAGTGAGGAGGCACGGCGTGCGGTCGTCATGACGCTGGTCGGCAGCGCCGCCGGTGGCTACATCAACCTGCGCGACCTCGATCGCCAACTGGAGATCGCCCAGGCGACTGCCAAGGCACGTGGCGAATCGTACGAAATCTTCAAGCTGCGCTACGAGGGCGGTATCATTTCGCTGCTCGAACTCAGCCAGAACCGCTCGCAATACGAAGAGGCGCTGGCGACCATCCCGGTCTTCGAGAAGGCCATCGCGCAGCAGGAAAACGGCCTGAGCGTATTGCTCGGCAAGAACCCCGGCCCGATCGCGCGCGGCAAGACGATCGACGAATTGGTGCTACCCGGCATTCCTGCCGGGCTGCCGTCCGAACTGCTCGAGCGTCGCCCGGACATCCTCGAAGCCGAGCAGAAGCTGATTGCCGCCAATGCGCTGATCGGCGCCGCCAAGGCGCAATACTTCCCGACCATCTCGCTGACCGGCCTGTTCGGTTACAGCAGCACCAGCCTCGGCAACCTCTTCGACAGCCAGTCCAAGGCCTGGCAGTACGGCGGCGGGATCGCCATGCCGATCTTTACCGCCGGCGCCATTGCCGGCCAGGTCCAGGCCGCCGAAGCCAGCCAGCAACAGGCGCTGTTCGCCTACCAGAAGGCGATCCAGCAGGGCTTCCGCGAAGTCAACGATGCGTTGATCGACCAGGACCGGACGCGCGAACAGCTGCAGGCGCAGAATCGTCAGGTCGCCGCCCTACAGGAGTATGCCGATACGGCGCGCCTGCGCTACGAGAACGGCTACACCAGCTTCATCGAGGTGCTGGATGCCGAACGCAGCCTGTTCAACGCCCAACTGCAGTACACCCAGACCCAGCAGGTCCAGTTCCAGGCAATGATCAACCTGTACAAGGCGATGGGCGGCGGCTGGGACGTCGCGGCGGAGAAGACGGCTGCCGCGCCCGGCGGACGCTGATGCCGTGACCGGCGGCCCGCGGCGTCAGGCGCCTGCCGGGATGAGCGGGGTTCTGACCGCGTTGCGGCGCGGCGCGACCCGCCTGATTCCGGCGGTGGCGCTACTGCTGTTCGCCGGGCACGCGCTGGCACAGCTCCCCTTCAAACCGGCCAAGCCGCCGGCAACTGCACCGGCTGCCGAGGCCGGGGCAGCGGAACCCGTCGACCCGCGTGGCCGGGTAGAGAAGCAGCTTGCCGATGCGCGCCGCCTGCTGGAAGCGAGCGGGCCGGTCGGCGCGGGCGGCGCGCTGACCAGCGAGCGCCAGCGCCTGCTCGAACGCCTCGTCGTCTCCTACGGCGAACGCCTCAAGCTTTTCGACGAACTCGATGCATTTCGCGACGGCCGTACCGACCAAGCCAGGCGACAGGCCCTGTACGCCGAATTCGCCGGTCCGCCCCCCTACTCCGCCCTGCGTGTCGATGCCTTGCGCCAGGAATACGATGCCGACCGCGAGCGCCTGCAGACCCTCGCCTCCGGCGAGCGTGCCCTGGAGGCCCAGAAGCGCACACAGCTCGAAATGCAACGGCGCGCCCAGGAAGCGGTACGCCTCGCCGAGGACCGCGTGGCCCGCGCGCGCAACGACGCCGACGCCGAGAAGGAGCGGCAGGCGGTCGAGCTGGCCACCCTGCGCCGCCAGCTCACCGATGCCGAACTGGCCAACATGCTGGCCGGCGAGGAGCGCATCCAGGCCGAACGCAAGCTCCTGCAGGCCGCGGCCGGCGAACTGCAGGACCTGATCAGCCGCGTCCTGCCGCAGCAACGGCTGACGAAGGACGAGGCCGAGCAGCAGCAGGCCCGCCTGCGCGACACCCTCAACAAGCTGGCGGCGGAAACCGACCGCCGGCTGGCCGATAATACGCGGCACGCCGCCGATCGCGAGCGCCTGACGAAGGAGACGGCATCCGGCGAACCGTCGCTCGCCGACATCCGGCGCCTCAAGCTGCTCGACGAAACGCTGGAAACGGACCGCGTCGTGCTGATGACGCTGAACTGGATGCAGAACCTCGGCCAGGCAGTCAGCGAGGCCTGGAAGCAGCGTTTCTCCGGGCTATCGACCAGCGATGCCGGCGTCCGCCAGAAGGTCGTGGCGACCCTCAGCAAAATCAGGGAAGAAATGCGCACCCGCAAGCCGCTGTTCGAGGAACTCGCCGCCGGCGCGCGGGTCGCCGTGCGCGACCAGGAACTGCGCGTCGACGGCGCCGTCCTAGACGCGGCGGCTGCTGCCCACGAAGCCGCCCTCCTCGAGGTGCTGCGCCAGCGCCTGGCGGCCTACGAGCGGCTGATCCTCGCCGCCGAGCGCTTCGACCGCCAGCTCGACCGCTGGCTTTCCGGCGACTTCGGCATTGCCGGCGAAGCCGCCAGCAGCTACTGGAAGGTCGGCACGCTGGAACTCCTGCAGAAGCTGAAGCATGTCTGGGACTTCGAGATGTTCGCCGTCGAGGACTCGACCGTCGTTGACGGCAAGACGGTCACCGTGACCTACGGCGTCACCATCGGCAAGAGCATCGGCTCGCTGCTGCTCTTCCTCCTCGGCTACTGGCTGTTCTCGCGCGTGGCGCGCCGCCTGCAGCGCATCATGGTCGACCGTTTCGGCGTCGACCAGCAGCTGGCCAGCGTCATCCGCCGCTGGGTGATGATTTCGCTGGGCCTCGTGCTGCTCGTCTTCATCCTCAACCTGGCGCGCATTCCGCTGACCGCCTTCGCCTTCATGGGTGGCGCGCTGGCCATCGGCATCGGCTTCGGCACCCAGACCATCATCAAGAACGTCATCAGCGGCATCATCATCCTCTTCGAGCGCAAGATCCGCGTCGGCGACATCGTTGCCATCGGCGGCACAACCGGCCACGTCACCGCCGTCGACCTGCGCGCCTCGACAGTGCGCAGCTTCGACGGCGTCGAGGCGCTGGTGCCCAATTCCATCTTCCTGGAAAACCAGGTGGTCAACTGGACTTATTCCAATTCGCAGATTCGCCGCGAAATCCGCATCGGCATCGCCTACGGCTCGCCGGTGCACGAGGCCGCCGACATCATCGCCGGTTGCGCCGAGGACCACGGCCAGGTGCTGAAGGACCCGCCGCCCGCCGTCTTCTTCGAGGATTTCGGCGACAACGCCCTGGTCATGGCGCTGGTGTTCTGGGTCGAGCTCAACGCCAGCGTGCCGGGGCGGCGGATCGACAGCGACCTGCGCTTCGCTATCGAGAAACGGCTGCGCACGGCCGGCATCGACATTCCCTTCCCGCAGCGCGACATCCGGCTCAACATCGGCGACGCCTTGCCGGTGCAGGTCGTTCCTGCCGCCGTCCCGCCGCCCGACGCCGGCGGCAAATTACCGGGCTGAGCGCTCGCCGCGCTCCCCGCGGCGCGACGGCGGTTCGCCGAAGACGAAAGTGTAGAGCACGTCGAGCGCATTGTCGGTGCCGGCGCGGGCAATCAGCGACACCTGGCGGCTGAGCGCCATGCTCAGCTTGACCACGCTGCCGGCACGGCCCAGCGACTGGTCGTAGGAGAGCAGCACATTGTTCGACAGGCGGCGGCCGACGCTGAGAATCTGGTTGCCGGTGCCTGCCGTCGTGTCGAAGGTGCTGCCGACGACCCGGCTGCCCATCTGGCGCCCGCCGCTGTCGCCGATCTCGCCCTGGCGCACGCTGAATTCGTCGATGCCGAAGCCCTGCTTGATCTGGCGCACGATGCCGCCCGATTCGTTGCCGAACAGGCTGCCGGCCGCCGAGAGCAGGAGCCCGGCGGCGCCGGCGCCGCCCTGCTCGGGGCCGTGGCCGAGGACCAGCCAGCTCAGTTTCTCGACGTCCGGCAGGTCGGGATCGGACACCAGGCGAACGACCGGCCGCTGCACCGTGCCGCTGATCTGCACGCCGGGCTCGACGGCCAGCCCGCGGCGCACCGCGCGGGCGTCGATCGCCGGGTTGTCGACCAGCCCCTGGAAGGTCAGGATGCCGCGCTCGATCTCCAGTTGCTGGCCGAAGGCCTCGAAACGTCCGCCCTGAGTGCGGATGCGGCCGCTGGCGCGCGGCAGGTCACGCCCCTTGGCGGTGAATCGTACGCTGCCGGCCAGCCGGGTTTCCAGGCCGAGGCCGCTGAACATGAAATGGCGGCCGAGGTCGGTTTCCAGGTCGAGGTCGAGGCTGGGCCGGAAACCGCCCGGCTGCGCCGTGCCGTCGGCGGCCAGGATGACCACGTCGTCGGACAGGCGCGGCGCGCCCATCGGCGCCATCTGCCAATAGGCGGCGTCGACCGCGACCCGCCCACGGACCGCCAGCGTCCCGGCCTGCCAGGCGATGCGCCCGTCGCCGGAAACCGTCAGCCAGCGATCGGGCAACTGGTAGACGCCGATCCGGTCTAGGCGTAGTTCGAGCGCCGCGCTCTCGTTGCTGCGGTCGACCCGCATTTCACCGCTGATTTCAAGCCGCCCCGGCCGCGCCGCGAGTTCGGCCAGGCGCTCGCCGGCGGCGCGCTGCAGCGGCCGCGGCGCAGGCTGCAGCGGACTGTCGAAGGCCAGCTTGCCGACGCGCAGCAGGTTGTCGTCGAGCCGCGCGTCGAGCACGCCGCCGCTCAGGCGCATCCCGGTTTCCGGCACCGTCAGCGCCAGCGCCTCGCCGCGGAACAACCCGGAGAGCAGCGGATGTTCCGGCGTGCCGGCGAGCTTCAGCTCGCTGTTCAGGCGGCCGCCGGTCTGGGCGCGTTCGTCGAGCAGCTCGGCCAGCCAGGCGAGATCGGGCGTATCGCCGCGCACGAAGCCCTGCCACGCCGCCTGGCGGTCGAGCGTCCAGGCGTCGCGCATGCCGGCGTCGAGCTGCGCGGCGATGTGACCGAGGCGCGGGCCGCGCACGTCGGCCTCGACATGCAGTTGCCGCCCGCCGGCATTGGCCGCCAGGCGCAACTGCCAGGGATCGCCGGTGAGAAACAGCGGACCGACCGACCACGCCTCGCCACCGAGGACGAGCGCCGCCGGCTCCTTCAGCGCGAATGAGCGGAAGCGCTCGGCGGCGACCAGCCGCGCCTCGTCTAGCCGGCCGGACCAGCGCCAGTGCTGCAGGTCGTCGGCGAAACCGCCCGCGGCCGCCAGGGTCAGCACGTTGTTGCCGGCGATCTCGCCGCCCGCCTTCAGGCTGTGCTGGCGGCGTGTCCCGGCGACCTGCACGTCCAGCTTGCGGAGCAGACCCGGCTGGTCGACGCCGTCCACGGTCGCCACCCGCAAATCGAGGCGCAGCGGGCTGTCCGGCTGGCTGCCGAGATCGGCGGCCAGGCTCGCGCCCTTGAGGCGCCCGATGCCGGGCAGGCCGAGGCGCGGCGTCGCTAGCTGGCCGGCCAGGCTCGGCTGTGCCGCCATGCCGGCCAGCGTGATCTGCCCGGCGAGGCTGCCGTCGAGCCCGTAGGGCGCCAGTTCCGGCGCCTCGATGTCGATGCGCAGGCTGTCGCCGGGCTGCCCGAAGGCGCCGCGCGCGCTCAGCCGGTTCGGCCCGGCCGTCAGCTGGATGTCGGCGCGCGGAATGCGCGGCCAGTCGATGACCAGTTCGCCGCGCCCCCCCAGCGGCTGGCCCGCGAGGCGGCTGTCGCGCAACGCGAACTGTGCCTCGACGACCGGGCGCGGCTGCAGGCGGCCGCTGGCGGCCAGCGTGCCGTTGAGCGCCGCCGCCGGCACCCGGGCGAAACGGCTGGGGTCGAAGCGCAGCAGTTCGCCGCTCGCCGAAAAATTCATGCCGCCGCCGCTTTCCAGTTCACCGCTCGCCCGCAGCAGGGCATCGCCGGCCCCCAGTTCGAGGCGCGCCAGGCTGAGCTTGCCGTCGGCGTGGCTGGCCTCGGCGCTCAGCGTGAAACGTGCGTCGGCAAGGCGGAAGGCGACTTGCTGCCGCGCGCCGCCGAGCGTTGCCGAAATCGGGCCGTTGAGGCGAGTCGACCGCAACACGCTGGCAAGTTTCTCGGCATCGAGCGCCTGCGCGGCAAGGTCGAGGGTCAGGCTGCCGTCCTGCCAGCGCCCCTCGCCGCTGAGCCGGCCCGTGCCCGGCAGACGCGCCATCAGGGCGCTCAAACGGGCGCCGTCGTCGGCCCAGGCGAAGCGGCCGCTCAGGGTTTCCAGCGGCAGGCGCTGGCGGTCGAGCGGGCCGGCCAGCGCGTTACGCAACTCGAATTTGCCCGCGACGGCGCCGGCCTGCCTTTCGTCGGGCCGCAGTTCGGCCTGCAGCTGCAGGCGGGCGGTCGGCGCGCCGGCGAGCCACGCGGCCGGGTCGACGTCGGCCAGTTCCAGCCGCGCCTCGGCGAAGGGCTGGCGGGCGAAGGGGGTGAGCAGCGCCTGGCCGCTGCCGCGCACGCCCTCTTTGGCGGCGATGGCGAGCACGATGCGGTCAAGCGGCCCGGCGGCGCTGGCGGTCAGCCGCAGCGGCTGTTCGTCGAGTTGGCCGGCGATGCTCAGCTCGGCGTTCAGCGGCAGCGGCGCATCGCCGCCAAGTTCTGCCGTGCCGGCGATCTTCACCAGGCCGAGTTCGGCGCTGAAATCGCGCAGGCGATGCCTTCGCCCGTCGCTGGCGATGACGGCGCGCAGGTTGCCGGCGCTCAGGGTATCTCCGTAGTCGAGGCGGGAAATGAGCACTTTTTCGACGTCGACCGCAACCGGCAGGCGCAGGCTGGCCGGCGGCGTGCTGGCCTGGTCCGAACTGGCGATGTCGAGCCTGACGCGCGCCGCGGCGAGTTCGTGGATGACCAGGCGCCGGTCGAGCAGGGCCCCCGGCGACCAGTCGAGGCGCAGGCCCTCGATGTCGACCGCCAGCCCGGGTTCGCGCCAGCCCAGGCGGGCGACGCTCAGCGGACCGAGCAGCCGGCCGCCGGCCGCCTCGATCTGCAACCGGCCGCCGCTGGCCGCCCCGGCCAGCCGGGCGAGCGCGACGAGTCCGCTTTCGCTGAGGCCGAACCAGGCGCCGGCGGCCAGCAGGAGGGCGATGAGCAGGACGACGAGGCGCTTCATGTCAGAACGGAATGGCCAGCGAGAAATGCAGGTGGACCGCCTCGCTCTGCTCGCCGTAGGCGAGGTCGACGGCGATCGGCCCGGCCACCGTGCGCCAGCGGACGCCGAGGCCGTAGCCGTAGGCGAGGTCGACATGGCTGAGGTCGTCGACGGCGTTGCCGGCATCGACGAAGGCGGCGATGCCCCATTGCTCGTCGAGCCAGTGGGTGTATTCGACGGTGGCGTTGGCCATGTAGCGGCCGCCGACGATGGCCGAGCCCTCGCTGACGCCGAGGCTCTGGTAGCTGTAGCCGCGCACCGAGCCGGTACCGCCGGTGCGGAACACGTATTCCTGCGGAATGCCGTTGCGCGAATCGGCGATGGTGTAGCCGATTTCGCCGCTCAGCATCAGCGTGTCGCGCTGGCCGACCGGGAAGAACTGCTGGTAGCGGCCAAGCAGGCGGATGAAGTTCTGGTCCGACAGCACCGCCTTGGCGGCGCCGCCGACCTGGCCGTGCAGGACGATGCCCTCGCGCGTGTCGAGCGGGTTGTCGACATGGCGCCAGGTCCATGCGACGTTGGGGACCAATGCACGACTGATGCTGTCGGGCGCGCCTTCCGGTTCCAGGCGTTCGTCCTGCCAGGTCAGCGACAGGCGGGTCTCGAACGGACCGTCGCGCCACGCCTGCTGGCCGCCGATGGCGATCCGCTCGGTGCGCAGACCCTGGATGTCGGTCGCCTGGACCATGGCGCCGACGCTGTTGCGCCGCTGCGATTCGCTCGGCGGGAAGAAGATGTCGGCATAGGCGGTCTGCTTCTTCTGCTCGATCCGCAGGCCGGTGTTCAGCTCCCAGGCCTGGCCGAAGAGGTCGGCGGTCTGGAAATTGGTCTCGACACGCGCCCCGGTGTTGGAACTGATGCCGGCGCCGAACGACAGACGGTGCGCCGGGCGTTCGCTCAGGCGCACGATGACCGGCGCGGTGACGACGCCGTCGGCGCCCGGCGGCGCGTCGCGGTCGATGCTGACGTGCACCGAGCGGAACTGCGG
>WBZM01001644.1_pt1 | contig 21297 bp, 22 predicted proteins | sample 5204271 | NCBI WGS metagenome assembly WBZM01 (sample SAMN12344346, study PRJNA552823) | activated sludge metagenome | biome: Activated sludge suspended growth; feature: Nitrification reactor; material: Wastewater; isolation source: activated sludge from nitrification reactor of wastewater...
CTCCGCAGGGCGATACGGAAGCGCCCCTCAAGGCGTTGCTGGTGGACGCTTGGTTCGACAATTACGTCGGTGTCGTCATGCTCGTGCGCGTCTTCGATGGCAGCTTGCGACCGAAGGACCGCATCCATCTGATGCCGACCGGATCTACGCATCTGTGCGAGCAGGTTGGCGTCTTCACCCCGAAGGCGCTCGTCCGCGACGTACTGCGTGCCGGGGAGGTGGGCTACGTCATCTCGGGAATCAAGGAACTGCAGGCGGCCAAGGTGGGCGACACGGTGACTCTCGTCGAGCGCCCGGCAGGCGCTGCGCTGCCTGGTTTCAAGGAGATCAAATCGCAGGTGTTCGCCGGCCTGTATCCGGTCGAGTCGAACCAGTACGATGCGCTGCGCGAATCGCTCGAAAAACTGAAGCTGAACGATGCCTCGCTGCGTTTCGAACCCGAGGTGTCGCAGGCTCTCGGCTTCGGTTTTCGCTGCGGCTTCCTCGGTCTGCTACACATGGAGATCGTTCAGGAACGCCTCGAACGCGAGTTTGACCAGGATCTGATCACCACCGCGCCAACCGTCGTGTATGAAGTCCTGATGCGCGACGGCAGCCTGCTGCAAGTGGAAAATCCGGCCAAGTTGCCCGATCTCGCCAAGATCGAGGAGATCCGTGAACCCATCATCACGATCACGGTGTTTGTTCCGCAGGACTATCTCGGCAACGTGATCACACTCTGCAACCAGAAGCGCGGCAATCAGGTGGACATGAGCTATCACGGACGGCAAGTACAACTGGTCTACGAAATGCCGATGGCCGAGGTCGTGATGGATTTCTTTGACCGCTTGAAATCGGTATCGCGTGGCTACGCTTCTCTGGACTACGAGTTCAAGGCGTATCGTGCAGCCGATGTCGTCAAGCTGGACGTTCTGATCAACGGTGAACGCGTCGATGCGCTTTCAGTCATCCTGCATCGGGCGAACTCGGTGTTTCGCGGCCGCGAGCTGGCGAGCAAGATGCGTGAGTTGATTCCCCGCCAGATGTATGACGTAGCGATTCAGGCGGCGATCGGCGCAAACATCATCGCGCGCGAGAACGTCAAGGCGATGCGCAAGGATGTTCTCGCCAAGTGCTACGGAGGCGACATTACGCGCAAGAAGAAGTTGCTCGAGAAACAGAAGGCGGGTAAGAAGCGAATGAAGCAGGTCGGTTCGGTCGAGATTCCGCAAGAGGCTTTCCTGGCCGTCCTGCGGGTCGGCAAGTAGAGGAGAAGACGCGTGAATTTTGCTCTGATCCTGCTGATCCTGGTGCTGATCAGCGGTGCCATCTGGGTGGCAGATGCCTGTATTCTGCGCCGGCGCCGTCCGGCGGGCGCGCCGGATCCCTGGTGGGTCGAATATGGGGCCAGCTTTTTTCCGGTCATTCTGGTCGTTTTCCTTTTGCGCTCGTTCCTGGTCGAGCCGTTCAAGATCCCTTCCGGCTCGATGATACCGACCTTGCTGGTCGGTGATTTCATTCTGGTGAACAAGTACACCTACGGGATCCGCCTGCCGGTTGCCAACGTGAAGATCATCGAGCTGAACACACCACAGCGCGGCGACGTAATGGTCTTTCGCTATCCGGTGGATCCCTCGCTCGATTACATCAAGCGGGTGGTCGGCGTGCCGGGCGACCGGGTCGCCTACCAGAACAAGCGGTTGACGATCAATGGCCAGCCGGTCGAGGCGCGCAAGGTCGAAGATTACCTGCATCCCGAACGCCTGTATTATTCGAAGCAGTTTGTCGAGAAGCTCGGCCGCGTCGAACACCAGATCCTCAACGACGACGAGGCGCCGCCGTTCATTCCCGGGCCCGAGCAGTTTCGCCAGCGGGAAAATTGCTCCTACAATGGCGCCGGGGTGATTTGCACGGTGCCCGCGGGGCAGTACTTCGTGATGGGCGACAATCGCGACAACAGCCGCGACAGCCGCTTCTGGGGTTTCGTCCCGGAAGAGAACATCGTCGGCAAGGCATTCTTCATCTGGCTGAATTTCAGTGACTTCGGACGGATTGGCTCGTTCAACTGAGGAGCGTTCATGAATCGACAGCGAGGGATCGCGCTTTCGGGCGTCATCGTCTGGGGTATCGTCATCGCCATCGTGGCTATTCTTGCCATTCGCGTTCTCCCTGAAGTAATGGACTACTACAAGATCCGGCAGGCGGTCAAGGCAGTCGCTGCCGAAGGATCGGGCAAGACGGTGAGCGACCTCCGCCAGGCGTTTTCGCGCTATGCCGAGGTCGAGCACATTCAGACGCTGTCCGCGGCCGATCTGGACATCTTCAAGGAGGACAACAAGGTAGTTATTGCGTTTTCTTACGAGAAACGCATCCCGCTGGTGGCCAACGTCAGCCTGCTGATCGATTTCCGCGGTTCTTCGACGGGGAGTGGCTCCGCGCAATGAGCGCGCACCCGATCGAGCGTGCACTTGCCTACACGTTTCGCGATCAGACACTGCTGCAAACGGCTTTGACCCATCGCAGTTGCTCTGCGCAGCATAATGAGCGCCTCGAGTTTCTCGGCGATGCGATTCTGAATGCGATCATCGCGCACTGTCTGTTCGAGCGTTTTCCGGCGCTTCCCGAAGGCGACCTGTCGCGGCTGCGCGCACATCTGGTGCGCCAGGACCGACTGCACCAGCACGCCTTGGCGCTTTCACTAGGCGATTTCCTTCGCCTCGGCGAAGGCGAGCAAAGGAGCGGTGGGCATCGCCGGCCGTCGATTCTGGCGGACGCGGTCGAGGCCCTGTTTGGCGCCCTGTGGCTGGATGCCGGCTTTGACGCTGCCGGGGCGATCATCGCTCGCCTGTATGGGGCCATGCTCGCCGAGCTGAACGCCGAGCAGGAGATCAAGGATGCCAAGACGCGCTTGCAGGAGTATCTGCAGGGCAGACATCTGCCGCTGCCGCGCTATACGATGTTGCGTAGCGAGGGTGAGGCGCATGCCCAGCAATTCACCGTGCGCTGCGAGCTTGCCGCAGCCGGCCTGTCGAGCGAGGGAAGCGGCAGCAGCCGGCGCGCCGCCGAGCAGGTTGCAGCCGAGCGCGCCCTGCTGTTGTTGAGCAGCTCGTGAGCGCCATGCGCGCTGGACGGATCGCCATCATTGGCCGTCCGAATGTCGGCAAATCGACCCTGCTCAACGCGTTGGTGGGCGAGAAACTGAGCATCGTCTCGCGCCGCGCGCAGACGACACGTTACAACATTCTCGGGATCCTCACGCAGAGCGACGCGCAGTATGTTTTCGTCGATACCCCGGGCTTTCAGACGGCGCACGGTGGCCCACTGAATCAGCGGATGAACCGTGGCATCAAACAGGCTGTTGGCGAGGTCGATCTGGCGTTGCTGGTCGTCGAAGCGGGCCGCTACGATCAGCGCGACCACGTTGTGCGGCAGCTTGTGCCGGCTACTTGCCCACTGATTGTCGCGGTCAACAAGATCGATCAGATGGCCGACAAGAACGACCTGCTGCCGTTTCTTGCCCGCCTCGCGGGCCAAGGCGAGTTCGCGGCGATCGTCCCGGTCAGCGCTACGCGCCGGACGCAACTGGACTTTCTCCTGGGCGAGTTGCGCCAGCGCTTGCCCGAAGCCGACCTGCTGTTTGCTGAGGATGAGTTGACCGACAGAAGCGAGCGTTTTCTGGCTGCCGAGTACATCCGGGAGAAGGTCTTCCGATTGATTGGCGACGAACTCCCCTATGCCGTGGCAGTCGAGATCGAGCGCTTCGTCGTTGATGGGGGTTTGCGCCGAATCGCTGCCGCGATCATCGTCGACCGTCCACGCCAGAAGCCGATCCTCATTGGCCGAGCGGGTGAGACGATGAAGAGAATTGCGTCGGAAGCCCGCCAGGACATGCAGACAATGTTTGGCGGACCGGTCTTTCTCGAGGTATTCGTCAAGGTCAGGTCGGGCTGGGCGGACGATGAACAGGTGCTGAGCAAGCTTGGCTACGGGTAGCAGGTCGTGCAGCACGTGAGTTTGGCCGGTCAAAGAGTCGAAAGGTGAATCAGCGGAACAGGGTGGACGGCCAGCCGGCGTTTGTACTGCACGCTTACCCGTACAGTGAAACGAGTCTGATCGCCGACGTTTTTTCGCGCGACTACGGCCGCTTGCCCCTGCTTGCGCGCGGCGCACGGCGACCGCGGTCGGTCCTGCGTGGATTGTTGCTTGCCTTTCAGCCGCTCGAACTGGCCTGGGCCGGCAGCGGCGAGGTGAAGACCTTGATCAAGGCGGAGTGGCAGGGTGGGCAGCCGCTGCTCGCCGGCCGGTCGCTGTTTTGCGCCTACTATCTTAATGAGCTGCTGATGCAGTTACTGCCGCGCGAGGATGCGCATGTCCGTCTGTTCGCCGTGTACGCCGAAACCCTGCAGCGCTTTGCGATCAGCGCTCAGGAAGGCGACCTGCGGCGCTTCGAGCGCGTGCTTCTGCAGGAACTGGGTTACGGGCCGATGCTGGAGATCGATGTCGAAGGTCTGGCGGTGGACACCGATGCCGATTACGTTTACGAAGTCGAGCGTGGGCCGGTGAGAGTTTCGCCGGCAGACGAACGCGCGCGTTCGCTGCGTGGCCAGACCTTGATCGACCTGGCGCGCGAGGATTTCTCCAATCCGCGTTCGCTGGTTGAAGCGAAGCAACTGATGCGCACGCTGATTGGTCACTACACGGGTGGCCGGAAGCTGGTCAGCCGCGCGATTTACCGGGAGCTACACGAACTATGATCGAACTGGGCGTCAACATTGATCACGTGGCGACGATCCGCCAGGCGCGCGGCACTTACGAGCCGGACCCGGTCTGGGCTGCGGTAGAGGCGCACCTGGGCGGCGCAGATGGAATCACCATACATTTGCGCGAAGACCGCCGTCACATCCAGGACGCCGACGTCGAGAAGCTGCGCGAGCTGGCGCAGATCAAGCTCAATCTGGAGATGGCGGCGACCGACGAAATGCTCGCCATCGCATGTCGACTCAAGCCGCAGATGGCCATGCTGGTGCCGGAGGGGCGGCACGAAGTGACCACCGAAGGCGGCCTGGACATTGTCGCGCAAGAAGGCAAGCTGGCGCAGGCGGTAGCCCGTCTGCGTGAGGCGGGCATCGTGACCAGCGTCTTCATCGACGCCGAGCTGGCACAGGTCGAAGCGGCGGCGCGTATCGGCGCGCGCGTCTGCGAGATCCATACCGGACCCTATGCACACGCGTTCTATACGCAAGGACGGGATTCGGAGAGCCCGGCCGCGCTCGCCGAATTGACCCGAATTCGCCTGGCGGGCGAGCTGGTCAGCCGGCTCGGCATGCGCTTCAATGCCGGTCATGCGCTCAATTACTTCAATGTTCAACCGGTGGCCCAGTTGGTCGGGATTCGCGAGCTGCACATCGGTCACGCGATCGTCAGCCGGGCGGTCTTCGTCGGCCTGCAGGAAGCGGTGCGGGAGATGAAGCGCCTGTTGCGCGAAGCCCAGGCGGCTGCACCCGGAGGCAGCAGATGATCCTCGGTGTGGGGACTGACATCGTTGCCGTCGGGCGGCTTGCCAGGTTCTACGAGCAGCACGGGCAAGGCGCGCTCGACCGCTTGCTGTCGGCGCGCGAGCGTCGCGAGTTTGACCCTGGTGGGCAGGTGGGACGATTTCTGGCCAAGCGCTTCGCGGCCAAGGAAGCCTTTGGCAAGGCCATGGGTACCGGCCTGCGTGCACCGGCCACGCTGCTTGCGATCAGCGTTGTGCACGACGGGCTCGGCCGGCCGCTTTTCGAATATGCGCCGGAACTGGCCGGGCATTTGGCCGAGCTTGGTCTGCGCGCACACCTTTCGATCAGCGACGAGAAGGAATACGCTATCGCCTTCGTCGTGATGGAGCAACAATGAGCAGCACACCCCTCGGTCCGTTGATGATCGACATTGCGGGAACAGCCTTGAGCGACCTCGATCGAGCGCGCCTTTGCCATCCGCTGGTCGGCGGCATGATCCTCTTCTCGCGTAACTTCGAGTCGCCCGAGCAGCTTGCTCGCCTGACTGGCCAGGTGCATGCGCTGCACCGCCCGCCGTTGCTGATTGCCGTCGATCATGAGGGCGGGCGCGTGCAGCGTTGTCGGGATGGGTTCACCCGTTTGCCACCGATGCGCCGCCTCGGTCAGGAGTGGGACAGCGACCCGACGCAGGCGGTGACAGCGGCGCGCGACCTGGGCTACCTCCTGGCCGCTGAACTGCGTGCCTGCGGGGTAGACCTGTCCTTCACGCCGGTGCTTGACCTCGATTGGGGGCATAGCCGTGTGATCGGCGACCGCGCCTTTCATCGCAGCCCGGCGGCGGTCGTGGACCTGGCCAAGGGGCTGATCGACGGGCTGCATAGTGCCGGCATGGCCGCGTGCGGCAAACACTTTCCGGGGCACGGTTGGGTCGAACCCGATTCGCACGTCGATCTGCCGGTAGACGAACGTCGACTCGAGGACATGGCGCTCGATCTCGAACCGTATCGGCGCGTGCGGCTCGATGCGGTGATGCCGGCGCACGTGATCTATCGCCAGGTGGACGAGCGCCCGGCTGGCTTCTCGCCGCTCTGGTTGCGTTTGCTCCGCGAGGAACTGCGCTTTGCCGGGGCGATCTTCAGTGACGACCTGTCGATGGCCGGGGCGGGTTTTGCCGGTGGCCCGGTCGAACGCTGTGCGGCCGCCTGGCAGGCGGGTTGCGACATGTTGCTGTTGTGCAATTCGCCAACGGCGGTCGACGAGGTGCTGCACCACTGGCAAGCCGAAAGCGATGTGCTGCGCGCGCAACGAATCGAATCGCTCGTGCCGCGCCGCGAGTCGCCCGACTGGTCCAGCCTGCGGCGGGAGCCGGCCTATCTCGCCGGCGTCGCCGCCGCTGAGCGCCTGGCGGTCTGACGGCAGACAGCAGAGGCGCCAGCGGCGAAGCGGCGTATCCGGATGAGCGAATCGTTGGACACGAAGTCCTTGCTGGCAGGGATGAGCGAGCTTCCCGGCGTCTACCGCATGCTCGACTCGCTGGGCCGGGTGCTCTACGTCGGGAAAGCAAAGAACCTGCGCAAGCGGCTCGCCTCGTATTTCCGCGCGACGCAATCGAGTCCGCGCATCGCGCTGATGGTCAGCCAGGTGGCGTCTGTCGAGACTACCGTGACGCGATCGGAAGCCGAGGCGCTGCTGCTTGAGAACAATCTGATCAAGAGCTTGTCGCCGCGCTATAATATTCTGTTTCGGGATGACAAATCTTATCCCTACATCATGCTTACGCATGACCGCTTTGCGCGCCTGGGGTTTTTTCGCGGGGTGACCGATCGCCGGGCAGACTACTTCGGGCCTTTTCCCTCGGCGGTGGCGGTACGCGAAAGCATCAAGCTTCTGCAAAGGATGTTTCGCCTGCGCACCTGTGAGAATGGGGTTTTCAACAACCGCTCCCGGCCTTGTCTGCTCTACCAGATCAAACGTTGCTCAGGACCGTGCGTCGGAGAGATCGAGCAGGCGGCTTACGCGCTGGATGTGCAGATGGCCGCGATGTTCCTTCAGGGGCGGCAGCAGGAGGTGATTCGCGGGCTCAGCGCAGCGATGGACCAAGCGGCTGCCGGGCTGGCCTTCGAGCAGGCGGCGATCTACCGCGACCAGATTCAGTCCTTGCGTCAGGTGCAGGACAGGCAATACGTCGAAACGGCACGCGGTGCGGAGATCGATGTTATCGTCGCCGTCGAGGAGGGCGGTGTGCTCTGCGTCAACCTGGCGATGATACGCGGTGGGCGGCACCTCGGCGATCGACCACAGTTTCCCGCCAATTCGGCCGACTCTCTGCCGTGCGAAGCCTTGCTTGCCTTTCTTTACCAGCATTATTCGGTGCATCCGGTTCCGGCACGCATACTGGTCAACCTGCCGTTGTCCGATCACGAGGTGAACGACTGGCTGAATGCGATGGCAACGCGCACAACGCGAGTGCTCGAAGCAAGGCTTACCGAGCAGCGCGTCTGGGTGGCGATGGCCGAACAGAATGCCCGTCTGGCAATCGCGGCTCGGTGCAGCATCTCTGGTCGGCAGGTGGCACGCCTGCAGGCGCTGGCGGAAGTCTTGCAGATCGATCTGGTCGACCGTAAAGACGCGCGAATCGATTGTTTCGACATCAGTCACACGCAAGGGACGGCAACCGTCGCCGCGTGCGTCGTCTACCGGGAGGGTGAAATGCGCCGCTCGGAGTACCGCCGGTTCAATATCCGTGATATCTCGCCGGGCGACGATTACGCAGCCATGCGGCAGGTTGTTCATCGACGCTATGAGAGGGTCGCCGCGGGAGAAGCCGTCGAGCCGGTGTTGGTGATCATCGACGGTGGCGCCGGCCAGGTTGCGGCAGCGGCAAATGCGCTTGCCGAGCTCGGCCTATCGCACCTGTTCGTGCTTGGCGTGGCCAAAGGTGAGGCGCGAAAACCAGGCCTGGAGACGCTTGTTTTCACTGACGGCCGACCACCGTTGAGCTTGCCACCGGAGAATCCGGCTTTGCACCTGATCCAGGAGATTCGCGATGAAGCGCATCGTTTTGCCGTCTCCGGACATCGCGCGACGCGCAGCCGGACGGCTCGCAGTTCTCGCCTCGACGAGATTGCCGGGATAGGTCCGGGAAGGCGGAAAGCCCTGATATCGCGCTTCGGTGGTTTGCCGGGCGTTTGTGCCGCCGGGGTCGACCAATTGGCCGCTGTTCCCGGAATCAGCCGGCAACTGGCCGAGAAGATCTACGCCGCGCTGCACTGATGCCGCTGAATATACCGATTCTCCTGACCTGGCTGCGGATCATCCTGATTCCGCTGATGATTGCCCTGTATTACGTGCCCGAGGCCTGGGTGCGCGGATTCGGTCGCGACCTGGCGGCGACGCTGATCTTCGTCGTCGCCGCGGCGACCGATTGGCTTGACGGCTATCTGGCGCGCCGGTGGCAGCAGACATCCGCTTTTGGTGCATTTCTCGATCCGGTGGCCGACAAGCTGATGGTCGCTGCGGCGCTCATCGTGCTCGTCTGGCTGGGTCGACTCGACGCCGTTCTCGCGGTCATCATCATCGGCCGCGAAATCACGATTTCGGCCTTGCGTGAATGGATGGCGCGGATTGGCGCGCATCGCAGTGTTGCCGTATCGATGGTCGGCAAGATCAAGACGACGGCCCAGATGGTCGCCATTCCGCTTCTCCTGTATTACCAGCCGCTTGCCGGGCTGGATGTCTTCCGTCTTGGTACCTGGTTGATCTACGTCGCCGCCGTTCTCACGCTTTGGTCGATGGGCTACTACATGCGCATGGCGTGGCCGCACCTGATCGAACAGGACCGCCAGCGCTAGCCCGTCACCTGGGCGGTCACGGCGAGCGACTGAGCGGGGCGCCGGCGAAGACTTCGTCGGCGACGAACTTCAGGTCGGCCTTGGCGGCTCACGGCTCGCTGCGCCGCCGGTTCTTCCAGAAGTGGACAGACAGGTAGAGCAGAAAGATGACAAAGGAAACGAAGCCGGCCGCCTGAAGATACAGCGCGTAGTTGGTCCGATAGCGACCGGTGACCGGATCGTAGATCGAGCAAATGATCCGGACGCGTTCAATGATTTCGTCCAGGGCGTTGCTCTCCTGCGGAAGCGGTGCCCCGGCGATCAGGCGCTTGAGCGGTTCGATCAGGTCTTCGGCGCCGAACTTCTCGCCATAGACCTGGCGTACGATCGTTCCCTGCGCGTCGACCATGGTGACCTGATTGAGGTGGTCGAAACCAGCCGCAGTGGCAACGAAGCTGAAGCCGAAATTACGCGTCAGCTCGCCGACGATGGCCGATGACGGACTGAGAAACTCCCAGTTCGGCAGATGGATGCCGTATTGCCGGGCAAAATCACGCAGCGCGCCAGGCGAGTCGAACGGTTGGTTGAAACCGATGCTGATCACGTTGAAGCGGTCGGCGCCAACGACGCTGACCGTGTTCTGGATTGCTTTCTGCAGGTTGCGTGTGGTCGTCGGGCAGACCTGAAAACACGCCGTATAGATGAAGTTGACCAACAAGGGTTTGCCCCGGTAGCGCGTCAGTGCGACTGGCCGTTCCTGCCGATCAAGCAGCGTAAAGTTGCCAACCGACTGACCAATCGCGGCTTGCGAGAGGGCGAAAGCCGCTTTTTCGTCGAGCGTGGTCAGGGCCAAGCCGCCGGTGGCGCCTTGCGGGCGTGCGGTCAGCTTCACCTTTTCCGGGAGGGCCTCGCCCGCTGCTGCGGGCATCGCGCTCAGGACGGCGAGTGAGACAGCGAGCGCCCGGGCGTAGCTGGGGAACATTTTGATGGATCGCCTCGGCCTAGAAGGCAAGTTGCGCGTCGGCGATGGCGGCGAGCAGCACAAGCGTCAGTTGCAGCAAGGACGCATGGAAACAGCTCATCGCGCTCTGCCGGTCAGGCCTGCGCGTCAGTTGCCAGGCTTTCTGAATGAAGACCAGGCCGCCGAGCGCGGCACCGATCAGATAGATCACGCCCAGGCCGAAGGCGAGGGGCAGCATCGACGCGGCAACCAGACACAAGGTGCCGAGGAAGATGGCCTGGGCCGCTTTCTCGTCGCCAACGACGACGGGCAGCATCGGCACACCGGCGTTCGCATAGTCGGCACGGAAGGCGATGGCCAAGCTCCAGAAATGCGGTGGGGTCCAGAGAAAGAGGACGAGCGCCAAAGACAGCGGGACAGCGCCGAGCTGTGGGTCGCTGGCGCTGGCTCCGGCAAGTACGGCCCAACTTCCAGCAAGCCCGCCAAGGACGATGTTCATCCACGTGCGTCGCTTCAACCAAACGGTGTACACAACGGCATAAAAAAAAGCGCCGAGGAACACGAAGAGTGCCGACCAAGCGTTCAGCGCCAGCCACGCGGCGGCGACCGACAGGATCAGCAAGGCGACGATGATCAGCAACCAGACTGGGCCGTGCTGAATCTCGCCGGTGGCAAACGGGCGTTTGCTGGTGCGCGACATCAGGCGGTCGCTGGCGTATTCGTAGTACTGGTTGAAAGCGCCTGCGCTGGCTGAGGAAACGAGGACCGAAAGGGTCAGGACAAGCAACTGCAGCGGGCCCAGTCCGGGGCCGGGGCTGACCGCCAGACCGGTAAGCGCGGTCAGCGTGATGACGACGCCGATGCGCAGTTTGAAAACGCCGAGGATTGCACGTAGGGGGAAGCCGGATGTGCCGGTCGACGTGGGGATGGAGGGCATGGGCTGTACGGGCAAAGCGATCAAGTGAGCAGGATTGATGCCTGTTTTCCGACCTGTCGCCATCCGGTCGGCGTGCGCCCGGATGGCGACAGGTCCCTGCGCCGCAGCGCAGGAACCTTGTCTGGTCAGCTAAGCAGCCAGACTTCCGAGAGGTACTTCCAGTTCACGAAATAATACAGGACGAAGGAAACGAACAACAGCAGCGCGAGGACGACGGTGCCGGGAACCGCGACATGCTCGCTCCCGTGCGCGGCGGCCGAGGCTGCCTGCGTATTCACTGGAATAGGCGTCGGGCGATCGGACACCTTGCCGCCGTCGAGCTTCTTGCCGAAGAGCAGCGAACCGACGACGAGCAGGATCCACAAGCCACCGCCGATCACGGCTATGACGCCGAAGATGCCGGTCAGACCCATCATCAGATAAGCCGCGCCCGGCCATTCGTACTGGAACGGAGCACCCGAGAAAGCCATGTCCCAATGCCGGCGGGAGACGCCGAGCGTTCCGGCACCCATCATCACCAGACCGAGCACCGACATGCTGATGCCGAACAGGTAGGGCTGGATCTGGCAAAGTTTGGGCAGGATCATTTCGCGCCGGAAGAGCACCGGAACGAGAAGATAGGTGACCGCCATGAACGCCAGCGTCGTACCGGTGACGACCGTCGTGTGGAAGTGGCCGGGAACGTAGAAGGTGTTATGCATCAGCATGTTGATCTGCTCGGTGCCGAGGACGACACCGGAAATCCCACCCAGGAAGCCGAAGCTTACGAGCGAGATGAACATGCCCGAAAACACCGGATTGCCCCACGGCGCCTTGCGCAGCCATTCGAACAGACCGTTTGTGTAGCCCTTGCGGCGCTGCGCTGCCTCGATCGCACCGGGTACGGTGAAGCCGTGGATCATCGACGCCATGACGGCAAAATACATGAAGTACGATGTGTTGAGCACCTTCCATTCGGCGCTCATGCCCGGGTCGGAGAGCAGATGGTGCGCGCTGGCGAGCTGCAGGAAGAGGATGTAGAGCAGGAAGGCGAAACGCGACACCTTCTCCGAAAGCGGCTTGGCGCCAAAGACGACGGCAGCGATCAGGTACCAGACGGCGACGTGCGCGGAGACGTTGATCTGCTGCGACGAGTGGCCCAGGCCCCACCAGACCATACGGTACAACTGGGCGTCGATTTCCTTCAGGATGCCGAGCGACCAGAGCAGCGTGGGCAGCAGGATGCCGGCGCCGGCGAGGATGGTGAAGGTGGCAATGATCGCTGCGGTCAAGGCGCCGAAGGTGACCAGCGGCAGCGAGCCCTGGTAGGTCTTTTCGCGCTTGGCGACGACCAGCGTGCCGAAGAAGACGGCGACGCCGAGCAGCGCTCCGACGGCGACGAGAATGATCCCCAGGTAGAAGTGCCACGCTGCCTGCATCGGGACGTAGGAGGTGAACATGACACTTGATTCACCCTGGAAGACTGCGATGTTGGTCACGATGCCACCAATCGCCATCAACCAGAAGGCGAGCCAGGCCACCTTGGGCGCTGCCAGGCGGCACCTGAGCAGTGTCGACGAGGCAAAGTAGAGGACGGCCATCTCGAAGAAAAGAATCCACAGGATCAACATATCGATCCCATGCGCAGTCAGAATCAGATAGAACTGATCCGCCGGCAGCAGCTTGATCGCTGGCCAGCGCGTGAGAATCACGAGCAGGGCAGTAATCCCGCCGACCAGCAGCCAGAGGACGCCAGCGACGGCGTTCCAGCGCATCAGCTTCTCGGCCTGGTCCTCGAACTGAAGTCCGGAGACGGGACACGTACGGTAGGTGGTTGCCATCTAGTTCTTCTCCCCCTTATTTGACGTAGATACGGCCAAGCATCGAATGGTGGCCAATGCCGCAGTATTCGTTGCAGACGATGGCGTAGGTGCCTTCCTTGGTCGGCGTCATCTTGACGACATGTTCATAACCGGGGATGACCTGGATGTTGATGTTGACCGGCTGCAACGAGAAACCATGGTTGTAATCCATCGATGACAGATGGATTTTGTAGGTCTTGCCCTTTTCCAGTTCGAGAATCGGGTACCATGCCCAGAGGCGGGCGATCAGATAGCCTTCGCCGTTCGCCGGCACCTTGACGACCGGGATCTGCTGCTCGGTCTCGGTGCGTATCGTGTTTTCAGCGATGAATTTCTCGGCTTTCGCGGCGAACATCTCGGGGGTCGTCTTGTACGCCTCGTTGGACAGGTTCTGTTTGCCGTAGATGTGCCAGTAAATCATCATCACGAACATCACCATGCCCCAGACGAAGGCGATCGCGATCCACGCCCATTCGACCTTGTCGATCGGTTGTTTCCACCAGAGCCGTTCGGACGGCGGCAGAATTGCACTCATTTTTGCTTCTCCCTGAAGTTGTCTGGACGCTTACCTGGCGAGAGGGGTGTTCATGATGTCGATGATGCCCCACAGGATGTAGAGCAGCCCCGGTGACGCCACGCCAAGGAAGAGCAGCAGGAAATGGTTGTCCAGAAGTCTCTGCATGAACGGTATGTCGTCATCGTTGTGGTCTGCCATGGGTAGGTCCTCCGTCGCTGAGTAGCGCGCTGCACGCGCCTGATGAATTTGCCGGTCGATCAAGTCGAATTTATTGGCCACTGCGGGCACAATCGACCGAAGGATACCCGCTGCCGGGAGCCGATTGATTTGATTCAGGTCAAGAATCGGGGAAGAGTGTCAGCGCACGCAAACCCAGGCGCCAGCAGCCTTTCCGGCTGCTCCCCGCGACCGCTTGCCGCAGGCTGGTGAGCGTGCGGCGGATCAGCCGGAAGGCATATAATCGCGTCTCGTAACGTTTCCCCACCTCCCCCTTTGAGCGTGACATTGACAATGGATAGAGCAGCGAGGCGCCCGATTGCCATCTGGTTGATGGTCTGCAGCGCCATGATCCTGGCCATTCTGGTCGTCGGCGGCGTCACCCGGTTGACCCATTCCGGTCTGTCGATCGTCGAGTGGCAGCCAATCGTCGGAGTGATACCGCCGCTCGATCAGGCGCAGTGGGAGGAGACGTTCGACAAGTACAGGAGAACGCCGGAGTTCGAGAAAGTGAATCACCAGATGACCTTGGAGGAATTCAAGGGAATCTTCTACTGGGAGTACTGGCACCGCGTCCTCGGCCGCTTGATCGGCCTTGTCTTCCTGCTTCCGTTTCTCTTCTTTTGGTTACGTCGCAGGATCGAACCCGGGTTGGTTCCGAAGCTGGCCGGGATTTTCGTTCTCGGCGGGCTGCAGGGAGCGATGGGCTGGTACATGGTGCAAAGCGGCCTCGTAGACGACCCGCGAGTCAGCCACTACCGCCTGACCGCGCACCTGTCGTTGGCGTTCCTGCTTTTCTTCGCGATGTTCTGGCTGGCGCTCGGCCTCTTTGCCCGGCGGGCTGACCAGGCGCCCAGCGCAACGCTGCGGGGATTGCAGCGTTTCGGCTTCTGGCTGACGATCCTGGTTGCCTTCATGGTCGTTACCGGGGGCTTCGTGGCCGGAATCCGCGCCGGCAAGGCGTATAACACCTTCCCCCTGATGCAGGGGCACTTCATGCCTCCGGAGAGTTTCCTGCTCGACCCGTGGTACCTCAACTTCTTCAACAACATGGCGCTGGTCCAGTTCAATCACCGGCTGGGCGCATGGCTGCTGGCGTTCCTCGTCCCGTGGTTTTGCTGGAAGCTCAGGTCAGCTTCGGTTTCCCGGGCGGCGGGCGTGGCCGCGGCGCTTCTCTTGCTCGCTGTTGCTGTGCAGATCGGGCTCGGTATCGCGACCCTGTTGCTCAGTGTTCCGGTGGCGCTCGGCGCTGCGCATCAGGGTTGGGCGATGGTGGTCTTCGGACTCTTGCTCTGGGTCAATCACGAACTCCGGGTCGACCGAGCAGCCGGGTACGCCGCCTGACCCGAGAACGACTGGGGTGCTGCGAGGGCGCTGCCTGCCGGCGCGCGTGCGCATCGCCAGCAGCGCTTGCTGGTGAGACTTCTTAGTGAGACTTGTGTTCGCCCGCCGTGCCCGCCGCCAAGTCGCGCACTTCGGCCTTGATTTCAAGGCTTTCCGTGGTGTTTCCCGGGCGTTCGAGGTGCAGCGTGAGGGGAATCGAGTCGCCTTTGCGCAGGGGCTGGCGGAGCTTGATGAGCATTACGTGATAGCCACTTGGCCCGAGTTCAAGCGTTTTTCCGGCAGCCAGCGGCAACCGCGTGAGGGCGCGCATTTTCATGACGCCGCCATCCATCCTCATTTCATGAATTTCGGTCACTGCCGCCACCGGGCTGCTGGCACCGACAATCGCCGTATCGGTCTGGCTGGTAATGCGCATGAACGCTCCGGTCGCCTGCTGACCAGGCACAGTTCCGCGAACCCAGGCGTCCTTGACTTCCACGTTCGCCGCTTGGGCTGCGCTGGCCGCGAGGCCGACCAGGATGGCTGTGGCCAGTCGGATTGATCTTGTTTTCAAGCCCTGCTCCTTCATGTTCGACGAAATGCGCATGATAGACGCAAACTCTACTACGCTCGTGCGACACGCCGTCGCAGTTTGGCGGCGCGCTTACGGCTTGCGCGACCAGTTGCCCTGCGCGTCCTCAACCCACCAGCCCGAGCGGAACTGCTCGTGCCAGCGGCGGATTTGCGCTTGGCGCGCTGCCGGCTCGGTGGACTGCCCGCCGTGCGCTTCGGCGAGCGCATAGATCAGCGAGTTGCGATCGGGGTTTTCGTTGTCGATCAGCTTTTCAGCGATTTGCCGTTGCGCCAGATTGAGGCGACTGGCATCGCGCAGTTTGATCATTCCATCGTGGCCAAGGCCGATCACGCCGGCGTCGTAGAAGCGGACGAGCCTGGACGTGCGCTGTGCGAGGCTGTGCTTGACGACGATCACCGGCGGTGTGCCGATGTCGAGATTGATCGCTTCGCTTCCCGGCGCAGCCCGCGCCGGCCACGAAAACAAGGAGAGCAAGGCGAGCAGGAGCAAGTGTAGAGGGCGAATTTGCATGGAGATGACTCCGGGGTGAGTGTTTACTTGCCGGCAAGCAGCAGTTTGAGGTCGGCAACGACGTTGTCGATCGTTTCACCGTGGCGGATCAGCAGGCGCAAGTGGCCCTGCCGGTCGAAGGCGTAACTGCCGGTCGAGTGGTCGATGCTGTAGCTGCCCGGTAGCGTGCCCGGATGTTTGGCGTAGAACACCTTGAAGTCCCTGGCGGTGGCTGCGGTTGTCGTTTCGTTACCGTACAGGCCGATGAAACCCGGATGGAAGGCGCTGACGTATTCGGCGAGCAGTGCCGGCGTATCACGTGCCGGATCAAGCGTGGCGAAGACGACCTGCACCTGGTCGGCCTCCTTGCCGAGTTGCAGTAGTACCTCGCGCAAGGCGCTCAGCGTTGTCGGGCAAACATCAGGACACTGTGTATAGCCAAAAAAGAGAACGACGACCTTGCCTTTGAAATCACTGAGCCGGCGTGCCTGACCGAGATGGTCGGTGAGCGCAAAGTCCTTCCCCCAGTCGACACCGGTGATATCGGTGGACTTGAAGGCGGGTGCGTCGCTGCAGCTGGAAAGCAGCAGGCTGAGGCAAAACAACAACACAGTGCGCAGTGTCATGGTGCGGCTCGTCGGTAGGCTCGGTGCATTCTCGGGTTGGTCGCCGGGAGCTGCCTTGATCTACGCTAATCCTTGACCGCAGCGGGTCGCGCGGGCATCGCGTGGCCTGCTCGCGGAGGACTGGACGCCGGCATTACGGCAGACGATGTGCTTGCTGCTGGCCTGGCTCTCTTGGCCGAGACGATGGCCAGGACTTCGTTTGCCAGCAAGGCGCCAAGGACGAGTGCACCGCCGATCAGCGTGCTCGCCGATGGCCGCTCGCCAGCTCCGATCCACGCCCAAGTGACGCCGAAAACGACTTCAAGCAGATTGAGCAGCGAGATCTCGGCGGCCGCCAGAACCCTCGACAGACGAACGACCAGCAGGCACGGAATGGCGAGCTGGAAGACACCAAGGATCGCCAGCAGCAGCAGATCGTGTGACGATGCCGACGACGGCAAGGCGAGCGGCAAAGTACCGACCGATGACAGAACTGCGCCGATCAGGACCGCGGGCAGCATGTCTTGTGGCGCGCTGTCGCCAGTCCTCGCGCCGCGCTGGGCAACGAACTGAAGCATCGTGAAGTTCAGCGCGCCCGCCAGCGGGACAGCCAGTGCGACGATGGTTCCGGTCCAGGACATCGCGCTGCTCGCTTCTTGGCCAAACATCCAGCCTATGCCCAGACCGCCGACCGCGATGGCGACCCAGGTGCGCAGTGCCAAGCGGTGGCCGAGAAAGGCGCGCGCGAAGAGCGCGGTGAGCAGCGGACCGACGGCCATCGTGACCAGGACGTTGGCCACGGTGGTCAAGGTGAGGGCGAGCATGAACGCGGTAAACATGACCGCCCAGCAAAATCCCGAGAACCAGACTGGCCAGGGCGAATGCCGGACGCTCTGCCACAGCCCTGGTCCGCGCAGGAGACGCAGGCCGATCGCCAGGGCGGCGGCATTGAAAGCACTGCGCCAGAAGGTCACTTCAAAACTCCCGGTGCCGTCCAGATGCCGGGTGACGACGCCAGCGATGCTCCAGAGGAAGGTGACGAGCACCATCAGCGCGACGGCACGGCTATGTGACATTCGGCGAAGGTCCGTTGCGCATGCGGTGGGGGCTCAGGAAAAAGCGCTATTGTGCGCTGGATTGGGGAGGAAATGAAAGCGACGCCGGATCTCAGGTGCCGGCAAGTACAGTTCGCGGCCGCGGCCGGCGAATGCTTTGGCTGCGGCCAGGCAGCACCTCGGCCGGGCAAGATTTAATGTCAAATGGACTGTTTCACTGTCGCATCCGCGCCTTTATTTGGCTATGATTATTTCTGTCCAATTCTGTGAAACCCGGAACAAATTCATGCGTAAGAACCTGCCGGTGACTGACCTCGAGACGATTCTCCCCGACAACGAATTCATCTATTCCCGCACCGACCTCAAAGGCGTGATTGTCGAGGCGAACGAGGCCTTCGCCAGGGTAAGCGGCTTTCGGCCGGAAGAGATGATCGGTCAGCCACACAATATAGTGCGCCATCCCGACATGCCGGAGGATGCTTTCGCCGACCTCTGGCGCGACCTCAAGGCGGGCAGTCCGTGGCGCGGAATCGTCAAGAACCGACGCAAGGATGGCGGCTACTATTGGGTCGTCGCCAACGTCTCACCGGTACGCGAGCACGGCAGGGTGGTTGGCTACCAATCGGTTCGCAGTCGCCCGAGCCGGGAAGAAATTGCCCAGGCGGACGCTGCATATCGGCGAATGCGCGAAGGAGGCAGCGCGCTCGGCGTCGAACATGGTCGGGTAGTCACGCGGCGTGCGCGACGGCTCGCCGGTCTTTTCTCGTTGCGCGTGCAACTGACCGCCATTGCCCTGGCCGAACTTGCCGCAACGGCGCTCTACTTCTTTGCCAGTCAGCCGGGGGAACGAGCGCTGGTGGCCGATATCCTGGCCGGACTCCTGGCTTTGTACGGGCTGTTCTTCCTGTTCTACTACCAGCCTCGGTTGCACCACAACCTGGCTGAGTTCGCCGCCTGGCTTGACCGTATCCTGACCACCGGCAATCTCAGGCAGCGATGTGAATCGACACGCATGGACCTGCTTGGGTCGGTCATTCATCAGACCGACAAGTTTGTCTGTTCGGTTCAGGCGACGGTTCAGGGAATGGCCGATCTGGCCGCGCACGTGCGCGCGGCGACGAGCGAAGTAAGCCAGAGTGTCGATCAGGTACACGGGGCTGCGCGCAAGCAGAGCGAGGCGACGACGGCCGCTGCGGCGGCGGTCGAAGAGGTGACAGCGTCGATCGGCGAGGTCGCTGAACATGCACGTTCGACGCGCGATGTGGCGCACCAGACGAGTGAGGTGTCGCACGAGGGCGCAGCGCGTTCGGAAGAGGCTTGCGCGGCGATCACTTCTCTTTCGGAAACCGTGAAGGTGTCAGCCGGGCAGGTCGAAACGCTCGGTCAGCGTTCTGCTCAGATCAGCCAGATTGCTGCGGTGATCAAGGAGATTGCCGATCAGACCAACCTGCTTGCCCTGAACGCGGCGATTGAAGCCGCTCGCGCCGGTGAGCAGGGCCGCGGATTCGCGGTGGTTGCCGATGAGGTGCGCAAGTTGGCCGAACGTACCGGCAAGGCGACGCAGGAGATCAGCAGCATGATTACGATCATTCAGAACGAAACACAGCTTGCGGTCGACAGCATGCGCGCGGGCGCCTCGCAGGTGGGCGAAGGCGTCAACCTGGTTCACTCGGCGCAGGCGATCCTGCAGCGGATTCAGGACGAGATGGTCGATACGATGCGGCGCGTCGACGAGATCTCGCACGCTTCGTCCGAACAGCAGGCGGCGATGAATCAGTTGGCGCGGAACGTCGAACAGGTGGCGATGATGACCGAACAGAACGTCTCGGTCGTCTCGCAAAGTGGTCTTCTGGTGCAGAAGCTGAGTGCGATCGTCGACCGGATGGAAAAGGCGGTGAACCAGTTCGCGGTTTGAACAATCGGTGCCGACTTGGCGGGCGTTGCCGGGTGGTTGCTTGCCCCTCGAGTAGACGATCAGCCGAAGGGGACGATCAACTTGTCCCAACCTGAGCCATGTGCATTGCCCTGTTCTCCCTCGTGGCTGAGTGCCGCCGCAATGCGTTGTTCCAGGTCGGACAAGGAGGCACCGAGTCCTTTGAACTTCCTGCGGTCAGGCCCACTACGGCGCTCGTTGCCGCTGCGCCGGTCGGTTTCCCGGCGCCGATCAGCGCCAGCCCGGCGGTCGCCCAGGTCCGGTGACGGAGCTTTCGCAGCCTGGCTCAACTGCAGCAACTCGTCCTTGTCGGTCATCGGTTTCTCCTTGCCTGTCTGCGCACAGGCGGTTTGTTGCGTCACGCCAGTAGGGCAGTCGGTGCGCTCAACCCGACCGGTGGCGACGGTCGTCAGCGCCGCGCAGGGGGTGCCGACGTTGAAACAGGCCGAGCTTTCTCCGCCAGGCTTGCGACAATGTGCATGGCCGGCCTCCCTGCGGCGAGTATCGGCGAATGCACCGTGGCGGGTGGTGGCGTTGCAAGCGCTCGGCCAAGCGCCGCAGCGGCCGAAAAACGAGCCCATTGAGCCGCCGATTCCACCAGCGGACCAAAGATTCGAGACAGTTGACCAAGCGCAGCGCCCAGCGGACAACAACCATCATCGAGGCCCTTCTTAGCAAATACCGGAGTCGACCAGGGGAAGGCACCGGCGTCCCTGGTGTTTGCGGACCGACGCCGCCGAGAAGAAACTGCACGCAGTATCACGCGTTGTCCCCGGCATGCCTCGTGTGCGCAACTCGGTCGGTCAAGAAACATGATCACTTCAGCCTTGGTTCAATCGCTGTCGACCAGCGCGATCCGCTGCGGCGGCACGCGCGTGGCGCTTGCTGCCGACCGACCCGCCGCCAGCAGGCATCGGATATCATAGGAAGTGTGGCGGTGGCGCTTAAGAACTGTGAACGTGCTTTTACAAGTCGGCTGCCAGCGAATGGTGCCTGACTGCGTGTAAGCACGATTGGACGCAAGGACGCAAGGACGCAAGGTCGCCGGGATCGGCCGAAAAAAATCCCGGCGGGTTGATCAGACCACTGCCGGGACAAGGGGAGGACTCACTAACCAGGGGCTACACCTTGCGAGACGACTTCGGGCGACAGGCAGGTCGCTGTCGTTGCCGGTTGGGGCAAAACCCGTTGTCGACAACTTTGTTCAGAAACCATGCCGGAAAACATCGCCTTCACTTCATGAATCGGCGGCCCAGAGAAAAAGTTTAGGGCTGCAGCAGAAAATTTTTCTCCGGGAAAAGGGGCGGCGCATACCCGCGAACGCGGAAGAAAGCGCTGACCGGGGCGCTGCGTAAGGGATCGCGCAGGCACCCCCCCGGCGGATGATTCGCACGTGCTCAGATCCTGAACTGTCCGGCTGCCGTACGCATTGTGCTGGCGAGATCTTCCAGCGATCTGGCTGATCTTGCGGTTTGCTCGGCCGCCCGACTATTCTCTTCGCAGGTGTTGACCATCGTCTCG
>WBZM01001646.1_pt1 | contig 21273 bp, 21 predicted proteins | sample 5204271 | NCBI WGS metagenome assembly WBZM01 (sample SAMN12344346, study PRJNA552823) | activated sludge metagenome | biome: Activated sludge suspended growth; feature: Nitrification reactor; material: Wastewater; isolation source: activated sludge from nitrification reactor of wastewater...
GTCCGTTCCTGCCGGCTTCGAACGGCATTTCCGGCGCTCGCCGCTGACCGAGCCGTGGGAGCCGATCTATTCGCGACGCACCGACAAGGCGGTCGTCATCGGGCTGCGCGCCGCAGAGCCGCACCTGAACTCGCGCGGCCTGGTGCACGGCGGCCTGCTGACGACGCTCGCCGACAACGCCATGGGCCTGTCCTGCGCGCTGCATGTGGAGGGCGCGCCACGCCTGCTGACGGCCAACCTGACGGTCGACTTCCTCAGCGTCGCCGAAAAGGGGCAGTGGATCGAGATCGACACGACCTTCGTGAAGCCCGGTCGTGTCATGAGCTTTGCGCAGGCGTTCATCACCGCCGATGGCGCGATTTGCGCAAGGGCCAACGCCGTGTTCCGCGTCGTCGCGCCGCGCGCGTAGCGGCGCGTATCACGCCGTGATCTTGACGCCGATGTTCTTGCCGGGCGCCGCCGCAAACAGCGCCTGCGTGTAGGGATGTTTCGGCGCGGCGAAGATTTCCTTCGTGGCGCCCTGCTCCACCACGGCGCCCTTCTGCATGACGACGATGCGGTCGCAGATCTGCGCCGCCACCCGCAGGTCGTGCGTGATGAACAGGAGCGCCAGCGCGAATTTCTCGCGCACCTCGTCGAACAGTTTCAACACCTGCGCCTGCACGGAGACATCGAGCGCCGACACTGCTTCGTCGGCGATCAGCACTTCAGGCTGCGGCATGAGCGCGCGGGCGATGCAGATGCGCTGGCGCTGGCCGCCGGAAAATTGATGCGGGAACCTGTCGAGCGACTGGCGCGGCAGGTGGACGAGATCCATCAATTCCCCGGCGCGGCTCAGCGCCTCGGCCTGCGACATGCCGAAATTGACGGGCGCCTCGATCATGCTTTGCGCCACCGTGCGGCGCGGATTGAGCGAGCGGTAGGGGTCCTGGAAGACGATCTGCATACGCTTGCGATGATCGCGAAGGGAGCGCTCAGGGAGCCTGGCGTAATCGGCGCCGTCGATGGCGATCTCGCCCGCAGTCGGATCGATGAGCCGCGCCACGCAGCGCGCCACCGTCGACTTGCCGGAACCGGATTCTCCGACGATGCCGACCGTCTCGCCGCGACGAATGTCGATCGACACGTCCTTCACCGCTTCGACGACGCGCTTCTTCTGGAATAGCCCGCCCGAGGAATAGACCTTGCGCAGGCCCTTGGTGTGCAAAACGACCGGCGCGGCGTCGAGCGGCCTGCGATCGGCCGGCGTCAACGACGGCACGGCGCCGATCAGCATCTGGGTGTAGGGATGCTGCGGCCGGTTGAGGACGTCGTCCGCGAGCCCCTGCTCGACCAGCTTGCCCTTCTGCATGACGACGACGCGATGGGCGATTTCCGCCACGACGCCGAAATCGTGCGTGATGAACAGGACGCCCGTGCCTTTTCGCGCGCGCAACTCCGCAATCAACTTCAGAATCTGCGCCTGCGTCGTGACGTCGAGGGCGGTCGTCGGCTCGTCGGCGATCAGCAGCGCGGGGTCGAGCGCCAGCGCGCCGGCGATCATCGCGCGCTGACGCTGGCCGCCCGACAATTGATGGGGATAGGCGCGCACGATCTGATCGGGATCCGGCAGGTTCACCTGCCCGATCGTTTCCAGCACGCGGGCGCGACGCTCGGCCTGGCTCATCTGCGTGTGGACCTTCAGAACCTCCTCGATCTGGTCGCCGATCGTCTTGACCGGATTGAGCGCGGTCATCGGCTCCTGGAAGATCATCGCCATGCGCGAGCCGCGCAATTCGCGATAGCGCTTCTCCGATGCGCTCATCAGCTCTTCGCCTTCGAGCTTGATGGAGCCGGCGACCGGCTTCACCTCGCGCGGCAGCAGGCCCATGACGGCGAAGGACGAGACGGACTTGCCGGAGCCGGATTCGCCGACGACGCAGACGATCTCGCCGGGCGCCACGGAGAACGAGACATCCTCGACGGCGTAAGGCCTGTCGGAGCCCGGCGGCAGCGAGACGGAGAGACGATCGACGACGAGAATGTCGCTCATCACACCCTCTTGCGCAGCTTGGGATCGAGGCGGTCGCGCAGGGCGTCGCCGAGGATGTTGACGCACAGGACCGTCACGGCGATGCACACGCCGGGATAGAGCATGTTGTGCGGGAACAGGCGGAAATACTGACGGCCCGCCGACATGATGTTCCCCCAGCTCGGCACCTCCGGCGGAATGCCGACGCCGAGAAACGACAGGATCGATTCCACGAGGATGGCGGAGGCGGCGACGAATGTCGCCTGCACGATCAGCGGCGCGATGCAGTTCGGCAGGACGTGACGGAAAAGCAGGATCGGCGTCGGCGTCCCGGCCGTCACCGCCGCCTCCACATAGGGCTCTTCGCGGATGGAGAGCACGATGGCGCGCACGAGGCGCACGACGCGGGGAATTTCCGGGATGGAGATGGCGACGATGACGGCGGTGAGACCGGCGCGCGACAGCGAAACGAGCGCAATCGCCAGCAGGATCGGCGGAATGGCCATCAGGCCGTCCATGATGCGCATGATGATCCCGTCCGACCAGCGCACATAGCCGGCGACCATGCCGATGGCGAGGCCGAAGGTTGTGGCGAATATCGCCACGAGCGCGCCGATGACCAGGGAGACGCGCGTGCCGTAGATCACGCGGCTGTAGATGTCGCGGCCGAGATTGTCGGTGCCCATGTGATACGTGTAGGCGGCCTTCGCTCCGTCCGGCAGCGTGATCTGGCCGACGAAGCCCGGAAGCTTGTTACGCTGGGTCGGGTCGAGCAGGGCCGGGTCAATCGTGCCGAGCCAGGGCGCGAGGATGGCGATCAGCACCATGAGGCCGAGGATGACCGCGGGAATGACGATCGCCGGCTCCCGCGCCGCGTTCGGCACGCGGAGCTTCGCAAGCGCGCTGAACGTCTGGGTTTGCGCGCGATCGCTCAATAGCGGATCCTCGGATCGAGCAAGGTGTAGGAGACGTCGATGATCAGGTTGATCATCACGTAGACGAACGAGAAGAGCAGGATGATCGCCTGAATGGTCGGATAGTCGCGCGCCAGCACCGCGTCGACCGTCAGGCGCCCGATGCCGGGAATGGCGAAGACGGATTCGGTGACGACAACACCGCCGATCAGCAGCGCTACGCCGAGACCGATCACCGTGACGATCGGCACGGCGGCATTGGGCAGAGCGTGGCGCGTCAGCACCTGCAGCGGCGTGAGGCCGCGCGAATAGGCGGTGCGGATATAATCCTCGCCGAGCACCTCGAGCAGGCTCGTGCGCGTCATGCGCGCAATGAGCGCGACATAGATCACCGCCAGCGTAAGAGACGGCAGCACCAGCGAGCGGGCCCATGGCTCGATGCCGTTGGCGATGCGGCTGTAGCCCTGCACCGGCAGCCATTGCAGCTTGATCGCGAAGACGTAAATCAGCGCGTAGCCGATGACGAAGGCGGGCACGGAAAAGCCCATCACCGAAAAGCCCATGACGACGCGGTCCAGCAGGCTGCCGCGGCGCATGGCGGCGAAAATGCCGAGCGGCACGGCAATGGCGACGGCGATGACGAGCGTGAAGGCCGCCAGCGCCAGCGTCGGCTCGATACGATCGGCGATCAGGCTCGTCACGGTCTTCTTGAAGAAGAAACTTTCGCCGAGATCGCCGCTCAGGATGGAGGAGAGCCAGACGTAGAGCTGGACCAGGAGCGGCTTGTCGAGGCCGAGCTGCTGGCGGATCATCGCCACCTGCTGGGCGTCGGCGTTGTCGCCGGCGATGATCGCGGCAGGATCGGCCGGCGTCAGGCGCAGCATCAGGAACACGATCAGGGCGACGATGAACATCACCGGGATCGTCGAGACGAGGCGCCTCAGGATATAGCCGAACATGAGCCTGCCGGGTGGAGGGCCGCGCGGCCGGAGCCGCGCGGCGCATTGGCTGTTTGCGACGGCCGCGGCCCCGCGGCGCGTCAGCTTACTTCTTGGTGATGTTCCAGAATACCGGGGCGGCGGCGTCGATGACGCCGTTGATGTTCTTGCGCACGGCGATCGGCTGCGAATATTCGCCGAGCGGGATATGCGTCGTATAGGCGATCGCCGCCTGCTGCGCCTCGGCCGCGATCTTCTTCTGCGCGTCGAGATCGGGCGCGCGCATGAAGGCGTCGCGCAGCTTTTCGAGCTTCTCGTCGCAGGGCCATCCGAACAGCGCCTTGTCGCAGGCGGCGTTCATGTAGGCGGTCAGCACCGGATTGAGAATGTCGGCGCCGACCCAGGCGGTGTTGAAGGCGTTCCAGCCGCCGGCATTGGCAGGGTCCTTCTTGTTGCGGCGGGCGACCAGCGTCTGCCAGTCCATCGACTGCATGTCGACCTTGAACCCGCCACGCTCCATGAGCTGCTTGGCGACGGGGCCAAGGTTCGTCAGGATCGGCAGATCGGTCGAGGCCATCAGGACAATCGGCGTGCCGTCGTATCCGGCTTCCTTCAGGAGCTCCTGCGACTTCTTGGAATTGCCGGCGAGGAGGCCGTCCATGCCCGCCGTTGTGGACAGCGGCGTCGCGCAGGGGAAGTAGCTCTTGCAGACCTTGTAATATTCGGCGTTGCCCACCGTCGCCTTCAGGAAGTCCTCCTGATTGAGGGCATACCAGAGCGCCTGCTTGATCTTGAGATTGTTGAAGGGCGCGACGAGCGAGTTGACGCGAATGGTGAACTGGCCGGTCGCCGACACCGGCACGATCTTCAGATTGGCGTCGCCCTTGATGAGCGGCAGCAGATCGTGCGGCGGCTGCTCCATGTAGTCGATCTCGCCGGCCGACAGCGCATTCACGGCCTGCTGCGCATCGGCGATGGCCAGCCATTCCACGCGGTCGACGTTCACGACCTTGCCGCCGGCAAAGGCGGAAGCCGGCTCGGAGCGCGGCTTGTACTTGTCGAACTTGGCGAACACGATCTTGTCGCCCGGCTTCCATTCGTCGCGTTTGAGAACGAACGGGCCCGAGCCGATGAACTCGGAAATCTGCTTGCCTGGATCGGTCTCGGCGATGCGCTTGGGCATCATGAAAGGCACGTTGGACGAAGGCTTGCCGAGCGCAAACAGCAGCAGGCCGGTCGGCTCCTTCAGCTTGATGACGATCGTCTTGGCGTCGGGCGACGAAATTTCCGACACGAAGCCGGTGAAGACCTTCTGCCCCAGCGAATCCTTGGCCGACCAGCGCTTCAGCGACGCGATGCAATCCTCCGCCGTCACCGGCTGGCCGTCGTGCCACAGAAGGCCGTCGCGCAGGGTCATCGTGTAGGTGAGCTTGTCGGCGGAGACGTCGACCTTGTCGACCATCTGCGGCTTGACATCGTTCTTCGCGTCGAGCGCGAAGAGCGTGTCGTAGATCATGTAGCCGACGTTGCGCGAGATATAGGCTGTCGTCCAGATCGGATCGATGATCTTCACGTCGGAATGCATCACCGCCTTGAGAACCGTCTCGGCCGAGGCCGGCGCGACCGCAAGCGGGCCTGACGCGACAGCCGCTCCGAGCGCCGTCGCCAGCGCAAACTTCCTGAAACGCATAAATCCCTCCCGTTATCCTTATCCTTGTGCCGACCAGCCTAATCGGTAAGCAGGCGACGTTTCAAGGAGCGAAGCGGCTCCTTCGCATTGCGAAAATCGTACCACGCGCGGAGGTCAGATGCCGGAGCCGCCGCTTTCCATGTCCGGCGGCACTTCCGGGAAGGTGGCGGAACGCAGGGATTCCCGGCCGTCGATCGAAGACGGCAGCGGCATCCAGCACTGCAGTTCGTTGTCGTCGTAGGCGATCGTGCAATCGCGGTCGGAGTCGGTCGAAATCCAGCAATGGTAATCGGCGCGCGGCGGCTTCGCCCACCGCGCGACATCGACTTCCGGCGGCCCCTGTTCCGTGCCCCGTAACGCGACGATCACGCGCGAGCCGTCGCGGGGCGCTTCCGTCATCTTTCGCCAGGTTCCGAAATCCAGTGCGCTCATGCCGCCTCCCCGCATCGCGGTCAGGATGCAGCGTGGCGCTTTTGTGGGCAAGCGCGTTATGATGCGCCAATGTCGAATGTGACCGACGTCGATCCGCAGCGAGAAGACCCCGGCAGGCGCGCGCCCCGCGCCCTGCGCCTGGCGCTTGCAGCCGCCGCGCTCCTGCTGACCGCGGCCTGCGGGTTCCTCTGGATGCGCTATGGCGCGCAGGTCTTCCTCGATGCGGCGCTCTTCGCCTGGCGCGCCTGTTTCTGAGCGTCAGAAGGCGCCAACCGGAAAATACTTGAGGTAGAGCTCCGTGTAGACCCCGCGCTCGGCAAGCCGCGCGAGGCCGTAGTCCAGCGCCTGGCGCAGCGCGGGATTGTTCTTGCGCACGGCGATCGTCAGCCCCTCGCCGAAATAGGCGCGATCAATGAAGGGGCCGCCGAACAGGGCGCAGCAGGCCTTCGATCCCGAGCCGTTGAGCCAACCGGCCAGCGCCACGCCGTCGCCGAAGATGGCGTCGACCTCGCCCTTCACCAGCGCAGCGCGCTGCGCTTCGGCGTTATCGAAGCGCACGAGCGCAAGCTTGGGGAAATAGACTTCGAGCCAGGCGGCATGGGCGCTGTCCTTGACCACGCCGATCCTTGCCGCGCCCATCTGTTCCGGTGTCGCGGCGGGCGCCGGCGGCTGCCCTGCGCGAACCGCGAAACGACCGGGAAGAAGCATGTAGGGCCGGGTGAAGGCGAATTGCTCGCGCGTGCGCTCGGTGACCGCGATCCCGGCGATCAGCGCGTCGCCCTTGTTCTCCGCCAGCGCGGACAAGAGCGTGTCCCAACGGCGCGCCTGCACCGTGCAGGCGACCTGCAACTCCTCGCAGACGGCGCGGGCGAGATCGACGCTGAAGCCGGTCAGCGTGCCGTCCGGCAAAGCGAAGTCGAAAGGCGGATAATCGTCGGCGGTCAGGAAGCGAATGAGGCGGATGGCGCTTGTATCAGGCTTTGTCAGGCGCCGGTTCGGATCCCAGAAGGAGGGAACGAAACCGCCCTCCTGCGCGCGCGATGGCGCGGCGATCGCAAAAATCGCCAGCACGACAAGCAGAATTGCCGCAGTCATTTTGCCTATAGGCAATTGCGTTCCCCCAAACTAAACTTTTCGTGTCGGCCGGCGCCGACGGAATATTTCATGATTTATCGCGTCGATCGTATTGCGGAAAGGGATTCTCCGGATGCCCGCGCAGCGCGCCGGCGCCCGTCGCCCCAGCATAATGCCGAACCGCCGAAGCGCACAGCGCAAGACGCGCGCGCGACGCAAGACGCCCGCGCGACACAATTGGAGGCGCTGGCGCTCGCGGAGATCGGCATTCCCGCGTCCTGGATCGCCCGCGCCGCCGCGCAGGCGCGATGGACCGGCGCGCCGCTCGACGCAACGCTGCTCGCCGCGCGCGGGATCGGGGAAGATGCATTTTACCGGGCGCTCGCGCGCCGGCTCGGCGTTCCCTTCATCGCGCAACGCGTGGCTCTCGACGACCGCGCCGACTACGGGGCGGTCGCCGCGGCCGGCATAGCGGCGCTGGCGCAGCCGACGCAGCATGTACGCTGGCTGGCTGCGCCGCGCGGGCGCGCCATCGCCGCCCTGCTCGCGCTTCCCGACGCCGCAGGACTTGCCATAACCACGCCGCGGCGCTTCGGCGCGTCCTTGCGCGGCTCGGCATGGACTCAAATTGCCGAAGACGCCGCGCTGCGGCTGCACAAGATCGAGCCGCGCCTGTCCGCCCGCGCCGGCCCCTCGCGCGCGACGCGATTGTCGAGCGGCGCGCTGCTCTGTCTTGCCGCGCTTCTCGCGTTCCTCTGGCCGCACGCGGTCGGGCTCCTCATATGGACGCTCCTGACGATCGCCTTCTCGATGGCGACCGTCACGCGCCTGTTCACGGCCGCTGCAACATTCGGCGCGGAAGCGCAGAGCCCGCCGCTCGCTGACCGCGACCTGCCGACCTACACGCTTGTCGTTCCCCTTTATCGCGAGGCGAACATCGCGCGCGCGCTCGTGCGCGCGCTCGAGGCGCTCGACTATCCACGCGCCAAACTCGACATCAAATTCGTGGTCGAAGCCGACGATTCCCGCACATTCGCGGCTTTGGCGGCGGTGGTGCCGGGGCCGGAATACGAGATCATCGTCGCCCCGCCCGGCGCGCCCCGCACCAAGCCCCGCGCCCTCAATATCGCCCTGCCGTTCGCCCGCGGCGAGCTTCTTTGCATCTACGACGCGGAGGACAGGCCAGAACCCGATCAGCTACGGCGCGCGGCGGCGCGCTTCGCCCGCGCGGATGCGCGCCTCGGCTGCCTGCAGGCGCGGCTCGCCATCGACAATTCGCACGAAAACGCCATAGCGGGGCTGTTCGCCATCGACTATGCGGCGCTGTTCGAGGTCGCCAATCCCGGCGTTGCGTCGCTGGGCCTGCCAATGATGCTCGGCGGCACATCCAACCATTTCCGCACCCGCACGTTGCGCGATCTCGGCGGCTGGGACGCCTGGAACGTGACCGAGGACGCCGATCTCGGATTGCGGCTCGCGCGCTGCGATCTGCGGGTCGAAACGCTGGCTTCCCGCACATGCGAGGAGGCGCCGGTCACGCTGCGCGCGCTGATGAACCAGCGCGTGCGATGGATGAAGGGCTGGATGCAGACGGCGTTCGTCCATCTCCGCGACCCCCTTGCATTGTGGCGCAATCTCAGGCCGCTCGCTTTCTTCACGACCCTCGCGTTTTTTGCGTCCGGCGTTCTCAGCCCGCTGCTGTGGCCCTATTTTGCCGTCGTTCTCGCGCGCGATCTCGCGTCAGGCGCGTTGTTTGCGCCCGCGACGGCGTTCGACCACCTTGTGAACACCTGCGCGCTCTGGCTCGCGATCGCCGGCCCCGCCGGCATGATCTGGCTCGGGTTGCTCGGCATGAAGCGGCAGGGTTTGACGGCGCTCTGGCCGTTGCTGTTCCTGCTGCCGCTCTGGCACGTCATGCTCAGCGCGGCGGCCTGGCGGGCGATCTACGATCTCTGGCGCAACCCATACGGCTGGGCGAAGACCACGCATGGCGTCGCGCGCCGCAGGATGGCCCGCAATATCAGCGCCAGTCGATGAAGCGGCGCTCCAGCGCCGCGATGCCTCGCGCGACGCCGAGCCCGAGCAGCGAGAGAACGAGCACGCCCGCCAGCAATTGATCGGTCTGCATGAGGTTGCCGGCTTGCAGCACGAAGGCGCCGACGCCCTTTTCAGCGCCGACCATTTCCGCGGACACGACGAGCAGCAACGCAATCGAGGACGAAATGCGGAAGCCGGCAAGGATGGTCGGCAGCGCGCCGGGCAGAACGACTTTCCGGACGATGTCGGAGAAGGGCAATCCAAAACTCTGCGCCATGCGGATGAGGTTGCGCGGAACGGAATCCACGCCGCTGGCCGCCGAAATGGCGGTGGGAAAGAACACGCCGAGCGCGATGGTGGCGATTTTCGAGGGCTCGCCAATGCCAAGCCAAAGGATCATCAGCGGCAGCAGCGCAATCTTCGGAATGGGAAACAGCGCCGAGACGACGGCGAAACCCGCCGCGCGCGCGAACGTGAACAGGCCCATCGCCAGACCGACGACAAGGCCGGCAACCGCGCCGAGCGACCAGCCGGCGACGATGCGCAGGGCGGAGACGCCGACTTGCGAGAGCAGATCGCCATGCACGACCAGCCGCCAGAGCGCTGCGACGATGGCGGCCGGGCTCGGCAGAAACAGGGGACTGACGCCGAACAGGCTCGAGGCCGCCTGCCAGAGCGCGACCAGCCCGATCAACGCCGCCGCGCCGCCCATCCTGCTGTCGCCCGGCGCGAAGCCCGCGCCGCGGAACGGCACGCGAACGAGACGTGTTGGTTCGTCGCGCTCAACCGCCATGGATCGCCTCGCGGTCGGCGGCCGCGGCTTCGTCGCGGATCATGTCCCAGAGTTCCGCGCGCCAGCGCGCGAGCGCAGCGGCGTTGGCCGGATCGGCGCGCTCCCGACGCGCCAGCGGCGCCGACGAAGTCGCGCGAATGCGGCCCGGCCGGCGCGAGAACACCAGCGCGCGATCGGCGAGGCGCGCCGCCTCGTCGAGATTGTGCGTCACATAGAGCACGCTCATCTCGCCCTGCTCCAGCAGGCTCGCAAGATCGTCCATCAGGAGGTCGCGGGTCTGGCTGTCGAGCGCGCTCAGCGGCTCGTCCATCAGCAGGATCGCCGGCCGCACGGCAAGCGCGCGCGCAAGACCGACGCGCTGCCGCATCCCGCCGGACAATTGTTTCGGCAGCGCGGACGCGAAGTCGCCGAGGCCGGTGCGCGCGAGAACATCCGCGACGATCGCGCGCAGCTCCGCATCGGCAAGGCCCCTGTGTTCGAGCGCCAGCGCGATATTGCCCGCCACGCTGCGCCACGGCAGCAGCGCGAAATCCTGAAACACGAAGGTCAGCGGGTTGAGGCTCGCCGCGGGCGCGTGGCCGATGCGAACGGCGCCGCGCGTCGGCGCGATCAGGCCGCCGACGATCGACAGGAGCGTGCTCTTGCCGCAGCCGGACGGACCGACGATGGCGAGGATCTCATTGTCGCCGAGCGCGAAGGAAACGTCCGAGAGAACGTCGAGGTCGCCGAAGCGATGCGAGACATTTTCGACGACGAGGCGCGTCATCCTGCCGATATCAATCCCTGACGAAGCGGCGGTCGACGACCTGCTCCAGCCCGAAGCCCCTGTCGACGAAACCGAGCCCCTGATACCATTCGATCTGGCGGGCGACATTCGGCAGGTCGAGCTTGCCGTCCGGCTCGACATAGGCGAGCGTCGCGGCGACGTCTTCCGGCTTCTGCTGCGTGTAGCGCGCAACGATCTCGAGCAGCGGCGCGCGCTCGGCTTCGGGCGCGCCCTTCGCGTCGAGCTTGTCGTGGAACAGCCTGCAGCCGCGACGATAGGCGGCGAGGAAATCGGAGATTGTCTTTTCCTCCGACTTGACCTTCGCGGACACGAACGCCGCGCCGATCTGCCAGGGCGCTTCGTCGGAACCCCAGCCGAGCAGCCGCGCGGCTCCCGACGAAATGGCGCCGTTGGCGACGGTCGCCGGCAGCACCGCGCCATCGACAGCTCCCCCCTGCAGCGCCGAGACGATATTGCCCATGGATTGCAGGGGAACGAAGGTCACCTCCGACAGCGGGAACTTGTATTTCTCCGCGACAAGCCCGCTGACGAAATGGAAGCTTGACCCGACCTGCGTGATGCCGATGCGCTTGCCCCGGATGTCCTGCGGCTTCTTCATGCCGTCGCCGTTGGGCTTTGCCGTCGCGAGAAAGGCGTCGAGCGGGAAGCCCGGGACTTCGCGCGACTGTCCGGCGACGATGGACAGCGCGCCCTTGCCGGCGAGATTGAACAGGCCGGCGGTGAAAGCGGTCACGCCGATGTCGATATCGCCGGAAGCCGCGGCGACCGCGATCGGTTGCGCCGCGCCGAAGAACACGAGTTCGACATCGAGCCCCGCGTCCCTGAAGAAGCCGAGATCCTGCGCGAGGAAGACGGCGCCGGAGGAGGACAGGCGCAGCACGCCGACGCGCAGCTTGCGGGCTTGGGCGCTCGCAGGCCGCAAGGCGAGCGCGAACGAGGCGCCGGCGGCGAGAATCTGGCGCCGGTCGAGGCGTGAAGCCATCATTGCAACTCCTGCCGCGCCTTGCGGCGCTCACATGCCAAGATAGGCCTGCCGCACGCGATCATCCGCGAGCAAGTCCGCGCCGGCGCCGGAAAGCGTGATCGAGCCGTTTTCGAGCACGCAGGCATGGCTGGCGATTTCGAGCGAGGCCGCGACATTCTGTTCGACCAGCAGGCAGGACAGGCCCTGCTTGTTCAGGTCCACGATCGTGTCCAGCACTGCGTGTGCGAGCGCGGGACTGAGGCCGAGCGAGGGCTCATCGAACATGACGAGATCCGGCTCTCCCATGAGGCAGCGGGCGATGGCCAGCATCTGCTGTTCGCCGCCCGACAGCGTGCCCGCCGCCTGCCCGAGCCGCTCGCGCAGGCGCGGGAACAGGTCGAGCATCCGCTCCATATTCTCCGCCTTGCGCGCGCGCGAGCGCGGCAGCAAGCCGCCCATCTGCAGATTTTCGCGCACGGTGAGCGACGGGAAAACCTGCCTGCCCTCCGCCACCTGACCGACGCCGAGATTGCAGACGCGATGGCTGTCGAGGCCGGTAATGTCCGCGCCCTTGTAGGAAATACGGCCCGCGGCGGGTTTCAGCATTCCGGCGATGGCGCGGATGAGCGAGGTCTTTCCCGCGCCATTGGCTCCGACGATGGCGACGATCTCGCCTTCGGGCACGTCGAGGCTGACGCCCGACAGCGCCTGCGCATCGCCGTAGAAGAGGTCGAGGCCTTCGACGCTCAGCATCAGTGCGCCGCCTTCATGCCGAGATAGGATTCGATGACGCGCGGGTCCTTCGTCACTTCCTGCGGCGCGCCCTCGGCGATGCTCGCGCCGTGATGGAGCACGTGAACGCGGTCGGCGAGGGCCATGACGGCGCGCATGACATGTTCGATCATGACGATGGTGAGCCTGTCGTGACGATTGATGTCGCGCAACACGCCGACCATTCGATCGGTTTCGGTCGGACGCAGACCGGCCATCACTTCATCGAGCAGGATCATGCGCGGCTTCGTGGCAAGCGCGCGGGCGACCTCGAGCCGCTTGCGGTCGGGCAGCGTCAGGCTGCCGGCCTTTTGCGCGCGCTTGTCGAACAGGTCGAGCTTGCGCAGAATTTCCGCGGCCTGCGCTCGCGCGTCGGCCATGTCGGGGGCGCGCAGCATCGCGCCAATCGCGACATTGTCGAGCACGCTGAGATCGGGGAAGGGCTTGACGATCTGGAAGGTGCGGGCGATGCCCGCCGCGCAGATCTTCTCCGGCGCGTGGCCGTCGATGCGCGCGCCCGCATATGTGATTTCGCCTTCGTCGGGCGCGAAGACGCCGGCGATGAGATTGAAGAGCGTCGTCTTGCCGGCGCCGTTCGGCCCGATGATCGCGAAAATCTCGCTTTCCTCCACCGACAGCGAGACGCTGTCAATGGCGGTGAGGCCGCGAAAGCGCTTCACGACATCGACGATTTCGAGCAGCGCGCTCATGGCTCGCGCCCTTCGAGACCGAGCCTGCGCGCGATCCACGGCCAGAGGCCGTTGGGCGTGGCGGCGATGATCGCCATCAGCATGAGGCCGTAGACGAGCGCCTTGGCGCCCGGCGCATCGAGGCCGGCCGCGCGCATGGCGCCGATCAGAGCCTCGCCGAGCGGCGTGAGGAGGAAGGCGCCGACGATCGGCCCGAATAAGGTGCCGAGACCGCCGACGATCGGGGCGAGAATGATGTCGATGGAGCGCGAGGATTCGAAGATCTGCGCCGGCAGGAGATTGTTCGACCAGAAGGCGATGAACACGCCTCCGACCGCGGTCATCGCCGTGGAGACGAAAAGCGCCGCAAAGCGCGCGCGCGTCACGTCGACGCCGAGCGCGCAGGCCGCCTGCGCGTCCTCGCGGATCGCGAGCCAGGCGTGGCCGAGTTTCGAGGCGCGCAGGGCCGCGCTCAGCCAGAGCGCGCCCGCGGCCAGCGCCAGCGCGAGATAGTAGAAGAAATTCGGACCCGCGCGCAGGTTCCACCATTGCGCCTGGTCGTCGGCCCGCACGGGCAGGAAGAAGCCGGCCGCGCCGCCGAGCCAGGGCCAGTTGTCGAAGCCGATGCGCGCAAATTCCGCAAAGGCGATGGTCAGCAGCGCGAAATAGACTCCCTCGATGCGGAAGCGGAAGCTGAGCCAGCCGAGCGCCGCGGCGGCCGCGACCGCGACGGCGATCGCGACGAACACGCCGGCCCACGGACCGACGCCGAATTTCACGAAGAGCGCGGCGGAGGCATAGGCGCCGAGCCCGAGGTAGAGCGCGTGGCCGAGCGACAGGAGGCCGCAGAAGCCCATCAGAATGTTCCAGGCCTGCCCGAGATAGGCCGACAGCAGCGACAGGACGAGGATCGAGCGGATGTAGGGATCGACCACGAAGGGAGCGACGAGCAGCGCCGCCGCCAGAAGCGCCAGCGCGACGCGGCCGCGCGGCGTCAGGCCTGCGAGAAGCCCGCTCATGCCTCGGCCTTTCCGAAAAGGCCCTGCGGGCGCAACGCCAGCACGACGACCAGCAGGCCGAAGGAGACCATGCTCTTGATCGAGGGCGAGACGATGAGGCTCGCCATCGCCTCGGCGACGCCGATCAGCAAGCCGCCGGCCAGCGCTCCGACCATGGAGCCGAGGCCGCCGACGATGACGATGGTGAAGGCCAGGAGGGTGAAGGAGGGCGCCAGCATCGGCGTCATGTCGTTGGCCGCCAGCATGATCGCCCCGGCCGCGCCGACGCAGGCGAGCCCGACGCCGAAGGAAATCGCATAGAGCCGCTTGACGTCGAGACCGACCACGGCGGCGCCGGTCAGATTGTCGGCCGCGGCGCGGATCGCCGTGCCCGTCGCCGTGTAGCGGAAGAAGGCGAAGAGCGCGGCCGTGACGACGAGCGCGGCCGCCGCGCCGAACACGCGCGCCTTGTCGATCAGCAGAGGGCCGATCGAATAGGAGTCGAAGGAATAGGAAAGATCCGCGTGTCGGGATTCCGGCCCGAAAACCAGCAGCAGCGCATTGGCGAGGACCATGGCCAGGCCGACCAGCAGGATGAATTGCTCGTGCTGCGGACGCGTGACGAAAGGCTGGACGACGGTTCGCTGCAAACCGTAGCCGATCGCGAAGAAGGCCAGCGCAATCGGAACGCTCGCCACGATCGGGTCGAGCTTGAACAGGCCGAGCAGGACGAAGGCCGTGTACATGGCGAGCACGGCGAATTCGCCATGCGCGAAATTGACGACGCGCACAACGCCGAAGATGACCGACAGGCCGAGCGCCATCAGGCCGTAGACGAGGCCGGCGAGCACGCCCTGGATGAGGACTTCGATGGCGAGGGAAAGGGACATGTATCCGGCTGGGCGAGCGTCTTGCCCGGCGCTTGCGCACGAGCCGGGCCGCCCGACTTTTGCAACTTATGCCGATTCCGGGCAAGCCGGGGAGCGCGGGCGGCCGGGAAGCCGGGACCGCGCGCATGCGACCGCGTTCCCGACCGGCTTGCGGCCGGTCGGGAGGCGCCTGCGTTACTTGCGCCCCTGCCAGCCCGGCATGGGCAGGACGGGCTTGGCGGTTGCGGCCTCGGCCGGGAAGACGACGGTCGGCGTCTGGTTGATGTTCTCCACCGAGGCCGAGGCGATGTTGAGATTGTCGCCCTTGTCGTTGAAGGCGATGGGCCCGCCGATCATCACGTGGTCCTTGATGCTCGTCTCCTTCACGGCCTTCATCAGCGTCTGGCCGTCGGTCGAGCCGGCGCGCTTGAACGCGTCGGCGGCGACCAGCATGGCCTCGAAGGTGAAACCGGCGTTGAAGCAGTCAAGCTCGAAGCGGGCGCCGGGATTGGCCGCCTTGAAAGACGTCTCGAGCGCCTTGGTCATGGCCGCCTTGGGATTGGCCCACGGCAGATTGTAGATGAAATAATCGGCGTAGGGGCCAACCGCCTTGAAGAATTCCTCGTCGTACAGGCCCGGCGAGCCGGGCGACATGATCGCTTTCGGCTCGAACTTCTGGCGCACCATGTCGCGCGTCAGCTTGATGGCGTCGCCGGCGCGGGTGACGACGATCAGCAGATCGGGATTGATCGAGCGCAGCTTGGTGACTTCGACCGACAGGTCCTGCGCCTTGGGATCGTAGGCGATGCTCTCGACGAGCTTGAACGGCATGTTCAGCTTCGGGAACATCGCATCCATCGCGCCGCGCTGCGCCGTGCCGAACGTGTCGTTGGCGTGCAGGAAGACGGCGTTCTTGAATTCGACGTTGGCGGCCTTGGAGAGATCGACGATCAGCTTGAGGCCATTCGTCACCAGCGCGCCGCCGGTCGGGAAGTTGCGGACGAGATATTGGTAGCCCTGCTGGGTGATCTGCGGCGCGGCCGCGACGTTGATGACAAGCGGAACCTTGCGCTGCTCGCAGACCTGCGCGATCGCCAGCGTATTGCCGGATTCGAAAGCGCCGACGATGCAGTGGGCGCCGTCGTTGATCGCCTTTTCCGCCTGCGTGCGCGACACGTCGTTGCTGGACTCGGTGTCGATATGGACGAGCTCGACGCTGTAGCCGAGATCCGCCAGGACCTTGCCCGAGGCCAGCGCGCCGCGATGGCAGCTCTGTCCGGCCTGGGCGAAGAAGCCTGAGCGCGGCAGCATGACCGCGATCTTCAGCGCCTTGGCCTGCGCGCGCACGACGGCGGGGGCGGCGATTGTCGCGCTCGCGCCGGCCAGCAGGCTGCGGCGGTCGATCCATCCGGTCTTGGCAGTCATCTCATCGCTCCCGGTCTTAACGCCGCGATACGAGCGGCGCTGAAAATGGCCGCGCTGGCGGCGGCGAAAACATACAGGCCGCGGCGCCTTGCGCAAGTCTCGGACGCGGGCGATGCGCTTGCCGCAATGCGGCAAATCGTCAGGAGAGCGGATCGTCGATCAGCGGGTCGGGCTTGGCGATTTCGGTCAATCGCGCCGTGTCCGATATCGTGATCTCGCGCCCGTGCGCCTCGACGCCATGGGCGCCCAGAGCCGCGAAGGTGCGCGACAGGTTTTCGGGCGTCGTGCCGATGTGGGCCGCGAGCTTGCGCTTGTCGAAAGGGAGCCGCAGCCGGCCGCCCGCGCCATTGGGCTCCATCTCGCGCAGCAGCCAGTTGGCCAGGCGCTCGATGGTCGGGCGGAACTTGCGGTCCTTCAGCTCCTTCAGCACGCGCCGGTAGGCGGTGGAAAGCTCCAGCACGATGGCGCGGGCGAAAGCGGGGTCGGCCTCGATCGCCGCCCGCACCGTCTCGGCCGGGATCATCAGCACGCGCGAGGCGCTGAGCGTGCGGGCGGAATTGAGATAGGGCCCGTCGCGCGTCACCGCCGCAAGAATGAAGGTCGAATAGGGCCGCAGCAACGAGAAGCCGAGTTCGTCCTCGTTGCGCTCGGAATAGAGCTCGACCAGCCCCTCCACCACGACGTGCAGGAAATCCGGCCGATCGCCCTCCCGGATCAGTTCGACATGCGCGGGAAAACGCTGGAGCATCGCGCCGCCGACGAGTTCGTCGAAGCGCGCCGGCTCCATGCCGCGGAAGAGCGGCAGGGTCTGGACGTGGTCGATGTCGGCCGGCCGCACGCGGCTTAACCCCCTAGTGCTTCCTTTTCCATGTCGCGTGTCGACAGGTCCTCGGATGTCATCTTCGAATAGACGCGCGCCATTTCGCGCATCAGGAATTGCGCCGGCACATCATGGAACACGCCGTGATCCTCGACATATTGCATGAAGGCGCGGCCGCCGCCGTCGAAGGGATGAAGCAGCGCGTCCTCGTGTCCGTCGAAATCGAGCGGCTTCACGCCGAGCTTTTCGCAAAGCGAGGCGTTGAAAGTGGGCGTGGCCTTGCGCCATGCGCCGTCGACATAGACGTGCGTGAAACCATGCCAGGTGAACAGGTCCGTCCCCATGCTCTCGCGCAGCTTGTCGGTCGTCAGATGGTTGCGCACGTCAGCGAAACCCACGCGTGCGGGTATGCCGTGGACCCGGCAGGCGGCGGCGTAGAGCGAGGCCTTGCCGACGCAATAGCCGTTGCCGGCCGCCACCACGCTGGAGGCGCGGAAGGTCTCGGGCGTCGTCATGTTCACATAGGGGTTGTAGCGGATGCCGTCGCGCACCGCCCTATAGAGCGCGCTCGCCTTCTCGCGGTCGCTGGCGTCCGCCGGCGCATGTTCGCGCGCAAAGGCGACGACGGAAGGATGTTCGCTGTCGATGTAGTCGCCTGGATCGAGAAAAAGGCGGCGTTCGGAATCATGGAGGATTTCGGTCATGCCGCAATCTAGCAAGCGCCTGCTGGCCATGACAAATCCCACAAGTCAGTAGTCGACTTGCATCAGAAACAGCCCGCCGGCCGGCGCGACGGCGCCGCATCGCGCCCGGTCGCGGGCGTCGAGCGCCGCCTTCAGGTCCCCGGCAGTCCACTTGCCCGAGCCGACGTGCTCCAGCGAGCCGACCATGGAGCGCACCTGCCGGTGCAGGAAGGACAGCGCGGCGGCGCGGATTTCGATCATCTCGCCGTCGCGCCGGACGTCGAGCTGCTCGAGCGTACGCAGCGGCGAATTCGCCTGGCATTCGGCGGCGCGAAAGGTCGTAAAATCGTGGCGGCCGACGAGCGCCTGCGCCGCTTCGTGCATGGCCTCTGCGTCCAGCCGGCGCGCGACGTGCCAGACATAGCCGCGCTCGTGCGTCGGCGGCGCGCGGCGATTGAGGATGCGATAGAGGTAGCGGCGCCGCACGGCTGAAAAGCGCGCCTCGAAGTCCGCGCCGACCTCGGCAGCCTCGACCACCGCCACCGGAAACAGCCGCAGATGCGCGTTCAGCGCATCGCGTAGCCGGTCGCCTCGCCAGTCGCGCGCGAGATCGACGTGAACGACCTGACCCTTGGCGTGGACGCCGGCGTCGGTTCGGCCGGCCGCCTGGATGGGCGCCGGCGCGCCGGTCAGGCTGAGGATGGCGCTTTCCACCGCCTCCTGCACGCTGAGGCCATTGGCCTGCCGCTGCCAGCCGACGAACGGCCGGCCGTCATATTCAAGCGTGAGCTTGTAACGGGGCATCAGCCGAGCCGCGCGTTCGGCGCAAGCCGCGCGCCGCGCGCGAATTCGGCAAAGGACATGGCCGCCTTGCCGCCGCGCTGGACCTGCACGAGTTCGATCGCCCCGTCGCCGCAGGCCACAATACCATCGGCGATAACGGCGCCCGGCGCGCCCGATCCCGCCGCCAGCTTCGTGCGCAAAACCTTCACGCGCTCGGGACCCTTGCCGCGATCGACTTCGAACCATGCGCCCGGAAACGGCGACAGTCCTCGCGCGCGATCGTGGACCTCGCGCGCCGGCTTTGCGAAATCCAGTTTCGCCTCGGCCTTGTCGATCTTGGCGGCGTAGGTCACGCCCTCCGCCGCCTGCGGGCGAAAGGCGAGCGAGCCCCGCGAAATCGCGGCGAGCGCGCGCGCCATCAGATCGGCGCCGACCTTCATCAGCGCATCGTGCAATTCGCCCGCCGTCGTGTCCGGACCGATGGCCACGCGCTCGGCCATGCCGACCGGCCCGGTGTCGAGGCCCTCGTCCATCTGCATGACCATGACGCCGGTCTCGACGTCGCCGGCCATGATCGCGCGCTGGATCGGCGCCGCGCCGCGCCAGCGCGGCAGGAGCGAGGCATGAAGGTTGAAGCAGCCGAGCCGCGGCGCATCGAGCACCGGCTTCGGCAGGATCAGACCATAGGCGACGACCACGGCGCAATCGGCCTCCAGCGCAGCGAAGGCCGCCTGCTCGTCCGCGTTGCGCAGGCTTTTCGGCGTCCGCACCGGAATGCCGAAGCGTTCGGCGACCTTGTGAACGGGCGAAGGCCGCAGATCCATGCCGCGGCCTGCCGGCTGGGGGGCGCGGGTGTAGACGCAGCAGACCTCGTGACCCTGGCCTACGATTTCGGTGAGGACGGGAACCGAGAAATCGGGCGTGCCCATGAAGACGACGCGCATTGGCGTCGCCTCACAGCTCGCGGGAATCGTGGGCGGGATGACCGGGCTCGTTGGCGGCGCGGCGGGCGATCTTCTCGTATTTCTTCCAGACGCGCTCGCGCTTCAGGCGCGACAGATGGTCGATGAACAGCACGCCGTTGAGATGGTCGATCTCGTGCTGAAGCGCCGTCGCAAGAAGGCCGTCGGCCTCGATCTCGTTCTCGCGGCCCTCACGGTCGAGATAGCGCGCCTTCACGCGAGAGGGCCGCTCCACGTCCTCGTAATATTCGGGGATCGACAGGCAGCCTTCCTGATAGACGCGCTTTTCCTCCGAGGACCAGACGATCTCGGGGTTCACGAAGCAGATCGGCCGGGCGTCCTCGCCTTCCTTGGCCGTGTCGATCACCACGACGCGCCTGGGCACGGCGACCTGGATCGCGGCGAGCCCGATGCCCGGCGCGTCGTACATGGTCTCGAGCATGTCATCCATCAGGCGCTTGATGTCGTCGTCCACCCGCTCGACCGGCTTAGAAACGAGCCTCAGGCGATTGTCCGGAATGCAGATGATGGGTCGGATAGACATGCCCGCTCCAATAAGCGCGGGCGCGACCCCGGTCAAATGCGCGCCCGCAGCCATCCCCCGCAGGAACATTGCGCCGCAAACCGCGTTGCTTGTCCACGCCGTGTCGCAAACCGGCAAACGACCCCTTGAGAGGTTCGGCGTTTTTCGCCCGTGCGGCAGTCGGCCGCTGCGGCGAAGCCTCTCGTCCCCAATCCAGGAGGTTTCCCATGAAAAGCGCTCTCTATGCGTCTGTAGCGCTGGCTTGCCTGACCTTCGCGGCCCCGGTCGGGGCCGCCGAACAGCCGTCGCGCGAGCCGGCCGCCCGCTTGGCGCAATCCGAAACGAAAAGCCAGGACGCCGTGAAGCCGGAAACGGCGCCCGGCCGCCGCCCGGCCGGCGCCGCCGAAAGGCCGGCGAGCCCCGAAGAAGGCAAGGGGCCGGCGATGCGCAGCGACAAGCCCGGCGGCGGCGAACGCGGCGCGGAGGCGCCGAAACCCGAGCAACGCCCGGCCAGCGCCGGCGAGCAGCGGGAGCATGCGCCCAAAGCCGCCGAGACGAAGCCCGACAGGGGCGGCGAAAAGGCGAACCGTTCCGGCGAGAACGACGACCGCGCGGCGCAGGGAAAACCCGGACGCGGCAAGGACGCCGCCGGCCAGGACAAGGCGCGCAGCGGCGCGACGGCCGCCGGCGAGGAAAGCCGGGACAAGACGCGCCCGGACATGGCGCGCCCGGACAAGGCGGATCGTGGCGACGCGCGACCCGGCGAGCGCTCAGGCGATCGCATGGGGGCCGGCGAACGCCCCCGCATGGACGACACGCAGCGGTCCAAGGTCTCGGCCTACTTCAATAGCCACCGAGGGCCGCGCGTCGACCGTCCGAACTTCGGCGTCGAGGTGGGCGTTCGCGTGCCGACCCGCGTCCGGGTCGCGCCGCTGCCGCGACAAATCGTCGAGATCGTCCCGGAATATCGGGGCTACGACTACGTGATGGTCGAAAACGAAATCGTCATCATCCAGCCTCGCACGCGCGAGATCGTGACGGTCATCCCGTCGGGCGGCGTTTCATCGAGCGCGCGCACCACGAAACTCGATCCCTGCGGCAACCGTTCGT
>WBZM01001648.1_pt1 | contig 21255 bp, 20 predicted proteins | sample 5204271 | NCBI WGS metagenome assembly WBZM01 (sample SAMN12344346, study PRJNA552823) | activated sludge metagenome | biome: Activated sludge suspended growth; feature: Nitrification reactor; material: Wastewater; isolation source: activated sludge from nitrification reactor of wastewater...
CGGCGGCTTGCGCGGGGACGCCGTTCGGCCAGCGCGCCTTCGCGCCTTCGGCGACGTAATGCTCGAGCGCCGCCTGCTCGCTGGGGAAGCCCTCGCGCAGTTCGGACGGATAATTATGGGCGAGCTCGTCGAGCGAGAAGCCGATGCGGTCGAGGATGCGAACGCTTTCGGCCACCGCCTCCGGCGCCTCGGAAAACAGGCGCGCCATTTCGCGCGGGCTTTTCAGATGCCGCTCGGCGTTGAGGCTGAGCAGCCGCCCTGCGTCGTCGAGTGTCCGGCCTTTGCGGATGCAGGTCAGGACATCGGCGAGTTCGCGCCGCTCGGGCGTATGCATGAGAACGTCGTTGACGGCGACGAGCGGCAGGCCGGTCTCGCGCGCGAGCGCGAGCCGTCGCGCGAAATCGCGCCGCATGCGCGGCCCGTAGACGGCGGTCAGCGCCAGCCACAGCCGGCCCTTGGCGGCGGCGCGCAGGCGGGCGAGCGCGTCGTCGCGCGCGGGCTTGCCGGGGAAAGGAGAAGCGTCGTGCGACGACCGCTCCATCACGATCAGCAATTGTCCGTCCGCATATTCGATGAGATCGTCGAGGCGCAGCAGGCTCTTGCCTTTCTCGGCGCGCATGTTCGCCTGTGTCAGCATGCGGCAGAGCCGGCCCCAGGCGGCGCGGTCCTGCGGATAGGCGATGATGTCGGGCGTATCGTCCTCGAACACGAGCCGCGCGCCGGCCACGACCTTGAACTCGCCGATGCCCTCTCGCCTTTCGCGCGCGTAGACATGCGCGCGCACGACGCCGGCGACCGAATTGCGGTCGGCGACGCCGATGCCGGCATGGCCGAGCCCCGCGGCCTGCGCGACGAGCTCCTCCGGATGCGACGCGCCGCGCAGGAAGGAAAAATTCGTGGCCGTGGCGAGCTCGGCGTAGGTCATGGGGATTTGGGCCAGGATTCGTGCGACGGCTCGGCCCCCTCCCTTTCCCTCCCCCGCTCCGCGGGAGAGGGGACGGCTGACCTTCGTCGTGACGAATCCGTGTGAAGCGACGAGTCTGCTCCCTCTCCCGCGGAGCGGGGGAGGGTTGGGGAGGGGGTCTTGGGCAGATGCGCCAGAATCGTTTCGATGACGCCATCGAAATTATTGTAGACCTCGTCGTTCCTGAACCGTAGAACCCGCCATCCACGCGCTGCAAACCACGTGTCGCGGCGGCGATCATGCGCGATTTCTGCCTCCGTCGAATGCGTTGCTCCATCGATTTCGATGGCCAAGCGCGCCGCATGGCATAGAAAGTCCGCGATATACGGTCCGCACGGCGCCTGCCGTCGGAACTGCAATCCTGCGAGACGATGCGCACGGAGAGCGCGCCACAATATCTTCTCCGCGTTCGAGGAGTCCCGCCTCAACCTCTGCGCGAAAACGCTCGCCCCGCTCACCCGCACACCCCGTGCACGAACCAGCGCGGCCGCATCGTCTCGCTGCCGAACAGGCCTTCGCGGAACAGCCAGAAGCGGCCGCCGCTCCTGTCCTCGACATGGAAGTAATCGCGCGTGAGGCCGGCGCAGCGCCACCATTCCGGCGCGATGCGCTCGGGGCCTTCGTAGGCCGCGACCTCGTGCGTCGCGCGGCGCCATTTGAAACGCAGCGGCGGGCCGTCGGGCACGGCGGCGATGGCCTCGACCGGCTCGGGCTTTTCGAACAGGCGCGGGGGACGATTGCAAGCAACGCCTTCATCCTCGGGGCCTGACCGGAAATGGCTCGCGACGGCCCCGACTGTCATCCCGGACGGCCGAAGGCCGATCCGGGATCCAGCGGGAGAGCTTCGTGCGCTGGCGCCCGGCTCTCCGCTTCGCTCCGGCCGGGATGACAGCAAGGGAGGATACGAGTTTCGAGTCGGCGGCGCCTCTCGGGCGCGATCGCCTCCTACGCTCGCCGGCTGCGTCTGGCTCGCGAATTCCGGCGTATGCGTATCGTGAAAGACGAGCCGCTGTACGCGCGTCGCGCCGAAACGCGCGCCGAGCCGGTCGATCAGATCGGCGAAGGCCTGCATGTCGATTTCGTCGGCGTGCGCTTCGACGAGATCGGCGCGCGGCGCGCATGTCGCGCGCTCGACCGCCGTCGCGGCCAGCCGGATCACGTCGAAGCCGTAGCCCGTGTCGAGACCCTCTTCGCCGAGCGCCTCGATCTTTTCGCGCAAGAGACGCGTCAAGGCGCGCGCATCGCGTTGCGGCCGGCTGGTCGTCGCCTCGATATGGCGCGTCGCGCCGTCGACGCGGAAGAAGCTCGCCGCGATCTTGCGCGCTCCCTCGTCGTGACGTTCGAGCAGCGCGCAGAGATCGCGCGCAAGATCGGCAAGAACGCGCTCGATCTCCTCGCGTCGGGCGAGCCCTTCGGCGAAGCGGCGTTCGGCCATGTAGGGCGCGGCCTCGAAACGCGGCGAGATCGGATCGCGCGCGGCGCCGACGATGGCGTCGAGCCGCGCGATCAGCGTCGCGCCGAACCGCGCGGCGAGCGGAGCGCGCGGCCGCGTCAGCAGGTCGCCGACGCGCGTGAGGCCGGCCGTGCGCAGGCCGGCGACGATGTCGTCGGAAACGCGCAGCGCCGCGACCGGCAGCCTGCGCAGAATTTTGGCGGCGCCCGCATGATCGTCGCCGGCCAGAAGGCGCGTGGCCGAAAAGCGCGCGAGCGCCCAGGCGAGCGCGGCATTGGGGGCGATCGCGCAGCGGGCGTGAAAGCCTTGCGCGCCAAGGCCGCTTTCGATCGCGGCGATCATCGCCTGTTCGCCGCCGAACAGATGCGCGCAACCCTCTATGTCGAGCATGGCGCCGTCGGGCGCGTCGAGGGCTGCGAGCGGCGTGAAGCGGCGCAGCCAGTCGGCAATGGCGGCGAGAAGCTCGGCTTCGGCTTGTGGATCGGCCTGATGCAGTTCGAGATCGGGACGCATGGCGCGCGCAGACGCCAGCGCCATGCCCGGCTTGAGGCCCGCCTGCAGCGCGGCGGAATCGACCGCGACGAGCTGCTGCGCGCTGCCGATTTTCGACCAGATGGCGAGGGGCGGCGCGGACACTTTTGCCGCTCCACGCCCCTCATCCTGAGGAGCGGCCGCAGGCCGCGTCTCGAAGGATGCTTCAGAAGTGCGTGGTGCGGCCATGCTTCGAGACGGCGCTTTCAGCGCCTCCTCAGCACGAGGGCTGGTGGAACGGCGCTTTTCCTCACGCCGAACGCGCCAACCCTCCCGCCGCCGGATCCGGTCCGTGGCGAGGAAGGGGAGGGAAATGGACAGAAAACGCATGGAACGCGACCTCGTGCACTCTTTCCGAATCGAACCCGAACATGCCGCGCGCCTTGACGAGACGCGCGCCGATCCGCGGCGGGCCGGGCAAGCCCAGACGGTTATTCGCCACCGGCTCGGGCGGGCTCGAGCGGCGTTGCGCCTCGATGCGCGTCGCCGCCGCCGACGACAGGCGCGAGGCCGCTCCGCTGAGAGCGAGCGGAACCAGGAGCCCGGCGCCGCCGCCGGCGCGGGCGGCAAGCGCAAGGCGGCGCGAGGCGTCGAGCGTGTAGAGACGATGGGGAACGGCGCTTTCCGCCAGAACGGCGGCGACGGCGGCGCATTTCAGCGCTTCCTCCATCACCCGCAGCGTCTCGCGCGCATCTCGCGCGCGCACGATGACGAGCCGCGCCGGATCGACGCCGGCGGCCGCCAGGCCCGGCCCGTAGGGCGCGCCCGTTTCGAGCGCAACGAAATCCTCGACGATCAGAACGATGCCGCCCGCCGGCTTTTCGCACGCGCAGGCGGCCGTCAGATGCAGTCCCAAGGCTAGGGCCGCATGAGCGTCGGACGCGGAAGCCGGAACGATCTCATGCAGCCCGCCGGCAAGCCGCACGGACGACAGATAAGCCGCCGTGGCGGACGCCGGCGCCTCGTCCGTTTGCGTCCTCCGCAGGCCGCTCGCCCCGCTCGCCGCTTCGATGCGGGCGATCTCGCGGCGCAAAACAGCCAGACGTTCCGAACTGCCGCGCGGCGACATCGGTCAAGCCTTTCGTTCGTGTTTTGTTCTATAGTTCTGCGCCTCCCCGAAAGAGTCAAGCCGCTCTCCGCCGTTTCTCCGCTTTCGCCGAACGGCATAACAAAAGCGAATAGGGACGCCTGAAAACGAAACTGACGCCGCGCCAGCGCGCTGCTACTCAGAATGCGACAACGGGCGCCTTGATCGGCGGGCTCCTTGCGTCACAATGCGACGCTATATGAATGCCGCTGCACAGGAAGCCGCGGCTCGTATGAATGGCGTTGCGCTTGAACCGCGCAGGCGCGCCAACAAAGATCGAAGCGACAACGCTCGATACCTAGAGGGAACCGGAGGGACGCATGAAACTCACCCGTAGACACACGCTCGCCGCTGTCGCGCTCGCCGCCACCGCGCTTTCGCCTTTCGCGGCTCACGCGCAGGAAGTGGTGAAGATCGGCGTCATCCTGCCGATGACCGGCCCCTCCGCCTCCACCGGCCGCGAGATCGCCGCCGCCATCAAGCTGTTCCAGGAGCAGAAGGGCGACAAGGCCGGCGGCAAGAAGGTGGAAGTCATCATCAAGGACGACACCGCGGTCGCCGACATCACCAAGCGCCTCGCGCAGGAACTGGTCGTCAACGACAAGGTCGCCGTCATCGCCGGCTTCGGCCTCACGCCGCTCGCGCTCGCCGCCGCGCCGATCGCCACGCAGGCGAAAGTGCCGGAGGTCGTGATGGCGGCCGGCACCGCGATCATCACCGAAGCCTCGCCCTATATCGTGCGCACCAGCTTCACCCTGCCGCAGAACACGCTGCCGATCGCCAAATGGGCGGCCAAGAACGGCATCAAGAAGGTCGTGACTCTCGTCGCCGACTACGGTCCGGGCCTCGACGCCGAAAAGACCTTCGTCGCCACCATCAAGGAGAACGGCGGCGAGGTGCTGGAGTCGCTGCGCGCCCCGCTGAAGAACCCGGAATTCGCGCCCTTCCTGCAGAAGGCCAAGGACCTCAAGCCCGACGCGCTCTTCCTGTTCGTGCCCTCGGGCCAGGGCGCCGCGCTGATGAAGCAGGTGTCCGAGCGCGACTTCGCCAAGGACGGCATCAAGGTGATCGGCACCGGCGACGTGGTCGACGACGAGCAGCTCAACGGCATGGGCGACCCCGTGCTCGGCATGATTACCTCGATGCATTATTCCGCCGCTCACGATTCGCCGGAGAACAAGGCCTATGTCGCGGCCTTCGAGAAGGCCAACCCCGGCCTGCGTCCGAACTTCATGTCGGTCGGCGGCTACGACGGCATGGCGCTGATCTACGCCGCGCTGGAAAAGACCAAGGGCGACACGGACGGCACCAAGCTGGTCGAAGCGATGAAGGGCATGTCCTGGATGAGCCCGCGCGGACCGATCTCGATCGATCCCGAGACGCGCGACATCATCCAGAACATCTACATCAGCAAGGTCGAGCGCAAGAACGGCCAGTTGTACAACGTCGAGTTCGACGTGCTGCCGAACCTCAAGGATCCCTTCAAGGCGGCCAAGGCCGCCGCGAAGTAGGCGCTTCACCGGAAACGCGCTCCTCGCCGTCATCGCGAGGAGCTCAGGCGAAATCGCCAAAGGCGATTTCTGCCGAAGCGACGAAGCAATCCATCCCTGCGGACAGTCAGTGGGATGGATTGCTTCGCCTTGCCCGCAATGACGAGGGAGAACCGACGTGCTGACGGTGCTTTTCGACGGCCTTGCCTACGGCATGTTGCTGTTCGTGCTGGCGGTGGGCCTGTCGGTCACGCTCGGCCTGATGAATTTCATCAATCTCGCCCACGGCGCCTTCGCCATGGCGGGCGGCTACATCGCCGTCGTGCTGATGCAGCGCTACGGCCTGTCGCTGTTCTGGGGCCTGCCCGTCGCCTTTCTCGTCACCGCGGCGGCCGGCGCCTTTCTCGAGCGCACGCTCTATGTCCATCTCTACGACAAGCCGCATCTCGAGCAGGTGATGTTCACCATCGGCCTCGTCTTCATGTCGGTCGCGGGCGTCGATTATTTCATGGGCGCGAGCCCGCAGATCGTCAACGTGCCGCAATCGCTGGAAGGCAGCCTCGCCGTCGGCGGCCTCTCGTTCAACAAGTATCGCCTCTTCGTCATCGCCTTCTGCGCGGTCCTGACCGTTGCGCTGCAACTCGGCCTGTCGAAGACGCGCTTCGGCTCGCGCCTGCGCGCCGCCGTCGACGACGCGCGGGTCGCGCGCGGTCTCGGCATCAACGTCACCACGATCTTCGCGCTGACCTTCGCCTTCGGTTCGGGCCTTGCCGGCCTCGGCGGCGCGCTCGGCAGCGCCATCTTCAGCCTCGATCCGCAATTCCCGCTGAAGTTCATGATCTACTTCCTCGTGGTGATCGCGGTCGGCGGCACCACGACGATCACCGGCCCGTTCTTCGCCTCGATCCTGCTCGGCGTCGCCGACGTCGCCGGCAAATACTACACCCCCACCATCGGCGGGCAGCAGATCCAGATCGGCGGCTTCGTCATCTACACCATCATGGTGCTCGTGCTGATCTTCAGGCCGCAGGGCCTGTTCGGCCGCGCGCCGGGCAAGTGACGCCTATGCGAGCGAGACGGTCATGATCGACACTGCCATTCACGCGAGCCAGGGCGGCGAAAGCCGCGCCATGGCCTACTTTCGCGAGCGCGCGAAATGGCGCTGGCCGGAAGCCGCGCTGTGGGTCGCCGCCCTCGCGCTCGCCTTCCTGTTTCCCAGCCGCGCGCTGCTGTTCAACGAAGTCGCGATCCTCGCGCTGTTCGCGCTCTCGCTCGACATCGTGCTGGGCTATGCGGGCATCGTGTCGCTCGGCCACGGCGCCTTCTTCGGCCTCGGCGCCTATGTCGCCGGCCTGTTCGCCAAGGCGGGCGCAGGCGCGGGACTGCTCAGCGATCCGACCTTCGGGCTTGTCGTCTCCGCCATCATCTGCGGCGCGGTCGGCTACGTCACCAGCTTCCTCGTGCTGCGCGGCGCGGACCTCACGCGCCTCATGGTGACGCTCGGCGTCGCGCTGATCTTTGCCGAGCTCGCCAACCGCATGGCCTGGCTTACCGGCGGCGCGGACGGCCTGCAGGGCGTCATGCCCGGCAAGATTCTCGGACTGTTCGAATTCGATCTGTTCGGCCGCAACGCCTATCTCTATTCGCTGACCGTCCTCTTCCTTCTCTTCATCGTCGCGCGAAAAGTCATCCACTCGCCCTTCGGCGTGTCGCTGCGCGCGATCAAGGGCAATGCGCTGCGCGCCGGCGCCATCGGCATCAACGTCAACCGCCGCCTCAACGGCGCCTATACGATGGGCGCGGCCTATGCGGGCGTCGCCGGCGCGCTGCTCGCGCAGACGACCGCCTTCGTCTCGCTCGACGTGCTCGACTTCCATCGCTCCGCCGACGTCATGCTGATCGTCATCTTCGGCGGCGTCGGCACGCTCTACGGCGCGGTCATCGGCGCGGCCGCCTTCAAGGTTCTCTACGACCTGCTCGCCGCCGCGACGCCGCAATACTGGCAGTTCTGGCTCGGCCTCATCCTCGTGCTGCTCGTCCTGTTCGTGCGCGGCGGCATCATGGGCCTGCTGACCAGCGTTTATGCCCGCCTGACCGGCAAGGGAGGCGCGGCATGAGCCAGTCTTCTTCCAATTCCGTGCTGGCCACCAAGAATCTCGTGCGTCGCTTCGGCGGCCTCGTCGCCACCAACGACGTCACCTTCTCGCTGCCGGCGGGCGCGCGTCATGCGCTGATCGGCCCGAACGGCGCCGGCAAGACGACCTTCGTCAATCTCCTGTCGGGCGTGCTTGCGCCCACCGCCGGCCAGGTCTTCCTCGACGGGCAGGACGTCAGCGACTGGCCGGTCTACAAGCGCGCGCGCGCCGGCCTGTCGCGCACTTTCCAGATCAACCAGCTCTTCGCCGATTTCACGCCGCTCGAGACGATCGGCCTCGCGCTGTCCGAAGCCCATGCCGAGGGCGCGGAATTCTGGCGTCGCGCCGGCACCAGCCGCGCCGTCGTGGACGAGGCCGTCGCGATCCTCGAACAGCTCGACCTCGCCGATGTCATGGAACATCGCGTCGGCTCGCTGCCCTACGGCAAGCAGCGCCTGCTCGAGATCGCCATTGCGGTGGCGCCCAAGCCGAAGGTGCTGCTGCTCGACGAGCCCGCCGCCGGCGTGCCGGAAGGCGAGCGCGAGCAGATCCTCCAGATCGTCGAAGCCCTGCCGAAGGAAATGGCGCTCGTGCTGATCGAGCACGACATGGACCTCGTCTTCCGCTTCGCCAGAACGATCTCCGTGCTCGTGCAGGGCGCGCTGTTCGTCGAAGGCCCGGCGAGCGAGGTGGCGCGCGATCCCCGCGTGCGACAGGTCTATCTCGGGGAGAGCGAAGTCGAGCAACATCTCGGCGCGCCCGCGGGCGACGCCGCCAGGGGAGGCGCGGCATGAGCGACCTGCTGCGCATCGAGAATCTGACGGCGGGCTACGGCGAGGCGATCGTCCTGTCCGATCTCGGCTTCACTTTGGGGCAGGGCGAGGCGCTGGCGCTGCTCGGCCGCAACGGCGCCGGCAAGACGACGCTGCTCAACACGATCGTCGGCCTCACGCGCCGCCGCGCCGGCACGATCACGCTCGGCGGCCGCGACGTCTCGGCGCTGCGCCCGGACCAGCGCGCCAACGCCGGCGTCGGCTGGGTGCCGCAGGAGCGCAACATTTTCCGCTCGCTCACCGTCGAGGAAAATCTCACGGCCGTCGCGCGCCCCGGCAAGTTCGATGTGGAGCGCGTCTACGCCATGTTCCCGCGCCTCGCCGAGCGTCGCGCCAACATGGGCAACCAGCTTTCGGGCGGCGAGCAGCAGATGCTGGCGGTCGGCCGCGCGCTTGTGCTCAACCCGCAGGTTCTCCTGCTCGACGAGCCGCTGGAAGGCCTCGCGCCGATCATCGTCGACGAACTGCTGGCGGCGCTGCGCAAGATCATCAACGAAGAGAAGATGGCGGTCATCCTCGTCGAGCAGAGCGCCCGCAAGATATTGCCGCTGACCGATCGCGCCATCATTCTGGAGCGCGGCGGCATAGCCTGGACCGGCTCGAGCGCGGCGCTTCTCGAAGACAAGGACGCGCTTGCGACTCTGCTCGCGGTCGCCGAAAAGAAATAAGGCCGAAGGCTAAAGAGTCAGGAAGGAAACCCCATGTCGATACGTCCCCCGTTCCGCGCCGACCAGGTCGGCTCGCTGCTGCGCTCCGCGCCCCTGAAGGCGGCGCGCGACAGGCGCGTGCATGGCGATATCCCGGTCGCCGAACTCAAGGCGATCGAGGACGAGGAAATCAAGAAGCTCATCGCCAGGCAGGAGGCGATCGGCCTCGAAGGCATTACCGACGGCGAATATCGCCGCTCCTGGTGGCACTACGACTTCCTGTGGAATCTCGACGGCGTCGAGCGCATCGCGGTCGAGCAGGGCATCCAGTTCGCGGGTGTGCAGACCAAGGCGGAAGCCCCGCACGTCATGAGCAAGATCGGCTTTTCCGGCCATCCCTTCGTCGATCACTTCAAGTTCCTGAAGGCGAACACGAAGAAGACGGCGAAGCAGACGATCCCCTCGCCCTCGATGCTGCATTATCGCGGCGGCCGGAAGCTCATCAACATGGGCGTCTATCCGGACATGAACGATTTCTATCACGATCTCGGCGCCGCCTACGGCAAGGCGGTGAAGGCGTTCGGCGACGCCGGCTGCACGTACCTGCAGCTCGACGACGTGTCCTTCGCCTATCTCTGCGATCCCGAGCAGCGCAAGATGCTGAAGGACCGCGGCGACGATCCGGACAAGCAGCCGCACATCTACGCCGGCATGATCAACAAGGCGCTGGAATCCAAGCCTGCCGGCATGACCGTGTCGATGCATTTGTGCCGCGGCAATTTCCGCTCGACCTTCGTGGCGTCCGGCGGCTACGAGCCGATCGCCGACCTCCTGTTCAACCAGGTCGGCGTGGACGCCTATTTCATGGAATGGGATTCGGATCGCGCCGGCGGCTTCGAGCCTCTGCGCTTCCTGCCCAAGGGCAAGGCGGTCGTGCTCGGCCTCGTCACGTCGAAGACGGGCGTGCTGGAAAAGAAGGACGACATCAAGCGTCGCATCGACGAGGCCGCGAAATTCGCGCCGCTCGAACAGCTCTGCCTGTCCCCGCAATGCGGCTTCGCTTCGACCGAGGAAGGCAACACGCTGGCCGAAGACGAACAGTGGAAGAAACTCGAGTTGATCGTCGACATCGCCCGCGAGGTCTGGGGCCAGGTTTGATTCGCCGCCCGGCTCCGCAAGAAAAAGCCGGAGACGAACCCGTCTCCGGCCTTGTTCATTTCAACGTGTCGCGGACGCCGATCAGCGTCTACTTCGGCCCTTGAAAGTGATGGGCTCGCCCAGAACGCCGGCTGCGGCCGATGTCGCGTCCTCGAATGAAGCGGCGGGCCGGGACGGTCGATGCCCGACCGACCATCGCCATTCGCCGTCGAGACCCCAGACGATGCCGATGCGGTCTCCGCCGCCATCCTTGATCCAGAAAAGACTTTGCGCATCGAGCGCGCGTTCGAGCTTCGCCATGACTCGCTCCTTTCGGTCGCACGAGCCTTGAGCGCGGCGACGATGTGATGCGGATATAACGTTCGCGCGCAGCAGGCGTTCCGCATCGGCGTCTTGCGTATCGGGGGGAGCGGCGGCGATGATAAGGGTATGACCCTCATTGGCCAGTACGACTCGCCCTTCGTCCGTCGCGTCGCGATAGCGTTGCGTCTCTACGGACGCGTCTTCGAGCATCGTCCGTGGTCGACCTTCGGCGACGCCGACAGGCTCGCCGCATACAATCCGCTGCGGCGCGTGCCGACGCTCGTGTGCGATGACGGAACCGTGCTGATCGAGAGTTCGTGCATCCTCGACTGGCTGGACGAACAGGCTGGCGATGCGGCGCTGTTGCCGCGCGCCGGCGAAGCGCGTCGCGCGCAATTGCATGTCTGCGCGCTCGGGCAGGGTCTCGCGGAGAAATCGGTGGCGCTGCTCTACGAGCGCGTCCTGCACGAGCAGACGTCAGATGTGTGGACGATGCGTTGTCGCGCGCAGATTCTCGATACGCTCGCCCTGCTCGAGACATTGCGCGCGGCAAGCGGCGGCGACTACTGGTTCGGCGCCGCCATGGGCCATGCCGACATCATGGTCGCCTGCGCCCTGCGCTTCTTGAGCGAGGCGCACGGAAGCCTGCTCGATCCTCTCGCATGTCCGCAGCTTGCGGCGCTGGCCGCGCGGTGCGAAGCGACCGCGCCATTCCGCGAGATCGCGCAGCCGCTGATCCCGCCCAAATAGATTGGCGTCAGGCTGCCCGCAAACTGCGCTGGCGCACGCGCACGGGAACGCCGAGCGCGGCTTCGACCGCCTGTCTGGCCGCGTCGAACGATTCGACCTCGCGCGAATCCGCATGACCCACCGTCCAGCGCCACGCGCCGTCGAGACCCCAGACGATGCCGATGCGATCGCCTTCTTCGTCCTTCACCCAGTAGAGGCTGTGCGCATTGAGCGCGCGTTCGATCGTAGCCATCGGGCCCTCCGGCAGCGGGTTGTCTGGACCGGAACGCCGGCCGCCCGCTAATGTCGAGACGAGGCTAGGCGCGAGCCATTACGGCGCGCTTTGCGGAAAATGAGCAAAGCGCGTTAACGCGCATTGAGGTTGACGCGGCCTTTCCGGCCGCTTCTGGACAGGAGCAGCAGTGAAGATCGCCGACATTTTCGGAGCAGACATTCCCTTCGTGGGTTTTTGCAGCATCGAGCCGATCGAAAGCGGCGGCGGCCGCTCGCGCCTCGAGGTGACGGTGGAGCGCCATCACGCCAACCAGATGGGCGTGGCGCATGGCGGCCTGCTGATGACGCTGCTGGACGTCTGCATGGGCTCGGCCGCGCGCTCGGCCGTCGGCTCCAACGTCATCACCGTGGACATGCAAACCGCCTTCCTTGCGCCGGCCTCCGGCCGGCTGGTCGGGCAGGGGAGGGTCGTGCGCGCCGGCAAGTCGCTGGTCTTTGTCGAGGCGGAAATCGCCAACGCCCAGGGCGACATCGTCTGCCGCGGAACCTCGGTCTTCAAGACCGCAAAACCGCCGCCGGCGGTGAAATAAGGTCGTTTCGCAACTGCGAAGCGATCCGCTATATACAAATCATGAACCCAGCCGCGACTCCTGCCGCCTTGCGCGCCCGCGAGCGCCCCGTCGAGGAACTGGCCGAGCGCGTGCTGGCCGGCGACCGCGCCTCGCTCGCGCGCGCCATCACCCTCATCGAAAGCCGCCGGCTCGATCATCGCGCCCAAGCGGGAAAGCTGCTCCAGCGCCTGCTGCCACATACCGGCGGGGCGATCCGCGTCGGCGTGACCGGGGTGCCCGGCGTCGGCAAGTCGACGAGCATCGACACGCTCGGCTCCAATCTCACCGCGGCCGGCCACAAGGTGGCGGTGCTCGCCGTCGATCCCTCGTCCTCGCGCACCGGCGGCTCGATCCTCGGCGACAAGACGCGCATGGCGCAATTGTCAGCCGATCGCAACGCCTTCATCCGCCCCTCCCCCTCGTCTGGCACGCTCGGCGGCGTCGCCGCGCGCACGCGCGAGACGATGCTGGTGTGCGAAGCCGCGGGATTCGACGTCGTACTCGTCGAGACCGTCGGCATCGGCCAGTCCGAGACGGTCGTCGCCGACATGACCGATTTCTTTCTCGTGCTGATGCTGCCGGGCGCCGGCGATGAATTGCAGGGGATCAAGAAGGGCGTGCTCGAAATCGCCGACATGATCGCCATCAACAAGTCGGACGGCGCGAACCGCGCGCGCGCCGAAGCCGCCGCGGCGGAATATCTCGCGGCGCTGCACATCCTTCAGCCTTCGTCTTCCGTGTGGCGCCCGCCGGTCGTCCTGATCTCGGGCCTTGCCAACGAGGGTCTTCAGGACATGTGGGCGCGCATCGAGGATCATCGGCTCAAGACGAAGAAAGCCGGCGAATTCGACGCAAGGCGCCGCGCGCAGCAGGTCAAGTGGATGTGGTCCATGCTGGAGGAGCGGCTGCTGTCGCGCCTGCGCACCGACCCCCAGGTCAAGGCCCGCCTGCCCGCGCTGGAACGCGCGGTCGCCGACGGCGCTCTGGCGCCGACGCTCGCGGTCGACGAGATCGCCGCGCTGCTCGGCGTTTGACATGCCGACGCTGCTCGTCACGGCCTTCGGCGCCTTTCCCGGCGCGCCCTGCAATCCGAGCGCGGAAGCCGTGGCGGACCTCGAACGCCGTTGGCGCGGCCGTTTTTCGCGCATGGGCGTGACGCTCGCCACGGCGGTGCTGCCCGTCGTCCACGCCGTCGCGCCTCTCGTCGACGCGCTCGTCGCGCGTGAACAGCCTGACGCCATTGTGCATCTCGGTCTCGCCGCCCGGCGACGGCGCGTCAGCGTCGAGACGCGCGCGCGAAATGTCGTGACGACGCTGAAGCCCGATACGCATGGCGCGTTCGCGGAAGGGCGGGCGCATCGCGCTGGCGGAGCTGTAGCGCTCCCGAGCGCTTGGAACGCGGCGCTGCTCGTCGCGGGCTTGCGCGAAGCGGGAATTGACGCGGCCGCGTCCAATGACGCCGGGGACTACGTCTGCAATGCAGCCCTCTGGCGCTCGCTGGAATCGGGCGCCGCGCCGGCTGTATTCATCCATGTGCCGAAAAAAAGCCGCGTGCGGCCAGCAGATATGGCGCGTGCGCTGGCCGGCGTCCTGCCCGCCATGACATTGCGCATCGCGCGGCGACGCGGGTCGCTGCGCGCAACGACGGACAAAAGATGATCGAGTCGCTGCCCTATTTTGCCTTTCAGGTCCTCCAGATCGTCTGGCTCGACCTGCTGTTGTCCGGCGACAATGCCGTCGTGATTGCGCTCGCCTGCCGCAATCTGCCGGAGGACAAGCGCAAGCTCGGCGTGGCGCTCGGCGCCGCTCTCGCGGTCGCGTTGCGGGTGCTTTTCACGCTCCTCGTCGTCTGGCTTCTCAAGCTGCCGTTTCTCAAGCTCGTCGGCGGCGTGCTGCTGCTGTATATCGCCGTCAGGCTGGTCTTCGACGATCACGACCACGGAGAGGTCAAGGCCGAACCGAACCTCTGGGGCGCGGTCACGACCATCGTGATCGCCGACGGCGTCATGTCGCTCGACAATGTGCTCGCCATCGTCGGCGTGGCGGAGGGCCATCTCGGCCTCATCATCTTCGGTCTCATCCTGTCGATTCCGCTTGTCGTCTTCGGGGCGGGCGCGGTGCTCAAACTCATCGACCGCTGGCCGATCATCGTCTGGGCCGGGGCGGCGCTGCTCGGCTGGGTCGCCGGCGAAATGATCGCGACAGATCCCTGGGTCGCCGCCTGGCTCGATCGCCATGGCGATCCCCCGGATATAGCGGCGGCGATTCTTGGCGCCGCCGTCGTATTGGCCGTCGCGGGCGCGATCAAGTTTGCGGGGCGCAACAAGGCGGGGCGCTGAGCGCATCGATCTTCGTGCGGCGAGGCGGAGAGCTGACGCGGCGCATGTTGCCCGCTCGCAAGCTTCGAAGTATTTCCCTGTTAAACAGGGGCAAGAGGCGAGTGGAAACAGCGAAGTGGTATGTCGCCGAGGGCGATGAAGCCATCGGCCCACTATCGGCGCGGGACGTTCTCGACCGGATCGAGGCTGCCGGCGAGCGTCCGACCCCGGTGTGGACCGAGGGCATGGCGCAATGGGCGGACGCCTCGACCATTCCCGAATTCTCGAAAGCGCCTGGAGGAGAGAACGCGGCGCTCCGCAAGAGCGTCCAGATCGGGGCGCGGCTGCGTCACGAACTGATCGAGTTCACGATCATCGCCCTCTACCTCTACGTCGCATTCGGCGCGCTGATCGCGTTCAAATTCACGATTCTCAAGGGCGAAGGCGTGTCGTGGGCGCCATGGGGCATCGCGATCGTCAAGGCCCTCATACTCGGCAAGTTCATCCTCCTGCTGCAGGCGGCAAAGCTGGGCGAGAGCGGCGACGTCGTCGTCTTGCGGATCGTTCGAAAGGCGGCGCTATTCGTGCTCGCTCTCTTCTTGCTGAACGCGCTCGAAGAATACCTGATCGGACACCTTCATGGAAAAACGAACGTAGAAATAATCGCGGATATGACTGGACTTCTGTCGGGTCCGTTCGTGATCAGTTTCCTGATGTTCATGATCCTCGTGCCTTATTTCACGTATCGGGAGTTGAACGAGGGGCTCGGACACGACCAGCTTCGCCGGTTGTTCACCGCGCGCCGCGGCTCCGAAGCGGCTGTCGATCCGAACCGGGACTGACGACCGAAGCCGACGCGTCGCGGGCCGGCGCGGCCCCGACCGCGGGGCGGCTTTCTCGCAGGCGATTCTAGCGCTGCACGCCCTGCGCCACCGGCGGCGTGGGAATCGCAAAGCAATCGCGTCGGCCGGAATCGACGCAACGCTGCATCTTGCGCTGATTGTCGAGCATGTTCATCGCCACGACGAGGATGATCGCCAGCACGAGGATGGCGATCGCCGCCACGAGATTGACGAGCTTGCGATGCGCGTAGTCGGTGTCATCGGGCGTCGTCATCGTCAGGCGCTCGTCAGGCTCGGGGCGCGTCGATCGTCGCGAACGGGCGCGCCTGCTCGAAGGCGCGCGCCGCCTGCAGCACCAGCGCGTCCGCGCGCATGGCGCCGACGATCTGCAAGCCGATCGGCAAGCCGTCGCGCGTGAAGCCGCAGGGAACGCTGGCGGCCGGCTGCTGCGTGACGTTGAACGGGTAGGTGAAGGGCGACCACTCGACCCAATGCTTGAACCGTCCGCCCGGCGGGACGTCCGCGCCCACCGGAACGGCGCCGGTCGGCATCTGCGGCGTCAGCAGCAGATCGTAGGTTTCGTGGAAGACCTCCATCTTGTGGGCGAGCGCGCCGCGCGCAAGAAATGCGTCGAGATAGTTCACGGCGGTCAGGTTGCGGCCCGATTTCACTTCCGCGAGCAATCCCGGATCAAGCAACGGCTCCTCGCCGACGCCGACATGCTTCATCGCCACGGCCGCGCCGGTGTGCCAGAGAACGTCGGTGATCGCGCGCGGATCGCTCATCGGCGGATCGACTTCTTCCACCCGCGCGCCGAGTTCCTCGAAAACTTTCGCGGCTTTCTCGGTCGCGGCCGCCACATCCGGATCGACGCAATCGATATAGCCGAGCCGCGGCGACCAGGCGACGCGCAGGCCGCGCACGCCCTTGTCGAGCCCGTCCGTGTAATCCGGGCAGGGCGTGTTCCACGCCGTGTTGTCGCGGCTGTCGGGCCGGCCGATCAGCGACAGCATGAAGGCGGCGTCCTCCACGCGCCGGGTGAGCGGCCCGAGATGTGCGAGAACCGCCATGGTCGAAAGCGGATAGGCCGGCACGCGGCCGAAGCTCGGTTTCAGGCCGAAGACGCCGGTGAAGGCCGCCGGAATGCGGATCGAGCCGAGCCCGTCCGTGCCCAGATGAAAATGCCCGAGGCCGAGCGCCGCGGCGGCGGCCGCGCCGGCCGAGGAGCCGCCGGTTGTGTGGCCGGTCTTCCAGGGGTTGCGGGTAACGCCGTAGAGCGGGCTGTCGCCGAGGCCCTTCCAGCCGATCTCCGGCAGGGTGGTCTTGCCGAGAATGACGCAGCCGGCCTCCTTCAGCCGCGCGGTCGCCGGCGAATCTTCCGGGGCCGGCGTGTCCACGCTCGTCCGCGAGCCGCGCCGGTTCGGCAGCCCCTTCACCAGCACATTGTCCTTGATCGTGCCGATGAGCCCGTCCGCCGGGCCGATCGCGGCGCCGCGGGCGTGGCGCGCCGCGCTCTCCTGCGCCGCCTTTCGCGCGCCGGCGCGATCCACGACCGCGAAAGCGTTGATTTCGGGCTCCGCGGCGTCCAGCCGCGTCAGGACGGCCTCCAGCAGGTCGACGGGCGAAGCCTCCTTGCGGGCGAAAAGATCGGCGCACTGGCGGGCGGAAAGGGCGAGAAGATCGGTCATGTCGCTTTCTGGCGTGGAGAAGGCAGATTGCCGGGGCGGCGAGCGCGTTACAAGGCGCCACGCCGGGACCGCCGGCCTCCGGCCGGCATCATTCTGGCCAGCCGGAAGCCGGCGATCCCCGGCGCTCCTGTCCGGGCTATGTCGCCCGGCCTCATTCTCGCCGGTTTCGCCGGGCATTTCCTGCTGCAGCGCCGCAATTTTAACCGGCTCTCAACCCCGCGGGTTGTTATTGGACCGTCCGCGTCCTTCGGCCCGCGGCAAGAGGACATCGCGTGACTTTTTCTCTTCTCGCTTGCGCCCCCCGTTTCGGCGGCGTCCGCATCGCGCGCCTGGCGACGGCCTGCGCGCTGGCGGCGGGCCTTGCCGGCTGCAACGCGACCGCCAATTCCTTCAACGCGATTTCCGACCGCGCCGAAATCGTTGGCAACAAGGTGGGGTCCTATTTCCGCTCGGAGCCGGGCGTCGCGCAGCAGGTGCCGCTGTTCATCGCCTCGACGCGCCACAAGGCGGGCGAAGCGCCGGCCGAGGTCGTCGCGCGTTTCTCGCTGCAGAACGTCTCGGTCCCGGCAGGCCATCGCGCCGGCGAGATCGAGCAGCCGAGCTTCGGCTCCGCCAATCCGGAAAAGCATTTCGTCGTCACGAACCGCCGCGCGCTCGAGCCGGACGCCTTCCGCGCCGAGCTCGCCTCCCACATCTCCGGCCGCGTCGGCAACAGCCGCGACGTGCTGCTCTACGTGCACGGCTTCAACACCAGCCTCGAGGAAGCGCGCTTCCGCGTGGCGCAGATCGTCGCGGACGGCGGCTTCACCGGCGTGCCGATCCTGTTTACCTGGAATTCCAAGGGCGAACTCTTCGCCTACGAGTCCGACAAGGAGGCGGCCACCGCCTCGCGCGACGCGCTGCAGCGCCTGTTGATGGACATTGCCCAGGCGCCGGGCGTCGGCCGCGTGCAGATCCTCGCCCATTCCATGGGGTCCTGGCTGACGATGGAAGCGCTGCGCGAGACCGCCATCGCCGGTCACGCCGACCTCGACGGCAAGCTCGGCTCCGTCATGCTCGCCGCGCCCGACATCGACCTCGGCGTGTTCCGCCAGCAGGTCGCGCGTCTCGATCCCTCGCGCATTTCGGTCTTCGTCTCGCGCGACGACCGCGCCCTGTCGCTGTCGAGCCGCATCGCCGGTTCGCGCGCGCGCCTGGGCGCGATGGACCCGTCGAACCCGAAGGACGCCGCCGCCATCGACGCCATGGGCGTGCACGTCTACGACCTGTCGATGCTGAAGCAGGGCTGGGTCGGCCACGACACCTATGCGAACGCGCCGGACGCCGTGCGCCAGATCGGCGCGACCCTGACCAAGAAGCGCGAGGCCGACGCCAACGTGCAGGCGGTGATCGACGCCGGCGTGCCGAAGCCGCCGGCGCCGGCCGCCATCGTCGGGCAGGACCTGCCGCCGCCGGTGCGGTAGCTGCCGACAAAAACAATCTTCATGCTGAGGAGCGATGCATCGGTCTCGGGCTTGCCCGGGATCGACTTTGTTACGCAAGTCGGGCAGGCCCGACCTGCGTGCGTCGCGTCTCGACGCATGGCCGCTGCGTCCATGCTTCGAGAGGCCTGCTGCGCAAGCTCCTCAGCATGAGGAGGTGAAGTCTAGAGCCTCTGCGGCCGCTTCGGCGGCAGCGGCGCGATTTCGATCGACACGGGCTCCATGTTCGCGTCGTCGCCCTCCGCGACCGCCTGCAATTGCTGTTCCTGCTGGCCGCCGCCGAACAGGAAGGCGAAGGGATTGGACGGCTGCTGCGCCTGCGCGGCTTGCGCCGGCGCTTCCTCGGCTCGCTCGTCTTCCGCATAGGCCGTCACGACGTCGCCCGACAGCGGCGCCGAGCGCGCCGTGCGCAGGCTGCCGATCAGGCCCTTGGACTTGGCGACGTAGTAGTAGCCGCCGGCATAGAGCGCGACCGCGCGATCCTCGTTGCGTCCAGCCGCCTGATAGGCGTTGGCGAGGTAGGGCACGGCGTAGGTGAGATTGGTCTCTCCGTCGAGCAGCCCGGCCGCGCCGCCGCTGTAACCCATGCCCTTGGCCGTCTGCAGCTTGATCTGCATGAGCCCGTAATGGCCGCGGTTGGTCAGATGCGGCGCATAGCGGCTCTCGCGCATGATGACGCGGCGGATGAGACGTTCCGGCACGCCATGCGCTTGCGACAGGCGCTCGATCGACGGCGTGAACCGCTCGGCGCCGGCCGACTCGCGCGAGGCGGCGGAGGCTGCCGTCGTCGGCAGGGCGAGTGCGAGAGCGGCGAGAACCGGGGCTTTGAAAGTCATCGGCAAAACACACTCTAATGAAGCTGGCCCGCAGTCGGCCTCAATGTTGTGGCGAGGGGAGGGCGAGGCGGGAACGTGGCGGGAGGTTTTCGGGAGGCGTGATGCTTTGGCCACACCGTCATTGCGAGGAGGCGAAGCCGACGAAGCAATCCATCCACCGGAAGGTGGCCCGGATGCAAGAATGCATCGCCGCGTCGCTCAGACGAAATCGCGCGCGCGATTTCGTCCGCGCTTCCTGTGATGACGGGCTATCCTTGCCTACTCCGCCGCATCCTTGTGCGTGTAGCCGAGGCGGCGGTTCAATTCCTCGATGAGGCCGCTCGCGGCGTCCGCGATCACCGTGCCGGGCGGGAAGATGGCCGATGCGCCGGCGGCGCGCAGCGCGTCGAAATCCTGCGGCGGGATAACGCCGCCAACGACGATCATGATGTCCGGCCGGCCCTCCTTCTCCAGCGCCGCGCGCAGTTCCGGCACGAGCGTCAGATGGCCGGCGGCCAGCGAGGAAATGCCGACGATATGCACGTCGTTCTCCACCGCCTGCCGCGCCGCCTCCTCGGGCGTGGCGAACAGCGGCCCGATGTCGACGTCGAAGCCGAGATCCGCGAAGGCCGAGGCGATCACCTTCTGGCCGCGGTCGTGGCCGTCCTGCCCGACCTTGGCGACGAGAATGCGCGGACGGCGGCCGTCGTTCTCCTCGAACGCCTCCACCATTTTCTGCGCGCGATTGACAGCGGCGGAATTCACGCCGGCCTCCCTCTTGTAGACGCCGGAAATCGACTTGATCTCGGCGCGATGCCGTCCGAACACTTTTTCCATCGCCAGCGAAATCTCGCCGACCGTCGCCTTCGCGCGCGCCGCGTCGATGGCGAGCGCGAGCAGGTTGCCCTTCGCCTTCGCGCCTTCCGTCAGCGCGTTCAGCGCGGCCTGGCACTTCGCCTCGTCGCGCTCTTCGCGCAACCTCTTGAGCTTCTCGATCTGCTGCGCGCGCACCGCCGAATTGTCGACCTTCAGCACGTCGATCGGCGGATCGTTGAGCGGGCGGTACTTGTTCACGCCAATCACGGCCTGCTGGCCGCTGTCGATGCGCGCCTGCGTCTTGGCGGCGGCTTCCTCGATGCGCAGCTTCGGAATGCCGGCGTCGATCGCCTTGGCCATGCCGCCGAGCTTTTCGATCTCCTGGATATGCCCCCAGGCCTTCGCGGCGAGATCGGCGGTCAGGCGCTCGACATAGTACGAGCCGCCCCAGGGGTCGATGATGCGCGTCGTGCCGCTCTCCTGCTGCAGGAAGAGCTGCGTGTTGCGGGCGATGCGCGCGGAAAAATCGGTCGGCAGCGCCAGAGCCTCGTCGAGCGCATTCGTGTGCAGCGATTGCGTATGGCCTTGAGTCGCCGCCATCGCCTCGATGCAGGTGCGCACGACATTGTTGTAGACATCCTGCGCCGTCAGCGACCAGCCCGACGTCTGCGAATGCGTGCGCAGCGGCAGGCTCTTGTCCGACTTCGGCCCGAAATCCTTCACGAGCTTCGCCCAGATCAGCCGCGCGGCGCGCAGCTTGGCGACCTCCATGAAGAAGTTCATGCCGATCGCCCAGAAGAAGGAGAGGCGCGGCGCGAACTGGTCGACCGTCAGCCCCGCCCCAAGTCCTGCGCGAAGATATTCGACGCCGTCGGCGAGCGTGTAGGCGAGTTCGAGGTCCTGCGTCGCGCCCGCTTCCTGCATGTGATAGCCGGAAATCGAGATGGAGTTGAACTTCGGCATGTGCTGCGACGTGTACGCAAAAATGTCCGAGATGATCCGCATCGAGGGCTGCGGCGGATAGATGTAGGTGTTGCGGACCATGAACTCCTTGAGAATGTCGTTCTGGATCGTGCCAGACAGTTTCTCAGGCGGTACGCCCTGCTCCTCGGCCGCGACG
>WBZM01001649.1_pt1 | contig 21247 bp, 17 predicted proteins | sample 5204271 | NCBI WGS metagenome assembly WBZM01 (sample SAMN12344346, study PRJNA552823) | activated sludge metagenome | biome: Activated sludge suspended growth; feature: Nitrification reactor; material: Wastewater; isolation source: activated sludge from nitrification reactor of wastewater...
GTGACACCGTCCGACCCGCGCGCCCGCGCACCGCCGTTGACCGGCCCGACCGCCGCCTGGCCATCCTGCTGGCGGCGGAAAAGCTGTTCGCGCAGCGGGGTTACCACGCCGTCACCATCCGCCAGATTGCCGAGGAAGCCGGCGTGCCGCTGGCGCTGGTGGGCTACCACTTCGGCCCGAAGCGCGACCTGTTTCACGCCATCTTCGCCCACTGGAGCCAGACCATCGAGGAACGCCTGGCCGCGTTGCGCGCCATTGCGCTGGATCCGGCCGAGCCCCAGACGCTGGCACACATCGTCGAGGCGTTCACCGGCCCGGTGCTGCGCCTGCGGGCCAGCGCCGAGGGGGAGTTCTACGCGCTGCTGGTCGCCCGCGAACTGGCGCACGCCACCGAAGAGGCCGACCGCGTGCTGCGCGAATTCTTCGACCCGCTGGCGCATGCCTTCATCGACGCCATCGCCACCGCGCTACCCCGCGCCAGCCGCGCGCAGGCGGCCTGGGGCTACCAGTTTGCGCTGGGCGCGCTGCTGCACCACCTGAGCGACACCCGCGTGGGCCGCCTGTCCCACGGCGTGGCCGCCCCGTGCGACCCGGCCGCCGCGCCGCTGCTCAATGCCTTCATCACCGGCGGGCTGCGCGCCGCGCTCGATCCGCCGGTGGCCTGACCTTTCCCCATCCCCCCAAAGAAACCAGGAGACACCCCCATGAAACGCCGCAATGCCCTGCACGCCCTGGCCGCCCTGCCGCTGGCCGCCAGCCTGCCCGCCCGCGCCCAGGCGCCCACGAAGATCGTCTTCGGCTACACCGCCGTGACCGATTTCGCGTCGGTCTTCGTCGCCGCCGAGGAGGGCTACTTCAAGAAGCGCGGCCTGGACGTCGAGCTCAAGTTCATCCCGATCAACTCCACGATTCCCGCGGCCATCCAGTCGGACTCGCTGCAGATCGGCGGGCCCACGCCCAGCGTGTTCCTGCAGGCGGTGGACGGCGGGCTGGACCACGTGGTGGTGGCCGGTGGCGGCGTCACCTCCAAGTCCATCACCGGCTTCGGCCTGGTGGCGCGCGCCGGCAGCGGCATCAAGACCGCGCAGGACACCGTCGGCAAGAAAATCGGCGTGCCCGGTCTGGGCGCCTTCTTGCACGTGACCTTCCGCGCCTGGCTCAAGAGCCAGGGCGTGGACTACCGCAAGGTCAACTTCGTCGAGGCCGCCTTCCCGCAGCACGGCGACCTGCTGCGCGGGGGCTCGGTGGATGCGGTGGTCAGCGCCGATCCGTTCATGAGCCGCATCACCGACAGCGGCGTCGGCTATGTGGCCTCGTACTACTCCACCTTCCTGCCCGAGGGCCAGCCCACCATCATCCACACCGCGCGGCGCGACTGGGTCGAGAAGAACGCGGCGGCGGCCAAGGCCTTCCGCGAGGCGCTGCAGGAGGCCGCCGCCTTCATGGCCAACCCGAAGAACAACGACAAGGTGCGCGCGGCCATCGGCAAGTACATCAAGCTGCCGCCGGACGTGATCGCCAAGGTGCAGATCTCGCCGCCCGGCCCGGTGGTCACCGAGAAGCAGCTCGCCTACTGGGTGGGCCTGATGAAAGACCAGGACATGCTCAAGACCACGCCCGATGTGACCCGGCTGATCGTGCGGTGAGGGGTTTTGGGTACTCCTGTTTTCATAGCGCATCATGACCATTGCACGCCGGGACGTGGCCGAAAAGAGTCGTAAATGACGGAATCTGTCCTCGATTTCGACCACGTGGCCATCCACCTGGGCGGGCGCGAGATCCTCTCGCCCACCAGCCTGTCGGTGCGCCGGGGCGAGTTCGTCTGCGTGATCGGCCCTTCGGGCTGCGGCAAGACCACGCTGCTGCGCGCCGCGGCCGGCTTTGTGGCGCCGAGCGCAGGGCGCGTCAGCCGGCACGGCCACCGCGTGTCGGGCCCGTCGCGCGAGGTGGCCTTCGTGTTCCAGGACTATGGGCGCGCGCTGCTGCCCTGGCGCACGGTGCGGGCCAACGTGAGCCTGGCCCTGGAAGCCGCGGGCGTGCCCGCTGCCGATCGCGCCACGCGCATCGCCGCCGTGCTCGCCACCGTGGGCCTGGGCGCGCACGCCGACAAGTTCCCGGCCCAGCTCTCGGGCGGCATGCAGCAGCGGGTGCAGATCGCGCGCTGCCTGGCGCAGCAGCCGGAGGTCCTGCTCATGGACGAGCCCTTCGGCGCGCTCGACGCGATGACCCGCGAAGGCCTGCAGGACGAACTCGCGCGCCTGGTGCGCGAGCAGGGCCTCACGGTGATGTTCGTGACGCACGACCTGGACGAAGCGCTGTACCTGGGTGACCGCGTCATCGCGCTGCGCGCCAACCCCACGCCGGACCAGCCGAGTCTGGCCGCCGTGATCGACGTGCCGCTGCCCGCCCCGCGCGACCAGCTCTCGACGCGCGAGCACCCGGAATTTCTGCGGCTGCGGCGCGCGCTCTACCAATACCTGGGACATCACTGAAGGGAAGCGATGGCCCTCAACCTGCGCCCGTTCGTTTTCCCCGCCGTGTTGCTGGGCGCGCTCGAATGGTGGGCGCGCACCACCGGGCGCGGCAGCGATGCGCTGGCGCCGCCGAGCGCGGCGGTGCGGGCGTTCGTGGGCGCGGCGGGTGATGGCACGCTGCTGACGGCCACCGCCTTCACGCTGGGCAGCGCCGCGCTGGGCCTGCTGATCGGCTTGTTGCTGGGCGTGGCGGGTGGCACGCTGCTGGGCCTGTCGCGCCGGGCGGCGACGCTGGCCTCACTGAGTGTGGAGGTGGCGCGGCCGGTGCCCTCGGTGGCGCTGATCCCGCTGGCCATGCTGGTGTTCGGTTTCGGCCTGCGCATGGAAGTCAGCGTGGTGGCGTTTGCCTGCCTGTGGCCGGTGCTGGTGCTCACGCAGGCGGCGGTGCGCCAGGTGGAGCCGCGCCTGCTGGAGGTGGCGCGCGCGTTGCAGCTCACGCCCTGGCAGCGCTTTGTCTGGATCGTCGGGCCGGCCATTGTGCCGCGCCTGTTTGTGGCGCTGCGCCTGGGCGTGGCGATCGCGCTGGTGGTGGCGGTGACGGTGGAGATCGCCGCCAACCCGCACGGCATGGGCTACGCGCTGATCATTGCCCAGCAAAGCCTGGACCCGGCGCTGATGCTGGCCTGGCTGGGCTGGGTCGGCGCGGTCGGTTTCGCGATCAACGCGGCGGCGCTGGCGCTGCAGCGCGCGGTGGCGCGGCGCATGGGCGCGGGGGACAGCGCATGAACCGCCGTTTCGACGGGCTGGGTGCGGCCGGTTCGGTCGGCGTCTTGCTCGCGCTGATCGCCCTGTGGTGGGCCGCCAGCCACGGCGGCTGGGTCAGCCGGGTGTTCCTGCCCTCGCCCGAGGCGACGCTGGACAGCCTGCTCGCGGGCCTGGGCGCCGGCGGCGAACTGCTGGCCTTCACCGGCGCCACCGTGGGCCGCATGCTGCTGGGCTGGGGCCTGGCGTCCCTGCTGGGGGTGGCGCTGGGTGCGCTGATCGGCAGTTCGGCCGCGGCGCGGGTGTGGATCGCGCCCACGCTGGAGGCCATCCGCCCGCTGCCGGCCTCGGCGGTGATGCCGCTGGCCATGGCCATCTTCGGCCTGTCGGGCAGCATGGTGCTGGCGGTGGTGGCCTTCGGCGCCATGTGGCCGGTGCTGCTGGCCACGGTGCACGGCCTGGCCCATGTGCACCCGCAGCTGCGCGAGGTGGCGCAGGCGCTGCAGCTGAACCGGCGCGCCTTCATCCTGCAGATCGGCCTGCCCCATGCGCTGCCCGACATCCTGGCCGGCATGCGCCTGTCGATGACGGTGTCGCTGATCGTCAGCGTGGTCGGCGAGATGGTGGCCTCGCAGCCCGGGCTGGGCCAGGCCATCCTGCTGGCCTCGCGGTCGTTCCAGGCCAGCGAGCTGTACGCCGGCATCGTGCTGCTGGGTGCCATCGGTTTTGTGAGCAATACCTTGCTGGCGCTGGCCGAGCGCCGCCTGCTGCGCTGGCAGCACCCCTGACCCCCCGATTCCATCCCACCTGAAGGAGACCGCCATGCCCCGTACCTTTGTCGACCTGTCGATCTATCTCGAAAACGATGTGCTGTCCGACCCGCCGCCGTTTGCGCCGCAGATCGAGTACTTCACCCACGAACACACGGTGGAGCAGATCCAGCCGTTCTTTCCCGGCCTGCAGAAGGCCGACCTGCCCGACGGCGAAGGCTGGGCGGTGGAGAAGGTGCAGCTGTCCACCCACAACGGTACGCACCTGGACGCGCCCTGGCACTTTCACTCCACGCAGGACAAGGCGCTGGGCGAGAAAAAACCCGCCATCACCATCGACCAGGTGCCGCTCGAATGGTGCTTCCAGCCCGGTGTGAAGCTGGATTTTCGCCACTTCGGCGACGGCTATGTGGTCACGGCGGCCGATGTCGAGGCGGAACTGGCGCGCATCGGCCACACGCTCAAGCCGCTGGAGATCGTGGTGGTCAACACCCGCGCCGGCACCCGCTACGGCCAGCCCGACTATGTGGCCAGCGGCTGCGGCATGGGGTATGAGGCCACCATGTACCTGCTGGAGCGCGGCGTGCGCCTCACGGGCACCGACGCCTGGAGCTGGGACGCGCCCTTTGTGCACACCGCGCAGAAATACGGCGCCAGCCACGACGCCAGCCTGATCTGGGAGGGCCACAAGGCCGGACGCGACATCGGCTACTGCCACCTGGAAAAGCTCCACAACCTCGAAGCCCTGCCGGCGAGCGGCTTCTACATCTCCTGCTTCCCGCACAAGATTCGGGGCGCTTCGGCCGGCTGGACGCGCGCGGTGGCCATTTTTGACGACGCGCTGGTGGCTGGAGGCCGATCTTGAGGATCAGAATGCCACGTAGCCAGCGCTGAATGGCCACCGCCAGCTATTGAAAAGTGAGTAACGACATGCCCGAACTGAACCACACCCACGACCCCGCCGCGCGCAGCTGGGTCGCCTCCGCCAACGCGGCTGACGCCGACTTCCCGCTCCAGAACCTGCCGTACGCGATGTTTGCCGAAGCCGGCACGTATGCCCACTGGCGCGCCGGCGTGGCCATCGGCGACCAGGTGCTGGACCTGGCGGCGCTGCACGGCAAGCGCTTGTTGCAGGGTCTGGCCGCGGCGGCGCTCGAAGCCGCCGCCATTCCCAGCCAGAAGGTCTTCGGCCTGAACGCCTTCATGGCCACCGGCCCCGAGAGCTGGCGCGCGCTGCGCCACGCGCTGTTCGCGCTGCTGCGCGACGACGCCACGCCCGACGTGCAGGCCGCGGTGCAGGCCTGCCTGGTGCCGCAGGCGCGCGCCATCTACCGCTTGCCGGCGCAGGTCGCCAACTACACCGACTTCTACACCTCCATCCACCACGCCCGCAACGTGGGCCGGGTCATCCGCCCGGACGACCCGCTCACGCCCAACTTCCAGTGGCTGCCGATCGCCTACCACGGGCGTGCGTCCAGCGTGGTGGTCAGCGGCACCGCCTTTCACCGCCCGCACGGGCAGGCCTTGCCACCGGGTGCCAAGGCCCCCGTGTACGGCCCCTGCGCGCGCCTGGACTACGAGCTGGAGCTGGGCTTCTACATCGGCCACGGCAATGCGCTGGGCCAGCCGGTGACGCTGGCGGCTGCGGAAGACCAGATCTTCGGCCTGTGCCTGCTCAACGACTGGTCCGCGCGCGACCACCAGTTCTGGGAGATGAACCCGCTCGGCCCCTTCCTGGGCAAAAACTTCTGCACCAGCGTCTCGCCGTGGATCGTCACCCTGGAGGCGCTGGCGCCGTTCCGCGTGCCCGCCGTGGCGCGCCCCGCGCCCGAGCCGCAGCCGCTGGCCTATCTGGACAGCGCGGACAACCGCGCACACGGCGGGCTGGACATCCAGCTCACGGTGGGCCTGGAGAGCGCGCGCCACCGCGCGCAGGGCCTGCCGGCGGCTGAACTCTCGCGCACCAGCTTTCGCCACCAATACTGGACGCTGGCGCAGATGGTCACGCAGCACACGGTGGGCGGCTGCAACCTGCAAAGCGGCGACCTGCTGGGCACCGGCACCATTTCCGGCCCCACGCCGGCCGAGGCCGGCGCGATGGTCGAGCTGAGCCAGGGCGGACGGCAGGCGATCCCACTGGCCGGCACCGGCGAGACGCGCACCTTCCTGGAAGACGGCGACACCGTCATCCTGCGCGGCTGGTGCGAGGCGCCCGGCGCGGCGCGCATCGGCTTCGGCACCTGTCGCGGCACGGTGCTGCCGGCCGTGGAGGGCACGGCATGACGCTGCCGACGCCCATCCTCGAACCGGTGGCCGAACTTACGGTCTATGTCGCCACGCCCATCGAGGCCGGCGCGGTGACGGGCCTGAACAGCCGCGGCCGGCGCCGCATCATCCCGATCACTGGCGGAAAAGTGAGCGGAACAATCAACGGCACCGTGCTGCCCGGCGGCGCGGACTTCCAGATCGTGGTGTCCGACACCTGCGCCGACCTGGACGCGCGCTACCTGCTGCAACTCGACAGCGGCGAGCACGTCTTCGTGATGAACCGCGCGCTGCGCCGGGGTTCGGTGGAGGACATTGCGAAGCTGGTGCGCGGCGAGCCGGTGGACCCGCAAGCGATCTACTTCCGCTGCGTGCCCACCTTCGAGGTGTCCTCGCCCGCGCTGGCCTGGCTGACCGAGAACGTGTTCGTCGGTACCGGCGCGCGCTTTCCGGATCGGGTGGAGATGCGTTTTTTCAGGGTCGCCTGAGCGGCCTTCTACTTGATGCGCTGCCAGACCAGCTCGAGCCCGATCGACCACAGGTCGGCGCCGCCGGTCCCCTGGCTGCTCAACAAGTTGCTGCGCTCGGCCCTGGCCTCGCGCTCGGCTTTCAGGCGGTCGCGCTCGATCCCGATCAGCGCATCGGCCACGTCCAGTGGTCGGGGCGTGGCCAGGCGCTGCGCGGCGCCGGCGTAGCCTTCCAGGGCGCGCGCCACGGCCTGCGGGTCGAGCAGCGAAAACGCCGAGCGGCAGTGCGGGCAGGCGTGGTCCTTGCGGATGTCCACCGGCGCGCCGCAGCCGGTGCAGGTGATGACGCCCACGCGTTGGGCGATGTCGTCGATCTCGGGCTTTGTGAGCTGGCGCACAAAGCCTTTCTCCACCATGAAGGACGAGAACGCGCTGAAGCGCCCATGGCCGCGCGCGCAGCGGTAGGTCACGTAGCGCCCGCTGCGCACCACGTCGAAGCCCTTCTCCAGCCCGCGCTCGCAGCGTGGGCAGCTCAGTTGCGCCGCCAGCGGGTGGTGCGGCGCATCGCGCTGATCGTGCAGCAGCCGGAACAGCTCGACCACCGAGGCCGGTGCGAGCTTGAGGTTCTCCCGGGGATCGAACCACAGACCCTGGCAGGCAAAGCAGATGTCCAAGGCCAGCGGCCGCCCGTCCTGGCTGGCCATCGGGTGGACGGACATGAGCTGGCGGCACGAGGGGCAGGTCGTGGGCGCGTCGCCCGCCTGGCGGGACGGAGCGGTCATGGTGGTGTCTGGCACGGATGGGTGCTCATCAAATCATAGCGGCTTGTGGCCAGTCAACGCTGGAGATGGCCCGATTTTGCTCTCAAAAAGCCGGCTCCGGAGCCTTTGGGCGCCTCAGCCGGCCACCCGCGCGGCAATCGCCGCGCCCATCTCCTGCGTGCTGGCGTTGCCGCCCAGGTCCGGGGTGCGCGGGCCGGTGATCAGCGCCACCTCGATCGCCTGCACGATGGCGTCGTGCGCCTGGCGGAAGGCCGCGTTGCCCTGGCCGAGAAAATCGAGCATCAGCGCGCCCGACCAGATCATGGCCACCGGGTTGGCGATGTTCTGGCCGTAGATGTCGGGTGCGGAGCCGTGCACCGGCTCGAACAGCGAGGGGAACTTGCGCTCCGGGTTCAGGTTGGCCGAGGGCGCCAGGCCGATGGTGCCCGTAGTGGCCGGGCCCAGGTCCGAGAGGATGTCGCCGAACAGGTTGGACGCCACCACCACGTCGAAGCGCCCCGGCTGCAGCACGAAACGCGCGCTCAGGATGTCGATGTGCTGCTTGTCCACGGTCACCTCGGGGTAGCCCTTCGCCATGGCATCGGCGCGGCCATCCCACCAGGGCATGCTGATCGCGATGCCGTTGCTCTTGGTGGCCACGGTGAGGTGCTGGCGGGTGCGGCTCTGTGCGAGCTCGAAGGCGTACTTGAGCACGCGGTCGGTGCCGTGGCGCGAGTAGACCGACTCCTGGATCACGATCTCGCGCTCGGTGCCGGCGTACATCACGCCACCGAGGTTGGTGTACTCGCCCTCGGTGTTCTCGCGCACCACCAGGTAGTCGATGTCGCCGGCCTTGCGCCCGGCCAGCGGGCAGGGCACGCCGTCGAACAGGCGCACCGGGCGCAGGTTGATGTACTGGTCGAACTCGCGCCGGAACTTCAGCAGCGAGCCCCACAGCGACACATGGTCCGGCACCGTGGCCGGCCAGCCCACGGCGCCGAAGTAGATCGCGTCCATGTCCTGCAGCTGCGCCTTCCAGTCGTCGGGCATCATCTGGCCGTGCTGCAGGTAGTAGTCGCAGTGCGCCCAGTCGAAGTGGGTGAACGTCAGCGGCAGCTCGAAGCGCCGCGCGGCGGCTTCGAGCACGCGCAGCCCCTCGGGCATGACCTCGCGGCCGATGCCGTCACCGGCGATGACGGCGATGCGAAGGGGGCGGGCGGTTGGGGTGGCAGCGGTCATGGCGGTGAAGGGGGTCGGTTTCGGATCCCGCCATTGTCCCGCGACTGGCACCCGGCGGGCATCCGGGCTTGCCACATCGCCCGGGCCGTGTCGCTCGCCTTCTTGAGTCGGATCAACAACCCGTCTAGGATGCCCGCTTCATCAAGAGAAAAGGATTGCCCGATGGCCCTGCTGGACTGGACCGAAAAAAGCGCGGACGTGTTGCAACAGGGCGGGGTCATCGGCCCCGACGAGCGCCTGCCCTGGCCGCAGACGGCGGCGATGGGCGTGCAGCACGTCATCGCGATGTTCGGCGCCACTGTGCTGGCGCCGATCCTGATGGGCTTCGACCCCAACATCGCGATCCTGATGAGCGGCATCGGCACGCTGATCTTCTTCGTGGTCACCGGCGGCAAGGTGCCGAGCTACCTGGGTTCGAGCTTCGCCTTCATCGGCGTGGTGATCACGGCCACGGCCTACGCCGGCAAGGGGCCGAACGCCAACATCGGCGTGGCGCTGGGCGGCATCATCGCCTGCGGCGCGCTGTACACGCTGATCGGCGTGGTGGTGCAGGCCATCGGCACGGGCTGGATCGAGCGCTTCATGCCGCCGGTGGTTACCGGTGCGGTGGTGGCGGTGATCGGGCTCAACCTGGCTGGCATTCCGGTGAAGAACATGGCGGCCAGCAACTTCGATTCGTGGATGCAGCTGGTCACCTTTGTGAGCGTGGGCCTGGTGGCGGTGCTCACGCGCGGCATGGTGCAGCGCCTGCTGATCCTCGTGGGGCTGATCGTGGCCTCGCTGATCTACGCGGTGCTGACCAACGGCCTGGGCCTGGGCAAGCCGATGGACCTGGGCGGGCTGATGGGTGCGGCCTGGTTCGGCGCGCCATCGTTCACCGCGCCGGTGTTCACCGCCAACGCGATGCTGATGATCGCGCCGGTTGCGATCATCCTGGTGGCGGAGAACCTGGGCCACATCAAGGCCGTCACCGCGATGACGGGCAAGAACCTGGACGTCTACATGGGCCGTGCCTTCATCGGCGACGGGCTGGCCACCATGGTGTCGGGCAGCGCGGGCGGCACCGGCGTGACCACCTACGCCGAGAACATCGGCGTGATGGCGGCCACCAAGATCTACTCGACGGCGGTGTTCCTGGTGGCGGCGCTGATCGCGGTGCTGCTGGGCTTCTCGCCGAAGTTCGGCGCGCTGATCCAGGTGATCCCGCTGCCGGTGATGGGCGGCGTGTCCATCGTCGTTTTCGGCCTGATCGCGGTGGCCGGCGCCAAGATCTGGGTCGACAACCGGGTTGATTTTTCGCAGAACAAGAACCTCATCGTCGCCGCGGTCACGCTGGTGCTGGGCACGGGCGACTTCACGCTCAAGTTCGGCCAGTTCGCGCTGGGCGGCATCGGCACCGCGACGTTCGGCGCAATCTTGCTGTATGCACTGCTCAACCGCAAGGCATGAACCTTTTCCCTTTGTCCAACCCACTGTCCTCCAGGAGCCACCCATGACCCCGAATCCCCACGCCGTCTTTCCGTTGGTTCGCACGCTCGGCGCTGTCGCCGTGCTGCTTGGCCTGGTGGCCTGCGCAGCGCCACGGCCGGAGGCGGCGGCCACCGCCAACCTGCAGCCCACACGCGGCAACACCGCCAGCGGCGCCGTGCGTTTTGTGCAGAACGGCGACACGGTCAAGGTCACCGGCGAGGTCAAGGGCCTGAAACCCAACGCCGAACACGGGTTTCACGTGCATGAAAAAGGCGACTGCTCCAGCGGTGACGGCATGAGCACCGGCGGCCATTTCAACCCGACTGGCACGGCCCACGGCCAGCACGGCCACGGCACGCATCACGTGGGCGACCTGCCTTCGCTGATGGCCGACGCCCAGGGCGTGGCCAAGTTCGACTTCACCACATCCGCCCTCACGCTCAAGCCCGGCGCCTCCAGCATCATGGACAAGGGCCTGATCGTGCACCGCGACCCGGACGACTACAAGACCCAGCCCACGGGCAACTCCGGCCCGCGCGTGGCCTGCGGCGTGATCCGGGCCTCGTGAGGATGACGCGGCCTGCGTGGCTGGCGCAAGAGGCGCTCGACAAACACAGCGTGTTGTTGCCATTTCGCGCCGAAGTTCGGCGAAGTTGCCGTCTGAAAGGCGACATCCGTGGGCTCGGCAACTCCACGTCTGGCATCTGGATGTCATCGGTGACAACCTGGCGGGCGAGGTAACCGGACATGTCGGCAGTCAATATGCGAGTGACGGAAACGGTATTGGCGTTTGCCTTCATGGTGATCGCGGTGCACTTTCTGAAGCACAAAGGCGTTTTCAAGCAAGAAGACAGCGGCGTGTTCGCCAGGCTGCTGACCCAGGCGATCCTGCCGGCGACCATCACCTACCAGCTCTGGAGCAACCCGCTTTCCAGCGACAGCCTGGCACCGATCCTGGTGATGTTCCTGACGGGAAGCGTCTCGCTGGCCCTCAGCTGGTTCGCCGGTGTCCTGCTGAGGTTTGATCGCCAGAGCACTGGCGCCCTCATGATTGTTTCGTCCTTCGGCTCGTCCGCGCTCATCGGATACCCGATCGTCCAGTACGCGTTCGCCCACAATCCGCAGGCTCTTGCCGAGGCCATCGTCATCAGTGAACTGGGCGTCGGGTTGCCACTGTTCATCCTGTGCCCGGCGGTCGCCATGTACTTCGGCGGCTCGATGAAGGGCATGGGAGACCTGGGCAAACTGGCGAAAGACTATTTCCGTTCGCCCATTTTCATCTCGATCGGGGTGGGACTGGCCTTGGCGCACAGCGGCCTGCCCAGGGAGACGCCCTGGGTGGCAACGACGCTGGAAGCGCTTTCGATGGTGCAGGGCGCCCTGGTCGTGCTGTCGGCGGTGATCCTGGGGCTCCAGCTGTCGTTTCAGCCGGTGCACGGATTTCTGAAACTGATCGCGGTGTCGGTGCTGATCCAGATGCTGTTCCAGCCGTGGTTCAGCCAGTTCGCGTCCGGCCTCCTCGGCGTCGGCGCCGAGAACAGGCAGATCCTGGTGCTGGTCGCCTCCATGCCCGCGGCGATCCTGGGGCCCGTGTTCGCTTCCCGCTACGACTGCGCGGCGAAAACCGCGACGCTGCTGGCGTTCACCCACATCGCGGTCAGTCCGGTGCTCGTCCCCGCGGTGTTCGCCTGGTTCGCCTGAGCGCCCGCGAATGCCACGCGTTATCCCTAGGGGAGACGCCGCGTCGGCTCGGCGATCATCCTCCGGGAGTATCCCCATGCTGCCCGGATACGCTTTGAAAGGCCTGCTCGACCATGACCCGTTTCCTCGCCCTGATCTTCGCTGTCTGCTCGGCGGCGGTGTTGACCGCCTGCTCGTCCGGCGCCGATCCGGAGCCCGCCTGCGCCGCCGCGTACTGGGTCTCGACCGGCGGCGACGACGCGGCTGGCGGAGGCCGGTTCAGCCCCTTTCGCACGCTTGAGCGGGCGCGCCAGGCGGTGCGTGCCGACACCCGGCGCGGGCAGTGCACGATCGAGGTGAACGTGCGCGCCGGCACCTATGCGCTGGCTCAGACCCTGGCGCTGGACAGCGGCGATTCCGGCTCGCCCCAGGCGCCGGTGATCTGGCGCGCCGCCGAAGGCGACACCGGCCCGGTGGTGCTTTCAGGCGGCCTGGAAGTCCGGGGCTTCACCTGCGCCGGCGCCGATTGCGTGGCGAGCGTGCGCGGACTGCCCGCCGGCGCGCGCCCGCGGCAGCTGTACGTGGACGGCCAGCGCGCGGTGCGCGCGCGCTCGAATCCGGGCACCGCGGTGAACACACACTACACCCGCGTCGCCAACGGATACGCCGGCCCGGCGCTGGCGCGCCCCGAATTGGTCGAGGCCGTGACGCTGGCCCAGTGGAAAATGATGCGCTGCCCGGTGGCCGCCTACGAGGGCGGCACGCTGGTGATGCAGAAAACCTGCTGGGACAACGCGAACACTTTTCCCACGCCCTGGAACTTCCAGTTGCTGAGCTGGCTGGAGAACGCGCCCGAGTTCCTGACCGAACCCAACATGTGGTTCTACGACCCCTCCGCGGCAAGCTTGCGCTACCGCTCGCCCACCGGCCGCGCACCCGAGGTCGCGGTGATCCCGATGCTGGAGACCCTTCTGTCGGTGCAGGGGCAGCCGGGGCAGCCGGTCACCGGATTGGTGTTTCGCGGGCTGAGCTTCGCGCATGCGGCGTGGAACGGGCCGAACACGGCCGACGGCTACGTCGCGGACCAGAGCGGACAGCTGCTGCGCGGCACCGGCTACCCGTTCAGCGCGATCGGCCACCAGAAGGTGGTCTTTTCCACGCCGGGGAACGTCCAGGTGAGCCATGCGCAGGGTGTCGTGTTCGAAGGCAATCGGTTCGAGCGGCTCGGCGGCGTCGGGTTGATGCTGGGCCCGGGCGCGCAGGACACGCGCGTGGTGGGCAACCGTTTCACCGACATTGCGTCGGCCGCGATCCAGATCGGCGGCGTGGCCGCGTCGGACGCGCGCGCGCCGGCACCCGAGCGCACCAGCGGCACGCTGGTCGAAGCCAACGAGATCAGCCACACCGGGCAGGACTACTACGACGCGGCCGGCATCTTCGTGGGCTTCACCACCGGCACGACGATCCGGAACAACCGCCTGAGCCACATGCCCTGGAGCGCGATCGCGATCGGCTGGGGCTGGGGCCTGTACGACCAGGGAGGCTTCCCCGGCCTGCCCAAGGCAACGCCCGGCCTCTGGGGCGAGCACGCCACGCCCACTGTGGCCGGCCGCAACCGCATCGTCGGCAACCGGTTCACCGCTTTCCTGGAAAAGCTCTGGGACGGCGGCGCCATCTACACCAACGGCGCGCAGGGCACCAGCCTGGAAGACGGCCTGCTGATCCAGCTCAACGTGGCAGAGAAAAAACGGGCCGCCGCCGGCTCCAACATCTACTACACCGATGGCGGCAGCCGTTTCATCACCCTGGATCGCAATGTTTCATTGGACAACCCCGTGGGTACCGTCGATCTGGGCCCCTGCCTCACGGGCTCTTCGTTCCCGGGCGGCCTGTGTCTGGCCACGGGCGTGGTGCCCTACGGGGCCGACATGGGGGGCTGTCTGCCGGTGGGCGACATGGTCTACACCGGCAACTATTTTTTCAACACGGTCGACTTCTTCGGTCCGCAGCTGTGCCAGAACCCGAACATTCCGCCCGCGCCGGTCAACATGCGCTTCGTCGACAATGTGCCGGTGCGCGAGGCCTCTGGCGTGCCGGCCTGGATTCTGGAGCAGGCCGGCCGACTCTGACCAGGGCCGGACCGGCCGAGGCCCGGCCCCACGGTGCGCGGCGCGCCCGAAGGGCCAGGCGGACGCCTATTTCAGGTCCTGGAACACCACGCCGTAGCTCGCGAGCCCCTTGCCCGACGGGTTCGAACAGGTGAAGGTCGAGGTCGGGTCGTCGAAGGCGTAGGTGTAGCAGGTCGGGCAGGCCTGCTTGAGCCAGCGGATGGTCGGCAGCACATAGGTCAGCCAGTTGGTGTTGGCGGTCTGCACCGGGTTGCTCGGCCGGGTCAGGTTCAGGCCGACGTTGCCGTTCGGGTTCTGCAGCGGCCCGGGCGACTCGGTCGCACCCCACATCACGCCCCCGCAGGCCAGGGCGATCGGCTGGATCGGGAATGCCGGACTGCTGCTCGTGGTCCCGTTGGGACTGTAGGCGCTGTAGGTGTTGTTGATGCACAGCTGCAGGTCGCCGACGCTGACCGTTGCGGTCCCGACGGACCAGCTGGTGCTGAAGGCGAAGGGCGCCACGTTGGTGGCCGAGTTGTTGAGGCCCCAGATCGTGTCGGCCGTCATCCAGGCCACGGGTTTGCCGCAGACGCGCTGATTCGCCGTGAAGGTGGGCGTTGTTCCCTTGATCGTGGACATCGCGAAACCGCAGGTGGTGTCGACCGTGCCGGCGCAATCGGTGTTGCGGGTGCAGGCGGCCGGCGGCGTCGCAGAGGGAATGACCACGCGGAAATAGCTGGAGGCGTCGCCCGTGACCGTCGCGCCCGGCGGGAACGAGGCGCTGGTGGTGGAGGTCGTGGTGGTCGACGGCGACAGGGCCCAGGTCGCCGTCGGCAGCCCGATGGTGTTGGTCGAGGTGTAGCCGCCGTTCTGGGCCGCCAAGCTGCCGGCCGTGGTGCAGAAATATGGATCGGTCGACGACTGCGTGACTGAACCCGTGGGGCCGAACTGCATCGCGAAATTGGCGCCGTTGATGATGGACACGTCGTAGAAGTCGGTCGCCGGATAGGCCTGGAACGTCAGCTCGGCCAGGGTGTTGACCCCGGGCGAGGGGCCGGTGCCCGGACCGCAGCTCAAACCGCCGGCCTTGCCGGCGCAGGTGGCGTTCTCGCAAACGCCAGTCGTCTTGTCGCAGCCCGTGCGGGCATAGAAGTTGCCGGACCAGATGATGCCGCCGGGCGACAGGCTCGAGGTCGAGATCTCAAAGGTGGTGGTCGCTTTCGGCGCGATCTCGTAACCGTTGGTGGGCGTGGTCTGGTCGTAGTAGCAGTAGAACGGTGTCTTGCTGGTGTCCGTATTGGGGGCGGCCCCACCCTGAATGCAGCTGGTGCCGATCGGGCAGGCGGCGGCCGGGTTGGACGGTCCGCACATCGAGCCGGCGCCGGCCTTCATGTTGGCGGTCGCCGCGCCAGGCGTCGCCGAGGTGTCGGTGGTGGAAGCTGCGGCGCCGCCAGTGATGCCAACGGTGATCGTCTGGCTCGACTGGTTGTTGAAGGTGACCGCGCGGCGGGTCGCACCCGGGTCAACGGCGCCGAGTGTCAGCGGTGCCACCGCGAAATTGTTCGGGACCTGCGATGCTACCGAAGCGCTCACCACGACGGTGCCGGTGCTGGCTTCGCCGACCAGCCCCAACCCGCAGCTCAGCGTGTCGGTGGCGGCCGTGCCAGCGTAGCTCATCTGGCAGGTCGCGCCCTTCGAGGTCTTGATATTGATGTTGTCGCCCGGCGCGTAGTTGTAGAACGACACGCCGTTGCCCGCTATGGCGAGGGTCACGGTGACCGCATTGGGGATCGACGGTTTGACCCAGTTCACAAACAAGGGCGCTTTCATGCCCTTGGGAACGTTGTTGCCGGACTGGGTGCTGACCGTGATCGTGCCGAAGGTCGGCGTCGCGCCAGGCACAGCGGTGACGATGATGCTGCCATAGTCGTGGGCCGTTGTGGCGCTGCCGACGACCTGCACGGTGACCGTAGTGGTGATTGCCGTCGGCACGGAGACCACCGTGTTGCAGGTCGGCTTTACCGAGGTGACCGCACATTGCGGCGGATCGAAAGTAACCGGCGGGTTGGCGGCGCTGCTGAAATTGATCAGCGCCCAGTTGGGTGTCACGATCCCCGAACTGCCGCTGATCTGGGCGGTCAGCGGTATCTGGTAGGGCGCGGCGCCGGACGTGATGAAGGAGATTGTTGCCGCCGAGGATACCGTCGCTGACCCCACCGATGTCCCCATGGACGTCAGGCTTCCGTAGACGACCGTGTCGGTTACGGTGACCGGCACCGACGCGTCCGGGTAGCCCTCGGATCGCGCAAACAGCATCACCTGACCGTGGTTCAGCGCGTGGATCCGGATTCGGCACCGGTTTGATTCGTTCGACGAACTCGACAGCGTGCAGGCCGACGGGCTGACCTCGGCAAGCAGCGGGTCCGTTGACTCGACCCGCACCCGCTGTCCCGAAACACCAAGGCTGTTCTGCAACGACAGCACCACGTCGCGCGTATTCCCGCCTTTGACCGCCACGCCGGAGCTTTCTTCGAACGCGATCACACCGGCGCGGGAGCTCGTATCCGAATTGCTGCAACCGGCGAGCAGGGCGGCCACCGCCAGCCAAACCATTACCAGCCAGCGCCGGACACTGAAACCTAGCATGTTCATCATTCGCCTTTCGTCAAGAACCAGCAAAACGCGTGCGTCCTCATCGTGCGACAGGCCAACCGCTGCCCGTGTCCGCGGTCCTCGTTTTGCCATCTTAGGGGCTGGTCCCATTTCTCGGCGAAAAAACAGGGTGCGGCACGCTGCACCGCGGGAAATCCCGGGGGCGGACGTCGCAGCCGTCCATCACTGGCAGGCCCGTACCCGGGGGCGCGCAGGGGCCTCTCTCCAAAAAAAAGATCACAAACGTCTCCACATCACTTGCGGTGGCGTTGCTGTCAGTCCACCGGTCTGGTTGCCGATGACGTTCCATGCCAGACGGGCCAGGCTGCATGCTGTCGTATTGAAACCGCGCCCGTCAGCCTTGGCCGGCCCGGATAATCCTGGGCCATGACGCCGTACGACGACTTCCTGGCCGCCTTCCCCGACTACGCCACCACCCTCGCCCTGGACGAGCTGCGCGCCACGCAGTACGCCCGGCTGGACCGCCTGGATCAGGTGTACCTGGACTACACCGGCGCCGGCCTGTACGCGACCAGCCAGGTGCAGGAACATGCGGCGATGCTGGCCGAACAGGTGCTGGGCAACCCGCACTCGGCCAACCCGAGTTCGATGCAGACCACCCGCCGGGTGGAACAGGCGCGTGCCGCCGTGCTGGAGTACTTTGGCGGCACCGGTGCCTACACTGCCATCTTCACGCTCAACGCCTCGGGGGCGCTCAAGCTGGTGGGCGAGTCCTACCCGTTTGCGCCGGGCGGCCGCTTGCTGCTGACCGCGGACAACCACAACTCGGTCAACGGCATCCGGGAGTTCGCGCAGCGCCAAGGGGCTCGGGTGGACTATGCGCCCCTGACCCGCCCCGAGCTGCGCCTCGACGAGCCGGCGCTGCACGCGCTGCTGGCGCAGGCGGATGCGGATCAACCCAGGCTGTTCGCGTTTCCGGCGCAATCGAATTTCTCCGGGGTCAAGCACCCGCTCGAATGGGTGCAGACGGCCCGCTCGCGCGGGTGGCACGTGCTTCTGGACGCCGCCGCCTTCGTGCCGACCAGCCGCCTGGACCTGCGCGCCGTGTCGCCGGACTTCGTGGTGATGTCGTTCTACAAGATGTTCGGCTATCCCACCGGCGTGGGTTGCCTGCTGGTGCGCAACGAAACGCTCGCGACGCTGCAGCGGCCCTGGTTCGGCGGTGGCACGGTCAATTTCGCGTCGGTGCAGGCTCGGCTGCATGTGCTTTCCGACGGCGAAGCGGGGTTCGAGGATGGCACGCTCAATTACCTGAGCATTCCGGCGGTGGAAACCGGCCTGCGTCACCTGCAGCGCGTCGGCATCGAGACCATCGGCACGCGCGTGCAGTGCCTCACCGGCTGGCTGATCCGCCGCCTGCTGGCCTTGAAGCACGGCAACGGGCGCCCCATGGTTCGGCTCTACGGCCCGGCCAATTTGACCATGCGTGGCGGCACGCTGACCATGAACTTCTACGACCCCGAGGGACACCTGGTGGATTACCGGCGGGTGGAAGAGCTGGCAGCCCAGGCGCGCATCTCGCTGCGCACCGGCTGCTTCTGCAACCCCGGGGCCGGCGAAGCGGCCGAAGACCTGAACGACGCCGACATGCGCGCAGCCGTCGAGCAGGCCGGCCGCGACATCAACCTGCCGCGTTTTCTGCAGGTTATGCAATCGCGCGGTGGCAAGACCGCGGGCGCGATCCGCGTGTCCACCGGCCTGGCCAGCCATTTTGCGGACGTGGAGCGTTTCCTGGATTTTGCGCAGGGCCTGCGCGACCAGACCGCGCTGAGCATCGGAGGCGCCACGTTCGACATCGAATCCTGCCGCGTGGTGCGCGACGCCGGTTGAGCCGCCGGTGACCGACCGCTGGCCTGGGCTGCGACCGACACCGGGTTGATGGCGGTCAAAGCATGTGTGGCCCGGCGGGCCAGAATGGCTGGCGTCGATTCACAACCCATATGGAGGCACCATGCGTCATCTGGTTGGATGGCTGGCATTCGCCCTGGCAGGACTGGCGCCCGTCGGCAGCGCGGCGGAGGACATCACCTGGCGCGCGACCTCGGTTCAGGGGCCGCGCACCCCGGCCTTGAACACCCGGCTCGGCGTGGCCCTGTTCTCGGGCAACGAAGCCGCCACCTACGAGCGCAAGATCACGGCGGCCGCGCCCCCGCAGGATGGCAAGCTCGCCATCAACGTGGAATCAATCTACCGCTTTGCGGACGGCTCGACGCTGGTGATGCGCAGCCGCGAAACCGTCAACCTGACCCCGCAGAACACCCACGGCCGTGACGAGTGGACGGGCGAAGGGCAGATCACCGCTGGCACCGGCCGTTTCGCCGGCGCCTCGGGCAGCTTCACGTTCCGGGCGGTGATGGGGCTGGACAAGCAGGCCGACGGCGCACTCGGCGATTCGTTCCTGGCCGGGCAGGGCCGCTACCAGTTGCAGCCGGCGAAATAGAACCAGAACCGGCGCTCCGGCGGGAAGGGACAATGGCGCTTTCAACCACCGACTGGAATCGCCATGCCCCTCTGGAAACAAGCGCTCTCGATTGAGGTGCTCAACGCCGTTCACGTCGACACGGCGGTTGCGCACCTGGGCATCGAGTTCCTGGAGGTTGGCGACGACTTCATCCGCGCGCGCGTGCCCGTCGATGCCCGCACCCGCCAGCCCTACGGCCTGCTGCACGGCGGTGTCAGCGTGGTGCTGGCCGAGACGCTGGGTTCCTGCGGGGCAGCTTTCTCGTGCCCCGAGGGCCATCGTGCCGTGGGCCTGGACATCAATGCCAACCATTTGCGTGGTGCCACCAGCGGTTGGGTGACGGGTGTGGCGCGCCCGGTGCACGTCGGTCGCACCACCCAGGTCTGGCAGATCGACCTGACCAATGACGCGGGCGAACTGACCTGCGTTTCGCGCATCACGATGGCTGTTCTGGCACCAAAATAGGAACCTGACTGACCGCTTTCCAGCGTCCGATGGCCACGATCAGCTATTGATTCTGTAGTGCCTGACTGTGGGTGGGTTATATCGGGTCGCGCGCCGCCGGGCGCTATTGGTGCGAAAAAAGTAAAAAGCGCAGCGCCCGTTTACGCAGATTTACGCACTAGGGTTTCCCCGGAGGCGTCTTACAATCGGCCTCCCCCAACCGCACAGAACGGCCGGCCCGGCGATCCCGGAAGCCGCCGCGCAGGAGACAGACCATGGCCTCGGACATCGAAATCGCCGAAGAAAAACGCACCCAGCTGCGCCGCGCCGCGCTGGAATACCACGAGCTTCCCACCCCCGGCAAGATCGCCATCGCGGCCACCAAGCAGCTGGTCAACCAGCATGACCTGGCGCTGGCCTACTCGCCTGGCGTGGCCGCGCCCTGCGAGGAAATCGCCCGTGACCCGGCCACGTCGTTCAAATACACCAGCCGCGGCAACCTGGTGGGCGTGGTGACCAACGGCACCGCGGTGCTGGGGCTGGGCGACATCGGCCCGTTGGCGAGCAAGCCCGTGATGGAGGGCAAGGGCGTGTTGTTCAAGAAGTTCTCGGGCATCGACGTGTTCGACATCGAGATCAACGAGAAAGACCCGGACAAGCTGGTCGAGATCATCGCCGCGCTGGAGCCCACGTTCGGCGGCATCAACCTCGAGGACATCAAGGCGCCCGACTGCTTCTACATCGAGCGCAAGTTGCGCGAGCGCATGAAGATTCCGGTCTTCCATGACGACCAGCACGGCACCGCCATCGTGGTGGGCGCTGCCATCCTCAACGGGCTGAAGGTTGCGGGCAAGGATCCGAAGCAGGTCAAGCTTGTGACCTCGGGCGCCGGCGCGGCCGCGCTCGCCTGCCTGGGCCTGCTGGTCAAGCTGGGCATTCCGCGCGAGAACATCTGGGTCACCGACCTGGCGGGCGTCGTCTACGAGGGCCGCACCGAGCTGATGGACGAGGACAAGATCCAGTTCGCCCAGAAGACCGAAGCCCGCACGCTGGCCGAGGTGATCCAGGGCGCCGACGTGTTCCTGGGGCTGTCCGCCGGCGGTGTGCTCAAGCAGGACATGGTTCGCACGATGGCCGCGCGGCCGCTGATCTTCGCGCTGGCGAACCCGACGCCTGAGATCATGCCCGACCTGGTCAAGGCGGTGCGTGACGACGCCATCATGGCCACCGGCCGCACCGATTTTCCGAACCAGGTCAACAACGTCCTGTGTTTTCCCTACATCTTCCGCGGCGCGCTGGACGCCGGCGCGTCCACCATCACCCTGGAAATGGAATTGGCGGCGGTGCATGCGATCGCCGAGCTGGCCCAGGCCGAGCAGAGCGAGGTGGTGGCCGTGGCGTACGCGGGGCAGCAGCTGGCCTTCGGCCCGGAGTACCTGATCCCCAAACCCTTCGACCCGCGCCTGATGATGAAGATCGCGCCCGCGGTGGCCCAGGCGGCGGCCGACAGCGGGGTGGCCACACGGCCGATCGCCGACATGGACGCCTACCGCCAGCGCCTGCAGAGCTTCGTCTACGCCTCCGGCACACTGATGAAGCCGATCTTCCTGGCCGCGAAGCGGGCCCTGAAGAAGCGCGTGGCCTACGCCGAGGGCGAAGAGGAGCGCGTGCTG
>WBZM01001650.1_pt1 | contig 21235 bp, 20 predicted proteins | sample 5204271 | NCBI WGS metagenome assembly WBZM01 (sample SAMN12344346, study PRJNA552823) | activated sludge metagenome | biome: Activated sludge suspended growth; feature: Nitrification reactor; material: Wastewater; isolation source: activated sludge from nitrification reactor of wastewater...
ATGAGGTCCTCGTAGAAGTGCCGGGTCGCCTCGGGGTCCTTGCAGGCGAACGCCACGTGGTGCAGCGAAGCGGAGCTCATCGGTCGCCTCCCGGTCCGAGAGTGGTGACCCGCGAGACCTTCCCGGGTCGACGGGGGAGCGCGCCCCCACCGCGGACCATTGTCGCGTGCGGCAGTGGCGGGCGGCGCCACCGGACCGCGCGGGGGGTCAGGACCCCCGGACGAGGACGGCGACGAGGAAGTCGGATCCCGGTCCGAACGGGCGCAGGTCCCAGGTCGCCAGGCGCAGCTCGACCGCCAGGCCGACGGCATCGACGTCGGCGAAGAACTCGTCGAAGTCGTACTCGCGTCCCGCTCCGAACCCGACGACCAGACGGCCGTCCGCGGTCAGGTGTGCTCCCATCCGCCGCAGCACCTCACGCCGGGTGGCCGGGTCGAGGAACGTCATGACGTTGCCGGCGTTGACGATCAGGTCGAACGGGTCCAGGTCGCCCAGGTCGAGCTCGCTCAGGTCACCGACGCGCCACGTCGCGCCCGGATGCACCGAGCGGGCCTCGTCGATCAGGGCCGGGTCCAGGTCGACGCCCACCACGGTGTGGCCGAGCACCGCAAGGCGTCCGCCGACCCGACCCGGACCGCAACCGGCGTCGAGGATCCGGGCGCCGCGGCCGGCCATGGCGTCGATCAGTCGGGCCTCACCGTCGAGGTCCCGGCCTTCGGCCGCCATCGCCTTGAAGCGCTCGATGTACCAGTCGGAGTGCCCGGGGTTGGCCTCGAGCATCTGCAACCATCGGTTCTCGCTCATCGAACCGACGGTAGCCCCCGGCTCCGCGGACGGGCCCGGGACCTTGGTCACCTCCGACGGCCAGCGGGGGAGAGGTCGGACTCCTCGGCGATGCGCCGCTTGGTGGCCGCCCACGAGCAGATCGGACAGGTGGTGAGGTCGTGGTGGCGGGCCGGGCAGTGCTCCCGGCCGAAGTAGATGATCTGGAGGTGGCGGCGGTTCCACGTGTCGATCGGGAACACCGCCTTGAGGTCCCGTTCGGTGCGTTCGACGTTCGTGGCGCTCGACAGCCCCCAACGTCCGGCCAGGCGGTGGATGTGGGTGTCGACCGGGAAGGCCGGCACGCCGAACGCCTGGGACATGACCACGCTGGCGGTCTTGTGGCCGACCCCGGCAAGCGACTCGAGGAAGTCCCAGTCCTCGATCACCTCGCCGCCGTTCTCGACGATGCGATCCGCGGCCAGCCACAGGTTCCGGGCCTTGGTGGGCGCCAGGCCGATCTCGCGGATCAGCTCCAGGATGCGGTCCGGCCCGAGCGCGACCATGTCCTCGGGCGTGGACGCCTCGGCGAACAGCGCCGGGGTGACCTCGTTGACCTTCTTGTCGGTGGTCTGCGCGGACAGCGCGACGGCCACCAGCAACGTGTACGGATCGGTGTGGTCGAGGGGGATGGGCGGGTCGGGGTAGAGGTCGTCGAGGATCTCCCCGATGCGGTCGGCCTTGTCCTGGCGCTTCACGCCGGCGACCCTACCGGCCCCCAGCGAACCGCCGTTCTGTAGTGCGAGATCCAGGCGAACGCCTGGATCTCGCACTACAGAACGGGTTGGCGGAGGGCATGCGCCGCGATGGCGGGGGGAGCCGATAAGAATGAGCCCCGCTCCGGCGCCCACCCCCGGGCGTCGACCCAACCGACAGCGAGGGACAACATGAAGCGTGTAACGGCTCTGATCGCCGCACTGGCCGTGCCGGCGATCCTCCTGGTCGGCTGCGGCGGCGACGACTCCGCCGACAGCGGCTCCAAGTCCGATTCCAGCAGCCAGTCCTCGGACTCGGGTTCGTCGGACTCGGGCAGCTCGTCGTCGACCGGCAACGCCAAGGTCGACAAGTTCTGCGACGACGCCAAGGCGCTGGCCGAGAAGTCCAAAAAGGCGATCGCCGATCGCGACACCGACCTGGCCCAGGAGGCCGCCAAAGACGCCCAGGCCCTCAGCCAGCAGGCCCAGGACCTGACCTCCGAGGTCATCAAGGACCCAAAGCTCGCCACGGCGCTGACCGACTGCACCAAGGAGCTCGCCAACGTCGGTCAGGGCTGATCCCTGGTCGACATCCGGATCCGGCCGGCGGGTGCGTCCCGCCGGCCGTTCCGCGTCCGGGCCCCTGACGGGAGCCGAGGACCTGTGCTCAGGGTGCGGGCAGTCGCTGGGCGCTGAGGAAGTCCCAGATCAGCTGGCTGGCGGGCAGCGCCATGTTGGTCGGGCCGACCACCATCTCGATAGTTTCGCTGAAGGCGCTGCCGGGCCAGGAGTGCCCGCCGCCGTGCATCACGTAGAACTCGACCTCTCCGCCGGGAGGGCAGTCGTAGGTGCGCAGGGTCACGTCGGGGACCGGTTCGGTGTCGGCAGGCTTCGGGCGGCACCCGTTGTGGGCGGCCCACTTCCGGACCGCCTCCGGGTAGCCCGGTCCGTCGATGTCGACCCCGGCGATGGAGCTCGACGAGGCCGAGCCGTCGGGACCACCTCCGGAGCTCTCCTCCGGCGGGTCCTCACCGGCGAGGAACCCTCCGACCCCGCCGTTGAACTGCAGGATCGGGTCCGCGGTGCCGTGCACAGCCAGCACCGGGACCGGTCGGTCGGTCTGGCAGCCGTCGGGGTACTGCACGCCGGCCACCGGTGCGATGGCAGCGATGCGTTCGGCGCGCACGCAGCCCAGCAGCGACGAGAAGATGGCTCCGTTGGACAGGCCGGTGGAGTACACCCGTGACATGTCCAGGCACAGCTCGGAGCCGAGCGCGTCGATCAGCTGATCGGTGAAGTCCAGGTCGGGGTTGTCCTCGGTCTCGACCGCCCAGTGCACCGGCGTCCCGGTGCCGTTGGGGTAGGCCACCACGAACCGCTCCCGCGCGGCGATCTCGTCGAAGCCGCTCATCCGGGTGTGGACCTCGGCGCCTTCGGCCAGGCCGTGGAAGTCGAGCAGCAGTGGCATCGGCTCCGGCTCGGTGGCACCGGAGGCGGCACCGGAGGTGGAGGAAGAGGATGTCGCGGCGGCTGCCGGCGTGGTCAGCAGGTACCAGCGGGTGGTGCCGTCGACGTCGATCTCGCGCCGCTGGTCGGTCACCGCGGGCGCATCCCCACGGTTGCGGCAGCCCGGAGAGGGCACCGGAGCGATCGAGGCCTCGGTCGTCGTGGTGCTCGCGGTCGTCGGGGCCGCGGTGGACGCGCCCGACACCGACGGCCGGGGTGTCGCATCGTCGTCGCTGCTGCACGCGACGGCACCCACGACGGCCAGCACGGCAACGGCGGCCTTGGCGACGAACGCTGCGGACCGGGCGGACCGGGCGGAGCGCCGGGGTCGGGCCCGGACCTTCGGGGGCGGTGTGGTCATCGGTTCGGGCACCCCCGGGACGGTACTTCTCCACCGGCGCCGCCCGCGGCCCGGACCGGCGTGACCTTCATCGCTGTCGGCGGCGCCACAGATACGTCGAGTTCAGGTACCAGTTGACGATGAGCGCGACGACCGCACCGATCAGGTTCTGGGCGACGCGGGACCAGTCGGCACCCAGCACCGAGAGCAGGAAGCCGATGCTCTGGAGGTACTTGAACACCGCCACGTGCACCAGGGTCCCGATGAGCGACATCAGGAAGAACACCCCGAACGCGGGGGCCAGCTTCCAGCCCCGGTAGCGCTCCTCCCAGAACGTGAACTCGTTGTTGAGCACGAACAGGACCAGGATCGACACGATGACGCTCAGGGCGAAGGACCCCTCGATCGGGTCGATGGCGTCGTTGAGGCCGGTGGTGATCGTCGGCACTCCGGCGGCCTCGGCGACGGTGAACACCAGGGAGTTGACCCCGAGGCCGACCAAGCCGACCAGCACGTAGAGCAGGAAGACGGGGTCGACCTGGCGGCCGAGTCGGAGCTCGGCCACGCCGAGCAGGTAGGAGCGGATCACCGATCCGTTGAGCTTGGTCTCGCCGTGGGTCCGGGTCCGGAACGTGTAGCCGACCTCGGCGACGCGGAGGTCCCGGTTGCGCCCGATGAACTCGAGCAGGATCTTGAACCCGCGGGGGTTGATGCTCGGCGCGGCGCGGGCGTAGGCGGCCTCGGAGATCATGAAGAACCCGCTCATCGGATCCGACACCGGCACCCGCAGCAGGATCCGGGCGATCAGCGTGGCGACCCAGGACACGAACCGCCGCGACGCCGACCAGTCGCCGTAGCCGCCGCCCTCGGTGGCACGGGACCCGACGCAGACGTCCGCCCCGGAGCGGAGCTCGTCGAGCATGGCGGGCAGGGCGGTGGGGTCGTGTTGCAGGTCGGCGTCGATCACCGCCAGGTACTCGCCGCGGGCGATCGACATGCCGTCGAGCACGGCGGCCGACAGGCCCTTGTCGTGGAAGCGCCGCATGACCCGCACGGAGGGGTCGGTGCGGGCGATCTCCTCGGCGACCCGCCAGGTCCCGTCGGGGCTGTCGTCGTCGGCGACGACGATCTCGTGGTCGATGCCGTCCAGGGCGTCGTGGAGCTCCTCGACGAGGATCGGCAGGTTCTCGGACTCGTTGAAGGTGGGAGTCACCACCGACAGCAGCGGCGCGGTGGCCGGAGCGTCTCCGAGATCGTCCATGGCGTCCGCACGCTACCGGCCCCTGTCGCAGCGGCCGCGTACCCTGATCGCCGTGTGCGGTCGCTTCGTGTCCTCATCTCCTCCCGACGAGATCGCCCGGTACTTCGACGTCGACGAGACCTCCGAGCAGGCGCTCGAGCACCGGGCCAACTTCAACACGGCGCCGACCACCGACGTGTTCGTGGTGTACAGGGACGGCTCGACCCGTCGTCTCGACACCTTCCACTGGGGGCTCGTGCCCCGCTGGGCCAAGGACCTGTCGATCGGCAACCGCATGATCAACGCCCGGGCCGAGACGGTGGCGACCAAGCCGGCGTTCCGCCACGCCTTCGCCCACAAGCGCTGCATCGTGCCCGTCGACGGCTTCTACGAGTGGAAGGCGCCGCCGCCGGGCCAGAAGCGCAAGCAGCCGTACTTCATCCACCGCCCCGACGGCGAGCCGTATGCCTTCGCGGGGCTGTGGGAGCAGTGGAAGGGCCCCGGTCCCGACGGGGACGAGGTGACGGTTCGCTCGACGACGATCATCACGGGCACCGCCAACACGGCGATGAGCGCCATCCACGACCGGATGCCGATCATCCTGGCCCCCTCGGAGTGGGAGTCGTGGCTGTCGCCGGACAACACCGACACCGAGATGCTCGGACGGCTGCTCGTCCCGGCCCCCGACCGCCTGATCACCATGCACCCGGTGTCGACCGACGTGAACAACGTCCGCAACAAGGGTGAGCACCTCGCCGACGAGGTCGACCCCGTCCTCGACGACGGCCGACTCCTCTGAGCCGGATCGGCGATCGGATCGGGGGTCAGCCGGGGACGTGGGCGCCGTGACCGGCGGCGCGCAGGGCGCCGCGGATCCTCTCGGCGGCGGCGTCGAGCGCGGCCGGGTCCGGGTCGGGGTCGACGTTGGCGAAGCTCAGGTCGCTCTCGGCGTCGATCGGGATCAGGTGCACGTGGCAGTGCGGCACCTCGAGCCCGGCGATGATCGACCCGACCCGCACCGGTGAGAACGCGTCCATCAGCGCCCGTCCGACCGCCTGCTGCACCTCGCCGATGCGGGCCCACAGCTCCGCGGGGACGTCGGTCCAGTGGTTGATCTGCTCGACCGGCACGACGAGGGTGTGACCCGGCCGGATCGGGCCGATGGTCAGGAACGCCACGACGTCTTCGTCGCGCCACACGAAGCGGCCGGGGATGTCGCCGCGGATGATCATGGTGAACACCGACGGGGTGGGCTGCTCGGTCATGGACCGAGACTAGGCACTGCCGCGCCCTACGATGCCGACCATGTCCGACACGACCGCGGGGGTGGGCCCGGCAGCCGAGTCCGGCGGTGGCGGGGCCCCGGGTGTCGAGCCGTCGGGGGATCGACTGGCGACCCTGCCCAACCTGATCACGCTGGTGCGGCTGCTGTGCATCCCTGTGTTCCTGTACCTGCTGTTCGTCCGCGACGCCCGCCTGGGGGCCGCGATCCTGCTCGGCGTGCTCGGTGCCACCGACTGGGTCGACGGCTACGCGGCGCGGCACCTGAACCAGGTGTCGAACTTCGGCAAGGCGTTCGATCCGACCGTCGACCGGTTGCTGCTGATCGTCGGGGTGGTGTCGATCATCGTGGTCGACGGCTGCCCGCTCTGGTTCGGGCTGGTCGTCGTGGCCCGCGAGGTGATCCTGTCGATCTGGGTGGTGTCGATCATGGCGCTCGGCGCCAAGCGCATGGACGTGACCTGGTGGGGCAAGGCGGGGACCTTCGGCATCATGATCGCCTTCCCGGCGTTCCTGGCCGCCAGCGACGAGGGCATCCCCGAGGCCTGGTCGAGCTTCTTCGAGCTGGTGGCCTGGTGCGCGGCGGTGCCGGGCCTGGTGTTCGCCATGATCGCCTTCGTCGGCTACTTCCCCGCCGGAGTCCGGGCCCTGCGCGAAGGTCGGGCTGCCCGCCACCGGGCCGCGGCCGGCGTCTGAGCCCGCGGGCGCTCCGAGTCGGCCGGGCTGGGCCGGCCGAACCCCGCCGAACCGTGCCGGACGCGGCGGTCCGGGCGATAGCGTCAGGGCCAACCGACCGTCCCTCGCCGGACGGTCCCGCGAAGGACGGTGAGGTCCTGTGAAGGCCGTGATCATGGCAGGCGGTGAGGGCACCCGGCTGCGCCCCCTGACCTCCAACAGCCCCAAGCCGATGCTCCCGCTGGTCAACCGGCCGATGATGGAGCACATCATCGACCTGCTGGTCCGCCACGGCATCGACGACATCGTCGTGACCGTGGCCTTCATGGCCAACAACATCCGCAACTACTTCGGTGACGGCTCGGAGTTCGGCGTGAAGATGTCGTACGCGTCCGAGGAGACGCCGCTCGGTACCGCCGGGTCGGTGCGCAACGCCATGGACGAGCTCGACGACACGTTCCTGGTCATCTCCGGCGACGTGCTCACCGACGTCGACCTCGGGGCGGTCATCCAGGCTCACCGCGAGCAGGAGGCGCTGGCGACCATCGGTCTGGTCCGGGTCGAGAACCCGCTCGAGTACGGCATCGTCATCACCCGCGACGACGGCACTATCGAGCGATTCCTGGAGAAGCCGACCTGGGGCCAGGTGTTCTCCGACACGATCAACTCCGGCATCTACGTGCTCGAACCCAAGGTGTTCGACTACATCGCCGCGGAGCGGTCCGTCGACTTCTCCGGCGACGTGTTCCCGGCGCTGCTCGAGGACGGCGAGAAGCTCGTCGGCGCGGTGCTCGACGGCTACTGGGAGGACGTCGGCACCCTGCCCGCGTACGTCCGGGCCCACAAGGACATCCTCGACGGCCGGGTGCAGGTGGGCATCCCGGGCTTCGAGGTGTCCGACGGCGTCTTCATCGCCGAGGGCGCCGAGGTGCACCCCGACGCAGTGGTCGCCGGTCCCGCGGTCGTCGGCGACAACTGCTTCGTCGACGCCGGGGCGCGGCTGGGGGAGTACACGGTGCTGGGCCAGGGCGTGCGGGTCCGCTCCGGCGCGGAGCTCGAACGCACCGTCGTGCACGAGAACGCCTACCTGGGCGAGAGCGTCAAGCTGCGCGGAACCGTGGTGGGCCGCGCCGCGGATCTGCGTCGCAACGCCCGTTGCGAGGAGGGCGTGGTGCTCGGCGACGAGGTCTTCGTCGGGGAGGACGCCGTCATCTCGACCGACGTCAAGGTGTACCCGTTCAAGACCGTCGAGGGCGGAGCGGTCGTCAACACGTCGCTGATCTGGGAGTCCCGCGGCGCCCGCAGCCTGTTCGGCCGTGGCGGCGTCACCGGCCTGGCCAACGTCGACATCACCTCGGAGCTGGCCGCCAAGGTGGCTCTCGCGTACGCCACGTCGCTCAAGCGCAACACCACGGTGGTGGTGTCACGCGACTCCAGCCGCTCGGCGCGCATGCTGAAGAGGGCGATGATGTCGGGACTGAACGCGGGTGGCGTCAACGTCATGGACCTCGAGGTCGCCAGCGTCCCGCTCACCCGGTTCCACTGCCGCGGCGTCGCCGTCGGCGGCGCGGTGTCGTTGCGCCTCAGCCCCGAGGACCCCGACGCCGTCGTCATCCGGTTCTTCGACACCGACGGGGTCGACATCACCGAGGAGCAGCAGCGCAAGATCGAACGGCTCTTCGGCCGGGAGGACTTCCGTCGAGTGCGCCCGGCCGACATCGGCGACATCGACCTGGTGCCCCGGGCGCTCGAGCAGTACGCGGTCGCGCTCGAGCAGACCATCGACGTCAAGGCCGTCGCGGATCGGCGCTTCAAGGTCGTGATCGACTACTCCTACGGCTCGACCAGCTTCGCCATGCCCAACGTGCTGTCCAAGCTCAGCGCCGAGGTGCTGGCCCTCAACCCGTTCGCGTCGACCAGCGGCGCGCTGTCCTTCGAGCGGGACCGCCACGCGGCGGGCGTGGCCGAACTGGTCCGGGCCTCCGGAGCGGACCTCGGCGCCGTGCTCGACCCGTCGGGCGAGACGCTGGCGCTGGTCGACGACACCGGCACGGTCCTCACCGACGACGAGATGCTGTTCTGCTTCCTCGACCTGGTCTGCGATCGGCTGCTCGGGGATTCGGTCGCGCTGCCGGTCACCGCCCCGCGTGCCGCCGCGCAGATCGTGGCCGACCGGGGGTACCACGTCCGGTGGACCAAGACGTCGACCGCTGCGCTGATGGAGGCCGCGTCGGAGCCCGGGGTGGGCTTCGGTGCCAACCGCGAGGGCGGTGTGATCCTTCCCGGGTTCCTCCCGGCGTTCGACGCGGCGGGAGGACTGCTCAAGATGCTCGACCTGCTCGCGGCCCGCCAGGTGCAGCTGTCGGAGGTCCGCGCCGCGGCTCCCGTCGCCCACCTGCTGCACGAGGCGGTGGTGACCCCGTGGGAGCAGAAGGGCACCGTCATGCGCAGCCTGGTCGAGCAGACCCACGGGCGCGACGTCGACCTGATCGACGGGATCAAGGTGCACCACGCCACCGGGTGGGTGCTGGTGCTGCCCGATCCCGAGGAGCCGATCACCCACCTGTGGGTCGAGGGCGACACCCTCGCCGAGGCCCGCACCCTGGTCCAGGAGTACGCCCGGCGCATCCGCCAGATGCTGCGCTGAGCGGGACGGGCGGGTGCCGCCGTCGGGTAGCGTGCGGCCCATGAACGTGCCCGACGACCTCTACTACTCCTCCGATCACGAGTGGATCCGGGTCGAGGACGGCAGGTTCCGCATCGGCATCACCGACTACGCCCAGGACGCCCTCGGCGACGTGGTCTTCGTGCAGTCCCCCGACGTGGGCGCCGAGCTCGGCGCGGGCGACACCTTCGGCGAGGTCGAGAGCACCAAGTCGGTGTCCGAGGTCTACGCCCCGGTCCAGGGCGTGGTCGTCGAGGTCAACGGCGACCTGGAGGTGTCTCCGGAGCTGGTCAACGGCGACCCGTACGGCGCGGGCTGGCTGATCGTGGTCGAGCCCGTCGACCTCCGTTCGGTGGAGACCCTGCTCGACGCCGACGCGTACCGGAAGCTCACCGAGGCGTGAACGCCGTCGGCCCCGTCGAGACGACCGACGGACCGGTCTGCCCGGTCTGCAGCAGCGTCAACGCGGCCGGCGCGAACTTCTGCTCGGCGTGCGGCAACGAGCTCCCCGAGGCCGACGACAGCGCGACCGGCACCTACCCGGTGCTCGGCGTCGACGTCCCCGACGCAGGCGAGGTCGGTCAGCTCGTCGTCACCCGGGGTCCCACCGCGGGTTCCCGCTACGCCCTCGACGAGGACGTCGTCACGATCGGCCGGCACCCCGACAGCACGATCTTCCTCGACGACGTCACCGTGTCGCGCCGACACGCCGAGGTCCGACGAGCCGAGGGCGGGCGGTTCATGCTGGCCGACGTCGGCTCACTCAACGGCACCTACCTCGACGGGGACCGCGTCGAGGAGGCGGTGCTGCGGGAGGGCGCACAGGTCCAGGTGGGCAAGTACCGTCTTGTGTTCGTGATCGGCACCCTGGGAGGAGGAGCATGACCGCCGACGGGCTCACCTCATCGGTCCACACCCCGGTCGACGCCGCGGCGGCCATTGCGGTGCGCCCCGCGCACCGGCCGATCGGCGAGGTGCTGTCGCTGCTCCAGGAGGAGTTCCCCGACGTCACGATCTCCAAGATCCGCTTCCTCGAGAGCCAGGGCCTGATACAGCCGGAGCGCACCGCCTCGGGCTACCGCCGGTTCTCCGCCTCCGACGTCGACCGCCTCGAGTGGATCCTGCGCCAGCAGCGCGACCACTTCCTCCCGTTGAAGGTCATCCGCAAGATGCTCGACGAGGGCGTCGACCGCTACGACCCGGGCGGAGGTTCCCAGCCGACCCTGTTCACCGCGGCGATCGACGCGTCGGTCGGTGAGGACGACGAGCCCGACGTCTCCGACGAGGATGCCGGTCCGGATCCCGATGCCGGGACCGGTGCGCCGCCCCGCTCACCGGCGCATCCAGCGGTCGCGTCGGCCCCGGCTCGCCCTCCGACACCGTCGCGCCAGCCGCCGCGGCCCGCCGAGCGTGCCCCGGTCCCGGTCGGCGCGGATCCGGTCGGCGCCGTCCGCTCGTCGGCGCCGGCTACTCCTGTCGGCGGTGGGGGATCCCCGACGCCGTCGGCCCCGACACCGTCGGATCCGACACCGTCGGATCCGACGAGCCGTCCCGCACCGGGGTCGAGCGCCGAGGGCGCCGGATCCGGGCGGGCCGAACCGGCGCGTCCGCCGCACGAGACCCCGGCCGACGTCGTGGCCGCCCTCCAGGAGGACCCGCGGCCGTCGTCGCGGGCCGAGCCCCGCGGCGCCCGAACGTCGGATCGACCGGTTCGCACGCGTCCGTCCCGCGAGCCGGTGGCGGCCGACACCGCGCTGGGTGCCGGGGAGCTGTGCGCCCAGGTCGGCATCAGCGAAGCTCTGCTCGCCGACCTCGAGCGGTTCGGCCTGGTCCAGTCCGTCCCCCGCGGGGGATCGGCGGTCTACGGCCCCGCCGCGCTGGAGGTCGCCCGCCTGGCCAGCCGCTACGCCGAGCTGGGCGTCGAGCCGCGTCACCTGCGCATGTACCTGGTCGCCGCCGAGCGCGAGGCCGGCATGGTCGAGCAGCTGGCGGTTCCGCTGCTCAAGCAGCGCAACCCCCAGGCCCAGCAGAACGCGGCGGCTCTGGCCGGCGAGCTGGCGGAGCTGGGCGCCGAGCTGCACCGATCGCTGCTGCGGCGCGAGGTGGGCAGCGACCTGCTGCCGTGAGCCCCGGGGGGCCACCGCTGGCATCGGACCGGCTGACGTAAGCTGCCGCGGTGATCGAACTGGAGTTGGTCGCGGTGCGCGTCGAGCTGCCGAGCAACACGCCGGTGCTGGTCCTGCGCGAGCTCGCCGGCCGCCGCCGGCAGCTGGCGATCTTCATCGGCAACCCCGAGGCGACCGCCATCGCGTTCGCGCTCGAGGGCGTCGACACGCCCCGGCCGCTCACCCACGACCTGTTCTGCGACGTCCTCGACGGCCTCGGCACCAGCCTGGAACGGGTCGTCATCACCGAGCTGCGCGAGACCACCTACTACGCGGACCTGCACCTGAGCTCGGAGGACGGTCCGGTGACGGTGTCGAGTCGCCCCTCCGACGCGGTGGCCTTGGCGGTGCGCACCGGCTGCCCCATCTTCTCCGAGGAGACCGTCCTCGACGAGGCCGGCTTCGTCGAGGAGGTCGACGACGAGGACGTCGACGACGACGAGGTGGTCGAGGAGTTCCGCCACTTCATCGACAACGTCTCACCGGACGACTTCGCCAGCTGAGCTGGGAGTGCGGTCCACCCACCCGCGGGCATCCCGGCGGTAGGGTGAATCACATGACTGTCATGCCCGGCGACTCCGCCTCCGATGTCTCCTACAGCGGCCGCAGCGCCGCCGAGATCGTCGGCATCAGCTACCGCCAGCTCGACTACTGGGCCCGCACCGACCTGGTGCGACCGTCGGTCACCGACGCGGCCGGCAGCGGCAGCCGACGCCGCTACTCGTACTCGGACCTGCTCGAGCTGAAGGTGATCAAGTCCCTGCTCGACGCCGGCATCCGACTCGAGTCTGTCCGCCAGGTCTTCGACTACGTGCGTGAGCACCTCGGCGAGGACATCGGCTCGGCCAACATCGTCATCAGCGGGACGTCGACCGTGCTGGTCCGCTCGGGCGACGAGCTGATCGACGTGCTGCGCAAGGGTCAGGGCGTGCTGAACGTGCTCGCCCTCTCGGGCGTCAAGGACGAGGTCGACGCCCGAATCGTCGAGCTGTTCCCCGTCGCCACCGCCGAGGACCGGGCGCACCACCCCAGCGCCGCCGGCGCCGGCGCGGGCTGAGCCGGCCCGTGCGCACCTCGCCGCTCGACGGCGTGCACCGCTCCCTGGGGGCGCGGATGGTCGAGTTCGGGGGCTGGGACATGCCCGTGTCCTACCCGTCGGGGACCCTCGAGGAGCACAGGCTGTGCCGTCAGGCCGCGGTCGTGTTCGACGTGAGCCACCTGGGCACCGTGCGGGTCGAGGGCCCGGGTGCGTTCGACTCGTTGCAGCGTGAGCTGACCAACGACCTGAACAAGGTGGGTCCGGGCCGTGCCCAGTACACCCACCTGCTCGACCCCGACGACGCGTCGGTGCTCGACGACATCATCGTCTGGTGGCTGCCCGACACCGACGGCGTCGACCGCTTCGACGTCATGCCCAACGCGTCGAACACCGACCGGGTGGTCGCAGCGTTCGCCGCGGACGGGGTCGACGTCGTCGACACCACCTCCGGACGAGCCGTGCTCGCCGTGCAGGGACCGACGTCGCGTGAGGTCGTGGCGACGGTCTCCGCCGAGGCCGCCGCGGTCGGACGCTTCCGGGTGATCGAGGCCGACGTCGCCGGGCACCGCTGCCTGGTGGCCGGAACCGGCTACACCGGCGAGGACGGCCTGGAGCTCGCCGTTGCTGCCGATGCCGCGCCCGCGATCTGGGACGCGCTCCTCGCCGCCGGGGCGGCTCCGGCCGGCCTCGGCGCCCGTGACACGTTGCGGCTCGAGGCGGGCCTGCCGCTGCACGGCCACGAGCTGGGCCCGGGGATCACGCCGCTGAACGCCGGGCTCGAGTGGGTCGTGTCGTGGACCAAGGGCGACTTCCGGGGTCGCGCCGCGTTGGCGGCCCAGAAGGAGGCGGGGGTGACCCCGGTCCTCCGCGGCCTCGCCACCGAGGGCCGACGCCCGCCGCGGGCGGATCAGGTCGTGCTCCGGGCGGGACCCGACGGCTCGGCGGTGCCGGTCGGACGGGTCAGCTCGGGCAACTTCTCACCCACCCTCGGTCACGGCATCGCCCTGGCGTTCGTCGATCCGTCGGTGACGGAGGGCGACGACGTCCTGCTCGACGCGCGGGGCCAGTCGGTGCCCGCCACCTGCGTCGGGATCCCGTTCCTGCCGCGTTCGTGAACCGGCCCCGCCCGTCGCGAGGCCCCGGCTCCGTCCACGCGCTCCCGGTCGCCGCTCAGAGCGAGTCGACGACCGGTGGGCAGCTGCAGACGAGGTTGCGGTCGCCGTAGCCGCCGTCGACGCGGCCGACCGGCGACCAGTACTTCCAGTCGCTCTCGCTGCGGGGCACGCCGTCGGAGCCGTCGGTGCGGGCAGCGGACTGCGCCGGCCAGCCGGCGACGGATCGGGGATAGGGGTGATCCCAGTCGTCGCCACCGACGACCCGGGCGGTGTGCGGCGCGTTGACCAGCGGGTTGTCCTCGGCGGGCCACTCGCCGGAGGCGACCCGGGCGATCTCGTCGCGGATGGCGATCATGGCGTCGCAGAAGCGATCCAGCTCGGCCAGGCCCTCGGACTCGGTCGGCTCGACCATCAGGGTTCCCGGCACCGGGAACGACATCGTCGGAGCGTGGAAGCCGTAGTCGATGAGGCGCTTGGCCACGTCCTCGTTGGTGATGCCGGTGTCGCGCTCGATCGGTCGGAGGTCGAGGATGCACTCGTGTGCGACCAGTCCGCCGGCCCCCTTGTAGAGGACCGGGAAGTGCTCGTCGAGGCGCGCCGCGACGTAGTTGGCCGACAGGATCGCGAGCTCGGTGGCGTGGCGCAGCCGGTCGCCCATCATCGTGATGTACATCCACGGGATCGGCAGGATGGCCGCCGATCCGAACGGCGCCGCGGCCACCGCTCCGACGCCGTCGCCGGTCCCGCCGGCCGGCCGACCTGCACCGTGTCCGGGGAGGAACGGAGCGAGGTGGGACCGCACTGCGACCGGACCCACGCCGGGGCCACCCCCGCCGTGGGGGATGCAGAACGTCTTGTGCAGGTTGAGGTGGCTGACGTCGGCGCCGAACTCCCCGGGGCGGGCCAGGCCGACCAGCGCGTTCAGGTTGGCGCCGTCGACGTACACCTGGCCGCCGGCGTCGTGGACGATCTCGCACAGCTCGACGATCCCCTCCTCGAACACGCCGTGGGTCGAGGGGTAGGTGACCATGGCCGCCGAGATGCGATCGCCGTGCTCCGCGACCTTGGCCCGCAGGTCGTCCATGTCGACGTTGCCGCGCTCGTCGGTGGCGACCACCGCGACGCGCATGCCGGCCATCACCGCGGACGCCGCATTCGTCCCGTGGGCGGACGCCGGGATCAGGCAGACGTCACGGGCGGTGTCGCCCCGCGAGCGGTGGTACGCGCGGATCGCGAGCAGGCCGGCCAGCTCGCCCTGGCTGCCCGCGTTGGGCTGGAAGCTGACGGCGTCGTAGCCGGTGATCTCGACGAGCGCCGCTTCGAGCTCGTCGATCATGGTCCGGTAGCCGAGCGCCTGGTCCGCCGGCGCGAACGGGTGGAGCCCGGCGAACTCGGGCCAGGTGATCGGGATCATCTCCGACGCCGCGTTCAGCTTCATGGTGCAGCTGCCGAGGGGGATCATCGTGCGGTCGAGCGCCAGGTCGAGGTCGGCCAGACGGCGCAGGTAGCGCATCATCTCGGTCTCGGAGTGGTAGCGGTGGAAGGTCGGGTGCGTCAGGAACTCGCTGCGGCGGTGCAACGCAGGCGGCAGCCCGGACGGGGCGTCGAGGTCCAGGTCGGTCTCGGCGAGCTCGATGCCGAACGCCGACAGCAGGCGAGCCACGACCTCGGTGGTGGTGGTCTCGTCGAGGGAGAAGCCGACCTCGTCGGCCGACACCCGCCGCAGGTTGAGCCCGGCGCCGAGGGCCTGGGCGACGATGCGGTCGGCGTCGCCGGGGATCCGGAGGGTGACGGTGTCGAAGAACGTCTCGGCGGTGGTGGAGAAGCCGTGCGACACCAGGGCGGCCCGCGCCGCCGCGGTCAGGCGGTGCACCCGGGTGGCGATCGCCCGCAGCCCGTCGGGGCCGTGGTAGGTGGCGTACATGGCGGCCATCACCGCCAGCAGAACCTGCGCGGTGCAGATGTTGGAGGTGGCCTTCTCGCGGCGGATGTGCTGCTCCCGGGTCTGCAGCGCCAGACGCAACGCCGGGTCGCCCTGGGCGTCCACCGACAGTCCGACCAGGCGGCCGGGCAGAGCGCGCTTCAGGTCGTCGGCCACCGCCATGAAGCCGGCGTGCGGCCCGCCGTAGCCCATCGGGACGCCGAAGCGCTGGGCGGAGCCGACGACGACGTCGGCGCCCCACTCGCCGGGCGGGGTGAGGAGCGTGAGGGCGAGCAGGTCCGCCGTCGCGCACACCACCGCACCCCGCTCCCGGGCGCCGGCGGCGACCGCGGCGTGGTCGGTCACCGCGCCGCGGGTCCCGGGGTAGGCGAGCAGGACCCCGAACACCTCGTGGCTGTCGAGATCGCGGGCCGGGTCGCCGGTGACCACCTTGATCCCGAGCGGCTCGGCCCGGGTCTCGACGACCTCGATCGTCTGGGGGTGGCACTCGGAGTCGACGAAGAACGTGTCGCCGGCGACCTTGGAGCGCCGCCGGGCCAGGGTCATGGCCTCGGCCGCGGCGGTGGCCTCGTCGAGCAGGGAGGCGTTGGCGAGGTCGAGCCCGGTCAGTTCGGCGACCATCGTCTGGAAGTTGAGCAGCGCCTCGAGGCGGCCCTGGGAGATCTCGGGCTGGTACGGCGTGTACGCGGTGTACCAGGCGGGGTTCTCGAGCACGTTGCGCAGGATGACCGGCGGCGTGACGGTGTCGTGGTACCCGCAGCCGATCAGGCTGGTGACCACGGTGTTGGCGCCGGCGATCCGTCGGAGCTGCTCGAGCGCTTCGCTCTCATCGGCGATCGCCTGCAGGCCGAGGGGTCGGCTCTGGCGGATCGACGCGGGCACCGCGTCGTCGATCAGGGAGTCGAGGTCGGTCCGTCCGAGCGTCGCGAGCATGTGCGCGACCGCGTCGGCGTCGGGGCCGAGGTGACGTTCGGCGAAGCCCCGTTCGTCGGGGCCGGGACCGCTGGTCGGGGTCCCGTTCAACGGCTGGTCGGGTGTGGGGTCGGTGCTCACGGGGTCTCCGGGGTCGCGGACGGTGGGAGGCTTCGGCCCCCCGCTGTTCCGTGACCTGAGAGCTTCGTCGTGCCGGGACCCGCGGGTGACGGCGTGACTTTCCCCGTCGGTGAGCCCAGCGTCGTCGGTGGGCTGCTCTCCAGCGGTGCCTGCCCGCCCGGTACGTGGGCCTGAGAGATTCCGGGGGCGGTTGCTCCTTCGGCGTCGACCCCGACGGCGCCCGTGGGCGGATCGGGGACCGAGCTCTCCCGGACGGGATGCGGCGTCGGTTGTGGATCCGAGGCTAGCCGCGCCGGCTCACCGGTGACATGGCCGCCGTGCCTCAGCTGGGTGGGGCCGCCGCCTTCTCCTCGGCGTGCTGCTGGATGGCGGCTCCGATGGCGTTCATTGCCGCGCCGAGCTGCTCGGGCCGGTTGGCCATCACCCACTCCATCGACGAGGTGGTCGACGCGACGTGGGGGTCGAAGTGGGGCAGCACGTACTGGGCGAACAGCTCGTAGCTGCGGCGGGTGGCCTCGGGGTTGGCCCACTCGTGGCTCTGCAGCAGCAGCGTGCCGAACCCGCCGTGGGACTCGTCGATCAGGTGCTGGATCAGCTCGATGGCGTCGTCGGGGGTGCCGATGACGGCGGCGCCGGAGCTCTTGAGGGTGTCGACGATCGTCTCGATGGGGGCGTCGGGGAAGATGGGCAGGGCGGCGACCTCGCGGAAGTAGCGGGCGTAGTCGGCCAGGCCGAACTCGACGTCGCGGACCGCCTGCTCGCGGGTCTCGGCCAGGTGCATGAGCGTGACCAACCGCCACTGGCGCCGGTCGGCGATGTTGCCGAACTGGGCGGAGCGCTCCTCCATGACCTCCCAGGCCTGGCCGAGCAGGTCGATCCCGGCGCGCTGGGTGGCCCCGATCGACAGGAGGGAGCAGCCGAAGCGTCCCGCGGCCCGGGGGCCCGACGGCGAGATCATCGCGGCGACGGCGACCTCGGGGTGCGGGTGGGTGTAGGGCCGCAGGTGCAGGCGGGCGTCGCGGAGGGTGAACCAGTCGGTCTCGACGGTGATCGGCTCGTCGGAGCGCAGCAGGTGCAGGATGACCTCGAGCGCCTCCTCCATGCGCCGACGCTGGTCGGCCGGGTCGATGCCCAGCATGAACGCGTCGCTGGGCAGCGCTCCGGGGCCCACGCCGAACTTCACCCGTCCCCGGGTCATGTGGTCGAGCTGCACGATGCGCTGAGCCGTCATCAGGGGGTTGTGGTACGGCAGCGACACCACCCCGGTGCCGAGGTCGATGTGGCTGGTGCGCTCGGCGGCCGCGGCGATGAACACCTCGGGCGATGCGATGATCTCGAAGCCGCCGGAGTGGTGCTCGCCGATCCACGCCTCGTGGAACCCGACCCGGTCGAGGTGCTCCACCAGCTGGAGGTCGCGCTCCAGGGCGAGGGTGGGGTTCTGTCCGTTCGGGTGGAACGGAGCCATGAAGACGCCGCAGCGCAGGGGCCAGTCCATGGCCCGGACCCTACTTGACCGAACGGTCAAGTGGGCCGGATCGCCGGTCGGGCTGCGCCAGCGGGGCTGCCTCAGTAGGGCTGCGTCAGTCGAGCAGATCGGGCTCCTCGGCGACGATCCAGCAGTAGAGGGGGTGGAAGCTGAACGCCCCCACGGCGTCGGAGCCCACCTGCGAGTGGGTCAGCGCCGCGGTGGCGGGATCGATCTCGGTCGGGGTGCCCGCGGCCCGGGCCAGGAGCTCGGCCTGGCAGCTGCGATCCGCGGTGATGAACCACCACGCCGCGGCGTCGACGGTGGTGCCGACGGTCAGGAGTCCGTGGTTGCGCAGGATGGCCAGCTTGCGACGGCCGAGGGCCGCGGCGATCCGGTCGCCCTCGGCGGGGTCCTCGACCACCCCGGTGTAGTCGTCGAAGACGGCCTGGTCGTCGTGGAAGGCGCAGGCGTCCTGGGTGAGCGGGGCGAGGGGACGACCGAGGGTGGAGAAGCTGCGTCCGAACACGGCGTGGGAGTGCGCGGCGGCCACCACGTCGGGTCGGGCGGCGTGCACACGCGAGTGGATGGCGAACGCGGCGCGGTTGACCGGCCAGTCGCCCTCGACCACCTCGCCGGAGTGGTCGACCAGGATCAGGTCCGAGGCGCGGATCTGGCGGAAGTTCATCCCGAACGGGTTCACCCAGAACCGGTCGGCGTGCTCGGGGTCGCGGGCGGTGATGTGGCCGGCGATGCCCTCGCCGAAGCCGAACCGTCCGAACAGCCGGAACGCGGCGGCCAAGCGCTGCTTGCGGTGGGTGCGCTCATCGGCGAGCGAGTCGGACTCGTGGAAGGTGAAGCGCGGCGGCCGCGACGGGCGGTGGTCGACCATCGCCCGAGCCTAGGCCCCCGTTCTGCTCACCCCTTCCCGTTCTGTTCGTTCGTTCACAACGCAGGCGTTGTGAACGAACGAACAGAACGGGAAGGGAGGGGGAGTGGGGGGCAGGGTCAGGGGGCGAAGCAGTCCACGACGTCGAAGAAGAACCGTTCGAGGTGCGGTTGCATGGTGCTCGGGGTCTTGCCCAACCGCACGACGACCAGGTCGAGGGCCGGGACGCAGCAGATCATCTGCCCCTCGTATCCGTTGGCCCAGAACGTGCCGCGGTCGTCGCCGACGCGGATCCACCAGTGGTGCCCGTAGCCCCAGCCGTTCTCGTCGTCGATCGACCGCAACGTGCGAGCCGAGTCGACCCAGCCCTCGGGCAGCAGCCGCTCGCCCTCCCACACGCCGTCGCGCAGGTACAGGAGCCCGAATCGGGCGAAGTCCCGAGCCGTCGCGAACAGGTAGGACGAGCCGACCCACGTCCCGGAGTCGTCGCACTGGGCGGTGGCGGAGGACATCCCGAGCGGGTCGAGGAGCCGGTCCCGCAGCAGCGACGGGACGTCGCGGCCCGCGACCGATCCGATCAGCCGGCTCAGGATGTTGGTGGTGCCGCTCGAGTAGTTGAACACCGTGCCGATCGGGTGCTCGAGCGGTCGGGACGCCGCGTAGTGGGCGGTGTCGTCCGCTCCGGACCCCCACAGCATCTCGAGGCAGTCCGACACGCTGTCGTCGAGGTAGTCCTCGACGAACGCCAGTCCCGAGCGCATGGCCAGCAGGTCGGCGACCGTGATCGGATGGCGGGGATCGCCGGGGTCGCTCCACTCCGGAACCGCGGCGGGTGCGTCGGGGTCGAGCAGGCCGTCACCGGCGAGGATGCCGACCAGGGCGTGGGTGACGGACTTGGCCATCGACCACGAGATGAGCGTCGAGTCCGGGCCGACCCCGGGGCCGTATCGCTCGGCGACGACGCGGCCGCCCTGGACGGCGACGAACGCCAGGGACCGGGCGAGCTCCGGGGTCTCCTCGGTGGCGAAGACCGGGTCGAGGATGGCGGCCAACCGATCGGGGTCCCCGCTGAGCTGAGGTCCCTCGGGCCAGCTCCCGGTCGGCCACGGGACCCCGTCGGGTTGGGCGGGGAGGTCGACGGTCGGCTCGGGGTGTTCCAGGGTGGTCACGGTCGGGCTGTCCTGTGGGTCTGGCTGTCCTGTGGGTGTTGCTGTCCAGTCGGTGTGACTGTCGTGCTGCTCAGGCCAGGGGTCGCCCGAACGGGAGGGTCTCCTGCCATGTCCGCAAGAACGCCTCGGCCCGGTAGCAGGCTCCCAGGTAGGCGCCCTCGTCGTGGCCGATCACGTCGGTCAGGACGGTGCGCACCCGCTCGGCGGCATCCACCAGGAGGGACTCGGTGCTGGAACCGGCGTCGGGACGGAACCCCAGCAGAGGTCCGATCAGGGACAGGAAGTCGGGCACGACCACGATCCCGCGCCCGGTGGCGACGGCCAGGCCCTTGGCGGTGACGGGTGCGACGCCGCAGGGGACGACGGCCCGCTGGGGGAGCGTGGCGGCCACCTGGTGGTCGACGAGGCCGAGCCTGGAGCCGCAGACCAGGACATCCGCGGCGTCCCTCAGCACGTCGGGCCCGTCGCCGGTCGACACCACCTCTGCGTCCGCGGCGCCGAACGCGGCGGCGATGGCGGAGCCCGAGGCGCCGGCGCCCTCGATGGCCACCGACGCACCCGCAACCCCACCGACGGCCACGTCCGCGGCGGCGACGATCCCGGCGGCCAGCAGGTCATCACGACGACCGGTGTGCTCGGGAGAACGACGGTCGAGCTCCGCCCACGCGGCCAGATCCTCGGTGGTCACACCCTTGCCCGGGTCGAGCGCGAGTCGTCCGCTCCCGATCTCGCCGCTCAGCTCATCGACGAACGTGCGGAGCGCCGCGTCGCGGTCGTCGGTCGCGTTGACGCCGGCGGACGCCCCGCTGATCTGCTGCTCGAGGAGCGCCCACGAGTAGGTGCGCGATCGCGCCATCGTGCGAGCCCCGTCCTGGAGGACCTTGCGGGCGCAACGCACCACGCCGTCCGCGGTCTCGGCGTCGGGAAGGTCGGTGATGACGAAGGCGTCGGTTCCGGTCAACTTCTTCACGGTCACCGTCGCAGTCTGCCCGACAACGCCCCGACGCTCGTGGGAACGGCCGGAGGCTCCCCAGAACGGCCGGAGGCTTCCTAGAACGGCCGGAGGCTCCCTAGAACGGCCGGAGGCCGTGTGGAATCGAAACCCCCCGTGCCGATTCCACACGGCCTTGCCGGACACCGGGAGCCCTCGGGGAACCCGAGCGCATCGACCGGG
>WBZM01001651.1_pt1 | contig 21227 bp, 24 predicted proteins | sample 5204271 | NCBI WGS metagenome assembly WBZM01 (sample SAMN12344346, study PRJNA552823) | activated sludge metagenome | biome: Activated sludge suspended growth; feature: Nitrification reactor; material: Wastewater; isolation source: activated sludge from nitrification reactor of wastewater...
TTTCCTAATAGGGTTAATGGCGCTGGTGGTTTATATCCCAAAGAACTGTGCGGTCTTACGTGGTTATAATGTCTTTTCCATCGTTGAATTAATATTTGAGCTTCTTTTAATGTATAAAAGATTTCTCCATTTAAAAACTCATCCCTTAGTCTTCCATTAAACGATTCAATATACCCATTCTCCCACGGACTTCCGGGTTCTATGTAAAGCGTTTGATCATTAACCCTTCCCAACCACTCACGAAGTATTTTCGCAACAAATTCTGGTCCGTTATCTGACCTTATGTAATCTGGCGTCCCATGAATCAAAAATAAATCTGCCAACGTTTCCAATACATCCAAAGAATTTAACTTCCTTTTCACCTTTATGGCTAAACACTCCTTGGTGTATTCATCTATAATCGTTAACATCTTAAAACTTCTTCCATCCCTTGTTCGATCACTTACAAAATCATAACTCCATACGTGGTTTTGATGCGTGGGACGTTTTCTGATACAGGATCCATCGTTAAACCATAACCTCCCACGTTTAGGTTGCTTCTGGGGAACCTTTAATCCCTCTAACTTCCAAATCCTCTCAACACGTTTGTGATTTACTCTCCATCCTTCGTTATTTAATAAACCCGTAACCATTCTGTATCCATACCTTCCGTACTGACTTGCTAACTCAATGATTCTTAAAATTAACTTCTCTTCAAAATCATCTGTTTTGGGTAAATATCTCTGCGTGGATCTATTTTGCTCCAACACCCGGCAAACACGACGCTCTGACGTCTTAAACACTTCCATTGCGTGTTTAATCGCAAGCCTTCGTCTTGCCGGGCTTAGAAGTTTCCCCGGGACACTTCCTTTAATATGGCATTATCTAAACTTAAATTTGCTACTATTTTTTTTAATCGATCATTTTCTTTTTCTAATTCCTTTAACCGTTTCGCATGGTCAACTTGCATCCCGCCAAATTCTTTTCTCCAGCGGGCTATGGTGTCTTTACTGACGCCGATTTCCTTGCATACCTCAACTTGGGTTTTGCCTTGGGTTATTAATACATCGTATTCTCGCAGCTTTAATACAGCCTGCTCTGCTGTGTACGAAACTCTTGGCATTTTTGCCTCCCTTTTTTCTTATAACATAGTCCGATTCAACCTGGACTAGTTTTTGGGTGGCAGGTCATCTTCAAAATTGAAGATGACATTTCAGTACCGAATTTGTAGTTTGAAGCCAAACTTAGGAGGAATAATGAGTTTTATCAAAACAATCCTCATCATGGTTTTGATTTCATGCTTTTCTTGGTCTCAAAATCTAGATATGAATGATGTCACTATTTTGCTTCCGGCACCCAAGCCTGGTGAAGAAAACCTCTTGATTAAAACTTCAGATGTAACTCGAACTGGCGATCGGTTGTTTCCTGCCGAACAGTTGTTTGTCGGATTTGAATTGGATGTTCAGGAAAGTAGAACAAGATCACATCAAACTGATGATTTTCGGGTAATTGGCATTCGATTAGATCATTTTGTCAGACAATTGTATATTAATCTTGTTTGGCAAAAACCTGAGAATGGAAGAATTACGAAGCTTGCTTCAATTCACTCTACCCATACAATTATTGATCTACCTTTTTTCTTAAGGAAATTAGAAGATCTCAATCATAAAAATCGTCGCAGATTTTCGCAAGGTCGCTTACCGTTACAAGTCAATCCTACGATAAAAGCCGAAGGATTTAATGGTCCTTATTATCAAGATTTAAAAAAAATAATTTTGTCGCATATTGGTCCCGCATTTAAAGTGACATTTAGATCTATCCGTCACAGTGATGGCATGAGCGGCTTTGCTGGTTGGGAACTTCCGATTAATTTAAATCAACCTTCAGTCAGCCAGTTTGCCTTCATTCCAGAGTACGAACCTGGACAAGAGCCTTTCAATAACTGGCAGACATATTTGCCATTCACTTATTTGGAAGTTAAAAATAGGCTCTATTCTAACATTAAAACTGTTGGAGGTTTTCCTCCGTATGCAACTAAGAACTTTCAACCACTGATTGAAAATGTGGATATTTCTAACACTCTTTCCGAACGTGAAATTTTAGAAATGATTGGTCGTGTTTATATGGTAGAAAATCCAAGAATTATTCCCGGTGTTGTTCAAACAGAATGTTTAAGTTGTCATTTTGCTCAGCAAGTCAGAATTGTGACATCCAGAATACGTCCTAATTTGCCCTTTGAAAAATTTGCTGATCGTATGGTATTTACTTCGTCCCAATACAACACTCAAAATTTGAATCCGGTTCAGAGTAGCAATTTCACAATTGCCCTAGGGTATGCTCTGAATACACCAATGTGGAGTCAAAGAGTCATCAATGAAACTGCTGACACCCTTGAAATGATCTATGGAGGCAGAAGTGTGCTGAGTTCGGTACGCATACGAGGTGCCCATTAAATAGCTCACCCAATCCATGAACCGACTTCATCGATACAACTTCACCTTGATCCCTGAGCAACTGGTCAATAAAAGAACAAGTAAACTTGATAAAAGAACAAGTAAACTTGAAAAGATTAATCCCAATACAAAAGTTCGTGATTTTTACTCTCCTCAGAGTTTTACCCGGACCCTATCCGATTTAATAAAAGATTTCAAAGTTCAATCAACTCAATTTTCGCATATCGCAGAGAATCTTAGATCGAAATCGAAGATTCTACATCGCATGAGGCTTGCGACCAAAACGGCAAGGACTACAGGGGCAGGACTTTTTTTTCACTTTACGATTTGTTATCTTTTGCTGAACCAGATGGTTCAACTCTTTCGGGATGGATGACTCGGGATGAATTCATTCTCAATAGAAATGTTTCATCAGACGAACTTTGTCGTTTTATTATGACAAGAGGGGATTCAAATGATCGGAGATTTTTGCAAGATACCTCTTCCAAACTTTTTGGTCAGATTAACGCCGAGAATCGCACGAGGCGCGGTAGCATGCTTCAAGTGAATAAGCCTTATAATGCGAATTTATTGAAGTAAAGAGATACGCGTGTTATAGATTGCCAACAAGGACCGACAAAGATTGAGAAACGTTATTGAAGCTTTTTCCTTGATCCATAGCTGCCTGGAGAATGGCTGGTCCTATATGGACTTCCAGACCTAAAGTAAAATGGTTTCTATCTAAGGAAGGTTCTATTCTTGAAGGCTCACGGTAGTAGCCAACTCTCCAAGTAACAGATGTTTTGTTTCTCTTCAATAGCAGTTGTTCAGCACCCAATCGGAAAATGGAAACTTCTTTGTCAGCAATGGGAACTAAATTTGAATACTCGTTTGATTCAAAAACATAGTTAAAAACTCCTGGGTTCTTGTAGGTTTCTAAATCAAAAATGATTTTTGTTTTTTGATCCTTTAAGTTATAAAAAAAACCCACACTATTCTTTTCGGGAATGATTACAGAGTTAAAATAGTTACTTTTCGGATTGCGAAAGTCCCAAAAAGATTTGGCCATGTGGCTGTAGCCGAATCCAAAATCCTCATTAATTCTGAAAGCAATACCATATTTGTAATTGAAAATGGTTTGTTCTTGCTCACTTTCTTCCAAAAAGGAAGAGACCGATTGTATCGCTTTGGATTCAATTATATTGACTCCTAAACAAAAAATAGAAAGAGGACAGTGGGATAAATTCAAAGCTGTATCTTTAAGGGATAATTTTTTTTTCGTTGACGAAAAATTATTGATTAAGCCAACGGCATAAGGTTGTACAATTCCAATGCCTATAGAAAAAAGTTTATTTTTGTAGTGAGCGCCAATTAAGGATAAATTTTGCGTTTGCGATTTACCGACTCCATTACTATCGATATTCAGCTCGTCATTAGTTAATATATTTGTTGCCCCATCCAGGTTATAACTCCATTTGGCAAAACCAGTTCCTGCTGGATTCAGGATAAAGGCATTACTGTCTTCACTCAAGGCGGTGTAGGCGCCGGCAAGTCCCAAAACTCGACTTGAGCCAAGGCTGTAATGGCCGTAGGCTCCGTAGGAGCTTGCAAAGGAATTTATAGAAAGAAATGAAAGAAGAAAAAAGAGCAAAGGTAGGTATTGTCTCTTAATAGAGTTTTTTACCTTGGATAAAAGAAATAATTTTACTAATAATAATATAAGACTGAAAACTTGCAACTGCAAAAATCCTTTAGAGGGTGTTTGAAAACTTTTCGAGCACGCTCTCGAGAGAAAAAGTTTATCCTTTTTTTATGTTAGGAAAGTTTGAAGGTTAAAACAAGGATTTAGGTAATTTAAAAGGATTTAGGTAATTTAAATTGATGAAAAAAAGCTCACTCTTTTATTTCAATAGATTTAATAGATTCAGTATATTCAAAAGAATTTTTGAGTATTCCAATAAAAGCGTTCAGTATCACGTTTGGGAGCCTATTAACATTCATATTTTATCCTTATTTTTCTGTTTTAATTTTTGCTTTTTGTGTGCCTTTGCAGAGAATAATTTTTTTATGGAACCCTATGTGGGTTTTTCTAAACTCGAAGTGATAGACTCGAGCACAACATACAAGGATATTAGTGATAATTATATTATCGGAGTGAGATCTGGCATTAGACTTAATAAATTATTTTTATTAGGTGCTGATTATCATGCAGGAGGACCCTACCAATTTGGAATGGTTTTTAACAGAGGTTCTTGGACCACCAAATCTCTGGGAATTATTTTTGGCTTAGACTATAAAGTCATTAGATTTTGGTATTCCTATTACCCCCAGTCTCGAATTGATGATACTTTTAACAATTACTCCCTAACAGGAACAGGGCAAAAATTTGGATTTGGATTGGAGCTAAATCAAAAAATAAGAGTGAATCTTGAAATCATGTGGTACTCCATGACAAAACGACTCTATCCTTATTTAGAACAAGATTTTTCTCAGTTTATTCCAAAAGAAACAAATGCCTATCTGAGTGTTCCTGTAGAATTCTGATTTTAGATTAGAGTAATTATACTCGTCGCATTAATGATGATCATCATATATTTTCTAGACCTAAGGGCAGAGTCTTTAACTACACAAGGAGGATTTGTGAGAAGTTTATTAATATGTTTGTTGTTATTAGTTCCAACATTAAGTTTTGCTGATGAATCACCAACTTTAAGGTATTCAAGTATCGATGCTGGGTATATCCCGAATGGTTTTGATTCTAATGATAATGTTCAAGTTGTAGTTGAAGGAGTGTACAGGGACACTTGCTCGAAACCGGCAGGTTCCAGATTTAAAGTAAATCCCTTGACCAAGAGTATTGAGGTTATTCTGTATGAATATCGTTATGAGGGGCTTTGTTTAGATGTTCTCGTTCCTCATGATGAAGTCATCAATCTGGGAGTGATCACCGATGGTCAATACAAAGTGATGCAGTCTGGTGGTAGAAATCTTGGAGTCTTAAATGTGGTTAAGGCAACTAAGACTAATCCAGATGATTATCTTTATGCCCCCGTAGCTCAAGCTTATTTAAAAAGTCAAAATGGCAAAGTGGCTGTGACTATTTCTGGAGTGTTTACAAACTCTTGTATGAAGTTAAGTAATGTCATTTCGAAGGTGCAACCGAAGGTGATAGCTGTTGCTCCCATCGCTGAAATAGAGCAACGAGCAGGAGTAGGGTGTGTCAATGGAAGTTACCCCTTCGAGCAAACGGTACTTATAAATAATGTCAAGCCAGGAAGGTATTTACTTCATGTGAGATCGCTAAACGGCAAGGCCGTAAATAATCTCTTCGACGTTAATTAAAATTTCAGTTAATATTCTTCTTAATGAAGGTTTTTGTTTTTTTTCTACTCTCTTTTATGGTGTGGCAAAGGGGTTTTGCCGAGCTTAGTTGCGAAAATATTAATGACTGCCATGAAAGTGTTGGTCAGCTGAGAATAAGAGAGAGTAACGGTCAGTTCAAAGTATGTACTGGTTTTCTTGTTAAAGACAATGTAGTCGCTACGAATCTACATTGTCTTCCTGATAATCTAAAGCAAATAGGCACTAGTTGTTCAAAAGTTATATCTTTTGCTTTTCCAGAAAATAAACTTGTTCTTATGTCTTCAGATAAAGCTGAAACGAACGATTGTGATAAGGTTGTCCTTATCACGGCGCCATTGTTTGAAAATGGGCTCAATGTAGATTTGGCCTTATTGAAATTTGAAAGGTCTTTTCAGCGAAAAGTGCTTAGAATTTCCCAGAGTGGTTTCCCATTTCAATCAAAATTTCAGATTTATAAAATAGATCCAACTGAAAAAGGTGGAGTTCAAAAAAAAATAACCTGTTTGCCTAAACCAAAAACTCTTTTGAATCCTTATTACGTTACCGAGAAGAGTCCTATCATTAATCTGAATCCATGTGTGGCTATTAAAGGAAATTCAGGTTCTCCGATTTTATCTGAGGATGGTCTGGTTCGAGGAATGTTAAGCTCAGGGGGTGGATTCGGCTTAAAAAAAGAGATGCAAGAAATGAATACGGTTTTTGGTTCTAATTTTAGCTGTGTGGATCTTGGAATCTTGGGATATCCTTCGATGAATTTGAGTTCTTGCGATCTTCCCATTAATCCGGAAAATGAAAAGAAATTGGCTAGCGAGCTTTACGCTAAAGAAAATATGAAGCTGATGAAGTTAGTTGAAGAAAAACTGCAATACGAGAAGAGGTTTAAAAATTCCGAGATGAGATTATTCAATTGGAGTCTTATATCCAAAGAGCCAGTAAAAGAAAATGATCATCACCACAGTACCAACACGAAAGGAGATTATTTGGTAAAAGAGATTATTTTTAAGTTAGCTCCTAAATGTGTTTTTTTTAGCGGAAATCCAATTGGTATCTTGAGAAAGAAGATCAAAGATTCAAATTTGATTGGGGTGTCTTTTGAGTTACCTGAGTTTATTGCTAAACAAAAAATTGGATCCCAGTTAGATTTTTCAGCAGAGGTCATTGAAAAAAGTTTAACATACAAAGTGAATATTCCTGTTGCCGAATTTTTTAATGAGAATCTCATTAAATTTGATGTTGAAATCCAAAATTCCCTCCAAACAGTTCAAAGAGAAAAATGGGAATTAAAAGCCTGCGATTAAAAAATATTGATCAAAATTATAATTTAGCTCAAAGAGCAATTTAATGTTTCCTTCGCTAAAAATTGAGATTGGACAAGGTTATTTTGCCCAGAGCTTTGGTTTAGCTTCGCTCTGAGCAAAAAATCAGACAAGGACCTTTATGGCCGACTAATCGTAAATTGAAAGTTTTGACCGAAGTTTGAGTAGTAACCCCCATGTGAATTTACAATGTAAACTTCAAATGGACCTGAAAAGTTACGTCCCAAAGGAATTTGCGATTGATATCCAGCACGGGATTCATTGAGTAAGCCTCGACCAATTTCACGGCCATTAGCCATTGCGATAGTCCATACGGAGCCATGGGATCCATATCCGAGATTGATTTGGGCACTGGCCGGTATCATGATAGCAAGATAGACCCCTTGATAATCCTCTAGATAGCTTGCGCAAACCTCTTTAAAGCAATCAAATTTAGGATTTTTGGGAACTGATACCGCTGCACGAGCCATGGGAAGCGCCAACATGAAAACCCCCATAACCAGCGCGGACAAAAATTTCTTTGAAGACACATTATTTTCTAACATTTTGAACTCCTTTTTTTTTCTTTTTGAGATATCTAACAATACTAAAGAGATTTTAATATTACTTTTATTGTGTTATATATTAATGTAAATATTAATATATAAATCTAACATTATGAAATAGGAATGCCGAAATGAATTTTAAACTAATTTCTTACTTTATTGATATAGCACAAAGCAAAAGTTTTAGTGAAGCCTCTCTTCGAAACTACATCAGCCTTCCGGCAATGAGCCAGGCCATCAAGAGGTTGGAGCAGGACCTTGGATTTCCATTATTCCAGCATGGGAAAAACAAATTTGAGCTTTCTCCAGAAGGGGAAATCTTTTTACCCCAAGCTGATCAAATCCTCAGGTCTTGGAAGGAGATTAAGAAAATAAATTCCAGAGAGCCAAAATCGAGTGTAAATCAAGAAATGATTTCATTGGCAGCGCCGTCTAGTCTCTATAGCTCAATTTTTATTGAAGAATTAAGCCACCTCTGTGCAGTGCAAGGTTTTCAACTCCGGTTGTTTGCTGGGAACAGCAGGGATGTTAGGCACCACCTAGAGTCCCGCACCTGTGATTTTGCTATCTGTCATGATGATCCCTTCCTTCAAAATTTTTCGTCCCAAACGCTCTATCACGGTCATTTTGGCCTTTATCAAAGCCATAGCTACAGTAAAGGCGAGGCTTTCATTATTGGTGATTTTGGACTTGAAGTGAAAAACCTGATGGCCTTTTATCAAATGAAATTCAAGAAACCCCTCCCAGTCGTCGCAGAAGTAGCCAGCTGGGATTTAATTGCCCAACTTGTCGAGTTAAAAACCGGGCAAGGGCTTTTACCTGATTTTCATCAGATCACACGTAGCAAGAATATCATCCAAGTCTTTAAAAAATATCCGCAAACAAGTTATGAAATAAAATTTTACGCTCATTCTAACAGTTCAAACAGGCTATTTAATTTTCTTTCCGACAAATTTAAAAAACGAATAACCAAATAGCAATGCGATCAAAAGACAACTTATTTATCTAGAAGGTCACTTAAAATTTTATCTTTATAATTATAAGGTAAAGAATAGTGACCTTCACCCGCGCAGATTTTAAGTTTAACATCTTTAAGTCTTTTTTTCATATAATTAGACATTTCAAAATGGACAATGTCGTCGTTATCTCCATGCCATAAAAAATAAGGTACCTTAATTTCTTCAAGAGCAAAACCCCACGGATTTGACAGAATTTCCATATCTGCCAAAATTCCAGCTGGTCCCTTTGCTAAAGCCTCTTTAAAGGACTCTAGTAAAAAGGCACCAACTTCAGGAATCTTAAAAATTTCTTTGTCTTTGCTACTTAATAAATCAGAAGCCATTAAATGGTCTAATTCTTCAAGGAAGGAACTAAATTTTCTTTCAACTAAAAATTTAACAACAATATTTGGTAAAATTTTCTTTAATAAATAGATTTTCTTTTGCTCCCTGTTTAGGTAAAAAATATTTTCATGCGTAACGGGAGCCACGCCGCATACACTTCCTACTTTAGAAACCTTTTCTGGATAATAAAATGCTACTGCCGACGCAAAAGGCCCGCCACCACTAACTCCCATTGAAATGAATTTTTCAATCTGAAGGTAATTAGCCAAATCATTTATGTCTGTTGCGAACTTTTTTAAGGTCAGACCGGGTTGTGGATCAGATAAACCATATCCGGGTCTATCAATAGCAATAATACAAAAATCATCTTGAAAGTGAGTATCGCGTAATAATAAAGCTTGCTTCCCAGTTCCTGGATAGCCATGAAAAAAGAATATGGGAATTGAATTTAAATTTCCAAATTGGTAAAAATAAATTCTTTTATTATTTTTTGTAGTAAATGTGTCTACTTTCAATTCCATCGCATTGATAATTATACTTACTCTTTAATTAATTCCAATTTAATTCAATCAAAAAATTCGCGATGGTAGATCGTGGAGCGATTTACAAAAATCTACAAAAGAAAAACAATAACTGCTTTTCATTTATTTCATCACCTGAATTAAATAAAATCTCAAGTCCTCAGCCGCTTTGCTTAAAGGACGATTTTTTAAACTAACTAATGAAATTTCATTAGTTAAATCTTCTTTAGTTCCTCGAATGACATATAATTGGCTACCTTCTTCAATCAATCTCGAGATAACATGGTTAGGTAATATAGCCGCTCCCATTGAAGCTTTGACAAAGGCAGAAACACCCTGAACATTCATTGCCCACGCTCTAATATTTAGTGGTGGATTCTTTCTTGAATAATGATATTGAAACCAAAGTCGCAGGATAGATTCTTTAGGTTCATATTCAATATAGTCTATTTTTTCTAAAGAATTAATTTTGGTTCTTGAATTTGCAAAATCAATTTTTTGATTCGCTAAGTACTGCTTTGAAACAACTAAATTGAGTTTTTCTTTAAAAATCACTTCAGAACTAAACCTGTTTCCTTTTTTGAAGGAATCCACTAAAGCCAAGTCAATTTCTTGTTTTTCTAAGTTTTCTAATAGTTTTGTGCCATATCCATAAATTATATCAAAATATACTTTTTGTTTTGTTAACGACCACTGCGAAATTTTAGGAATTATCACATTGTTCCCAATTTCCGTAGGCAGCCCAACTTTGATTACACCACTGATTTCTTTTGTTTTCGTCATTTGAAATGAATTTATTACATTTGAAATTTCTTCAAATGATTTCAAAGTCGTTTTATAAATTTCATCTGCTTCCGGGGTTGTAAATATTTCTTGATAATTTCTAACAAATAATTTGATTTTTAATTCAGACTCTAATTTTAATATGTGTTGGCTGACGCCGGACTGGGTTAAGTGCAACTCAAGAGCCGCTTTAGTCATGCTTTTTAGGCGATATACGGCTTCAAATACTTTCAACTGATTAAGATTAATTTGAGTAAGATTTCCTTGGGGCATAAAAGAATGCGGCTTCATGGACATTAATATAACTTATTCAACTTAATTAAATCAAATAATTTATATTAATCTAAAAACTGGGCTATACCCGACACAGTTTCAGCATAGCGATAAAAAAGTAAGAAAAACAAAACAAAACAAAAGGATTCTAAAATGAAAAATTTGACTTTATTCGTTCTTATAGTATTTACCGCATTTTTTGGACAAGCCCAAAGCAGCTCTGCACCACAAGGATTTGAGTTTGTAACAGTGTCTTGCCAATTGATTTCGCCTATCCCAGATTTATTTATTTCAGCACAAGTTTTTGAGGGACGTCATTCGCCAGATCGTCTATTAAAAGTAAGAACCTCGTCGTGGGGTCATAACAATGATGAATCTGAATTAGTTAACATGAAAAGTTCTACCAATGGTAATGGATCGCGTGTCATCAGCTTCCAAGGAAATTCATTAAAGCTTGTAGTTAATTTTACAACACCTTTTAATTATCCACAACTTGGAAATAAAACTGCGTTTCCTGGATATCTATACAGAGGAGGAACTCGTCAATTCGATATGGCCTGCGAACATTTCTTAAATATAATGTAAGTTCAAATTACAATCACTAGTGCGTGTTTGAGGGGGTTGGTAAACAAACTACTGCCCTCAAGACTTGTCACAATTACGTTATTCGCAGTATCTAAGTTTTCTATGGATAAAATCCTTTTTACAATTTTCAAGTTCAGAAATAGAAATGTAAATTGCAGGCTCAAATGGTGTCGGAGCTGAAGACTCCGACACTATATTGATTCAAGTACAAATAGCAAATCTAATTAAGAAAATTAATTTTTTAGAAGTTACTTCTGTCTCTACGACTGAAGGCCTAAAAACCATTTAGCGAATTGAGATAGGGGAGCCCTTGGCCTCCAGATGATCGTCTTTCTGGAGGATTTGCCTTAATAGTTTCAACGAGAGCAGCAGCTTTACCCACTTTTTCTAAAATAGATTCAATCAATCGATCAGCAGGCGTCAAAACCATTTTATCCTTTTCGTGAAATATGTTTGATAAGAAGGGGGGTGTGATTGGGTTACTGTTCTGTAGCGCAATCTTTAGATTGGACTCAAATGAATCCATATTTTTAATTTCCCAAGCACCATTGGTTGCAACTGCGAGCTCAGCCATTTTATTAAATGCTTCTGCATTTTAGCCTGTAATGACATCTGGATTATTGAAGAAGAGCAAAGGTACGCCTTCTGTCATTGGTTCCATTATATTGATAGGTCCGCTGACAACAGCCAAGTCAGATACATTTAAAATATATGGCATATAACCAGGGAGGTCATTCAGGATAATCCATTTCTTGGTAGAATCAAATTTCTCGGACCATTCGCTAAGTTTCATAACTTCATATTCATGAACAAAGGGGCCGAAGGCTCCTTCAGCGCCTACACTATTGCCTCCGCCTCTTGAGGCAAAAACGATATCAGGAATTTTGCCTGCCTGTTTCATTCTCTTAATAATGTCACCCATTGATGGTGCTGAATTAATTCCATTGCCTTGCGGTTCTTTAAAATGCAAACTCAAAGCAAACTTATTTCTTGGAATTCTTAAAGGTCTACGGAAAAAATAACGAGGAGTTCCAGCCAGACCAGGATTAGCCAATTTGACATTGTTCATTTCTATTGCGACTTGTTCAAAGTGCATTATCTTTTCTTGAAAATCACGAATTCCTAGGAAAATAATTTTTTTTTGGGGATAAGTATGTCTCCAACCCAAATAACTTTGGTATCGAAATTGGACATTAAGCGAATTAATGTCGGGGTAAATTCCATCCACAACTTGTGCATTCGGAAACAACTTCTGAACGATTTTAGATATATAGTTGGCAGCGATATGCTCGCCTATATGTATTGGGTCACTTTTTAGGTGTTCGATTCCTATAACAAATCCTTCACCATCACCCAATGTTATTTTTTTGAGTCTTGTTTCTCTGTTCCATGGAGATCCATGGAATTCTGTTTCCGTAAATGAAACATTTGCGGCCATAGGTTTCCATTTTTCTATAAGATTAATGATTTCTTGAGGAAGTGGTGCAGAGGTGACTATTGAAAAATCTTTGAAAGAAATTATTTTAGGACTATAAAATTGTGAACATGAATTAGCAAAGGCAGAGATTCCTGATAGTGTTATAATTGCAAAAAGAAAATAGTGAGCTATTCGAAAGCGATTTATTGATAGCATACAATCTATATGCAACATGTCCCGTTTAAAAATTAAATCTAGGATTTAATAAAGTGTAGATGAAGGCGTCTGTGCCAGATTAGGCAGACATGTGACTGTTTGTAACATATGGTACACTTCGCCAATTTATTATTCACCTGATAAACGAAAAATGTTCCTTTAAAAATCTAGCATTCCCTAACTTCTTAAATTGACACATCCTCGGCATTGCAATTGTATTACTTCCTCTATAGGTTCATGCATGAAATTAATTACATTTTTCATTTTATTAAATTTCTTCTCAGAAACATTGGTGGCCAATTACCATGTTTACCCGACGCCTAATTCAGAAAAAATAGTAATTAAATCCAAAGCTTTTGCGGATAACTTAATAGCCGAAGTTCTTGAAAAGTATCCACAGATTGAGATAACTATTGGAACAATTCCAGATGAATATCCAAAACTTTTTGACTATTTAGTTGGAACAAGTTCACAGAAAGATCTTCAAGTACATTACTATACCGTTTTTCACTCCCAAGAATTAGTTGATTGGATTCTGATTCAACCTGAAAATTCTATTTATCCCCATGATATTTTTCGAGAGGCCATTCGTATTAGGCAAGGAGATCTTCTAGCTGCGGTTATCACTATTCATGAAGTATTGCGAAATTATGCTCGCGGGTTAACGAGCTACACACTTAAACAGATTGGCTTAATGAAACGAAACAAAATATTTAATAAGCTAGTTGATATTCGGGGTGATCTTTACGAGCGAGAGCCTGGAATTTTGAAGGGAGATCATTATGGATCATGGTATAGATTGTGGATATTGATGGCTGATCAAATCTATCGCACGAGACTTTTTTCGATGCCTATGATAACGGGAAGTGCAGTTCTCGCGAGACAGCTTTTAGTAGCTACCTCCGCCGAATTAGTTAAAGTTCTTAGCGCGTTATCAAAAGATAACCAGGACACCTTCGTTTTTGGTGACCCAAGAAAAATTGAAATTAATTTCAAAGGAGCTTTGATTGGATATTTTCTTGTTAATCGAGTAAATTTCTTAAAAAGAAATCCTGCTGCCAAAGAGAAACTTATGACTCGCCGTAAAATCTACCTAAAGGGTAGGCAGACAATCAGGTCATGCGAAGAATTTTATTTGAGTCCTTGATTTACCAGGATCTTTGAAGTTTATTAGCTTAATTTTTCCTATGATCAAGGTGCAAATTATTGTGTATTAGGATAAGTTTGTAAAAGTAGAGATTCAATGGTAGAATTTGAACAAATGAGAATCAAATTTGAAAGATTTAGGCGGTGAAACCCATGAAAAACATTGAGACTTTTTTTGAGAGAATTGTTTTTGCGAGCCGCTGGATACAGGCCCCAATTTATGGCGGCCTTATCTTGGGGACAATACTTTATACTTACAAATTTTTTGTTGAGCTGGTTCACCTTTGCTCAACTGTGAATTCAATAACAGAAGAAGTTCTGATGCTCGGAATTTTAACTCTTGTGGATATCACGATGGTCTTAAACCTCCTGATTATGGTTATCATTGGCGGTTACTCAACGTTCGTTAGCCGCATCCACTTGGATAAGCATGAAGACCGTCCTGATTGGCTTGAAAAAATTAACGCTGGAACTTTAAAGGTAAAGCTCGCTGGAGCATTGGTAGGGATTTCTGGTATCCACCTATTAAAATCTTTTATCGACATCAACAAGAAAGACCCCAATCAAGTAAAATGGCAGGTCATTATCCATATTGTATTTTTATTTTCGACTCTGACGCTGGCCTATACTGAGAAGGTGCTACATTCCTCTGAGAGTAGTACATCGAAAATGAAGCATTGATAGAAGTAAAGGCGAAGAAATGATAACCTTCATCACCGACATTTCTTTAAGGCGTCTCCTTGGCAGTGGGTTGTATTTATGATTTCTCAAAAACTACACTTGAAAATTAGCTACTATGTCAAATGGCTCCAGGGATTCACCGACCGTCTTTGGTATCCACCTCTCATAGGTTTTCTAGCCGCACTTGATAATTTCGTTATTATCATTCCCAATGATGGGATTTTGATTTCAAGTTCCATGCTGGTTCCAAAACGATGGTTTATGCTCGCCTTGAGTGTAGCCGTGGGCTCGACTGTTGGGGCTCTTGGATTGGCGGCTCTCGTGGACTTTCAAGGGCTTCCTTGGATACTAGAATTTTATCCTGGGCTTATTGAAAGCCAAGTTTGGCTTTTAGCCATAGATTTTTTTGAAAAATATGGACTCTTTGTGGTTTTCCTTGTGTCAGTCACTCCATTTGCTCAACAGCCAGCCGTAATTCTAGCAAGTCTTTCTCATGCGCCTTTTTTTGAGCTTACTGCCGTTATTTTTTTTGGTCGATTTATCAAGTTCCTCATTATGTCTTACGTAGGTTCTCATGCTCCGCGACTACTTACAAAAATGTGGGGAGTTAACAAGGTTGAGCTAAAGGACGTAGGTGTAAAACTGAAATAGTGAAATAATTGAAGCACTTTCTTTATGGATTTACAAAAATTGAAGATACAATCAGCAACGGGGATAGGTAATTGAAAAAATCTGGCAAAGTTATTTTTTTGTGCGAGTTCTGTCTTGAAAATAATGGGCCGACAAACTTCTCTAATATGCATCAGAGTGATGAATGCATTCTAAGGTTGACGATAAAAATTTAAGAATTGTTGTTCCTTTGATTGAGACAAACGCAATGGTAATTACAGCGATGGTTTTATCATGAAAGCCCCCTTTAAAATCAAAAAGTTTCTAAACATCTAGGTATTTTCAGGCCGAAAGTTTTTGATGCATGATAAAAAAGTCACTGCTAGGTTAAATATAAATCCGAATGAAAATTTTACTTCGACTTAGGTAACTGTATTATGTTATTTATTTTGCCTTCTTGAATTAGAATCATGATAATTAAAACGTCTTTAAAAATGATTAATAAAAAAAGTATGAAAAGGAGTTTAAATGAAATTTGATTCATATATTGTTATTCTATTATCAGTGACCTGTTTGATGATTGCCTGCAGTAAGAAAACAGAAGATGCTGCTGCGGTTGTCGAAAGCACATACTCTGCAGAAAAGCCATCTACAATTATGTCAGGTATTTCAAATGCAATAGTTGCTACGGGTGCGGGCCTAACAACTGCATCAACAGCTAGTGTTAATAGCAACGAATTAAAGTCTATGCTAGTTTCTTCATCCTGTGATAGCAATGGTGAACCAAATAGTCCATTAAACTATGGCAGCTCTGCTTACCCGGGAACTTTGACTTATTGTAAAATGGTCATTAATAGTCAATCACCTGATACAGTTCAAGGTGGTTTTGCACTCGTAAAAAATATTTCTTGTGCATTAGAAAAGTCAGGGCTTGTGTTTGACGGACAAGCGCATAGTACAAGTATCACCATCGATTCAACCTGCTTTTCTGCAAAGCAAATCAGCGAAATGGGTGGCACTATGACCATCAGCGTGACAGCTTCAAAACCAGCTGCCTTCAACACTTATTTTGATGCTGGAGTTGAACTCAATGTTACCGGTCAAAATATGATTTTCAAAATTGCAACAAAAGTTTCTGGCACTAAAGTGGAATTCGCGACAATGGAAGATCAAGGTACCAATAAAAAAGGTCTTTCCTATGGCTCTCTAGATACTTCTGATGGCACGTTAAGATATGAAACGCGAATGGAAAGAATTAATTGCACCGAATCTGGATCATGTGGATGGAATCGTCATATTAAAATATTTGCAGATTTAACTATGAATGGAAATACGCCTGGTGATGTTGAATCTGTTTCTTTTGGATATTCCAATATTCAATCAACGCCAGGTCAGTCTGGTTTAGGTGGCGTTCTTGTAACGGCATCTGGAAATTTAACAACTGGAATCAAAGCCCGTTTGTGGCAAGCCAGTAATGGAACTGTAAACCAAATTCCAACGGCAACAAGTGATTACAATACTCCTGGAAACTGGAAAGAAGTATCAAATACCAGTTGTTATACAAAAACTTCTGATTCTGCTGGAACTTGCGGATCAGGAGCTGCAGGTTTTTCCTCTAATGTTAATTTTTTGCTTTTTGGACCATCCTATACGGCTGTTAGCACTTGGTTTACAAACTTTACTGGCGCCACATGGAGTGCCGTGGATGTTAATGCTGATTAAATCAATTTGATTTTTAGCATTTGCTACTGGTTGCAATTCTATTCGTAATTTTAGATCAAGCAAAATGCTGGTCTTTTAAGAAGTCACCCAATAATGGGTGACTTTTCCAAGTTGGATCTGATTTTTTTGCCTATGTGGGGGTCTTGCCACTTTGGCTCGAGTCTATAATAAATAGATTAAGGCATTTTCGAAGATAGTGAAATTGGTTTTGTATCAGGTAAGTGAGATTCCTGAAAAGAACCAAATTTTGACTTGGCAGAGTCTAATGGAATTTTGCATTCACTTGGAGTCTTTCCTGTAATTTTTTTGAATTGAATGAGAAATTACTTTGGTTCTCTGATATTCAATTCTGCAAGGGCCGTGGCAACTGAAAAAGTATTGGAAAATAATGTAGAATAAGAGCCCAGAAATTTTGGATTTGCGACTTTTTATTCTCAAAGACACTCAAGTGCAGGCTATTCTTTACAGGTGTATTCAAGCTCATATCTGCCTGGAGGTAGATAATCAGGTAGCATGACTATGTTCGATGCTAAAGTATAATCTGTTATTTGTATTCCCTGGCTATTTTTCAATGAGAAATCAATTCTACCGTCATTGTTGGCGTCCGCCGGAGAACAATTCAATGGGATTGATTTAACTTTGTCTTTGATATCTTGACCCATAATTTTCAATTGCCCGGCGTAATCGGACTCACAGACACTGCCAATAATTCCTGATGTTTGTCTTGATAGAAATTCGTAAGCTTTTCCATAGGCTTCGTTTATGCTTTGAGGATATTCTAAGCAACTTATATCGTCAGATTTGACGATGATAGAATGAATCGTTAATACTTTCTGAGGCCATTTTTGCCTAATGTATAACAAAAGATTTTCTGGACGATTGTACGCAGATAGGTTATTAGAGGCGCTCGTTTCGTCGGCATCAGAAACAACGACAATGGCTAAACTTGCATCTTCCCTGAATAATTTACGGTTGAAGGTTGTATCCTGTTTTTCAGGCAATTCTGTTCTCTGAACGGCTCTGAAAATGGCCCTGACACCTTGTTCGTTTGGGCTCCCGTCATCGCCTTCTCGCTGAATAGCTTCAGAAAACATCTCAGTTGCAAAATCCGTATCTTGTTTTGAATTTAGAATGAAGGATTTTCTGTAAAGTTTAATCAGCCGACCATCAGAGTATCCCTTGTTGTTTGCTGGGTCCGTTGTGGTAAGCCCTAGCTGCCAATCCAAGCCATTTAAACTTTGAATAAAACCAGAAAATCTCTGAGCCATTTCCTGCTGTTCGTAGTCCATTGAGCGGGAATTATCCATCACTATGAGGATATCAACTTTGTTATTCGGGATTGAACGCAAATCCAAGTTAGAGATTATTTTCTTAAATCGGGCAACGCCGGCTGAGGCAACAGGGTTTGGCTCATTTTGCAGGTCCGAGGGAATTAAATCAGCAGGACTTGTCTTTGATGGACTTGCACTGAATGCAATTTCTCCGTTTTGAGCGCAATTATTATAAAAGAGTGAAAGCACACCCATGACAACAACAAGTATCGTTAACTTTTGATGGCTCACATTTAATCCGTTTTTAATAAAGCTTTTCATGTTATTCAAGGAAGCAAGATCTAAGCCTGCCAAATGATCGCAATTCGATATGAAGAAAAAAATTGGAATCATATCGTCTAAATTCTGACGGTATACTCTGTTGCTTGCCTCTTAACATATTAATTCCAGGGGGGAAAAAATACATCATCGGAATTAGTAACACTTGTAATTGCAGTCAGCATTTCAGAATAAGACAGTGGCTCGAATAAGAAAAAATCCTTATGAAATCGGATCTTTTCTGCCTTAGTACAAAAATAACTTTATGGGATTTGTTGTTAATTTCAAGATCTTGAATTTCTATATCTTGAATACCTAATAAATTGATGATAACTTTTTGAAAGTCCATCCTTGGACTCTCCCTAATTTAATTTTTTATTTTGCAATAAAATCAAATCATAGGGACCTTGGATGTGACAACTTTTGTTTACAAAAATATTAAAAACAATTTAATCTAACTATATAAACTTAAAGTAAAACTTCAACTTCCTTCAATCACCCCGGGAAAAATTGGGCCCCCCCCATGAAAAGTTAGAGACCCTTCCAAGACTTTCATAAAATAAAAAGTTAAGAATTGTTGATTTTAAAAAAGTTAATTTAGTCACAAAAGCACAGATTTTTATCAATCAGTATAGCGAAGACAATAGAACACCACCACAGAAAGTTTCTGCACAAAAAAATTAATTTGGCGGCAAATCTTTGTATCAGAAAGCGAGATAAAATGATATTACTCGCTCCATAGTGGACTGTGAAATAATAGCATCGGGTACTCGTCCGAAAGAAAGACGAAAAGCGCCGGGGCTCATCGGTAAATTTTAAGGAAGAGACGGATATCCATCGAACGGCCACTCAAGAAACGAAGGCCAGAAGACTTGAGCGGAACGCCACGAAATGAAAGCGTGAGGCTTTCGAACATAAATCTGCGCAAAAGTGATAAGTCCCGCGTTAGATAAGTCGGGCTGAAGTAGCGCAGCAAAATGGCGGCAAAAAACTAAAACCATAACTTTCTGGGCTCCCATAGAGCTATGGTTTTGTTTTGCCAAAATTATTCCTATGTCAGATGAGCTGGCTTAACGGGCGCCGCAAAGTTGCTCAAACAAGAGGTATAAAACCATTCACCTTCCACAAATTTTAAACCAAAAATTTGGACTGTAGAGTTTTGCGAATGGATTTTTTCCATCTTGAACATCTTTTAGTGCACATTTAATTTGTGCCTTTGTTTTTTCTTCCTTTTCAATGAATATAGCGGTTTTTAAATAAGTACTAACGGCAGCTTTTTGCCCCTTGGCTAATAACATACTTGCTAATTCTGTTTGTGGACCAAATGAACTAACAACCCCATAGTGAAATTTATCATTCAGTGATTTCACTAATTCAGTTGACGCTGAAATAGTGTCTCCTTTGGCAATAGCCTTTTTCCCAAATAATTGGTGAATGTAATGTAAATCATCAGCATAGGATTCTTGGCTTTGCGGAGTTAAGCTCTCAATTGCACAAAGTAATCGAGACGCAACTTTGGTGGATTGTTCGCTGTTAACATTTGTTTCAATTATTTTATTAAAGTTGCGACTGAGTTCAGCAATTTCTAAGGGTGACAGTTTGTTACATGGAATGGTTTCACCATAAACAATACAGGTAAAGAATATTGTTAATACGGACGTAAATCTAATTAATTTATTTGAAATTAACTTAAGCATAATTTTATCCAGCTCTAACCTGTCCATCCTTAGTTGTTGGACTAAGTTTAGGTGTTTTGCAGGTTGGTTTAACTCTCAATAGGAGATTTGAAAATTCAGGATAGAATTCATACTTATTCATAAATGTCTTACCTGACCTCATAAATACCCACTTCATCTCATTCTTAAAGTTTTCATTATCACTTGAGTTAAGTTTTTCAACTAGTTCAGATTCTTTGTATCGACAGTCATTGAAACTTGAACAAATTCCGGTGGATGTCTTGCAGATTGAAAATTTATACTCAAAGCCATTGGGTCCATTAAAATCCTTAATACCAATATACTCATCAGAATTTTGATAGCCAATGTCAGCAAGATTTATGTATCCATCAGATGCCATTGCCACCTCCAAAAGTAACCTTGACGATTAAGAATTCGCTGATCGCGGATAACATCATCAGCCGTTTCCATAGTAAGGACTTCTTCGAAGCGAATTGCAAATCTGCCAATCCCAGCAGAATTTGCTATTATCGTTTTTATGACTCGTAAAGAGGATAGGTGGTATAAAGCCCAAATTGTTCAATCCTAGCATCTTGTTTTCGTTGGTTGTTGTTAAATTTGTGTGATTGGAATGGGTCTTTGGCAACGAATTTCACCGATTTTTGAAATTTGTGGCATGGTTTTTATTTACGTAGGGTATTTTTCAAGATTTTGAATACACGGATCCGTTTCAGATAGATTTCTCAGTCTGCTGATTGATTAAAATTGTCGAAGTTCATCCCGAAGTGTTGCTGGTTAAAGTCATCTTCGAAATGATGTTGAACTTTTGGAGGCCCCCTGGCTGGATGTAGCGGCGGCGGTTTTGTGTCTAGATCCATATGTTCAAGGATTTTTCGAATCACTTCGGGGTCCTCTATGGCGGGATAATTTTCAAAGACAAATATTGATGCCATCGAAAAGATTTATTTTAGTTGAAAGATCCAGGGATCTTTCAAAAGAAAACCAGAGTCATTTAGAAAAGCTGAGAAAGT
>WBZM01001652.1_pt1 | contig 21227 bp, 21 predicted proteins | sample 5204271 | NCBI WGS metagenome assembly WBZM01 (sample SAMN12344346, study PRJNA552823) | activated sludge metagenome | biome: Activated sludge suspended growth; feature: Nitrification reactor; material: Wastewater; isolation source: activated sludge from nitrification reactor of wastewater...
CCGCCTTCGACCACCGGGGTGGCGAAGTCGAAGTTCTCGCCGAAGGCCTCGGCCACGATGGTGGCATAGGGCAGCACGGTCGAGGAACCGGCAGTCTGGATCTGGTCGCGCGCCTGGGCCGCCGTGGCGGCTGCGGCCAGCGCGATGACGGATGCGGTGACATGGACGGGTTTCATTTGCACACTCCTCGCAAGATCAGGGTCCGAACCGCCCCCCGGGCGGCTTCCGAACCAAGCTCTAGGGCCGGGTCGACATGCTTTTGCGACGGTTTTGTAACAGGCATGTGACGCGGCGCGGCAACGACGCGATGCCGCAGGCGCAGGCGCTGTCACACCCGGGGCAGGATCACGATGAAATTGCTGCCTTTTCCGCGTTCGCTTTCGATGCGCAGCCGTCCGCGGTGGCGGTTCACGATATGCTTGACGATGGCCAGCCCCAGCCCGGTGCCGCCCTTTTCGCGCGAACGGTGGGTGTCGATGCGGTAGAATCGCTCGGTCAGGCGCGGCAGGTGGATGGCCGCGATTCCCTCGCCGCGGTCGATCACCTCGATCTGCACCGCCGGCCCGCGCAGGACGGGTTCCCGCTCGATCCGCGAAAGGCGCACCGTCACCTCGCGCCCGCTGCCGCCGTATTTCACGGCATTCTCGACCAGGTTCTGCAGGACCTGCGTGATCTGATCGGCGTCGGCCCGCAGCGCGATCGGTCCCGCGTCCCCGGCAAGGTTCAGGGTCACCCCCGCCTCGGTGGCCTGCGGCCGAAGCGTCGCCAGCACCGACCGCACGATCGCCGTCAGTTCCACCTCGTCCGAGGGGCGGCGGCGCTCCTCGGCCTCGACGCGGCTCAGCGACAGAAGGTCGTTGACCAGCCGGATCATCCGCCCCGCCTCGCGCTCCATGATCGCCAGGAAGCGTTCGCGCGCCGCCGCGTCGTTGCGCGCCGGGCCCTTCAGCGTCTCGATGAAGCCGACAAGGGCGGTCAGCGGCGTGCGCAGTTCGTGGCTGACGTTGGCCACGAAGTCGCGGCGGATGGATTCGGCCTGTTCCTGCTGGGTCAGATCCTCGAAGGCGGCAAGAACCCCCGGCCCCGATTCCAGCGTCATCGCCGAGACATGGGCGATCAGGCTCTGCTCGCCGCCGGGGCACGACAGCTGCATCCGCGCCTCGCGCTTCGGCGACCCCGCCAGAACCGCGTCCAGCGCCGACAGGAAGGCGGGGTGACGCAGCACCGAGGACGACAGCCGCCCGACGATGCCCTCGCCCAGCAGCGCCCGCGCCGGGGCATTGGCTGCGACGATCCGCGCCTCGCCATCCGCCGCCAGCACGGGCATCGGGACGGCCTCCAGAACGGTGGCAAGCGGGTGCGGCGCGATCATGGCTGTCCTTCGGCGGCGGCGGCCACCAGCCTGCCCCCGGCCCCCGGCAATGTAAACCGCGCCGTCGGGCGTCGTGCTTCATGTCCCGCCGACAGGGGCCGCAACGCCCCCGAACCGCGGCCTGCATCCCGGTCCGGCCCTGTGGTCGCCCCTGGCCGGCGCGGGCATGGCAACAGGCCCGCAATCCGTTTGCCCGCCTCGTCCCATGTGCTGCGCCGCCGGCCCCCGGTCATCCCGGCCGCCGCCCCGTCCCGGGCGCGGCCGGAAAGGGCCAAAGCCCGGCACAACCCTTGGCCAACCGCAAGCCGTCGCATGGCGTTCTTGGGCCGCTACAGGAACAGCGCGCGGAACACGAAGCCGGAAACGATGGTGAAGGCCGCCCCGCCTGCGACCGAACCCGTCGCGAAGAACCACGCCGCCGCACAGAACGGCAGCGCGGCAATCAGGATGCGGACCCAGAGGGGCCGAAGAAGCGGGTGCTGGGGATCAAGGATCATCATGGCTGCACTCCACCCCTTATGTCGCGACTTGTCCAGCCCCGATGCCCGCGCTCGATGCCGGGGCCATCGTCCGCCCGGCTAGACCGCCTTCAGCCCCCTGGCGAAGCGCTGGGCATTGGCCCGGTAATGCGCAGCCGAGGCCAGAAGCCGGGCGCGCGCCGTCTCGTCCAGTTCGCGCACGACCTTGCCGGGCGACCCCATCACCAGGCTGCCGTCCGGAATCTCCTTGCCCTCGGTGATCAGCGCGCCCGCGCCGATCAGGCAGCCCCGCCCGATGATCGCGCCGTTCAGCACCGTCGCCCCCATGCCGATCAGGCTGCCCTCGCCGATGGTGCAGCCGTGCAGCATCGCCTTGTGGCCGATGGTGCAGTCGGCGCCGATGGTCAGCGGAAAGCCCATGTCGGTGTGGCAGACGACGTCTTCCTGGATGTTGGTGCCGCGCCCGACATGCACCACCTCGTTGTCGCCGCGCAGCGTCGCGCCGAACCAGACGTTGGCGCCGTCCTCCAGCACGATCTTGCCGATCACGTTGGCGTCCGGCGCCACCCAGACCCCCTGCCCGATGGTCGGGGCGATTCCGTCAAGCGTATAGATCATCTTGCGTCGAACTCCCGGTTAAGGCCCATGACGAAGGCCGAAAGCCCCGTCAGGCGGTCGCGCCGCATCCTCTCGGCGGTCAGGATGGTCTTCAGGTCCGCCTCGGCACGGTCGATGTCGTCGTTGATGAGGACGTAATCGTATTCCGCCCAGTGGCTGATCTCGGCCTGGCTTTTTGCCATGCGGCCGCGGATCACCTCATCGCTGTCCTGCCCGCGCGACCGCAGCCGCCGGTCCAGCTCGGCGATGGACGGCGGCAGCACGAAGATCGACACCACGTCCTTTCCCAGCGCCGAATTGCGGATCTGCTGGCCGCCCTGCCAGTCGATGTCGAACAGCGTGTCGCGCCCCTCGGCCATCGCCCGTTCCACCGGGGCCTTGGGCGAGCCGTAGCAATTGCCGAAGACCTCGGCATGTTCCAGCATCTCGCCATCCGCGACCATCGCCGCAAAGTCGTCGCGCGACCGGAAGTAATAGTCCTTTCCGTCCACCTCGCCAGGGCGCGGGGTGCGCGTGGTGGCCGAGACGGAAAAGCGCAAGGTCGGATCCCAGGCCATCAGCCGCCTGGCCAGCGTCGACTTTCCGGCCCCCGACGGCGACGACAGGATGACAAGTAGGCCGCGCCGCTGGATCGGGGTCATCGTCATTCCACGTTCTGAACCTGTTCGCGCATCTGGTCGATCACACTTTTCAGGTCAAGTCCGATGCGCGTCAACTCGGCATTGCCGGATTTCGAACACAGCGTGTTCGCCTCGCGCATGAATTCCTGCATGAGGAAGTCCAGCTTGCGCCCCACCGCCCCCGCCTCGGCCAGCAGCGCACGGGCGGCTGCGACATGGGCGCGCAGGCGGTCGATCTCCTCGGTCACGTCCGCCTTGACCGCGATCAGCGCCAGTTCCTGCGCCACGCGGGCGGGGTCGGATTCGGGCGCCCCGGCCATCACGCGGGCCAGTGCGGCGTGCAGCGCCTCGGCAGCGGCCGGGCGGCGGGCCTCGGCCGCTTCGGCCGAGGCGGTCGCCAGCGCCCCGATCCGGTCGATCTGGCCGCCGATCACCTCGGCCAGGTGCCGGCCTTCGGCGGCGCGCATCGCGGCAAAGTCGGACAGCAGCGGCGGCAGGTCGGCCAGCAGCGCCTCGCGCAGGGGGCCGCTGTCCTCGACTTCGCCGCCCTGGTCCAGAACGCCGCGCATCGCCAGCACCTCGGCCATCGTCGCGGGCCGCAGCGACAGGTCGGCGACGAAGGCCGCTTCCTCGACCTGCCGCAGCGCGGCCAGCGCCGCCGTCAGCCCGGCGGGATTGACGCGCAGCGCAGCGGCATCTGCGGCGCGGTCGAGCTTCAGTGACAGCGTCACGTTGCCCCGCGCCGCAACGGCCCCGACGGCCGCCCGCACGGCGGGTTCCAGCCCCTCGATCCAGTCGGGCAGCCGCAGCCGCAGGTCCAGCCCCTTGCCGTTGACCGACCGGACTTCCCAGGCCCAGGAATGGCCCGCCCCCTCGCCCCGGCGGACGGCGAAACCGGTCATCGACACGATTGCAGGCTTAACCATGTGTGAAAGATTTCCTCTGCATTTGCCGAAAATCCCGTAGATTAAGACTCGGGTAAGCATTCGGCGGAAGCGTTAACAAAGCTGCCGCAGCGCCACAACCGGATTGAACCCGGCGGGCGTCCCGGCATGTCGCTGCCCGCGTAACGATCGCAGAGGTTTTCGGATGTCAGTAAAGAACGGGCCGGCTGCCGATGGACGGCACACGGTCGATGCCCTGATCGCCTATTGGGAAAGCCTGCGGCACGGAAGCCAGGTGCCGCAGCGTTCAGCCATAGACCCGCGCCGCATCGAGGCATTCCTTGCCGATGCCTTCATCATCGAACGGGTTTCACCACGCGAGGCGCGCTTCCGCATCGCCGGCCAGGCCCTGTCGGACCTGATGGGGATGGAGGTGCGCGGCATGCCGGTCACCAGCTTCTTCCTGCCCGCCGCGCGCGACGAAGCGGGGATCGCCCTAGGCGAGGTGTTCGGCGGCCCCGAGGCGGTCGAGATGGATCTGGCCGGCGAAGCCGGCCCCCGGGCGCGGCCCGGCCCCCGGGCGACCATGCTGTTCTTGCCCTTGCGCAGCGATCTGGGCGACATCAGCCGCGCGCTCGGCTGCCTTGTGGCAACCACCGGGCCGGTCTGCGTTCCGCAGCGTTTCGCGATCCGCGACATTGTCGCAACGCCAGCCATAGCCGGCCGGCCGCTCGCACGCTGGGTCGACGCCCCGCCCCGCCCCGCGCTTGCAACCGAGCTTGCCGAAACGGCGATCGCGTTCCGCAGCGCCCCGCGCCGCGGCCACCTGAGGCTGGTCAAATCCGATTGAGCGCGGCGCCGGACAAGACCGGCGCCGTCCCGGCTCAGATCACGGCCGCGCGGCGGATCGCGTGGCTCGACCGCAGTTCCTCGGCCACAAGGAACGCCAGTTCCAGCGACTGGCTGGCGTTCAGGCGGGGGTCGCAGGCGGTGTGGTAGCGGTCCGACAGATCCTCGTCGGTCACCGCACGCACGCCGCCGGTGCATTCGGTCACGTCCTGGCCGGTCATCTCGAAGTGCACGCCACCGGGGATGGTGCCCTCGGCCTTGTGGATCGCGAAGAACTCACGCACCTCGCGCAGCACCGAATCGAAGGGCCGGGTCTTGTAGCCCGAGGCGGCCTTGATCGTGTTGCCGTGCATCGGGTCGCAGGACCAGACGACATTGGCGCCTTCCTCACGCACCGCCCGGATCAGCCGCGGCAGGTGCTCGCCCACCTTGCCCGCGCCAAAGCGCGCGATCAGCGTGAGCCGTCCGGCCTCGTTTTCCGGGTTGAGCCTGGCCATCAGCACCTTCAGGTCTTCGGCCGTCGTCGTCGGCCCGCACTTCAGCCCGATGGGGTTCTGCACCCCCCGGCAGAATTCCACATGCGCGCCGTCCGGCTGACGGGTGCGGTCGCCGATCCAGATCATGTGCCCGGAACCCGCCACCGGCAGGCCGGTGGTGGAATCGATCCGGCACAGCGCCTCTTCGTATTCCAGAAGCAGGGCTTCGTGGCTGGTGTAGAAGTCGACGGTGGCCAGTTCGCGCGCCGTGGCCGAGGTCACCCCCGCCGCGGCCATGAAGTCCATCGCGTCGCGGATGCGGCCCGCCACTTCGCGGTAGCGCTGCGCCTCGTCTTCTTCGGTGAAGCCCCCGATCCAGCTCTGCACGCGGTGGATGTCGGCATAACCGCCCGTCGAGAAGGCGCGCAGCAGATTGAGGCTTGCCGCTGCCTGGGTGTAGGCCTGCAACATCCGCTGCGGATCGGGCACGCGGGCGCCCGCGGTGAAGTCGAACCCGTTGATGATGTCGCCACGGTAGCTGGGCAGCTCGACGCCGCCGATGGTCTCGGTCGCGGCCGAACGCGGCTTGGCGAACTGGCCCGCCATCCGGCCAACCTTGACCACCGGCACCTTCGCGCCCCAGGTCAGCACGATGGCCATCTGCAGGATCACCTTGAAGGTATCGCGGATGTTGTCGGCCGAGAATTCCGCGAAGCTTTCGGCGCAGTCGCCGCCTTGCAGCAGGAAGGCCCGCCCCGCCGCGACCTCGCCCAACGCGCGCTTGAGCTTGCGCGACTCGCCTGCGAAGACCAGCGGCGGATACTTTGCCAGCAGCGCCTCGACGGCGTTCAGCGCGGCCTGATCCGGGTAATCGGGCATCTGCACCCGCGGCTTCGCGCGCCAGTCGGATTTGGTCCAGCCCTTGGTCATCGACGGTCTCCTCAAGGCTTTAGCGATAACGCCCCCGTATACGTCCGCCGCCCGACGGGTGCAAACCGATCCTGCGCCAAAAGACCCCTTGAAGGGGGCGGATTTTAGTGGTGATGTCCCTGAAACGACACTCGAGGTCGCATAAATGCAGCCACCCTCCCAGCGCCGCAGCAAGGAAGCCGCGACAACGCCGCGCCAGCGGCGGTTCATCTTCCTGCTGCTCGACAAGTTCACGATGCTGTCCTTCGCGGGCGCCATCGAACCGCTGCGCATCGCCAACCGCGTGCTTGGCCATACGGCCTACGTCTGGCGTCTGGCGGGTGAGGGCGGGGTCGAGGCGACGTGCTCGAACGGCGCGAGCTTCAAGCTCGACATGGGGCTCGAGGAGATTTCGCGCGAGGACACGGTGCTTGTCTGCGGCGGCATCGACGTGCAGGACGCCACGACCAAGCCCATCCTGAACTGGCTCCGGCGCGAGGCGCGGCGCGGCGTCGCCATCGGCGGGCTGTGCACCGGCGCCTATACCGTGGCGCGCGCCGGCCTGATGGACGGCAAGCGCGCGACGATCCACTGGGAAAACCAGGACAGCTTCCTTGAGGAATTCGAGGACGTGAAGCTGACGAAGTCGGTCTTCGTGATGGACGGCAACCGCATGTCCACCGCCGGCGGCACCGCCTCGATCGACCTGATGCTGAAGATCATCGCCCAGGATCACGGCGAGGACGTGGCCAATACCGTCGCCGACCAGTTGATATATTCGTCGATCCGCACCGACCAGGACACCCAGCGCCTGTCGATCCCCACCCGCATCGGCGTGCGCCACCCCAAGCTTTCCCAGGTCATCCAGATGATGGAGGGCAAGATCGAAGACCCGATCAGCCCCGCCCAGCTGGCCACCGACGTCGGCATGTCCACCCGGCAGCTCGAGCGGCTGTTCCGCCGCTACCTCAACCGCAGCCCCAAGCGCTACTACATGGAACTGCGCCTGCAGAAGGCGCGCAACCTGCTCATGCAGACGGACATGAGCGTCATCAACGTCGCGCTTGCCTGCGGCTTCGCCAGCCCCTCGCATTTCTCGAAATGCTACCGGGCCCATTACCAGACGACGCCCTACCGCGAACGCGGCACCCATGGCGCGACGCCGGGGCCGCGCCTGTCGATCTGACGGCCGGCCGATCGCGCCCGGGCGATCGGCCGGCGCAGTTTTCAGAAATCCCCGAATCTAGCCTATCATGGGGCGCCTGCCGCCGTAGACCTCGTCGTAATGGCGGCGCAGCCGGATCAGTGCGATCCGCAGCACGATCTTGCCCGACCGCGCCGACCAGCCCATGCGCTTCTCTGCCGCTTCCAGCCCCTCGAGATAGCAGCAGCAACGCAGCGCCGCATCGCCCAGCCCCGGCCCAAGGTCGCGCAGCGCCGCCGCGACCCGGTCGCGCGCCCGCATCGCCCCGTCCGAGGGTATCCCCTCGCGGAACAGGCCCCGGTCGCCGGCGGTCAGGAACCTGTCCCAGTTCTGCGCCACGCGCGGCGCGATCTGCGCCAGCTCGAAATCCTCGCGCAGCCGCTCCGCCGCCTCGACCAGTTCGGGTGGCAGGAACGCGCTGCCGTCCTTTTCCCGCCGCCGCGCCAGCACGGCGACCGGGCTTTCCGTCAGATTGACCCGCAGCCGCCGCGCCTGCCCCTCGTCCTCGACCGAGCGTTCGCCCCATTGCCGGTGCCGCCCGGCGAAATCGGCCGGCGCCTCTGCAAGCCCGCCGCCGCCGGGCAGGTCGCCGGCGAACAGATGCCGCAGCATCATGCGCCCGGCATTCGTCAGCTCATAGGTCGTGACCCTGCCGGCCTTGGCGACCCCGATCCAGCCCTTGATGGCGAAGGCCTCCGCGACGTGGCGTTCCAGAACCGCCATCCGCACGGCGCCCTTCATCACCACTGCCTTTTCCATCTCGGAGGACACGGCCAGCACCGCATCCGTCTCGGCCAGGCGGCGCAGCACGCGCCGCGCCTCGCGCCGCAGCGTCGCGTCGTCGGTCAGGGAAATCGTTCGGGTGGGCGCGGTCATGTCGTCGGTTCCTTCGGTCCTTGGCTGTGGCGGCGCGGCATCGGCGGTCTGCGCCTGCATCGCCGCGCCGATCCGCGCCAGCCCCCGGTCCACCAGGGGGTCGTCGCGGCGGTTCTCGTAGGCGCGGATCTTCCGCAGCACGGTCGAGGGGTGGCAGCCCTCGGCCCGCGCGATCTCGCGGAACGAAAGCCCGCTTTCGGTGTGATCCAGGTAAAGCTGCGCATTGCGCGGAACCCAGGCAGGATACCCCGCCTGCCCTGCGGACATCATCGTCATTCCGTTCCCCCATCGGCTTGCGGAAGTTTGCAAACCGCATTTTGCGAAATGTTCGCAACCGTGAGTTGCATTTCTTACCCGTGTCTTAATGATCGGCACGGACCTGACAATTCTTGATAAATTCTAAATTTCTCTGACAGAAACGGTCGTTCGTCCGGCGTTTTGCGCAACAGCCCGGCCGCCGGTGTGAAACCAGCGGTTGCACCACGCACACACACCTGGAATGACACCATGACCGACCTGACCTCTGCCGTCGCCGCCCTCCGGCGCCCGCGCCTGCTGATCCACGCGGCCCGCAACGGCCTGGCCGACTACGACCGCGAACGCGATCTGCGGCGCCTGACGCGCCAGCCGCAGGCGCTTGCGCCCGATCAGGCCCTGCGCCGCCTGATGGACGAGGAGGGCCGCGTCGAAGCCCACCGCCGCGACGGGGTGGCCTGCTATTCGATGACCCGCCACATCGAGCTTCTGATCGCCCTGATGGCCGAGGCGGCGGCCCTGGGCCAATCGCATCGCCCGGTCTGAAGCCCGGCGCACACACCTGTCCCGCGCCCCCTTGCACCGGGCCGCGGGACAGGGTAATTGCCGTTCACCCCAACTGGAACGGCGGGTTGGCGGAGAGGTTACGCAGCGGATTGCAAATCCGTGAAGACCGGTTCGATTCCGGTACCCGCCTCCAAATCCCCTCCCGGGACAGAACGGATCACGGCCAAGCGGATCGACCGGCTTCCGCCGGGCAGTGGTGCACGCCGATTGCGCGCCCTACAGGTGCCGCATATTCTGACGATGTCCGGCCCAAACCTCAGGGAAGCCCGCCTTGTCCGAGCGCCTGCGTCTGGCTGCCTTCGCTTTCGGGCTCGCGGCGCTGGTCGGGGCACTGGCAAGCTATGCGGTCTTCCGGAACGAACACGCGGCCGCGCAGGCCCGCCTCGACAAGTCGCTGGCGACCGCTACCAATCTCGTCGACCAGCGCCTGCGCGAAGGCATCGCCTTCCTCACCGCAACCCGTTCCTTCTTCGAGACGCAACCCGCCATACCCGCGCGCCCGACCTTCGCCACCTTCGTCCGCGGGCTCGGCGTCGACGGTCCGCGCTCGGGGCTGCAGGGCATCGGTTTCGCCCGGATCGTGCCGCAAGGATCAGAGGCCGAAATCCTGGCCGGAATGGCGCGCGACTATGGTCCCGACCAGAAGATCTGGCCGCAATCGCGCGAATCCCTGCGCACGGCCATCGTTCTTCTGGAACCCGACGACGACCGCAACCGCGCGGCGATCGGCTTCGACATGTATTCCGAACCCCGCCGCCGCGCCGCGATGGCGCGCGCGCGGTCCACCGGGAAACCCGCCGCGACCGCGCCGCTGACGCTCGTGCAGGAAATCACCGATCAGCATCAGAGCGGAATCCTGATCTACGTGCCGCTCGGGGCGCGGCCCGTCCCCGGCACGGCATCGGGCTTCGTCTATGCGCCCGTCCGGCTGGGCGATCTGTTCTCGGCCGCGCTGGGCGGGGCGCGCCAGCCGGCCGGCCTGGCGGTCTCCGATGCCGAGGCGCCCGATGTCGCCGTGTTCCGCAACAAGGATGCCCCGCCCGATGCTGCCCAAAGGGGCCTGACCTCCAGCCTGCGGATGCCGGTCGCGGGCCGGACCTGGGTCTTTTCCGCACAGGAACCCGCAACCGCCGATCTGGCCGGGCGCTACCCGTTCACGCTGGTGACCGCCGCCGGGGCCGTGCTTCTGTCCATCGCGACGGCGATGGCCGCCCATGGCCAGGCCGCCGCCGTCGGCAACGCCCGCCAACTGGCCGCGGCCCGTGACCGCAGCGTCCGCGAAAAGGACCTGCACCTGCGCGAAATGTCCCACCGGCTGAAGAACGCCCTCGCACGCGTCAGCGCCATCGCCCGCCAGACCGCGCGCAGCACCGCCACCAAAGAGGATTTCGTCGCCAGTCTGACCGCGCGGCTCCAGGCGATGGGCAATGCGCAGGACATGCTGACGCGCTCGGGAACGGACAGTGCCGACCTGCGCATGCTGCTGGCGTCCGAACTGCGCCAGATCTACGGCGACCACCCGGCCGCGCAATCGCTTGATGGCCCCGATGTCCGGCTGTCGCAGCGCCAGACCCAGGCCCTGGGGCTGACGTTCCACGAACTCGCGACGAACTCGCTGAAATATGGTGCGGGCGCCGACACGGCCGGGGCCCTTCACATCGGCTGGGCGGTCACGACTGCACCAGCGGGGCGGATGCTGACCCTGACCTGGGAAGAAACGACCGCCGAAAAGCCCGTCGAGCCCGAACGGACCGGCTTCGGCAGCCAGCTTGTCGAAAGCTGCATCGGCGCCGAACTCGGCGGCACGATCGCGCGCCGCTACCACGACGGCGGGCTGACGATCGACATCGCCTTTCCGCTCGATCCGGTCTGATCGGGGCGCTGCCCCCCTGCCCGCGCGCCGTGGTTAACGGGACGTGAACGCGGACAGGGGTTTTCCTGTGAAATCAAGTCCTTGACCGGATGTCCACGCGTGGACATCCGGCTGTCCGCCGCGCCTCAGTAGACGACGACCGACCGGATCGACTCGCCGCGGTGCATCAGGTCGAAGCCCTTGTTGATGTCCTCGAGCTTCAGGATATGGGTGATCATCGGGTCGATCTCGATCTTCCCTTCCATGTACCAGTCGACGATCTTCGGCACGTCGGTGCGCCCGCGCGCGCCGCCGAAAGCGGTGCCTTTCCAGACGCGGCCCGTCACCAGCTGGAACGGACGGGTCTGGATCTCGGCCCCCGCCGGCGCCACGCCGATCACGATCGACTGGCCCCAGCCGCGGTGGGTGCATTCCAGCGCCTGCCGCATGACGGTGACGTTGCCGGTGCAGTCGAAGCTGTAGTCGGCGCCCCCGATCTGGTCGAACGGGGTCTTCGTCATGTTGACCAGGTGTTCGACGATGTTGCCGACCTTCTTGGGGTTGACGAAGTGGGTCATGCCGAAGCGGCGGCCCCATTCCTCGCGCGCATCATTGATGTCGACACCGATGATCATGTCGGCCCCGGCCATCCGCAGGCCCTGGATGACGTTCAGCCCGATGCCGCCCAGCCCGAACACCACCGCCTTGGCGCCGATCTCGACCTGCGCGGTGTTGATGACGGCGCCGACCCCGGTGGTCACGCCGCAGCCGATGTAGCAGATCTTGTCGAAGGGCGCGTCCTCACGCACCTTGGCCAGCGCGATTTCCGGCATCACCGTGTGGTTGGCGAAGGTCGAGCAGCCCATGTAGTGCAGGATCGGCGTGCCATCGAGCATGGAAAAACGCGTCGTCCCGTCGGGCATCAGCCCCTTGCCCTGCGTCGCCCGGATCGAGGTGCAGAGGTTCGTCTTGCGTGACAGGCACGACGGGCATTCCCGGCATTCGGGGGTATAGAGCGGAATGACATGGTCGCCCGGCTTGAGCGACTTGACCCCTGCCCCCACCTCCAGCACGACGCCCGCACCCTCATGGCCGAGGATCGCGGGGAACATGCCTTCCGGGTCGGCGCCCGACAGCGTGAATTCGTCGGTGTGGCAGATGCCGGTCGCCTTGATCTCGACCAGGACCTCGCCGGCCTTCGGGCCCTCGAGGTTCACTTCCATCACTTCCAGGGGTTTGCCCGCTTGTAGCGCGACGGCGGCACGGGTTCTCATCGGTCCCTCCCAAGGTTACCTTACGAAAATGTCCGGCGGAGATTGTGCGAAACCCACGCCGGATGCAACAAGATCGGAGGCAAGATGAAATCTATTTATCCATTGGCGTTCCTTGCGCTTGCCGCCTGCCAGATGGCCGGAGAGCCCGGCCCCGCACCGCTGCCGATGCCGCCCGAGGACGCCTGCGGCGCCAGGGCGCTGGCCTATCTGGTCGGCCGGCCGGAAAGCGTGCTGGCCGTGATGACCTTCCCCGCGCCGACGCGGATCATCCACCCTGGCGAGGCGGTGACGATGGACTATTCGGCCGAACGGCTGAATATCCTGATCGACGACAAGGGGCTGATCGACAGGGTCAACTGCGGCTGACGTCCCGACTGAAGGCCGCGCCCGGCCTCCGCCGGCCGGGCGTTTTGGCCGGGCTCCCCCGGAGCCGAAGCCCCGGGCTGCCGGGAAATCGCCGCAGTCGTGCCCAAAACTTCCCCGATTGCCACGGCAGCCTGTCCGTCTGAGCGACCTGCCAGTCGCAGCCGGGGACGATTCGTGACCGCATTGCCCAAGACCCGCATCTTCGTGCTCGGGGCCGGCCTGATGGCCGTGGCGCTGTCAGCGCGGGAAGGTCATGCCCGGCCGCTCGATCTGCGCTGCGGCGACCTTCCGCCCGACTATTGCGCTGCCCTGACCGAAGCGATTCTCGCCCGCTGGCCCGACCTCGGGACCCGTGACGAAGGCGCGAAAGCCAGCCTCGCCATCGAGCTTGTGCCGACGGCACTCACCGCGCAGCGCATCGAGGGCCACCTCGAGTGGCGGATGGCGGACGGTGTCCGCCAGTCCGGCCCCGCCGTCGAAGTCAGCCTTTTCGACGGAGCGCCCGCGTCCGCCGCGGCCGCCGAACTGGCGCGCGCACTGGTGCGCATCACCGATTTGCCGCTCTGACCGGCCCCAAGAAGGACGCCCCGCGATGTGCACGATCTGCCAGACCTTCCGCCCGATCGACACCGGCAGCTGCGATTATGCGCAGTCGGACCCATCCCAGGCGACGGCAGTATCGTCAACAACGACGACGACCTCGTGGAACGGGCTGCCGGTCTTCACGCTCGACCAGATCGCCTATCAGCTGACGGACGGCTATCATCTGGCAACCGGCAGCGCCCCGCGGTCCTACGACCTTTTCAAGCTGGGCAACACGATCAGCTACAATGTCTCGTATCTGACCACGGCGGGCCAGACGCTGGCGAAGGCCGCCCTGCAAGCCTGGTCGGAAGTGACCGGCATCAGGTTCGTCCAGTCGACGGCGACGAACGTCGGGATGATGTTCGACGACAACCAGGCGGGCGCCTTCGCGATGTCGAGCTTCTCGGGAAGCACGATCGTCACGAGCGCAGTCAACATCTCGGCCGCCTGGCTGACCAGCTACGGCACCGCGATCGGCAGTTATGCCTTCCAGACCTACCTGCATGAAATCGGCCATGCGCTGGGACTTGGCCATGCCGGCAACTACAACGGCGGCGCCGACTATCTGACGGACGCGCTTTATGCCAACGACAGCTGGCAGGCCACGCTGATGTCCTACTTCAGCCAGTCCGAAAACGGCTATGTTGCCGATACCATGGCCTATGTGGTCACCCCGATGACGGCCGACATCGTCGCGATCCAGAACCTGTACGGCACCGGCGCGACGGCGCGGACGACGGGCACCGTCTACGGCGACGGGCAGACTGCCGGCAACGGCATCTACAGCCTTGCCGGCAATGTCGCACTGACGCTGTTCGACACCGGCGGGACCGACACGATCAACCTGGCCAGCCGTAGCCAGTCGCAGCGGCTGGACCTGCGGCCGGCAACCGTTTCGGACATCAACGGCTATACCGGCACGCTGTCCATCGCGCGGGGCACCCTGATCGAGAACGCCCGCACCGGCATTGGCAACGACTCGGTCACCGGCAACGGCGCCGCAAACGCCGTGTGGGCGGGCGGCGGGCAGGACACGATCCGGGGCCTTGGCGGCAACGACCAGCTTTTCGGCGAAAGCGGCAACGACCAGATCTGGGCCGGAGGCGGTGCCGATACGGCCTATGGCGGTGCCGGCGCGGACCGGCTGTGGGGCGAGGCGGGGGCCGACCGGCTTTTCGGTGATGCGGGGACCGACGCACTTTATGGTGGTGACGGCGCGGACACGCTGACGGGCGGCCTTGGCAACGACACCCTTGGGGGTGGCATCGGGTCGGACGTCTTCGTATTTGCCGACGGCTTCGGCAGCGACCGGGTCGTCGATTTCGACGTCGCCGATACCGCCGAACGGATAGACGTTTCGGCGGTGACGGCCGTTGCCGACTGGGCCGACCTGCTGACAAACCACATGACGCAGTCCGGGGCCGACACCGTCATCGACACGGGCGGCGGGAACGTCATCGTGCTGGCCGGCGTCAGCCTGGCAACGCTGACGGCAGGCGACTTCGCCTTCTGAACCGGCGGCAGGCGTAAAGGCAGCCGTAACCAATCCCGGCGCATGTCTGGCCCGACGCAACGGGCGGAGAGCGTGCGATGATTCTGGATCAGGCCGGACAGGTCGGCGGCGCCCCGGTCGGCGCGCTGTGGGGAATCAGCGACCTCGACCTTGTCTTCACCGGCGGCCAGTGGGTGCTCGCGGCGCTGAGCCGCGCCCCGGGCGCGCTGACGACATTCCGGCTGGATGCGGGCGGCGACCTTGTGTTTGCGGGGGCGGCGGCGATCCCGGACGCCCTGTCGCCCCTTGCAGGCGAGATTGCGGCATTGTCGGTCGGGGGCGAATTGCGGCTGGCCGTGACCGGAACCACCGCCACGACCGTGCAGACCTGTGCGCTCGGCGCCGGCGGGGCGGCGGTGGCGCAAGCACCGCTGCCTGCGGCGATGAGTGGCGACGGCATTGCCCGCATCGTCGCCGTGGACACCGCGCAGGGGCAGTCGGTCTATCTGGCCAGCCTGGGCGGGTCGGGCCTGCGCCAGTTCCGCGAGGCGGGGGGAAATTTCACCGAGGCGACGGGCATTGCCGACACCGCCGCGCTGTATCTGAAAGGCATCGCGGCGCTTGCGACGATCAGCGATGCCGCCGGCGGCCGGTGGCTGGTCGCCGCCTCGGCAAGCGAGCATGGCGTGAGCTGTCTGCGGATCGGTGCCGAAGGCGCACTGACGGCGGCCTCGGCGCTTGGCGCGGCGCAGGGGTTGGCGATCGACACCCCGCTGGCGCTGGCGACGGCCGCAATCGGCGCGGCACGGTACATCGTAACGGCATCGGCGGGGTCGTCGACACTGACCGTCACCCGCCTCATGCGCGACGGAGCGCTGGTCGTGACCGATCATGTCGCGGATACACCTGCGACGCGGTTCCAGTCCGTCCAATGCGTCGACACCGTCGTCGCGACCGGGCGCACGTTCGTCATCGCCGGGGGCGGCGACGGTGGCGTCAGCCTTTTCGCCCTGCTGCCGGACGGAACGTTGCACCTTGTGCAAACGGTCTGCGATGCCCCCGGGCTCGGCCTCGGCCGGCCGGCCGCGGTCGCCGCCATCCAGCAGGATGACCGGCTTCAGATCTTCGTGGCCGGCCAGGACGACGGGATTTCCCGCCTGTCATTCGGCACGGGCACCATCGGCCAGACCCGCGCGGGCACGGCCGCGGGCGAGCTGCTGGCGGGCGGCAGCACCGACGATGTGCTGTACGGCGACGCGGGCGCGGACCGGCTGGAGGGTGGCGGGGGCGACGACATCCTGATCGACGGTGCGGGCGCGGACAGCCTTGCGGGCGGCGCCGGGCGCGACGTCTTCGCCCTGACGCCCGACGCCGCAGAGGACCGCATCCTTGACTTCGATCCCGCCCTCGACCGCATCGACCTGTCGCGCTATCCCCGGCTTTACGATCTGTCGGGCGTGACCTTCGAGCCGCGTGCGGACGGTGCGATCCTGCGGATCGGGGACGACGTTCTGATGGTGATCTCGTCCGGTCGCACGCCGCTTCGCGTCGAGGATCTGGGCGATGTGATCGGCCTGCCGCGACAGCCGCTGTCCCAGCCATGCCCGGCGGCGATCCGCGAAGGCAGCGGCCTGGCCGATCGCATCGACGGCAGCAGCGGCGGCGACCATCTGCGCGGCTACGGCGGGAACGACACGCTGGGCGGCCTTGGCGGGGCCGACCGGATCTTCGGCGGCCAGGGCGACGACAACCTTGCCGGCGGTGCCGGCGACGACCTTCTGGACGGCGGACCGGGCAACGATACGGTCAGCGGCGGGGCGGGAAACGACACGGTCCAGGGGGGTGACGGCGCCGATCCGGTCTGGGGCGGCGACGGCGCCGATCTGCTTCGCGGCGGCAGCGGGAACGACACCCTGCGCGGGGACGCCGGCAATGACCGGCTTCTGGGCGATGACGGCAACGACGCGCTGGCAGGCGGCGACGGGGCCGACCAGGTCTGGGGCGGAACCGGGGCCGACACGATATGGGGCGGATATGGCAATGACACGCTGTGGGGCGGCGCCGAGGGCGACCGGATTTCGGGGGAAGGCGACGCGGACCGCATCTGGGGCGAGGCGGGTGGCGACGTGCTGTCGGGTGGCGCGGGAAACGACACGATCTGCGGCGGGGCCGGACGCGACACGCTGCAGAGCGATCCCGGCAACGACCAGCTTTTCGGCGGGGACGACGACGACGCCTGTCTCGGTGGCGACGGCGCCGACCGGCTGGACGGAGGCGCGGGGGCCGACGTGCTGACGGGCGGCGCGGGGGCCGATGTCTTCGTCTTCTCGACAGGCTATGGCAGCGACCGCATCGCCGATTTCCGCCCCCTCGAGGCCGGCGAACGGATCGACCTGCGGGGGCTTGCCGCCGTGACAGACTGGGCCGATCTGGTGGCAAACCACATGTCGCAGCAGGCCGGCGGGGTTCTGATCGCGGCAGGTGCCGGCGACGCGCTGTTGCTGGGCAATATCGTGCTGGGTGCGCTGGGGCCCGGAGATTTCCTGTTCTGAACCCGCCGCATGGCCGGGCGCGGCATGCGGTCCCTTCCGGGCCAGCCGGCGGCATGCTAAGGGTCGGCCATGTTCGCCGCCCTGCGCCATATGTCCTTCGGCCTTGTCATAGCCCTGACGTTCATCGCAGGGCTTGTGGCTTCGGCATCGGGCCACGGGGCCGCAGCCCGGCCCGAACCGGCGCAAGGCGCCTGGGCAGCCCATCTGCAAAGCCTTTCGCCGGCCGATCTTTGTGCCGGCGACAAGCCGGCCCCGGACGATCACACCCCCTGCCCTGCCTGCCGCCTGATTGCTGCGGCCATGCTGCCCGAGCCGCTGATGACGGCCAGCCCCGCCGGCGCGCCGGCGCTGCCGGCCGCGGCGCCGTGGCGCGACATCGCCCCGCGCGCGCAAAGCTTCGCCGCGCCGCCACCGGTGCGCGCACCACCGCTGGCCTGACCGGGCGCGGAACCGCGCACCGACGCCTTGCGGGCCGCACGCAGGCCGGAACCCGGCCTGCCCCCGAACCATAAGCCTTTTCCGCAGAACTTGCCTTGCCCCGCACCGCAGGGCCGGCCATCAACCCGCTATCCAACGGAGAAAACCATGCTGAAATCCATCGTTCTTGCCCTTGCCACCTCGCTTTGCGCGCTTCCTGCGCTGGCCCACGACTACACGCTTGGCAACCTTCAGATCGTCCACCCGACCATTCCGACGCCTGCCGAGAATGCCAAGGTCGCGGGTGGCTTCCTGACCATCGTCAACAATGGCGCCGAGGAGGACAAGCTGCTGTCGGCCAAAGCAGATTTCGCGATGGCCCAACTGCACAAGTCCGAGGTCGATGCCAGCGGCATGGCCAAGATGACCGAACAGGAATTCATCGCGATACCCGCCAACGAGACGGTCGTGCTTGAACACGGTGGCCTTCATGTGATGTTCATGGGTCTGACCCAGTCGCTGGCCGAAGGCAGCATGGTTCCGGTCACGCTGGTGTTCGAGAAGGCCGGTGAGATCACCGTCGACTTCGCCGTCGAGGCGGCGGCGATGGATCACACCATGCACACCAACCCCTGACGCAGAACCGGCCCGTGCCGGCCCCGCACCGGCGCACGGCCCTGTTCGGCGGCCCGATCCTGTCCTAGGGTCGGGCCGTCTGATTCAGGGAACCCCGACACATGCCCGACGCGCCTTCCCCCGACACGGTCTTCGCCGAACTGGCCGCCGCCATCGGCGCGCGCCTTTTCACCGTCACGACACACGACCCCGAGGCGCAGCTCTTCCGTCGCGCCTATACGTCGCACCCGGCCGAATACCCGGTCTCGGGGACGAAACCGATGACCCGCGATGCCTGGAGCGATCAGGTCATCGGGCGCCATGAAAGTTTCGTCGCCAACACCACGGCCGGGTTTTCCGGGCTGTTCCCCGACCATGCGCTGATCAATGCGCTGGGCTGCCATTCCGTCATCAACGTGCCGGTCCTGCGCGGGGACGGCGAAGTGGTGGGCACGGTGAACGCGCTGGATGCCGAGGGCTGGTTCACCCCCGGCCGTGTCGCGCGGATCGAGGCGCTGGTCGCCGAACGCAACGCCGCGCTGGTGCCGGCAATGACGGCCGCCGCTCAGGACCGGCCATGAAGCATCTTGCGGCGCGGCCGGATCTGCGGCACGCCCGCGAGAGAATGTGAAAGGAGGCCGGGCGCGATGCGCGTACTTGTGCTGGGCGCAGGCTCGATCGGCCGCCGCCATCACCAGAACCTTCTGACCCTGGGCGCCCGGGCGGAACTGCTGCCCTGGCGCACGTTCGACGCCGGGCCGGCCGACGCGGCGCTGGCGGGGCTCGACGCGCTGGTCATCGCCACCGCGACCCCGATCCGCGAGGAAATCATCGCGCTGTGCGCCGACCGCGGCATTCCCTTCTATGTGGAAAAGCCGCTCGCCTACCGCAGCGAAACGCTGGCCGCGATCCTGCGGCTTGCCGCCCCGGTCGCAACCCGGTCGGTCGCGGGCTTCATGATGCGCTATCACCCGGCCTTCCGGCACCTGGCCGACAGCGACCTGTCCGACACCTTCCGCTTCGGCTTCGAGATCGGCCACGACGTGACGCAGTGGCGGCAGAACTGGCAATTCTCGCAAAGCTATGCCGCTGGTGCCGAAGGCGGCGGGGTGCTGCTGGACCTTTGTCACGAGCTCGACATGGCCACCTGCATGTTCCCCGGCCTGACGCTCGACGGCGTAACCAGTCTTGGCCACACCGCCTATCCCGGCGTCGACATGGCCAGCCAGGTCGCGCTGACGGCAGCGGGGCGGGCGACAGGAACCGTGGCGATGGATTACCTCGCCCCGGTCTCGACCCGCCGCATCGCGCTGCGCGGCCTTGACCGGCTGCACGACTTCGACCTCATCGCCGGCAGCTACCGCGTCAGTGGTGCGGGCGCCCGCACGCTCGACCTGCCGTTCGAGCGCAACGAGATGTTTCTGGCGCTGATGCGCGATTTCCTCGCGCTGGTGGCAGGACGGCCGCCGTCGGATAACGCGCATCTGCCGCGTCTTGACCGCGTGGGTGAAAGCTGCGCCCTGATCGCCCGGGCCTGGGAAAGCCGCCGCTTCGTCGGCGCCATCGGAAAGGACATTCCATGAAGGGGGATCGCGCATGATCCTGGGCCATATCGGCGCGCGGAAGGGATCGAAGGGGGTGCCGCGCAAGAACTTCCGCCCGATCTGCGGCAAGCCGCTGATCGACTGGTCGCTCGACCAGTTGTTCGCCAGCCCGCGCGTCGGCGCGGTGGTCGTCTCGACCGACGACGAGGAAATCTACGATCACGCGGTGGCCCGGGGCGCGCTGAAGGTCGGCCTGCGTCCCGCCCATCTGGCGACGGACACGGCGGGCAAGTGGGGGGTCTGGCAACATGCCCTTGAGGTGTCCGAGCCGCTTTGCGGGCCGGTTGACGCCTTCCTCGACCTCGACTGCACCTCGCCCCTGCGGCTGCCGTCGGATATCGACGCCGCGCTCGACCTGTTTCAGGCCGAACGCCCCGACATGGTCATGTCCTGCTGCGAGGCAAGGAAGAACCCCTATTTCAACCTAGTCGAGCCCGATGCCACCGGGGCACTGCATGTGTCCAAGCCGCTGCCCGGCGGGGTGGTGGCGCGCCAGCAGGCGCCGGTGGTCTATGAACATGCCGCCAGCACCTATGTCGTCGATCCGGCCTATCTGCGGCGGGCGAAAAGCCTGTTCGAGGGCCGCGTGATCCCCTACCTGATGCCACCCGAACGCTGCGTGGACATCGACACCGAATTCGACTTCCGCCTTGTCGAGTTCCTGCTGAAATCCCGGCTGGAGGGCACATTGCCATGACCGACCAACTCAAGGGCCGTACCGTCTTCATCACCGGATCGGGCGGCGTGCTGGGTTCGACCTACGTCCGCCGGATGCTGGCCGAAGGGGCGCGCGTCATCGCCTCGGACCTGCCGGGCCACCGCGCCGATGCCCTGAAGGACGCACACGGGGCAAACCCCGATTTCCGCTTCTACGACCTCGACGTCGGCGACGAGGACCAGGTGACGGGCATCTTCGCCCGGATCCTTGGCGATGGCTGGGAGCCGAACGTGGTTCTGAACAATGCTGCCATCACCGGCGAATTGTTGATGGGCGCGGGCAAATCCTTCCCCTCCTTCGCCGACACCTCGGTTTCGGACTGGGAACGCACCCTGCGCACCAACCTGACCGGCGCCTTCATGATCGCCCGGCAGATGGACCGCGACATCGTCGGAAGATGGCCCTGCACCCTGATCAACGTCGCCTCGATGTATGCGCTGAACGGCCCGCACCACCAGATCTACGAAGGCATGCCGTTCAAGAGCTTCTCGGCCTATTCGACCACCAAGGCCGGCATCCACGGCCTGACCCTGTGGCTCGCCGGTTACTGGGCCAGGCGGCAGGCGACCGTCAACACCATCGCGCCCGGCGCGGTCTTCAACGGTCATTCCGACGAATTCCAGCGCCGCGTGGGCGAGCTGAT
>WBZM01001653.1_pt1 | contig 21184 bp, 20 predicted proteins | sample 5204271 | NCBI WGS metagenome assembly WBZM01 (sample SAMN12344346, study PRJNA552823) | activated sludge metagenome | biome: Activated sludge suspended growth; feature: Nitrification reactor; material: Wastewater; isolation source: activated sludge from nitrification reactor of wastewater...
TGATGGAGGCCGACACCCGACGCATGCGGGGCAACAAGCCCTTCGTGATGACCAACCTCAAGACCAACGCCGGCCTGGCCGAGGTCATCGCCTTCATCGAACAAAAGGGTCTGCTGAAACCGGCCTGAGCCCCTCGGTCAGGACATGCCAGCGGGTAGAATGCGCCCCTGCCTCCGGAGACGTGGGTGAGTGGTTTAAACCAGCAGTCTTGAAAACTGCCGACGGGTAACCGTCCGTGAGTTCGAATCTCACCGTCTCCGCCAGATCACCCCGAAACAAGCGCCTTTCCAGGCGCTTTTCTTTTTTTGCCTGAACCGGCGGCGAGGGCGCGGGCGACGATTACGGGTAATCCCTATAGGTGTGTGCCGCCCGCTTGAGCAGACTGCGCGGTACGCATCCGTTCCGATGCGCCTGCATGCGCCAACCCACTCCGTCTTCAGGTGAGATGACATGAAAACACTCCTCCGTTCCGCGTTGCTGGCCCTGGCGCCGGCCATTGCCCTCCTGACGGTCGCGCCTCAGGCCGCAGCCAGCACCCTGAACCAGAACGTCTCGTGGACGATCGACCGCGCCGGCACGACCACCAAGTACCGACTGGTGGCCTACGGCGACTCCATCTACGCCGGTTACAACGGCTCGACCACCAACGCGGCCAGGTACTCGGCCCCGACGGTCGATGCCGAGTACCTGTCCGCACTGTGGAACGCCGACATCGAGAGCGTGCGGCGCGCCAAGTCGGGCGCGGTGGCCTCCGACATCTACAACAACAAGATCGTGGCCGAACGCTCCTACATGCAGCACGCCAGCACCCGTGCGGTCACGTTCGAGATGTGCGGCAACGACGGCCTGCAGGCCCGCACAGCGTTCAAGAAACAGACCGGCACCTGCAATTACAGCGGCATGGACGCCGCCGTGGCCGCCTGCAAGCAATACGTGGGCTTGGCGATGGATTACATCAACGCCAACGCCTATTCGGGTGTGAAGGTCAAGGTGATCTCCAACCTGCACTACCCCGGCTACAACGCCGACAACACGCAGAGCACCTGCAAGGACGCCTCCACCGGCGCCACCGTCAACCTGCGCGACAAGTTCCTGCCCAAGCTGGCCGCGATGAACTACTGGATGTGCGAACACGCGCGCAACAAGGGCTTCCAGTGCGCCGACAGCTTTGCCCAGTACATGGGCGCCGATTACGACAGCAACGGCGACGGCCAAGTTGACGCAGACGCCCTGCGCTATGTCGCGGGCGAGAGCGAGGCCAGCTACGTCGGCCGCATCACCGGCGCCCTGAAGGCCACCATCCGCGACGCCAACGCCCACTTCGTGTCGGCCAGCAGCAGCTATGACTACATCCAGTCGGACGACACCCACCCCACCTACACCGGCGGCACCGTGACCGCCGGGCTGTTCGGCGGCTCCACCGGCTCGGGCGCGCCACGCTACACCTCGTTCGCGGGGGGCAAGAGCCCGATCTGGAACCAGTACGGACACGAACGCATGGGCTGGGCGGTGTCGGTGTTCAATCCCGCATCGCCCTGATCACGGCCAGGACCCCGGACTGCGCTATTGCGACGCCATCGCAAAACCCTGCCGGCCAAGCCGCCGGCAGCGCAACCAGGATGGGGCCCCGATCGGGGCCTTCTTGTTGTCGCGGCCCTGCTCACGGCCGGTGGCCTGGGGTGGTTCCTGTGGGGGTCCGATTCACCGCCTGAGCCGATCGCCGTGCCGACGCCCGCGCCGGCTGCGTCCCGCCCAACAGCCGAAGACCCGGGCCTGGCCGTCTGGCGGATTCAGGAAACGGTGCCGACCTGGCAGGCAAGCCGCGCCAGCAGCCCGGTGACCCCCGACCCGGAGCGCGACAACGACCCGACCCGTGACCTCTCTTCCTACGTACCCCGTGGCGCACAACCCACCATGGCTGAAGTCATCACCCGTCTGAACGAAGCCGGTGTCCACACCGGGCTCGGCGCCTTCTCGCCACCGGGAACCCGCCCGCCGCTGATCGGCCTGGCGGTGCCGGACGACTTTGCCCTGCCGCCGGGTTACGTGCGCCACCACCAGGCCACGGACGACGGGCAGCGCATCGAGGCGATCCTCATGTTCGCGCCGGGCTTCCAGCTGCTCGACGCCCAGCAGCGGCCGGTGGACATGCCCAAGGACCGCGTGGTGCCGCCGGAGCTCGCCCCGCCGGGTCTGCCGATCCGGCGCATCGTGGTGCCGCCCCCGGCAGCCGGGCCCAACTGACCGCATGGCGACCGTGCCGTTCCTCCGGCGCCCCGCGGCGCGTGTGCTGGCCGGCGTCGCCGCCAGCGCCGCACTGTCCGCCTTGTACGTGCAAGGCGACAGCGCCTGGGTGCTGGGCTTCGTCATGTTCGTGCCCTGGCTCGGGGCACAGGATGCCCAGGCCTCACTGCCGCGCGCGCTGGCCGGCGCCTGGCTCATGGCGATGGCCTTCACGGCGGCGGCCTTCTGGTGGTTCGGCCTGGCCATCGGTGACTACACCCGGGTCGGCGGACCCAGCGCCCTGGCGGTCCTGTTGCTGCTGGCACCGGTGTTTCAGCCGCAGTTCCTGGCGTTTGCGCTGGCGCGCCACCTGGCCGGGCTGCGCCACGGCGCCGCGCTGCGGGCGCTGGCCGGCGCCGCGGCCTGGGTGGGCACCGAATGGGCGCTGCCCAAAGTGCTGGGCGACACCCTCGGCCACGGGCTGTATCCGTCCGCCGTGATGCGCCAGCTGGCCGACGTCGGCGGCAGCGCCGGCCTGACCGTGCTGTTGTTGCTGGCCAACGAGGGGATCGCGCTGGCGTGGGCCCGCCGCGCCGACGGCTGGCGCCAGTTCGGACAACCGCTTGCGCTGGCCGCCTTGGCGCCGCTGGCCATCGCGTCGTACGGGCTGTTCAGTCTGTCGCAGCAACCGGCGCCGGGCGGCGATTCGCTGCGGGTCGGGATGGTGCAGTCCAACCTCGTCGACTACGAGCAGCGCCGCCGCGCGGAAGGCGCCCATGCGGTGGTGCGTGAGGTGCTCGACACCCATTTCGCGATGACCTACGACGCCGTGGAGCGCCAGCGCGCCGACGCCGTGCTCTGGTCGGAAACCGTCTACCCCACCACCTTCGGTCACCCCAAGAGCGAAGCGGGCGCCGAGTTCGACGCCGCGATCCAGACCATCGTCAACGCCGCGCGGGTGCCGTTCGTGTTCGGCACCTACGAGCGCGACGCCCGGGGCGAATACAACGCCGCGGCGTTCGTGCAGCCGCAGACCGGCCTGCTGGGCTTCTACCGGAAGACGCGCCTGTTTCCGCTCACCGAATCCGTGCCCGCGTGGCTGGACGGCGCCACACTGCGGCGCTGGCTGCCCTGGACCGGTTCCTGGCTCGCGGGCGATGGCGCGCGGGTGTTCCCGCTGCGCCTGCGCGACGGCCGCGAGGTGCCGGTGATGGCCGCCATCTGCCTGGACGACGTGGACACCGCCCTGGCCATCGACGGGGCCCGCATGGGCGCGCGAGCGATCCTGACGATGTCCAACGACTCGTGGTTCACCCGCTATCCGCTGGGCGCGCAGCTGCACCAGTCCGTGGCCGCGTTTCGCAGCGTCGAAACCCGGCTGCCGCAGTTCCGCGTCACGTCCAACGGCAACAGCGCCGTGATCGACGCGCGGGGCACGGTGGTGGCGGGCGCCGGCATGGGTGAACGCGCGCTGGTGGTGGGTCAGCTGCCCGTGGGCGAGCCCCCGCGCACCCTGATGGTCCGATGGGGCGATTGGGTCGGGCCGGCGGGCCTGGTCTTTCTGGTGTTTCTGATGCTGCTGGCGGCATCGCCCCGGTGGGTCGCACGCCCCACCGGCGGGGAAGCGCCGGCGCCGATGGCGCCACGCCGGCCGGTGAGGGCTGCGGTGCTGCCAGGCGCGGCACGCGTGCTCGCCGGCCTGCTGCGCGGTTTTGCGCGTCTGGGCCTGCTGGCACTGGGTGCTGCCATGCTGCTGGACGACACGTTGCGCGGCAATACCCTGGCGCAGCTGCGCTGGTTCGCCGGCGTGTTCCTGTTGCCCGAAGCCGTGGCCGTGTGCGTGCTGGCGGCCTGGTCGGCCACGGTGTCGGTGCAAGGCGGCGCGCTGGTCCTGCAACGGGGCAGGCAACGGCTGGCCATCGCGCTGCACGACATCACCGCCGTATCGCTCTGGCAGGTGCCCTTGCCGGGGCGGGGCCTGAGCCTGCACCGAAAGCCCGAGGCCGGCCCGCCCTGCCACCTGGCCACCGCCGATCCGCTCGCGCTGGCAGCCGCGCTGGCCGCGGCGGGCGGCCCGGCCCTGCCGGCGCAGCCGCCGTCATTCCTGGGGCGCTACGCGCAGACGGTGGGCTCGATGCGACGTGGTCGGCTCGACGCGCCGTGGCTGAAGTTCGGGCTGTTTCCGCTGCTGCTGGCGCTGCCCGCGTTCCACCTGCACCAGAACATCGCGTACGGCGGCGGCTTCGGCGAGCTCTACACCTTCGGCGCCAAGGCCTATGGCCTCACGTTTGCCCTCTGGTGGGCCACCTGGACCGTGGGCGTGGTGCTGAGCGCGGCCGCATTGCGCGCCGCCGTGGAGGCCGGCACGGTGCTGACGCTGGCCGTGCGCCCGCAGCGCACCGCCGACGTGCGCGCGATGCTGGAACGCCTCGCGCTGGCCCTGCTCTACCTCGGCCTGCCGGGCTGGCTGCTGCTGCACGCGGGCTGGTGAGCCGCCGGACCACCCTGGGGAGGCCGCTGGGCACGGTTTTGAGCATATTTTTGCCCGGATCCCAGCGCGCAACGGCCACAAGCAGCTATCGAATAAATAGCATCCAAACGCTGCTGAAGACATTGCCCTGCAACAGAATCACCCGCGACCTATCATCGCGCCAACGTCCACAACGGCTCGATTGAGCGTTTCACCATGTCCGACTCCAGCCCCATCGTCCGGATCATGCCCCTGGGCTTCCCGTGGGAGACCGCCGACCCCTTCCTGTTCTGCGCCTACCACGACGATGCCTACCCGCGCGGCGATGCGCAGATGGGCCCGGCGGCCTCGCTGGCCGGGCGCGAGATCGGGCAGGACTTCAGCCGCAAGGACGGCTGGAGCCTGTACCACGGGCATCCGGTGCCCGGCTTTCCGCAGCACCCGCACCGGGGCTTCGAGACGGTCACCATCGTGCGCCAGGGGCTGATCGACCATTCCGACTCGCTGGGCGCGCAGGCCCGCTTCGGCCGTGGCGACGTGCAGTGGCTCACCGCCGGCCGCGGCGTGGTGCATTCGGAGATGTTTCCGCTGCTGCGCCAGGACGCGCCCAACCCGGCGGAGCTGTTCCAGATCTGGCTCAACCTGCCGGCGCGCAACAAGATGGTGGCGCCGTATTTCACGATGTTCTGGTCGGACACCGTCCCGCGCGTGACCGAAACCGACGCTGAGGGCCGCACCACCGAGGTCACGGTGGTGGCCGGGCGTCTGGCCTCGGCGCCACAGGCCGAGCCGCTGGCGCCGCCGCCCAACTCGCGCGCGGCCGAGCCGGATGCGGACCTGGCGATCTGGACCATCACGATGGCGCCCGGTGCCCGCTGGACACTGCCGGCCGCGCGCGACGCTGCCACCCGACGCCACCTGTATTTCTTCCGCGGGCCGACGGTGCACGTCGCGGGCCAGGCCGTTGCCGGGCCGGCCGCCATCGAGGTGCAGGCGCTCTCGGCGGTCGAGCTGCACAACCCGGCGCCCATGCCGGCGGAGTTCCTGCTGCTGCAGGGCAAGCCGATCGGCGAACCGGTGGCGCAGTACGGCCCCTTCGTGATGAACACCCAGGCCGAAATCATGCAGGCGCTGCAGGACTACCGCCGCACCCGGTTCGGCGGCTGGCCCTGGCCGGACGACGCGCCGGTGCACGGGCGCGACCCGGCCCGCTTTGCCCGACACCCCGACGGCCGGGTCGAGCGGCCAGCCGAGGCGCCGGGAACCAACTGAAACCGCCACGGGTCCATGGCCTTTTGCCCCCGCCGGATCACCGCATGCGCCGTCGCCATCTGCTTACCACCCTGGCCGCCGGGCCCACGCTGTTCATGACCCCCTTGTCCGACGCCGCGCTGCAGCCCGTGCTGCAGGCGCTCAAGCCCTCGCCCACCCTGCCGGTGCTGTTTGTCGGCCATGGCAGCCCGATGAACGCCATCGAAGACACCGCCTGGCGCCGCAGCTGGCAGGCGATGGGCGCCGAGCTGCTCAAGCGCGCCGAAGCGCCGCAGATGATCCTGTGCGTCTCGGCCCACTGGCTGACGCAGGGTGGCTGGCAGATCACCGGCATGGAAAAGCCGCCGACGATTCACGACTTCGGCGGGTTTCCCCAGGCGCTGTTCGACCAGCAGTACCCGGCGCCCGGCGCCCCGGCGGTGGCCGCCACGCTCGCGCGCGAGCTCAAGTCGCCCGCCACGGGCCAGCCGCTGGGCGTCGACGCGTCTGAATGGGGGCTCGACCACGGCACCTGGTCGGTGCTCAAGCCGATGTTTCCGCGCGCCGACATCCCGGTGTTGCAGCTCAGCATGGACTACAGCCGGGCACCGTCCGAGCACTACGCGCTGGGCCAGCAGCTGCGTGCCCTGCGCAAGCGGGGCGTGCTGATCGTGGGCAGCGGCAACATCGTGCACAACCTGCGCGCGCTGCGCCGCGACGTGGCCGACAACCAGGCCTACGACTGGGCGCAGGCCTTCGACGCCGCCATCCAGCAGCAGATCGCCAAGGGCCAGCTCGACGCGTTGCAGAAATTCCAGTCGCTCGGCGATATTGCTCGGTTGTCGCACCCCACCTACGACCACTTTCTGCCGCTGTTGTACGCGGCCGGCGCGGCCGCCCCCGACGAGGTGCCGCTTTTCTTCAACACCGGCTTCCAGGCCGCGTCGATCTCGATGCGATCGGTGCTCTGGGGCTGAACCGCCACCGGCGTGACGCCCGGCAAACGGCGGCCCCGCGCTGCCGGCCTCCCGGCGGCGCTCAGTTGGCCTTGCCGCCCATGGCGCGCATGTTGAAGCTCATGCCATTGGCCATGGTGACGTCGCCCGGCTTCTGACCGGGCTTGCAGGCGCCGAGCCATTTGGCCTCGACCGTGGTCCGCGCTTCCTTCATACCCATCATGGGCGGGTTGTAGGTGCTGAGCATGTCCATGCGGTAGGCGGTATCGCCGCTGAACACCGCCGTGCCCTTGCTGGTGGCGGTGGTGTCGCCGAACTTGCACACCGAATGCAGGTGAACCTTGTCGCCGTCGCGGCTGATGTCGTTCTTGCTGCACATCTCTTTCTGCATGCTGCTGCCCATCTGCAGCATCTCCCTGCCGAAGCTCTTGTCCATGCACAGGGTCGAGACCGTGGCCGGCGCGCCCGAAACCGTGGTGCTCATCTGCCAAAGTCCTTCCTTGCGCATGGGCAGGTCGACGGTTTGCGCCAAGGCCGGCGTCAAAAAGGCGGCCATCGCGAAGCCCGCGAAGATTCGATTGGGAAGCATGTCTGGATCGCTTTCTCGGCTCCGCGGCCGGGCTGGGTACTAAACAAAAAAAACGCCCCGGACAGCGCCATGGCGGGTGCGCCGATTGTCATCCGCCTCAGGACTCGGCGCAACCAATGAAAAGGAGGGATCGAAGCCGAGGCACCTGTTTCAAGCCGATGGCACCGGTTCGCGCTGCGCGAACGCCTTGAGTGGGCATCCGCCGGTCCGTGCTTACAATGACCCGCTCACCGGCCACAGCGCTCGGCCCCCGAGCGCCAAGGCCCGCACACCCACCCGATGCCCCGCTCCCGACAGTTCGTAGCCTGGTTCTTCATCGCCGCCACGGTGTGGATGGGTACGGGGCAGGCATTGCACGCCCTTTCGCACGCGCTGCATGCGCTGGAAACGCCGCAGTCCATGCCACCGATGGCGCGGGTCGCGCTGGCGCTTGGGTCCGGGCACGATCACAGCGACTGCGACGGGCATGGTCACGCACCCGAGGACGGGCGCGACCACGGCGTACTGTGCGAGCAATGCGCGCTGTTCAGCGCAATGGACGGCGCCGGGGTCACCCGATCCGGCGTTTCGCTGCCTGCCCTTCCAGGCCAGGTGCCCGGATCGGCTTTGCCGGCAACCGCGCGCAATTTCCGGTTCACGGCCTACACCTCGCGAGCGCCGCCACACGGCGCCTGACTTCCAGCTCGATCCCGTCCGCGTCCCTCACCGGCCTGTGTTCAACGGCCGGTGGAGCGCCGCGTGATGCCATTCATCTTCCATCTGCCCGGCGGCTGCACGCCGGGCACAAAACACCTTTTTCGGAGAACCAGATCATGCACCGCAACCTCCCTTTTCCCGCGACCCTGCTCGCGCTCGCGATGGCCTCGCCGACCCTGTGGGCTGCCGACAACGCCCAGCTGCAACAGCTCCAGCAGGAAATCGCCGCCATGCGCAGGGATTACGAAGCCCAGCTCAAGGCACTTGAAGCCCGGCTGAAACAGGCCGAATCCAACCTCGCGGCGCAGACAACGCCGGCACCTGCGCCGGTGGCTGCCGCACCCGCCGCAACCGCGGTCGGCACTGCTGGTGCCCCAGCACCGGCGAAAGCCACAGCACGCGCAACGAGCAAGGGCTTCAACCCCGACATCGCGCTGATCCTGTCCGGCAGCTATTCGAGTTTTTCGCAGGACCCGACGCAGTACCGCATTCCTGGCTTCCTGACGGGTGGCGAAATCGGCCCCGGCGTGCAAGGCTTTTCGCTGGGCGAGTCGGAGCTGACGATGTCGGCCACGATCGATCCGTGGTTCTTCGGCTCGATGAGCCTCGCGCTGGCCGCCGACAACTCGGCCTCCGTCGAGGAGGCCTTCATCCAGACCACGTCGCTGCCCGGCGGACTGGGGCTCAAGGCCGGGCGATACCTGGCGTCCGTCGGCTACCAGAACGACAAACATCCACACGCATGGGACTTCATCAATGCGCCGCTGGCCTACCAGGTGTTCCTGGGCGGCGCGCTGGCGCAGGACGGGATGCAGCTCAAGGCCGTTCTGCCGACCTCGCAGTTCATCGAGCTCGGCGGCGGCATCGGCGCGGCGGGCGAATTCCCCAGTGGCACCGGCAACCGCAAGAAGCCCGGCACCGGCACGCTGTTCGCCCACACCGGCGGCGATTTCGGCGCCAGCAACAGCTGGCGCGCCGGGGCCTCCATGGTCTGGGCCAAGGCCTACGACCGTCCCTTCGAAGACATCGACAGCGCCGGCAACCCGGTCACCAACGTGTTCACCGGCAACAGCCGCCTGGCCATCCTCGACGGCGTGTGGAAGTGGGCGCCCGGCGGCAACGCGTCCAGCACCAGCCTGACGCTGCAAGGCGAGTATTTCCGCCGCCTGGAGTCCGGCACGCTCGTCTATGACGGGGGCGGACAGGCGCTGGCCGACAGCTTCCGCGCCGCGCAGAGCGGCTGGTATGCGCAGGCGGTGTACAAGTTCCTGCCGGCGTGGCGCGTGGGCCTGCGCTACGACCGCCTGAGCATGGGCAACGTGGACGCGGCCAGCAACACCGGCAACCTGTACCTGCCGTCATATTCGCCCAACCGCACCACGCTGATGTTCGACTGGTCGCCCAGCGAATACAGCCGCGTGCGCCTGCAGCTGGCCCAGGACCGCGCCCGCTATGGCCTGACGGACAACCAGGTCATGATCCAGTACCAGATGAGCCTGGGCACCCACGGCGCCCACGGCTTCTGAGGACATCGCCATGAACAGACTGATTCACACCCTGGCCTTGATTGCGCTGCTGCTGGTGGCGCCGCTGGCCCGCGCCGAGCTCAAGGTGCTGGCCTGCGAGCCCGAATGGGGCGCGCTGGTCAAGGAGCTGGCTGGCGACAAGGTCAGCGTCTACGTGGCCACCACCGCCTTGCAGGACCCGCACCGCATCGAGGCCCGGCCCAGCCTGGTAGCGGCCGCGCGCAACGCCGGCCTGGTGGTCTGCACCGGTGCCGAACTGGAGGTCGGCTGGCTGCCGCTGCTGATCCGGCAGTCGGGCAACAGCGCCATCCAGCCCGGCAAACCCGGCCATTTCGAGGCGGCGGCCTATGTGCGCATGCTCGACGTGCCGCAGCGCCTGGACCGCGCTGACGGCGACGTGCACGCCGCGGGCAATCCGCACATCCAGACCGATCCGCGCAACATCGCGCTGGTGGCCGAGCCGCTGGCCCGGCGCCTGGCCGAACTGGACCCGGCCAACGCCGCCACCTACCAGGCGCGCAGCGCCGACTTCCAGGCGCGCTGGAAGGCCGCCATCCAGCGCTGGGAACAATCGGCCGCGCCCTTGCGCGGCGTGCCGGTGGTGGTGCTGCACAAGGCGTTTCCGTACCTTCAGCAGTGGCTGGGGCTGGTGGAGGTGGCCGCGCTGGAGCCCAAGCCCGGGGTGGAACCCACCAGCGCGCACCTGAGCACGGTGCTGGCCGGCCTGAAAACGCGCCCCGCGAAGATGATCCTGCGCGCCGCCTACAACGACCCGCGCGGCGCCGACTGGCTGGCCGAGCGCACGCAGTTGCCGGTGGTGGTGCTGCCCTTCACCGTCGGCGGAAACGAGCAGGCCAAAGACCTGTTCTCGCTGTTCGACGACACGGTGCAACGCCTGCTGAAAGCCAACCGATGAGCGTGCCCGGCGTCGACTGGTCTATCCTGTGGCCGGCGCTGCTGGCCGGCCTGCTGGTGCTGGCCAGCCATGTGCCGATGGGCATGCAGGTGTTGCAGCGCGGCATCGTGTTCATCGACCTGGCGATCGCGCAGATCGCCGGTGTGGGCGTGATTGCCGCCGACGCCATGGGCCTGGAGCCCCACGGCTGGGCGGTGCAGGTGGCTGCCCTGTCGGCGGCCCTGATCGGCGCCCTGGCGCTGACCTGGACCGAGCGCCGCTGGCCCGAGATCCAGGAGGCGCTGATCGGCGTGCTGTTCGTGCTGGCCTCCTGCGCGGGCCTGCTGCTGCTGGCCGGCAACCCGCACGGTGGCGAACACCTCAAAGAGCTGCTGGTCGGGCAGATCCTCTGGGTCTCGGGCCAGCAGCTCACCGGCATGGCGGCGCTGACCGTGCTGGTGCTGGCCTTGTGGTTCGGCCTGCGCGAGCGCCTCGGCCGCGCCGGCTTCTACCTGCTGTTCGCGCTGGCGGTCACCGCCTCGGTGCAGCTGGTGGGCGTGTACCTGGTGTTCACCAGCCTGATCGTGCCGGCGCTGGCGGTGCGACGGCTGCGCCACACCTGGCGCCTGCCCGTGGGCTATGCCGTCGGCGCCCTGGGCTACCTGCTGGGGCTGATCCTGTCGGCCCGTTTCGACCTGCCGTCCGGCGCCGTGGTGGTGCTGGTGATGGCGGCGCTCGCGCCGTTGATGGCCGCGCTGGCCCGGCGGTGGGCGGCAGCGGATTGCCCCTGACGGCCAGCGGGGCGGTCGGGGGCCGGTTCCGGGCCTTACAGGGCATTTTTTTCGCTGTTTTCAAGGTCATAATGCCCTGATTCCAGCGCCGGACGTCCACGGGCAGCTATTGTTCTTGTAGTATTTTTCATAGCCCCTGACGCCCGCACCGGATGCCCGGGCGTGCTCAGGCCGGCAGGAACAAGGCCTGCAGATCGCTCAGGAAGTCAAAGCCGCGTTCCGTCGGGCGCACCTGGGTGAGATCACGTTCGATCAGGCCCTGGCTCTCGGCGGTGGCCAGGGCCTTCTCGATCGCGCTCAGGGGCAAGCCGGTGCGCACCTGAAAGTCCTTCAACGCGAAACCCTCCTTGAGCCGCAGCGCATTGAGCATGAACTCGAACGGCAGGTCGCCGCGCCCCACCTCGTGCTCCTGCGCGATGGCCTGCCCGGCCAGGGCCTGGTCGATGTACAGCTGGGGCTCGCGGTACCGCACCTGGCGCACCACGCGGTGGGCGAAGCTCAGCTTGCCATGGGCGCCCGCGCCCAGGCCCAGGTAGTCGCCAAACTGCCAGTAGTTCAGGTTGTGCCAGCACCGGTGGCCGGGCCGGGCGTAGGCCGACACCTCGTAGCGCTGCAGGCCGGCCTGGGCGGTGCGCTCGCTCAGGCGGTCGAGCATGGCGTAGGCCGCGTCGTCCTCGGGCACGGCCGGCGGGTACTTCGCGAACACGGTGTTGGGTTCGATCGTGAGGTGGTAGATCGACAGGTGCGGCGGCGCCAGCGCCAGCGCGGTGCGCACGTCTTCGTCCAGTTGGTCCAGCGTCTGGCCGGGCAGCGCGTACATCAGGTCGAGGTTGAAGGTGTCGAAGGCCAGCGCCGCCTCCTCCACCGCCGCCAGCGCCTGCGCGCGATCGTGTACCCGCCCCAGCGAGCGCAGGTGTGCGTCGTTGAAGCTCTGCACGCCCACCGACAGGCGGGTGACGCCCGCCGCGCGGAAGGCCTTGAAGCGGTCTTTCTCGAAGGTACCGGGATTGGCCTCCAGCGTGATCTCGCAATCAGCCACCAGCGGCAAGCGGGCACGAAGGCCACTGAGCAGGTGGTCGATCGCCTCGGGCGAGAACAGGCTGGGCGTGCCGCCGCCGATGAACACGCTGTGCACCGACCGGCCCCAGACCAGCGGCAGGCTGGCCTCCAGATCGGCCATCAGGGCGTCGAGGTAACGCTGCTGCGGCAGCGCATCGGCCGCTTCGCCGCGCACCTCGTGCGAGTTGAAGTCGCAATACGGGCACTTGCGCAGGCACCAGGGCAGGTGGACGTAGAGCGACAGCGGCGGCAACGCTGCCAGCTGCAGCGTGCCGGGGCGCATGTGGTGCGACAGATCCATCACAAGTTGAGCGCCGCCGGGCCGCCCCAAGGCGCGAAGGCCCGCTCGGGGGGCAGTGACGTACGCGCAGCGACGAGCGTGGGGGCCATGCCTACATCCATCGCTCGCGAATCAGATCGACCATGGCGCGGGCGGCTTTGCCGCGGTGGCTGTGGGCATTCTTCACGTCCACCGGGAGCTGGGCAAAGGTCTGGCCGAATTCGGGGATGAACATCACCGGGTCGAAGCCGAAACCGTTGCTGCCCATCGGTTCGCGGGCGATTTCGCCGGCCACGCGGCCGACCGCGATCAAGGGTTCGGGGTCGTCGGCGCGGCGCACCGCCACCAGCGTGCTGACCATCGCGGCGCGGCGGTTGCTGATGCCCCGCATCTGCTCCACCAATGCACGCACATTGTTGGTGTCGCCTTTCTCGTAGCCGAACTGGGTGGCGTAGAACGCGGTGTCCACGCCTGGCAGGCCACCGAACGCATCGACGCACAGGCCCGCATCATCGGCCAGCGCCGGCAGTCCGCTGGCGGCCGCGGCATGGCGCGCCTTGGCCAGCGCGTTCTCCACAAAGGTGCGAAACGGCTCTTCGGCCTCGGGGATGCCCAGGTCGGCCTGGCGCACCAGTTCGACGTCCAGCGGCGCCAGCATGGCCTGCAATTCGGCCAGTTTGCCCCGGTTGTTCGAGGCGAGCACGATTTTCATGGTGTTTTCAGGCTTCTCCCAGCGTCAATCGGCCACTGGCAGCTATTGTTTCGAGAGCGATTCGGTCTGCAGGACGACGAGTTCCCGGATGCCTTGCTCGGCCAAGGCCAGCAGCGCGTCCATCTCCTGGCGAGTGAATGCCGCGCCTTCGGCCGTTCCCTGCACCTCGACGAAGTGGCCGGCGCCGGTCATGACGACGTTCATGTCGGTGTCGCAGGCCACATCCTCGATGTATTCGAGGTCGAGCAGCGGCGTGCCGCCCACGATGCCGACCGAGATGGCCGCCACGTGACCGGTGATCGGCGACTCGGTCAGCCTGCCAGCGGCCAGCAGGTGATTGACCGCGTCCCGTGCGGCCACGAAGGCGCCCGTGATGGCCGCGGTGCGGGTGCCGCCATCGGCCTGGATCACGTCGCAGTCGAGGTGGATGGTGCGCTCGCCAAGTTTTCCGAGGTCGAACACCGCACGCAGCGAGCGCCCGATCAGGCGCTGGATCTCCTGCGTGCGCCCGCTCTGCTTGCCGCGCGCGGCCTCGCGGTCGCCGCGGGTGTGGGTGGCGCGCGGCAGCATGCCGTACTCGGCCGTCACCCAGCCCTCGCCGCTGCCGCGCTTGTGCGGCGGCACCTTCTCCTCGACCGAGGCGGTGCACAGCACGCGCGTCTGCCCAAATTCGACGAGCACCGAGCCCTCGGCGTGGATGGTGTAGCCGCGAGTGAAGCGCACCGGGCGCAGCGCGTGGGCGGCGCGGCCGCCGCTTCGGATGAATTCAGTCATGGTGTATCGGTCCAAAAAAAAGTGGCGCAGACCGCACGGCGCGGCCGTACCCGGGCTTCAAGAGCGGCGCAAGGCCGAGCGGCGAATGGCTTCGTTGATCTCGGCGATCGAGCGCTCGATCGCGTCGTCGTCGAGTTCCTCGACCATGCTGTCGAGCACGCCGGACTGGATGGTGGAGGCGAAGACCTCGTCGCTGATGCTGTCGGTTGAGATGCCGCGGGTGGACTCGAAAGCGTCGGCGGTTTCCCATTCCATCGCCAGCACGGTGACGTTGTCGCAGCGCGCGCCCCCATTGCGCAGCGCGCGCTCGGCCAGGTCGGGCACCGCGTCGGACACCGGATGCGTGGCGAGTTGGCGGACGATGTCGTCCTCGCCCACCGTGCCCCACAGGCCGTCGGAGCACAGCATGATCTTGTCGCCCTGCTGCAGGCTGATGGGGCCGGTGACATCGAACACCGGCCGTGAAGGCGAGCCCAGGCAGGTGAACAGGATGTTGCGGTTGATGCGGTCCATGCGCAGCACGCCGGGCGGCTGGTGCTCCATGTAGGAGTGGTCGCGCGTGCGGGTCAGCAGGGCGTGGTCGCGCACCACGTACAGGCGCGAATCGCCGCAATGCACGCAGGTGACCGTTCCGTCCTGCACCACCGCCACCACCAGCGTGGTGCGCGGCGTGTCGAGCATGCCCTTGTCGCCGGCATAGCGGATGATCTGGTGGTGCGCCGCCATCAGGCTCGCGCCCAGGAAGGCGGGCACGTCCTTCAGCGCGGGCTTGGCCTCTTTCTGGAACAGCGCGGAGACCGTCTGCAGCGCGATCTGCGAGGCCACCTCGCCCTCGGGATGACCCCCCATGCCGTCGGCCAGCACAAAAAGCACCGCCTCCCGCGTGTAGCAGTAGCCCATGCGGTCCTCGTTCTTGTCGCGACCACCCTTGCGGCTGACCTGAAACACAGAGAATTTCATTTGGTTTTCGCGCCGAAGCGCGTGGCCTTGGTCAGGTTCTTCTTGGTGTCGGTGACGAGGGTGTCGAACTGAAGGCGGACTTTTTCGCCGACGCTGAGCTTGGTGTAGCGGCGCTCGCTTTCGCGGCTCAGTTCCTTCTGCAGCGCGAAGACCGACTGCGGCCGCGACAGCGGATCGAGCGACATACACCACTCGACCACCTCGATCAGGTTGTCGGAGTACACGCCGCGCTGGCGCGACAGCGACAAACCCAGGCGGTCTTTCTCCAGGCGCTGGGGTGCGTCGTTGGGCGGATAGCCCTGCATGCAGGCGTAGATGCACGCGCCGATGGCGTAGATGTCGGTCCAGGGGCCCATGGACGAGTCGCGCCGGTACATCTCGGGCGCTGCAAACCCGGGCGTGTACATGGGCCGGATGAAGTTGCCTTCCTTGCTCAGCACCTCGCGCGCGGCACCGAAGTCGATCATCACCGCCTTGTTGTCGTCGGTGATGAAAATGTTGGCCGGCTTGATGTCCAGGTGCAGCATCTTGTGCTGGTGCACGATGCGAAGCCCGCGCAACACCTCGTCAAAGAGGGAGCGGATGGTCGATTCGCGGAAGACCTTCTGTTTCTTGAGATCGCGGGCCGTGACGATGAAGTCCTGCAGGGTGGCACCCTCGAGGTAGTTCATCACCATGTAGACAGTTTCGTTCTCGCGGAAAAAATTGAGAACGCTGACAACCGACGGATGGGAAATCTGGGCCAGCGAGCGGCCCTCTTCAAAAAAGCTCTTCAGGCCGAGCCGGTACAGCGAGAGTTTTTCCGGCTGCACCACCGGCAGCAGCTCGCCGGGCGCCCGTGCGGCCAGGGAAGATGGCAGGTACTCCTTGATTGCCACCTGCTGGCCCTCGTTGTCGACGGCCAGGTACACCACGCCAAAACCGCCGGCAGCCAGCCGACGGACCACCCGGTAGCCGCCGATGACCGTGTCGGGCGGAAGGGGTGACGGCTTGACCTTTGACATAATTTGGGCTGAATCGACAAAAGGGTCCGGTTTGCGCGCCTGGCCAGGCCTCGGGACGGTCGCCCCCCAGCCACCAACAGAAAGTTTCCATGGCAGTTTACAGCATGACCGGCTACGCGGGCGTCCAGCAAAACGCGCCGGCGAGCCAGGCCGGCGCGGAATCCCGCAACGTGCCGGGACAACGGCTGGGCCTCGAAATCCGCTCGGTCAACAGCCGGTTTCTCGACCTGAGTTTCCGGCTGTCCGACGAGTTGCGCCAGCACGAACCCGCGCTGCGCGAACTGATCACCCGCAAGCTCAAGCGCGGCAAGGTCGAGGTGAGAGCCGGGCTGGACAACGGCGCGGCCGCCTTGCTTGCCGAACCCTCTTCCCGCCTCCTGCAGCGCCTGAACGCGATGCAGGACAGCGTGCGCGCATGGCTGCCCGAGGCCCGGCCACTGAGCGTGGCCGATGTTCTGCGGCTGGTGCCGCACGAAAGCGCCCTGGCCACCGACCCCGGCGAGGAACTCATCCCCCTGGCCGAGCAGGCGCTTGCCGCCCTGCTTGAAGCCCGCGCGCGAGAAGGCGCCCGCCTGGCCGACATGCTGCGGGATCGACTGTCGCAGCTGAAAGACCTGGCGCAGAGCGCGGTGCCCCTGGTGCCCCAACTGGTGGCCACCCAGCAGGCCCGCTTCCTGGAGCGATGGAAAGAAGCACTGGCACATGCCGACAACGGAGGGCAGATCGAGGGCGCCCGTGACCGCGCACTGACCGAGGCCACCGCCTTTGCGATCCGGATCGATGTGGCCGAAGAATTGACCCGCTTGAACTCGCACCTGGACGAGATCAGGCGCCTGATCGACCAGGGCGGTGAGATCGGAAAGCGGCTCGACTTTCTGATTCAGGAGTTGCATCGCGAAGCCAATACCCTGGGCTCCAAATCCGCCAGCCTGGAAATGACGCGCATCTCCGTCGACATGAAGGTGCTGATCGAACAGATGCGAGAGCAGGTTCAGAACATCGAATAGACCTCCAAGCTGCAAGACCCGACATCACCTCTCATGGACTACCCTGGAAACCTGTTTGTGGTGGCCGCACCCAGCGGTGCCGGCAAATCAAGCCTGGTCAAGGCTTTGATGGAACTTGACTCGCGTGTTCAGCCTTCGGTGTCGCACACGACCCGCGCGCCACGCGGTCAGGAAAAGCACGGGCGCGAGTATTTCTTCGCATCTGACGCGGAATTCGACGCCATGGTGCAGGCTGAAGCCTTTGTCGAATGGGCCCACGTGCATGGCCGGCGGTACGGCACGTCGCGCAAAGCCATCGAGGACCGCATTGCGACCGGCGCCGACGTGGTGCTCGAAATCGACTTTCAGGGGGCGATCCAGATCAAGCGGATCTTCGCAAACGCCGTTCTGATCTTCGTGCTGCCACCCAGCTGGGAAGAGCTGCGGTCCCGGCTGGAACGCCGGGGTGAGGACGCCGCCGAAGTCATCGACCTGCGGCTGCGAAACGCCGAACTGGAGATGCGCCATGTCGGAGAATTCGACTTCGTTATAATCAACGAGTTATTTGAACGTGCGCTTTTCGACCTCAAGGCGATCGTTCATGCCCAGCGGCTCAAGTACAGCGCCCAGCGCCGCGCCCGGGCTGACACCTTCAAAGCCCTCAACATCGACTAGTCTCCTGGAGCACCATGGCCCGCATCACCGTTGAAGACTGCCTGACGCAGATTCCTAACCGTTTCCAGCTGGTTCTCGCCGCCACTTACCGGGCGCGAATGCTGAGCCAGGGCCATGCGCCCAAGATCGAAAGCCGCAACAAGCCCGGCGTCACGGCCCTGCGTGAAATCGCCGCCGGAAAAGTGGGGCTCGAAATGCTGAAAAAGGTTCCGGGCTGAACACAGGCATCCGGCATCCAAGAAAAGCACCGCAACGCGGTGCTTTTTTCTTTGGAGCCACGCGTCTACGTCGTCCACGCTACAGTAAGGGGATGAGCGCGGTCGTCCCCCCCAAAACGGCACCAGCCACGGCCCGAAAGGCCGATGGTGGTCCGCTCGCCGCGGCCAACGCGGCGGCGGCGAGTTTTGCCGCGCTCACCGAGCGGATGGACTATCTCGGTGCAAGCGATGTGGAACTGGTCCGGCGTGCGTATCGCTATGCCGATCAGGCCCACCTCGGGCAACTCCGAAACAGCGGCGAGCCCTACATCACCCACCCGATTGCCGTGGCGGTTCAGTGCACCGAGTGGAAGCTCGATGCCCACGCGCTCATGGCCGCGCTGCTGCACGACGCCATGGAGGACTGCGGCGTCACCAAGACCGACCTGATCGAGCGTTTTGGCGCTCCGGTTGCCGAGCTGGTGGATGGGCTCACCAAACTGGACCGGCTGAAGTTTCACACCCGCGAAGAGAACCAGGCCGAGTCGTTTCGCAAGATGTTGCTCGCCATGGCGCGTGACGTGCGTGTGATCCTGATCAAGCTTGCCGATCGCACGCACAACATGCGGACCATGGGCGACATGCCGCGCTCGAAATGGGCTCGCATTTCCGCTGAAACCCTGGAGATCTACGCGCCCATCGCCCACCGGCTTGGGCTCAACCAGACCTACCGCGAATTGCAGGACCTCGCGTTCCGTTACCTGAGGCCGTGGCGGTATGCCGTCCTGTCCAAAGCGGTGGCTCGTGCGCGCAACCGGCGACGCGACCTGATCCAGAAAGTCCGTCGCGAAGTGGAGGCGGCCTTTTCCGCCGTCGGCATGAAGGTCCGCATCGCAGGTCGCGAGAAAACCCTGTATTCCATTTATCGCAAGATGGACGACAAGCACCTGAGCTTCGCCCAGGTGACCGACATCTACGGTTTTCGGGTCATTGTGCCGACCGTGACCGACTGCTACACCGCGCTGGGCGTGCTGCATCAGCTGTACAAGCCGGTGCCTGGCCGCTTCAAGGACTACATCGCGATCGCCAAGCTCAATGGCTACCAGTCCTTGCACACCACGCTGGTCGGCCCGTCCGGCGTGAACGTCGAGTTCCAGATGCGAACCGAGGCGATGCACGTGGTAGCTGAGTCGGGGGTCGCCGCGCATTGGCTGTACAAGGCATCGGACCCCAACGGACCCACCGCCGGGCGCTTGGGCGTCAAGTGGCTCCAGTCCCTGCTCGACATCCAGGACGAAACCCGGGACGCGGCGGAATTCTGGGACCATGTGAAAGTCGATCTTTTTCCGGATGCGGTGTACGTCTTCACCCCGAAGAGCCAGATCATGGCCCTGCCCCGCGGCGCAACCGTGGTTGATTTCGCGTACGCCATTCACAGCAACGTGGGCGATCACACGGCAGCCGCCAAGATCAATGGCGAGCAGGTTCCGCTCCGGGCCGAGCTGAAGAACGGCGACGTGGTTGAAATCATCACCGCGCCGGTTTCGACACCGAATCCGGCGTGGCTCGGTTTCGTGCGAACGGGTCGGGCCCGTTCCAAGATTCGCCATCACCTGAAGACCATGGCCCAGGCCGAATCCGAACTGCTGGGCGAGAAGCTGCTGGCGCAGGCCCTCAGAGCCGAAGGAATCGAGCAAATACCGCCGGATGAGGCGGCCTATCAGCCGTTGTGGGACAAGCTGGTCCGCTTTACCGGTAACAAGAACAAGGCCGAGCTCCTGACCGACGTCGGACTCGGGCGGCGCATTGCCAGCATCGTGGCCAAGCGCCTTGTGACGCTGCTGGCCGAACGCGGCGAGAAACCGGACGCGCTGCTGATGTCCCGCGAGCGCTACACCGCCCATGAAACCATCTCGCAAGGTGCAGTCTTGCTGGACGGGTCGGAGAATGCCTCGGTGCAGTATGCACGCTGTTGCCGTCCGATTCCTGGCGACGCCATCCTGGGTTACCTCGGCCGGGGCGAGGGCCTGGTGGTCCACGTGGCCGATTGCCCCATTGCGTCGCGCCTTCGGCACAAGGACGCAGAGCGGTTCATTCACGTCGATTGGGCCGACGATCCGTCACGCGCCTTTGAGGCAGACGTGATCGTGACGGTGACCAATGGCAAGGGCGTCCTGGCCCGTGTGGCTTCGGCATTCGCCGGCGCCGAGGCCGACATCATTCACATGGACATGGGTGAAGAGGCGGCACAAGAAACCACGGATCTGCGCTTTTTGATTTCCGTGCGCGACAGCACGCATCTGGACGCCGTGTTGCGCACCCTGAACCGAACACCGTCGGTACTGAAGGCCAGCCGTGTCAGGCCGGCCGGCTGAAGACAAAGCAGGCTCATCTGCCTGCCGGATAGACAACCTTGACGACTTCGATTTCCTTGGTGCCGCCCGGTGTCACCAGTCTCAGGACATCGCCAACCCGGGCCTTCAACAAGGTTCTTGAAACAGGCGCCACCCAGCTGACCTCGCCGCGAGCGCTGTCGGCTTCGTCGATTCCCAGAATACGGACCGTCGTCTCGGTGCCTTCATCGTCGACATAAGTGACCTCTGCGCCGAAAAAGACCTGATCATTGCCTCGGTGGATTGACGGGTCGGTGATTTCAGCCAGTTCCAGTCGACGGGTCAGGAATCGGATGCGCCGATCAATCTCACGCAGACGCTTCTTGCCATACAGGTAGTCGCCGTTTTCCGACCGGTCGCCGTTACTGGCCGCCCAATGAACCACATCCACGACCTTGGGTCGCTCGCCGTCGATCAGGTCAAGCAACTCCGAACGCAGCCTTGCATAGCCATGCGGGGTGATGTAGTTGCGTGCCCCAGTCGGCGACAGGGGCGATGCGAGGTCATCGTCATCTTCATCCTCATCCACGTTTTCGCGGGTGAATGCCTTGCTCATGAACGTGCCCCCCGTCCGGACCGATGCCGACCAACGAAAAAGCCTGCAACTTGCGTTGCAGGCTTTACGTGTTTTTGGCGCGGCTGGCAGGAATCGAACCCACGACCCCTTGGTTCGTAGCCAAGTACTCTATCCAGCTGAGCTACAGCCGCGAAGCCGTCATTATAGCGCAAAAATTTCAGGTCTCCGGC
>WBZM01001655.1_pt1 | contig 21176 bp, 14 predicted proteins | sample 5204271 | NCBI WGS metagenome assembly WBZM01 (sample SAMN12344346, study PRJNA552823) | activated sludge metagenome | biome: Activated sludge suspended growth; feature: Nitrification reactor; material: Wastewater; isolation source: activated sludge from nitrification reactor of wastewater...
ATTGCGAAAACGTCGGCGCGAAGCCTTCCGAGCTCATCCACGCTGGCGAGGAGTCGAACGTCCTCGCATCCTTCATGCATCTCGATCGGGGCGCAACCTGGACGGATCATCACACGGTCGCGATCGTGGCGAGCGCCGCCGCTGGCAAGGAAAGCGCCGACGTCGACCACATATCCTTTGAATGCCGCGACTTCGACGATCTTGGGATGGGCCACATGCATATGCTCGATTGCGGACACAAGCATCGCTGGGGCATTGGCCGCCACTTCCACGGCAGCCAGATTTTCGATTACTGGACCGATCCCGCCGGCTTCAACGTCGAGCATTTCACGGACGGCGACCTCGTGAACGCGGATACGCCGATCCTCAAATATCCATTCGGCCGCGACACGCTCTTGCAATGGGGGCCGAACTTTCCTGGGGCGTGACGATCACGTCTCACGCCAGGACCGCCCAACAGTCCGCGCGCCCCGCGCGCGAGACTCAATAGGCCGATGAGCGCACGGCCGCCCGGCTATCGGGCGCGCAGGCGCCACGCATTCCGTCAGGGAGGAACCATGAAGCGGCAGCTTCTCCGCGCGATATTGTTCGCATTGCCCAAGGTGCTGGAATTGACCGCGCGGCGCCACCCGGCCTATCGCGCGCGGCTGAAGGAGCGCGACGTCGTTGCGTGGATCGGCCTCAAGGATCGCAGCATCGGGCGCATCATCGAATTTCGGAGCGGCAAGGTTATGTCCCGACAGGGCGCGCCAGGGGCGGCCAATGTCCGGATGGTGTTCAGGGACGTCGCGACCGCGCTGACCTTCCTAATGCCCAATCCCGACCAGGGCGAAATCATCCATGCGGCCAAGAATTTCAAGGTCGTCCCTGAAGGCGACGACGCCACGCTGCTCTGGTTCACGCAGACTCTCTCGATGAGTCAGACGGTCGGCCAGGAGATGGGCGTCGCCATGCCGGACGGCAGCCGGCGCTACACGAGTTGCACGAACGGCGGCCCAATTTTTGTCTACGTCAAGGACGGCAAGATATTGCGCACGACGCCGATCGATTTCGACGACAAGGACGCGCCGAGCTGGGAGATCGAGGCGCGTGGCCGGACGTTCCGGCCGAAGCGGCGCGGCCTCGTCGCGCCGCACGCGCTATCGCTGAAGTCGCAGGTCTATTCCGACAAGCGGATTCTCTATCCGATGAAGCGGGTCGATTTCGATCCAGACGGCGAGCGCAATCCCCAGAACCGTGGCAAGTCCGGCTACGTCCGAATCAGCTGGGACGAAGCGCTCGACATCGTCGCGAAGGAAATCAATCGGCAGAAGCGCGTCCACGGGCCAGGGGCGATCACCTTCCCGATGTCGTCACATCACCAGTGGGGCAACGTCGGCTACTACCTGAGCGCGCTGATGCGCTTCGCCAACCTCATCGGCTTTACGCGCGTCGTCGCCAATCCCGACAGCTGGGAAGGTTGGTACTGGGGCGCCATGCACCATTTCGGCAATTCGATGCGCGTCGGCGTGCCGGGCGGCAGCGGCGGTCTCGTGGACGCTCTGCAGGAAGCCGAGATGGTCGTCTTCTGGTCGTGCGATCCCGAGAGCACGAACAGCGCGTACGGCGGGTTCGAAGGCACGCCGCATCGCCTGTGGGCGAAGGAACTCGGCGTCGAGTTCGTGCATATCGATCCGTATTGCAGCGCGACGGCCCAGCTGCTCGGCGGGCGCTGGATTCCAGTCCGGCCGCAAACCGACGCCGCCCTTGCGATCGCCATCATGTATGTCTGGGCGACCGAAGGCCTCTACGACAAGGACTATGTCGCGAGGCGCACGACGGGTTTCGACGAATGGAAGGCGTATCTGCTCGGCGAAACCGACGGTATTCCCAAGACCCCTGAATGGCAGGAGGCGGAGACCGGCGTTTCGGCCAGGGACGTTCGCGCGCTTGCGCGAAAGTGGGGCGGCAAGAAGGTCTATCTCGCGATCGGTATGACCGGCGCCGGATTTGGCGGCGCGGGCCGCGGAGCGACCGGGCAGCAATGGGCGCGCAGCATGATCATGATGATGGCCATGCAGGGATGGGGCAAGCCGGGAGTCAATTTCGGCAGCCTCCAGATGGGCGCGCCCGTAGACATGTACTTCTACTTTCCAGGCTATGCCGACGGCGGCATTTCCGGCGACCTGCAATGGAACGCCAATGCGGTGAACAATTATCAGCGCATGCCTCACGTACTCACGATGAATCCCGTCAAGCAGATGGTGCCGCGTCAGAAATTGCCGGACGCCATCATCGACGGCCATGCGACTGGATATCTCTGGGACGGCATGAGCCAGGAGGCGCAATTCGCGCCCTTCACGTATCCCATGCCGGGCTATTCGCCGATCCACATGATCTATCGCTACGGCGGCTCAGCCTTCAGCACCGTGACGAAATCCGGGCGATGGGTCGAGGCCTATCGGCACGAAAGCATCGAGTTCGTCGTCAACCAGTCGATCTGGATGGAGGGCGAAGCGCAATTCGCCGACATCATCCTGCCGGCCTGTACGGCCTTGGAGCGTTGGGACATCGGCGAATGGTCGAGCGCCGGCGGCTATGCCGTTCAAAGCTACAGCGTTCTCAACCATCGCGTCATAGCCCTGCAGCACAAATGTATCGAACCCTTGGGAGAGTCGCGCTCCGACTACGACATTTTTGCCGGCGTTCTCACCAGGCTCGGACTAGGCTCGATGTTCGCCGAAGGCGGGCGCGATCTCGAATGGGTCAAGCGCGTGTTCGATGGCTCCGACCTGCCGAAGAATATCTCGTGGAAGCAATTCTGTCGGAGAGGCTATTACGTCGTTCCGCCGGCGGAGATTCCGGTCGTCGACATGCGGTGGTATGCTGAAGACCGCAACAAGGACATTCCGGAAGCGGCGCCGCTGCCTTGCCAATATGTTGAAGAATTCGGCAAGGGCCTGCAGACGCCGAGCGGCAAGATAGAGTTCGTCCCCGAGCTCTTCAGACGCCACACAGCCGACAATCCCGATCGTCCGGCCGTTAACCGCTATATCCCGTCCTGGGAAGGATTGCGCGCGACCGAACTGGCGGAGCGCTATCCGCTGCAGATGATCGCCACGCATAGCCGATACAGCTTCCACACCTACAACGACGGCAAGAACAGCGCCGTCAACCAGGTGGAAGACCACCGCGCTTTGATCGCCGGCCACCGGTTCTGGCTGCTGCGACTGAGCCCTGCGGACGCAAAAGCGAGAGGAATCGGCCATCGAGACCTCGTGAAGATATTCAACGACCGCGGCGCTGTGATCTGCGCCGCGGATATCTCGCCGATGGTCATGTCGGGCGTCGTCAAGTCCTACGAAGCGAGCGCCGAGTTCCAACTGGTCGAATTCGGCAACGAGACTGTCGAGATCGGGGGGTGCCTGAACATCCTCACTCCCGACCGGCCTCAGACCAGGGGCACGCACAGCATGGCGCCGAACTCCTGTCTGGTGCAGGTCGAGAAGTGGCTCGGCGCCGAGGCGTTCAAAGCCGGCCGTGCAGCGTAAGAGGCAGAGATGACAAAGTGGAATCTGATCGTCGACATCGAGCGGTGCGCCAATTGCTACAATTGCGTTATCGCAGATCGTGACGAACACGTCGGCAACGACTTTCCCGGCTATTCGGCGCCGGCAGCCGCCGAGGGCGACAGTACAATCCGGATCCAGCGCCGCGCGCAAGGAAGCGCGCCCATGGTCGAGACGACGTATCTTCCGACGATGTGCAACCATTGCGACAACGCGCCGTGCATGAAGGCCGGCGGCGACGCAGTGCGCAAACGTGACGATGGGATCGTGATCATCGATCCGCAAAAGTCGCGTGGGAGGAGAGATATCGTAGACGCCTGCCCCTACGGCGCGATCGTGTGGAATGACGAGCTGCAAACGCCGCAGGCGTGGATCTTCGATGCGCATCTTCTCGATCAGGGCTGGTCGCATCCGCGCTGCCAGCAGGCCTGTCCGACCGACGTCTTCGAGGCCGTCAAAATCAGCGACGACGCAATGAAAGATAAGGTGCGTCGCGAAAATCTACGCCCCTTGCGTCCGGAACTGAACACCGCGCCCCGCGTCTGGTACCGCGGCCTCGATCGATGGGACACGTGCTTCATCGGCGGTTCAGTCAGCGTACTCGTCGACAACGTCGTTGATTGCGTCCAGCACGCCGAAGTGAGCCTGCATCAGGGCGATAAGCGGCTGGGGACAACCAAGACGGACGCATTCGGCGACTTTCGGTTCAGCAAGCTTGCCGCAAATAGCGGCGCCTATTCGGTTCGTGTCGAGCACGCGATCGGAGCGGCCGTCAAACAATGCGAACTCGGCGAAAGCGTCTATCTCGGCGAAATCCGCCTGAGCAGGTCGGGCGCGTCCGAAGCCGTTCGCAGCCGATGAATCGGGTCCAGTAACGAGCGCGCGCCGAAATCGCGCGCGGCGCGACCTTCGCCGAACAAGCGAAGCGCTCGACGCGCGCGCCAGATAGCCAGGGAGAGGTCAATGTCGCAGGCAGTCAAGACCGGTCCGGGTTCTATTGAACTCGGCCGCAGCGCTTCCCCCATCGTCAAAGCCGACAAACTCCTGTTCGTTCATTTCGAGCGGCCGGACCTCGCCAAGGTGGAAGAATATCTGTGCGATTTCGGCCTCATTTCCATCAAGCGAACCGATACGGACCTGTTCCTGCGCGGGACCGATCCGCAGCCCTATATCTATCGAGCGACGCGCGGACCAGTCGCCCGATTTCTCGGGCTCGGCTTCTCAGTCGCGACTGGAGCAGATCTGGAAAGGCTGGCGAAGGCCACGGGGCGTCCGATCGAGCAGGATGCCGCACCGGGAGGCGGTTCGGTCGTGCGCCTGACCGACCCGGAGGGCGTCGCAGTCCACGTGCTGCACGGATACCGACCCGCCGAGCAATTGCCCTTGCGCGCAGCCATTCCGCACAATGCGCCGAACGGAATCGTTCGGGTCAACGATACGCAGCGCCCGACGCTAGAGCCTCCGCAGGTGACCAAGCTCGGCCACCTCGTCCTTGAAACGCCGGATTTCGACAAGAGCGCGCGCTGGTACATGGACACGCTCGGTTTCATTCCATCCGACGTCATGTGCCTGCCCGACGGAACGCCCGTGGGATCCTTCATGCGGCTCGACCGCGGAGACGAGCCGTCGGACCATCACACGCTGTTCGTCGCGATGGGCCTCGAATCGAAAGTCGATCATGTCGCGTTCGAGGTCGTTGACCTCGACGCCGTCGAAATGGGCCAGCAGGTCATGTACGCCAAGCGATACAGGCACGCTTGGGGGGTGGGCCGTCATCTGCTCGGCAGTCAGATTTTCGATTACTGGCGCGACCCCTGGGGCCAAAAGCACGAGCATTATGCCGACGGCGACCTCTTCGATTCCAAGCAGCCTGCCGGCTACCACGTGCTTGATCGGGCAGGCCTCTATCAATGGGGCCCGGACCTGCCCGATGATTTCATCGACGCAAGAATGACGCCCCGCCGGCTCGTTACCGTTCTCAAGGCCGCGATCAGCGACAAGCCGCGCTTCAGGAAGATGCTCGCCCTGAAGTCCGGATTTGCGAAACCCGGACGCGCCTGGCAGCGCTGAACGTATCGCAGAAACACATCGTCAGTTCGCGCCGTCGATCCACGGCGCGAATGCTCCTGCTCGATCTCGGGTGTTCTCACATGAAAAAGATCTTTCTCGGCGCGCTCGCGTTTCTTCTTGTCGCAGCTGGCGGCGTCTATCTGTCCTGGGACGCGATCCTGCAACGCGTCGTCAAGGCGTCGCTCCTCAATATCACGACCCGCTTTCAGACCGGCATGCTCGATGACGGGGCCCTGCACGTCTGGTTCTGCGGCACCGGATCGCCCCAGGTCGAGCGGGATCGCGCGCAATCCTGCACGGCGATCCTGGCCGGCGGCTCCTTTCTTATCTTCGATGCGGGTTCGGGCTCGGGCCTGAAGGCCGATCTCGGCAATCTGCCGCTCGGCAGTCTGGATGCGGTGTTCTTCACCCACCTCCACTCAGATCACATCGTCGATCTTCCGGTCTTCATGAATCACAGCTGGCGATATGGACGGCAGAAGCCGCTGTCGGTCATTGGTCCGACCGGCACCTCGGTCGTCGTCGACGGCTTCAATCGAGCGCTCGGGCCCGATGTGTCCTATCGCTCCCAGAACGAAGTCCCGTCCACATCGCGCGAACCCGCGCAGAGCAGCCCGGTCAGGACATCGCCCGCCGACCGCACGCTCAAGGCCTATGTCGAAACGGCCTTCGCAATCGGCTACGACGCTGCGGTCGAGGGAAAAAATCGAACGCTCGTCTACGAAACGCCCGCAGGCCTGAAGGTTTACGCCTTCCTCGTCGAACACGAGCCGGTCAAGCCGGCATTCGGCTATCGCATCGAATACAAGGGCAAGGTCGTCGTCATCAGCGGCGACACGCGCAAGACGGAAAACATCGCCATTCACGCGAAGGGGGCGGATTATCTGATCCACGAGGCCTACAACAAGGACATCGTGAACCGGATCATCAGCTTCCAGAGCGAAGTGCCGGACACTCCCTTCACACGGCAAGTCTTCCGGATCGCGCAGTTGACGCAGCACTACCACACGACGCCCGTGGAAGCGGCGGAGCTTGCAGAACAGGCCGACGTCAAGACGCTCGTCTTCTCGCACGTCATCCCGCCGCTCGGCAGCGGGCCGCAGCAGATGATCTTGCGCGGCCTCTTCCTGAAAGGCGTCGACCGCGCCTTCAAGGGCGAAGTCATGATCGCCCAGGACGGTATGCACCTGACCCTTCCGGTGGACGGCAAGTAGCGCAACTCAAACCTGCATCGGAAGAACCATGACGATACGCAGCCTTTCCGACATCGAGGCGATGGAGGCGACGCCGCTTGCAGCGCGCAACCTCCCCACCAGCACCTATGTCGCAATCGCTTCGGCGGCGACCCGTACGCCGGATGCAAAGGCGCTGACCTACATTCCGGAGGCGAAGCGCTTCGAACGCTCCTTCACATGGACCTATTCGGAACTGCTGGCGGAGATCACCCGCGCCGCCAATGCCTTCCATGCATTCGGGGTCACATCGCAAAACCCGGTCGCCTATGTGATGCCGAACCTGCCCGAAACGCACTTCACCATCTGGGGTGGCGAGGCGGCGGGCGTGGCCATGGCGATCAATCCCCTGCTTGAGCCTGCGCAGATCGCCCATCTCTTGCGCACCGCCCGCGCGCGCGTTCTCGTCACTGTCGCCCCGAATTCGGCGGGTGCGTGGGACAGTATGCTCGGCTCTCTGGCCAACTTGCCGGACCTGAAGGTCGTGGCGCTTGCTGAACCCGGCCAGTACCGCGAAGGCGCGGCCTGCGACTTGCCAACTGCCCCGGGGCGAGACTTCCGGATCGTGCGCCTGTCGGACGCCATGGCGGAGCAACCCGCGGACCGGCTTCTGACCGATCGCGCCCTGAAGCCTGACGATGTCTCGTCGCAATTTTGCACGGGCGGAACGACCGGGCTGCCGAAGATTGCGATCCGGACACATCGTGCCGAGGTGTTCGATGCATGGGCGGTCGGCCAGATGCTGGGCGCCAAGGCTGGCCAGCGCACGTTCTTCTGCGGTCTGCCGCTCTTCCACGTGAATGCGCAGCTGGTGACAGGACTGCTGCCCTGGATGAACGGCGATCACGTCGTCATTGGAACCCCGGACGGCTATCGCAGCAAGGACCTGATGGCGGGTTTCTGGGACATCGTCGCGCACTATCGCGTATCGCTCTTCTCCGGCGTGCCGACGATCTACGCGACTCTGCTGGAGATGCCGACCGAAGGGAAAGATCTCTCCAGTCTCGAATTCGCCATCTGCGGCGCAGCGCCGATGCCTGCGACCTTGATCGAAGCGTTCGAGACCAGGACCGGCGTGAAGATCCTCGAAGGCTATGGCCTGACGGAGGGGACGTGCGTCTCGTCCGTCAATCCGCCCGCCGGTCAGCGCATTCCGGGCTCGATCGGCCTGCGGCTCCCCTATCAGGCCATGCAGGCGATCATCGTCGATGATCACGGACGATATGCAAGGACTGCCGATGTCGATGAGGTCGGGCTGATCGTCATTCGCGGGCCGAACGTGTTCCGGGGCTATCTGGAAGAAGAGCAGAACGCGGCGGCCTGGATCGAGATCAATGGAGAACGCTGGCTCAACACCGGCGATCTCGGGGCGCAAGACCAACGCGGCTACTTTCGTCTCGCCGGGCGCCGGAAGGAACTGATCATCCGGGCCGGCCACAACATCGACCCCAAGGTCATTGAAGACGCCCTGTGCCGCCATCCCGCCGTCGATCTGGCCGCGGCGATCGGCCGGCCGGACGGCTACGCCGGGGAAATTCCCGTGGCCTATGTTCAACTCAAACCCGGGTCCCACGCCAGCGGCGAAGAATTGCTCTCTTTCGCGTCAGGACTGATTCCGGAGCGCGCCGCCCTTCCGAAGACGGTCTGCGTCCTGGCGAAGCTGCCCGTCACCGTCATTGGCAAGATTTCGAAGCCTGCATTGCAGCTCATGGAGATCGAGTCTGTCGTGCGCGAGGAAGCAAGGAAGCTCCGGGCCGAAATCGAGGAAATTGCAATCGAGCTACAATCGAACGGCGGTCCGGTTGTGACGATCAGGATGACGGGCGATCAGTCCGCTTTCGTTCGAGCCCTCTCGCGCTACACATTCAGATCCGAGATCCACTGATGGAAGGGCAGGGAGGCCTTGGAATGTCGGCTCCCGACGACGTTCTGGTCCACCTGCAGTTCTATGGCGTGAGCAAGCGTCGCATTGGCTCACGCGCTGCACGCCTACGCTACCTGCCTGTTTCGTCGTGCGCCGCAGTCATAATGGCGTATCTATCAAGTTGACGATCGGGTCAGTGTGAGATAGCACTGAGGCCGAATTTTCGATGCCGTTTGGCCGGAGAGAGGATGCTGGAGAGACGAGCGCGGCTGTCCACTTTGCGTGAGGAGCGACTTGCCCGCGCGTCGTCGAGATTGGCTCCGCCGGCGACCATGGGCGCGTCTCAGGCGTCCGGCAAGCGCTCTCTTTCGAAACGGCGCCGTCGAGGCGTCTCGCCTTCTGCTTCCGGTAGCGCAATCCGCACAAACGAAGCTCGTAAGTTTCCAAGTCGGGGAGCCGCGCCGAGTTTTCGCCTGCAGTCATCTCAATGCGGGCTAGGCCCTCCGAAAGATGCGCGGAACCTACAGACGCCAAATTGTGCCTGATTGGCAGATGCAGAGCGTCACCATACAATGATGAACGGGGATCGTCCTCGACATCACACTCACACGGAGATCGATGGTGGAGTTCGACAAGATGACCCAAAGCCGGCGCGCGTTCATCACGGCGGGAGCAGCGATTTCCGCTGCCGCGCTGGTTGGGTCCGCCGAGGCGGCGGAGTCGCCCAAGGCGGCTGCAGCCAAGGCGCGCGGGCCGAACTCGAGGAAGATGAACATCCTCTTCGTCTTCACCGATCAGGAGCGCTATCAGGCGAAATGGCCGAAAGGGGTCGTTCTGCCTGGCCATGAGCGTCTGCAAAGGACCGGCGTCACTTTCACCAATCACCAGTGTCCGGCGACAATGTGCACGTCCTCCCGTTCAGTGATGCTGACCGGGCTGCAGACTGCAGACAACGGCATGTACGAGAACATCGACGTGCCGTGGATGAAGAGCCTCTCGACCAAGATTCCGACTCTCGGCCATATGCTCCGGAAGGCGGGCTATTACACCGCCTACAAGGGAAAATGGCATCTCTCGCGCGAGTTCGACACGAATTCGATCGCGCAGTTCATGACGCCGGAAATGGATAAGTACGGCTTCGCCGACAATTTCTCGCCCGGCGATCTGATCGGCCACGCGCTGGGCGGCTACAGCTACGACCAGATTACCGCCGGCAGCGCCATCAACTGGCTGCGCACGCACGGGCGATCGCTCACGGACGACGCAAAGCCGTGGTGCATGGTCACGAGCTTCGTGAATCCGCACGACGTCATGTATTTCAACACTGATGCGCCGGGCGAGCGTGTGCAGGACAACGGCAAGCTGCGCATGCACGCAGCCCGCGCGCCCGAGCACGCCATGTACAAGGCGAACTGGGATGTCCCCATTCCGGCAAGCTTGAGACAGCCTTTCAATGAGTCTGGCCGCCCGCGGGCGCACGGCGAGTTCGACCGGATCTGGGACTACATCCTCGGCAACGTGCCGCTCGAGGACGTCCGCTGGAGACGGTTCAACAATTATTACATCAACTGCATCCGCAATGTGGACCAGCAGATCGACGCGGTGCTGAAGGAACTCGATTCGCTCGGCCTCGCCGAGTCCACGATTGTCGTCTTCACCTCCGACCATGGCGAAGCCGCCGGCAGCCACGGCTTGCGCGGCAAGGGACCGTTCACCTACGCGGAGACCAATCATCTGCCGTTCTATATCGTCCATCCGGATGTGAAGGGCGGGCAGACATGCCGCGCCCTGAGCGGCCATATCGACCTCGTGCCGACGCTGCTCAGCCTCGCAGGCGTCCGGCCTGATCAGGCGGGGGACATCGCCGGCCGCCAGCTTCCCGGCCGGGATCTTTCCCAGGCGCTCACAAATCCCGGAAGCCGGCCTGTCGACGCGGTGCGCAGCGCCACGCTTTTCACCTACAGTGGGCTCGCCTCCAACGACAGCGCCGTGTTCGATTTCGCCGCAAAGGCGGTCGCGGCCGGGAAGGACCCCAAGGTCGAGGCGAAGAAGGAAGGGTTCAAGCCCGACCTCAAGAAGCGCGGGACAGTTCGCAGCGCGTTCGATGGCAGGTACCGTTTCTCGCGCTACTGCGCGCCGATCGACCGCAACAGCCCGAAGACGATCGACGAATTGTACAAGTGGAACGACGTCGAGCTCTACGACCTGCAGAGCGATCCCAAGGAGATGAAGAACCTGGCCGCCGATCGCGTGAAGAACGCGGACCTCATCATGGCCATGAACAAGAAGCTCGAAGACGTGATCAAGGTTGAGATCGGCGTCGACAATGGCCGCGAAATGCCCGACATCCCGAATATCGATTGGGGTGTCGACAAGGTAGACTTGTAGGATCGGATCTGGCGTCTCTGGGCGACCGCCCATGCGGCGCGCGAGGCCGACGGGTTTTCGGCCTCGGGCGCGAGCCATTTGACTTGGGCCCGATCAAACTCCCGGCGATCCGGCAGCCCGCAGGAAAAGCGATCCGGCCAAGGCTCGTCTAGGACAGGCGGTCGGTCAGGACGCGACGGCGGACTTGTGTCGGCGCCATTCCATACCAACGGCGGAACGCACGCGACAGCGCGCTCGTCTCGGAGAATTGTAGAATTTCCGCCACTGCCGCCACGCTCAATTCCGAGTCGCGCAAATATGACATCGACAAATCAGCCCGCACCTTGTCCAGGATCTGATCGAAACTCGTTTGCTCTTCGGACAGACGCCTCTGCACTGTTCGTGGGTTTAATCGCATCGCCCTCGCCGCCGCCGCCAGATCACAGCGTGTAAAGGGCAGGAGCCCGCGAACGACGATTTCAGCACGTGTACGAAACGCTCCGGGCAACATCTCGCGAGCGGTCCCGAATCTTGCAGTCAATTGGCTTCGATTTGCCGCCGCGTCCGCGCCAAAAGAATGCGACAATATTTCGTCGTCGACAAAGATTGCATTCCGGTCGGCGTTGAATTGAAGATTTTCGCCGAGAATACGGCGATGCCATGTCAGCCGCGTGGGCGGCCCGTGTCGGAGCTGGACCTCGCCCGGTCTCCAGTTCGGTTGCAGGCGCCTCAAGTTTCCGATCATGAAACCGAGTCCGAGTTCGATCACCTGACGGTGCGTTTGGGCGACGCCCGCTGCGAGATCGTAGATCAAGAGGGCGCCGTCTGGCGCCCTTTCCATAGCGCCCAGTGCGCCCTGCGTGTGGACGGGAAAGAACTCGACGAGATCGTGCAGCATTTCACGGACCGTCGAGGCGCTGCGGAACAAGGGCCAGAGCGAACCGAAAATCGTGAAATCTTGCCGTTGCGAGAGCAAAAGCCCAAGCGCTTCGCAATGGCACTTTGCAGCAGCGATTTCCAGAAATCGCGCTCCCGCGGCGGTAGGTATCGGAAAATCAGGATCGCTCGGCGCCTCGAGCCCGGCCTCGTGCCGTAGCGCGAGCGGATCGCCGCCGAGTTCGGCGATCAGTTCGTCCGCTCCAGCCAGTACGCCGCTTCGGACCCAAGCAGTCATTGGCCGTCTCGTCGTCCGCCACGCCGGGCAAGCTCAGACGGTTTGGCGCCCAAAGTCAACACGCGGCCGGTCTGGCGGGGTAACGGTCGTCAATCGCATCCGGGAGGACGATCTGATGCAACCGACGAACCGGCAATCGAGCCGGCCCCTGCCGCCATTGACGATTGGGCTGTGGACGGCCTCGCTGCTCATTGCGGCGGCGCTGACAGGCTATTTTGGGCTCTACGCCGCAGGTTATCTCGTTCCGGCCGCGTGCCTGCTGTTGCAGGCGACGCTACTTTTCTCCGGCCGTGGAAAGACAGCCTTCGTCACGATCATGGCGCTCAATCAGATCAGCGGCCTTGTTCTCGTTCTGGTTCTGGCGTTCGGCGACGCGCTGGGCGGCCGCAAGCTCGATGTCTCCGCCGTCGCGCTTCTCGTGAATCTCGCGACTGGCGGGCCGCTGATGGGGCTTCTGTCGCTGCCGCTGTTTGGCGCCTTGCGCTTCAGCCGGTCGCTCGCCGGCTGGTTCGGCGCGCGCCGTTCCCCGACCCTGAACGAGGCATTGTCGATATGAAACTTCCTTGCTCGCTTGGCGGCATGTCCGCCCTGCTCGCCGCGACGATGCTGGCGAGCGCCGCTGGCGCCGCGTCGTTTACCGGCACAGTGCGTACGCCTTCCGGCGCTCCCGCCCACGGCGCGATGGTGACGGTGTTCGACGCCGCGCAGGAAAAGCGTGACACGGTCTACACCGCCGAGGACGGAAGCTTCGCGATCCGAACCGAGTTCGAGGGCGCCTTGTCGGTGCGCGCGCGTCTGGCCGGATTCGAGGATTCCACGGTCGCCGCGAAGGTCGGGCCGGATGAAACCAGACGGATCGACCTGACGCTGAGGAATTTCGCGAGCGCCGACGATGCGTCCGACGCCCTCTCCGCCTCGGCGTTCAACGCGAGGCTGCCCTGGAAAGACGTCGCGCGCGATCGGCCCGCCTTCATCAGCCAGTGCAATTACTGCCACCAGATCGGCAATGCGACGACGCGCGTTCCGCAGAGCCACAAGGACTGGATGACGACGCTCGACAAGATGGAGGGCCTGCTCGCCATGCCGTCCGCACCCGAGAAAGAGATGTTCGCCGATGTGCTCAGCCGCGGGTTCGACGGCAAGCCCATCGCCGCCAAGCAATCCTACGGCGCCGGTCCGGAACTGGCCCGCGCCAAGGTTCGGGAATGGGCCGTCGGCGACGCCAACACGTTCATTCATGACGCCGATGTTGCGCAAGATCAGAAGATCTATGGCACGGACGAAGGCCACGACATCCTGTGGGCGCTCGATCCGAAGAGCGGCGTGATCGAGAAATATCCGCTGCCCGACATCGACCTGCCGCGCGGCGGAATATTCTCGGGCATGAAGCTGCCGATCGGCGTGTTTTCCGGCAAGCACGGGCCGCACAGCATGGCGCAGACCCGCGACGGGCGCATCTGGATCACCAATGCGCTGTCCAGCACGCTGATGTCGTTCGATCCCAAGACAAAGCAATTCAAGACCTATCCCGTCGGGCACGATGCGCTCTACCCGCACACGATCCGCGTCGATCAGAACGACGTATTGTGGTTCACCATCGTCGCTTCGAACCAGATCGGCCGTTTCGATCCGGCGACGGGCGAGATGAAAGTGATGCGCCTGCCCTCGAACGGTTTCATCCGCTGGACGAGCGACATGCTGTTTCCCACGCTCATGCGGTTCGGCAGCTGGTTCCCCGATCAGGCGGCGCTGCTCAATCTCTCGACGCATCGCTTCTTCGGCTACAACATTCTGGCGTTTCCCTACGGCATCGACGTCAATCCCGTCGACGGCTCGATCTGGTACGCCAAGCTCTACGCAAGCCGGATCGGCAGGATCGACCCGAGGACGCTGGAAGTCGCCGAATGGGAAACGCCCATGAAAGGGCCGCGGCGGCCGCGCTTCGACCCCAATGGCGTGTTGTGGATTCCGGCCTTCGACGAGGGCGGCCTGATGCGCTTCGATACGGCGACCAAGACCTTCGAGACTTTCAAGATACCCTCGGTCGGCGAAGGCGAATACGAAACGCCCTACGCTTTGAACGTGGACCGCAGGAATGGCGACATCTGGATGGCGGCAAACAATTCCGATCGCGTGCTGCGCTTCCGGCCGTCGACCAAGACGTTCCTGAGCTATCCGAGTCCGACGCGCGTCACGGTTCTACGCGACTTCGCGTTCACGGAGGACGGCGCGGTCTGTTCGAGTTCCTCGAACCTGCCCGCCGGCGCCATCGAGGGCGGTCGCCCGTCGTTCATCTGCATCGAGCCGGACGGCGGCGTCAAAGATCGCGAAGCGCTGGCCGCGACGCACTGAATTTCGTCGGCTACCAGCGTCGAGCGGTCCATCCGGGCCGCCGGCGTCGAGCAGCTGCGCCTTCAAGGCAAAGCGGGCCAAATCCTATTGGGAGACGCGCAATGGAAATCGCTGAGGTCAACGCATTCGTAACCGGGGCGGCGTCGGGCATCGGCCGAGAGACGACGCTGGCTCTTGCAAGCGCCGGCGCACGCGTGACCGCCACCGACCTGGATCGGGCAGGGCTGGACGCACTCGCCGAGGCCGGCGCGCAAGCGAATCTCGATATCAAGACCGCCGTTCTCGACGTGACGGATCGCGAGGCTTACGAGGCGCTGGCAAGGTCGCTCGGCGAGCAGGGACGTATGCCCGCAATCGTCGTCAATAATGCGGGCGTCGGCTATCTCGGATCACTGTTCGATACGCCGGTCGCGGCATGGGAGAGGCTGCTGCGCATCAATGTGATGGGGGTCGTGCACGGTTGTCAGATCTTCGGGCCGCCGATGATCTCGACCAGCAAAGACGGCTGCATCGTCAACATCGCCTCTGCGGCCTCGGCCAATCCCGCGCCTAACATGTCCGCCTACGCGGCGACAAAATTCGCTGTCGAGGGCCTGTCGGACGTGCTGGCGATGGAGCTCAGCCGCAGCCGTGTAAAGGTCGTCAGCGTTCATCCCGGCATCGTCAACACGCCGATCGTCCACGATGCGCGCGGCGTTTCTCCGCGAATTTCAAGCGACCGTCTCGAAGCGCTTCAGGCCTATTACGCGCGCGAAGGGTGCGACCCCTCCGAGGTGGCGCAGGCGATCGTCGACGGCGTGCGGACCGGACGAAGCAAGGTGTTCGTTGGCCCCAGCGCGCGGGCGTCCGCCCTTCTCCGACGCGTTGCCCCGGTCAGCGTAAAGCGTCGGTTGACTTTAGGCTTGGCGACCAAAATTGGTTTCTGGACCTGAGCGCCGCGGGAGACGCGGTCCGCTTTCAGCAAAGCTGCAGGTTAGCAGGTCATATCGCTGGCTCTTCTCTCAGGACGGGGCGCCGCAGGCGGGACATAATCCCGACGCCGTCAGTCGCGCGCCACATTCAGTGCAGAAGCGTGCAACGGGTGGTTGAGGCGCGACCGGCGAGAAAGCAGATTGCGTCGTGCTCGCGACGACAGGGACGAGGGTGGTCGCGGGCGATGCGACACGGCGCCTAGAGACGAAACGCAGAACAAGCGCCGCGCCGACAAGCGCACCGAAGGCGAGAGCGCCGATCAGGAGCAGATGGCTTTCATCCTTGGCCGACTTAGGCGTTGTCGTATCCGATGGCTTCGGTGTCCTTTCTGAGGGTTGCGCCGTCGAGGGACTGGCAGCCGTTACCGCCTTTGTCGGCGCAAACAACCCGTCCGCCGTTCCGAAAGCGGCGAAGGCCGCATCGCCGCTCCCGAGCGCGATCGCCGAAGCGAGGACATGATGATCATCGACCTCCATGAGCAGGATGCGGGCGAGCGCCGATCGCTTGCCTGAGCCGGTGTCGAAAGCGCCCCGTGCGGTAGCCAGGAAGCCCGGCCGCCCGGCAAACTGGCGAGGCGTTACGGCCTCGACCGCGCCGCCGTTCAGAATCTGCGATGCAAATGCGCCGACGTAATCCCTAAACTCCTCCTCCGGGTCCCGCGGGGAACGCGGCAACGCGCTGATGGTGACGGAGACGAGTTCGTTATCGCCGAGTTCGGCGCCCACTTTCGAATTGCGCAACTTCCACGTGGAGAGGACGCCTTCGATGCTCTTCACGCCGGTAAAGCCGGGAGGCGTTCGAAGCACAAAGGCGAACCGAGGCTCCTCGAACGTCTGCGCGACGGAAGGAAGAGGCGCGCTGGCAAGCAGGCCTGACAGTGCGGCGGCAAGAATCAGGCGGGCGAACCATTTGCTGCGCAGCGCGCTATGCGTCCACATTCCTCGATGCATCGCGCCAGTTTGATGCCCATCGGCCCTGCTCGCCTTGTGGCGCGTCAAAATCCGCGTTTCCCTCAGTCACAGCCGCTGGAGCCAATGGGTCACGCATGCGCCGTCCGGACAATCTTGACGAACATGCCGACCATGCCCGGCTGGCGGAGCAGCGACACCTCAGTCGTCCAGACTGTCGGCTCGACAGCTTGGCGTTTCACGCTTCATTCGTCGAACAGGACGGGCGGGGCGCCATATTTTTCGGGCCAGCCTTCCCAAGCGACGTCCGAAGGGCACAGCGCGTAGTCCACCATTGCCCACGCGCTTCCCTTGCGACGAAGGAGTGCGCCAACGAGGTGGCTCGTATCGCCTTCGCATGGCGTACCCTGCCAGCGGATCGCGCGACCGCCCGGTCGTTGCGGCGTGGCGACGACGAACACGAAGGGGTCGCACAGGCGAGCCCGCTCGACCTTGAATTCGATAGGAGCGCCGAGATCGGTCGCGACCGGCCTTCGGATTACATCCATAACGGCGGCCCGGGTTGCCCCCGCGAGCGCAACGCAATTCTGCGCCTGCGCCTGCTCTCCCGGCGCGCTCAGCAGCAATCCGCCCGCAACCATTGCAGCGTTGCGAATGCAGAATATCGAGCGGAAGGGTTGTGCCGGCACGTCGCGGCTCTTTTGCAACATCCCTGCTGAGAATTGAGCCTAGGGCAGCCGTGCGGCGCTGGATATGATGCGCATCAATGGATAAGAGCGCCTGCGCAGTCCCTTCCCAATCCAACCCTTCTATTGCGGGCCCTCGATAAGCTTCGCGCCGCACGTCTGGCAGAATTTCCATGTAGCCTTTATTGGCGAGCCGCACGCTGAACAGAAGCGCCGCAAGCGCTGCTGAGCGGGCGCTTCCTCTTCGCGCGTACTCTGCGACGAACTATCGGATGTTCCTGGTTCGAGATTTGCCGTGGTCTTGACAGCGCCGTCTCGGATTACCAATCCGTTCGGGCCGAGTTCGAAGCTGGCCTCACCGACCTTCCTGCCTGTAGATCGCCATTCCCGGTGCGCCTCGTCAAAGAACCACCACTCCCGCAGAAACGGGATGAGCAGCAGTCGGACGGGCCCGACTTCGATCGTCCAATCCGACGCGCGCCCCAAGACGGACCGCAAGTCTCCGCTTGCGGCGAGATCGACGCCACTTAAGGCGAGCGCACGGGACTCAAGGCCCGCTTGACGCTCACTGATGCTGTTCGGCCCGTTCACTTGAATTTCCCGCGGGAGAGAGGCATTGGCACATCGGGCGGCGGCGGCATACTGCCCTGGAAGACGACATCGATCGGCCAGGGATATTTCCTGAAGCTCTTGATCACCGTCTCCGCTTGGCCGGGGTTCTTGCGCATTGCCCGGCGGAAAATCTCGATACCCTTCTCGATCCCGTTCTGCTGGATGCAGGCCTCGAGATAGGAATCCTTGTCCGACCCGGCATCGCCGCGTTCAATACGGACGGAACTTCCGATCCAGGCATGGCTCTTCCATTTATCCAGCCATTCCGCCTCCGTGCAGACCTTCGGCTTACCCTGCATCGCAGACCACATGTCGACGACGTAACGCGAACCGCTTGGCGTGATCACCTCGTTGGCGATGTGATTGCCGAACGGATTCATATTGCTTTGCAGGGCTATCTTGGTGAACACGGCGTCCGGCCCGAAGATTCTCCGTATCGGCTCCGCCAGCGCAGCCGCGCCCCATTGTGCGGCTTCACCGCATTGACCCCAGTTCGGATCCGGATCGGGCAGAGGCGGTCGCGGAAGAGGATCGGCGCTTCCGGTAAGGTTGCGCATGGCCGAGGTCAGGGCCTCGTCGTGCGGATCCCCGACCCCTTCGGGAAAGGTCTCCTGCAGCCATGACAGGCCTTCCTTCGCGATATGCGGCACGCCGTACCAGACCTTGTCGACCAGGCTGGCGTTGGCGATGTACCTGCCGCTGGCTCTGAGGTCGTCAGCCGCTTTCTGGAGCGCGTCGGAAACAGCGGCGACCTGCTGGGCCTCTGGATCGGCAGCGACATTCGGCGAACCCAGCCCCGACGTGGCCGACAGCCTGGAACGGAAAATGAGAACCAGGATCGCCAGGACCGCGAGCACGGCCAAAATCGCTGCAATCGCTTTGAGAGCGCCGATCCAGCTGACGCCCGGCGCCGGTAAAGGAGCCGTAGTCTGCTGCAACGGGCCAGAGGCGTTCTGAGCGGCAGCAACGAACATGATGCCGAGCATGTCCGTCGCGCCGCCTGTCTTGCCCACCCCGGCGTTGAAATACACCGCCTTGCCTGGCGGCACGTCGAGCTGGAGGCTGAATGGCAGTTCGTGCGACAAGCCCGCCGCGTCGCTCAGCTCGCCGCGCCACGAAACTTCTTGCTTCGGACCGAGGGGAATGGCGACATAGGCCGACATGCTCGCGTTCGTGTAGATGGCGTGCGGCACGCTCGCGCGGAGCGTGCCGCTGAAGGTGACGCGCCGTGCAGCGACGCTTCCCTGGGCCTGCCATGTTCTGTCTGCGAAAAACGGCTTGTCAAAATCAGCGCCACTGATCCTCCATTCGAGGATGAGCCCGTCGCCGACGAGCTTGCCTGATTTCGCGCTGTTGGGCCCGCCAACCTCGGCAAGCCCAGGGGAGGAAGCTGCAAGAGCGACCATCATGAGGCAGAGCAGGCGCACCAGCGCAAAGCGATGGGCTTCAAGAAACGGATGCCGCCTTGATGTGAACTGCATGGCGTCGGGACATCCTCCCTGCGTCGCCAAACTCGGCGCACCCGGTCCAAAACACGCGAACCGAGCCACGACTAACCATCTCAGCCTCTGCCGCTCGGCGCCTTATTCCGTGTCAATCGCTCCCTCTGCGCGCAGCGGCCCGGCGAGACATCGGTCAGAAGGTTGGAGCCGCCCACGGCGCCACAAGATGTCATTGCTGAACCAGAATATTAATTCGTCACTTACCAAACCCGAGAAAATGCTCCTGAGCGGGCCAATTTTGCTGGAATGGCGCGGCGGCATGCGCTCGCCTTTAGAGTCGGGCAATCTCTGCGCCGCTTAATCGTTCGCAAGAGAACGAAATGGGTTTTTCTTAACGTGAAGAATTCCTGGCCGGCCCAGATTAACGCTCTTGAGGACGCTGCGCGGAATTTCCTGCGCCAGCGCGATGGCGCCGTTGCAGTTCTGTTTTCGATAGTCGCCTTGCCCATGCTGATGATCGCCGGCGCCGCGATCGACTACACGCGCATGACAACGAGCCTCGCGGTGCTCCAGCAGGCGGCCGATTCCGCTGCAATCGCAGGCATGTCCACCGCGGCGGCGACTCGCAATGCCGTGGCGACCGCCACGCTCAATGGCGCGTTGGGGGCCGCTCCTCTAACCAATCTGACGCTGACTTTCGCGACCAATGCGGATGGCTCCTTCACCGCGAAAGCCTCGGCGAGAGTGAGACTTCTCGTTTCAGTTCTTGGCCAACCTTCAGGCAATATCTCCGTCGCCTCGACGGCGGCCAGCGTCACGAGTACGACCAGCACGACAAACAACAAGGTATGCATTCTCGTTCTCGACCCGAGCGCGAGCCCCGGTCTGCTCGTCAACAGCGGCGTGACGCTCAATTCCACGAATTGCGAGATCGACGTCGCCTCGACCGGCAGCCCTGCCGCCACCTTCAATTCCGGGGACGTTTTCAATGTCGCCAAGATATGCGTGAAAGGCGCGAACACGATCCAGAACGGCGGATCGATCAGCGCGCTCTCGACGGGCTGCGCCACCGCGAGCGATCCGTTCGCCGGAACGTTGCCGTCGATCACGGTCGGCGCCTGCACAGTCAGCAATCAGAACTACAGCGGCGCGAACACGCTTTCGCCGGGCGTTTATTGCGGCAATTTCAACTTCAACGGAACGGGCGCGCTGACGCTCAATCCGGGTCTTTATGTCTTCAATAACGCACACTGGAATCTCAATTCTGGTTGGACGATTAACGGAACCGGAGTGACCTTCTACTTCGCCGATTCCAACAGCTACATCCAGATTAACGGCGGCGCGTCGATGAACGCGTCGGCGCCGACGAGCGGGACTTACGCCAATATCCTCATGTTCGAGCCGACCGGCCTGTCGGCGTCGTCCTACACGATCAACGGGTCGAATGGGCACCAGCTCAACGGGCTCATCTACCAGCCCAGCCGCAACATCACCTTCAACAGCCAATCGAACCTCACGGCCGAGAACTTCACGCTCGTCGTCAAGACGCTCATTCTCGACACGCTTACGTGGAATTTTGGCGCGTCGCCCAAATCCGTCTCGTCGGCGGGCACGACCACGACAACCGCCGTGCGGCTGACCAAATAGAGGCCCGAGTTTCGAGAGCGCCCAATCCCGCATGGCCACCGATTCGAGACAGGCATGCGTGACGCCTCTGATCGGCCCTATCTGACTGGTCCGATCAATTCTACTACCTGTTCGGCTCGCCCTTTTCCTGGACGGTGTGGCTGTTGGCCAGATTGATCTCACGCAACGCTCGGTCCTCGCGACCAATCTATCGTGCGCCGGTGCGGTTCTGATTGGGGCAGTTCATGAAACCGAGCGGTCTCGGGTCCATTGTCGCAGCCTGCGCGCTGGTCGCGCCAGGACTGGCTCACGCCCACTCGGGC
>WBZM01001657.1_pt1 | contig 21161 bp, 15 predicted proteins | sample 5204271 | NCBI WGS metagenome assembly WBZM01 (sample SAMN12344346, study PRJNA552823) | activated sludge metagenome | biome: Activated sludge suspended growth; feature: Nitrification reactor; material: Wastewater; isolation source: activated sludge from nitrification reactor of wastewater...
ATGCTGGTGGTGGGCCTGCTGGTGCTGGCCGCCCTCTTCACGGTGGTCATCCCCAAGATCACCAAGATCTTCGAGGACACCAAGGCCACCCTGCCCTGGACCACCAAGGTGCTGATCGGCGCGTCGACTTTCATGTCCGACTGGTGGTGGGCGCTGCTCATCCTGGCCGCCCTCTCGGTGTGGGGCTTCCTGCGCTGGAAGTCGCGCCCGGCCGGCCGCGCCCGCTGGGACCGCTTCAAGCTCACCGTGCCGGTCTTCGGGCGGCTGCTCCGCACCATCGCCATCGGCCGCTTCGCCCGCACCCTGGCCACCCTCCTCAAGAGCGGCGTGCCGGTGCTGGCCGCCATGGACATCGTCAAGAACGTGGTGGGCAACGTGCGCCTGGCCGAGGTCATCGAGCAGGCGCGCCAGGCCATCCAGGAGGGCGAGTCGATCGCCGCGCCCCTCAAGCGCTCCGGCGAGTTCCCGCCGCTGGTCTTCCACATGGTGGCGGTGGGCGAGCGCTCCGGGGCGCTGGAGGAGATGCTCGGCAACGTCGCCGACGCCTACGAGGACCAGGTGGAGACCACCGTCACCGCCCTCACCTCGCTCCTCGAGCCCGTCATGATCATCGGCATGGGCGTGGTGGTCGCCTTCATCGTCTTCTCCATCCTGATGCCCATCCTGCAGATCAACACCCTGGCCGGAGGCTGAACCGTGAACGCCAAGAAGCGCCGCCTGCAGCGCGGCATGACCCTCATCGAGATCATGGTCGTGGTCATCATCATCGGCCTGATCGGCACCGCCGTGGCCGTCAATGTCTTCAAGAACCTGGAGGAGGCCAAGATCCGCACGGCCAAGACTGACGTGGCCAAGATCGCGGAGGCGGTAGACACGTACAAGCTGTACCGCGGGCGATATCCCAGCACCGAGGAGGGGCTCGGCCTCCTCCTGCAGGAGAAGATCCTCAAGCCAAACAAGAACGGAAAGCTCATCGACCCGTGGGAGCGCGAGTACCTCTACCTCTACCCCGGTCAGGTCCATGGCGACGCCTTCGACGTCAAGAGCCTTGGTGCCGACGGCCAGGCCGGTGGCGAGGGCGAGAATGCCGACCTGGTGAACCAGTAGGGACGGATGGGGCGGGCGCACCACAGCCGCGGCTTCACCATGGTGGAGCTCATGATCGTGGTCGGGGTCATCGCCCTGATCACGGCGGCGGTCATGCCCGCCCTCGGCTCCCTCACGGGCGCAAACGCCCGCCAGGCCGCCGGGGAGCTCTCCGGCTCGCTGCGCTACCTCTTCGACACCGCCGCCCTGCGCCACGTCAGCTGCCGCATGGTCCTCGACCTCGACGAGCGGGCCTACTGGGCCGAGTGCGCCGAGGGGAAGGGCGGCGTCGACCGGAAGGGCGACGAGGAGCTCTCCGAGGACGAGCTGAAGCGGCGCTTCCCCGACGAGGAGGACGCCGAGCGGCGCCGCGCCCTGGCGAGGAGCCGCTTCGGCGCCTTCGCCGACCGCCTGCTGCAGAAGCGCACCCTGCCCGGCAAGACCGGCTTCGGCGACGTGGTGGTCGAGGGGCGCCAGGACGCGGTGGAGAAGGGGCGCGCCTACGTCTACTTCTTCCCGGGCGGGCGCGCCCAGCGCGCCTACGTGCCGGTGGTGGACGGCAAGAACCTCTACACCGTGGTGGTGGAGCCCTTCAGCGGCCGGGCCAAGGTGGCCACCGGCAAGGTGGACGCCCGCGTCGAGGAGGAGCCGCGGTGAGCCCCCGCCGCGCCGCGCGGGGCTTCACGCTCCTCGAGGCCATGGTGGCCATGGCCATCCTGGCGCTCTCGCTCACCGCCGCCTTCGAGGTGGTGGGCGGCGCCATGCAGAACCACATGCGGGCGCGCCGCCTGGAGACCGCCACCTTCCTGGCCCGCGGCAAGCTGGTGGAGCTCACGGCCAAGTACGAGGAGGACGGCTTCCGCGACTTCGACCAGGCCGAGGACGGCACCTTCGAGGACGCCGGCCACCCCGAGATCCGGTGGGAGCTCAAGATCACCAAGCCCACCGTGGCGCTGGGCGCCGAGGGGGTGCTCAAGGCGCTCACCGGCGTGGAGGGCGGCCTGGACGGCCTGCTCGGCCTGGCCGGCGGCGGCGCCGCCGCGGGCCAGGGCGGCGGCCAGGGCGGCGGCGCGGCCGCGGCGCTGGCGAACTCGCCCATGGCGGCCGCCGCCAAGGGTATGATCGAGCAGCAGCTCACCGCCCTCGGCGAGGAGATGAAGAAGGGCGTGCGCCAGGTACGCCTCACCACCTCCTGGAAGGACGGCAAGGCCGAGGAGTCCTTCTCGGTGGTCACCTACATGGTGGTGCTGGTGCCGGGCTCGCAGCGGGTGGAGGCGGTGGTGCCGGTCACCCCCGCGGGCATCCCCGGGCTCCCGCCCCCGGCCAACCCCGGCTTCCTCTCGCCGGCCGACCGCCTGCGGGCCCAGCGCCAGGGGGCCTTCCAGTGACGCGCCCCGCCCGCGGCTTCTCGCTCCTCGAGGTCCTCATCGCGGTGGCCATCACCGGCTTCATCGGCGTGGTCATCGCCGGCACCCTGCAGCAGGTGGACAAGGGCTCCCAGATCGTCCGCGCCCAGCAGGAGCGCATGGCCTCGGTGCGCAACGGGCTGGCGCGCCTGGAGCGGGAGCTCTCCATGGCCTTCCTCTCCGAGCACTACGACAAGGGGCGCTACCGCGACCGCCCCACCCTCTTCAAGGGGCGCGAGGACGAGGTGCTCTTCACCACCATGGCCAACCAGCGGCTCTGGAAGGACGCCAAGGAGTCGGACCAGGCGGTGGTGGAGTACACGGTGGAGCGCGACCCCGACTCCGGCGCCGAGGCGCTCTTCCGCCGCGTCAAGCCGCGCCTCGACGACGAGCCGGACCGGGGCGGCCGCAAGGACCTGGTGGCCGAGCACGTGACCAAGCTCTCGCTGCGCTACTGGGACCGCAAGCGCAAGGACTGGGTGCGCGACTGGTCCACCCGCGACAGCGAGCGGCTCAACGAGCTGCCGACCCGCGTCAAGATCGAGCTGGAGGTGGAGCGGCCCGACGGGAAGCGCGAGACCTTCACCACCCAGGCGCGCATCGAGCTGACGGCGCCGCTGGACTTCTGATGGCCACCCCCTGCACACACGGGCGCCCCGGGCGCCGGGAGCGGGGCGCGGCCCTGCTGGTGGTCATGGTGGCGGTGGCGCTGGTGACGGCGCTGGCGGTGGAGCTGGCCTACCAGGTGCGCGTCTCCCTGCAGATCGCCGCCAACGGCCGCGACGCCCTCAAGGCCGAGGCCCAGGCCCGCGGCGCGGTGGCCCTCTCCCGCCTCATGCTCCACCTGCAGGTGAAGCTCGACAAGGCCACCGAGCCCACCCAGCAGCTGGCCGGCCTGGCGGCCCTGGCCGGCGGGCAGGCCCCCTCCATCCCCCGCCCCCAGCTCTGGAAGCTGGTGCCGGTCACCTCGCAGCTGGCCGACAACCTCTTCGGCGGCGCCGAGGGCGCCGGCGGCCCGGTGCCGCCCCCCACCCTGTCCGACGCGCCGCCGCCGAGGCCGGTCGACGGCCAGTTCGACGCCGTCATCGAGGACGAGGACCGCAAGGTCAACGCGCAGCTGGACGGCTCGGCCGCCGGCGGCCAGCTGGGCGGGCAGGTGGAGGCCTTCGCCGAGCTGGTGGCCGACCGCCGCTTCGACTTCCTCTTCGACCGGGAGGACGAGGCCGGCGTGAAGATGTCGCGCGCCGACCTGGCCATCTGGCTCCACGACTGGGTGGACGAGAACCAGGCCCAGTCGGCGCTCACCGGCAACCCGGCCGCGCCCTTCGAGGACGGCTTCGGCGACGAGAACTTCTACTACGACCGCGGGCGCGACCGGTACCGGGCCAAGAACGCCCGCTTCGACTCCCTCGACGAGCTGTACCTGGTGGCCGGCGTCGGCGACGCCTTCATGGGCACCTTCGGCGACCGGCTCACCGTCTACGTGGGCCGCAACGCCCAGATGAACATCAACGCCGAGACCCGGGACGAGCTGCTGCGCAACGCGCGCATCATGGCCCGCCCGCCCAACCAGACCGCCTTCCTCGACCCCACCTTCCCGGAGCGGCTGGAGAAGGCGGTGCGCGAGCTGCGCCTGGGCGGCTTCGTCTCCATGACCCCGGCCCAGTTCGCCGGCATCCTGGAGCTGCTGGGCGTCACGGTGGGCACCGACTACACGCAGCAGAGCCGCGACAAGCGCGGCGCCTTCACCGACCGCAGCAAGGTCTTCCGCATCCGCGGCACCGGCACCGCCGGGCAGGTCAGCAAGGCGGTCGAGGCCATCGTGAGCTTCGACCCCGACCAGGCGCGGGACGACGCCGACCAGCTCGGGCGCCCGCTGCACTGGTACGAGGAGTGACGATCATGGCGCAGACCATCCTCGGGCTCGACGTGGGGGCCCACGCGGTGAAGGCGGTGCTGCTGGAGAGCACCTTCCGCGGCTGGCGCGTGGCCGGCCAGGCGGCCGAGCCGGTGGCGCCCGCGGCGCCGGCCGCCGAGGCCGGCCCGGGGCTGCGCGAGCGCCAGGGCGAGGCGCTGGCGCGGCTGCTGGCCGACACCGGCTGGCGCCCCGACGCCGCCGCCGCGGTGGTGCCGGGCGCCACCGTGGCCGCCCACGTCATCACCCTCCCCTTCACCGACCCGCGCCGCATCGAGCAGACGGTGGGCTTCGAGGTGGAGGCCCAGATCCCGCAGGAGCTCGACGAGGTGGCCTGGGACTGGCAGCCCCTCTCGCCCCGCCCCGGCGTGGCCGACCTGTGGGTGGGCGTGGCCGGCAAGGCCGAGCTGACCGGCTTCCTGGGGCTGCTCACGGCGGCCGGGCTCGACCCCCGCACGGTGGTGCCGGGCGGCCCGGCCTTGGCGGCGCTGGCCACCGCCGGCGTGCTCCCGGCCGCCGCGGGCGCCGAGGGCGCGCCGCCGGCCGAGGGCGCCCCCGCGCCGGTGGAGGCCTTCCTCGACCTCGGCCAGGACCGCACCCACCTCTGCCTGGTGGCGGGCGGCCAGCTGGAGGCGGCCCGCACCGTGCCGCTGGGCGCGGCCGGCCTGGCCCGCGGCCTGGCCCGCGAGCTGGGCGTCGCCGAGGCCGATGCGGCCCGCCTGCTGGCGGCCGAGGCGGGCGGCCCGCCGCTGGAGGAGCCCCTGGCCTCCGCGGCGCGCGACCCGGTGGCCGCCGAGGCGCTGCGCCGGGCGTTCGCCCCCATCCTGCGCGAGCTGCGCGCCACGCTCCGCGCCTGGAACGCCCGGGTCGGCCCGCGGCCGGTGGCCCGCCTCTGGCTCTGCGGCGGGCTGGCCCGCCTGGCCGGCCTGCCGGAGCTGCTGGCCCCCGAGGTGGGCGCCCCGGTGGCGCCCCTCGACCTGCAGGGCGAGGCGGTGGCCGGCCTGCCGCCCGAGGCGGCGCCGGCCATGGCGCTGGCGCTGGCGGCGGCGGTGCGGGCCCACCTGGGCGGCCGCGCCGCCCGCCTCAACCTGCGCCGCGGCGACACCGCCTACACCCGCGACTTCGAGCAGCTCAAGGGCAAGGTGGCCTCGCTGGCGGTCTACGCCGGGCTGGTGCTGCTCCTCGCCATCGCCACCACCGGGGTCAAGGTGTTCGCCCTCTCCCGCCACGAGCAGCTCCTCGACCGGGCCCTCTGGGACACCGAGGAGCGCATCATGAAGAAGCGGTTCGACAACTACGAGGAGGCCATCTCGGCGCTCAAGGGGCGCGGCATCCCCGGCGCGGCCATCCCCAAGACCTCGGCCATCGACGTGCTGGGCGAGCTCTCCCAGCGCATCCCCGAGGGGGTCAGCCTGCGCTACGACCGCATCGACATCTCCGACAAGAAGCTGCACCTGCAGGGCACCACCGACGCCGCCGAGAACGTCGACAAGATCGTGGCCTCGCTGAAGGGCTCACGGTGCTTCGGCGACGCCCGCTCGGGCGGCGCCCGCAAGCGCGGGGCCGAGTCCAAGTTCGAGTTCTCGGTGGACTCGGCGCTCACCTGCGGCGGCCCGGCCGCCGGCCAGGCCGCGGGGGGGGAGTAGCCATGGAGCGACTCAAGGAGCTGCGCGCCGAGCTGGAGGCCTGGGCCTCGCGCCTCTCGTCGCGGGAGCGGGTGCTGGTCACCGTGGCCGGCGTGAGCGTGGTGCTGTTCGTGGTCTTCATGGTCTCGTTCAACCTGCAGGCCGGGGTGCGGGCCCGCGAGAGCCGCATCGAGGACAAGACCCGGGCGCTGGCGCAGGTGGGCCACCTGGCCGCCGGCTACCGCCAGGTGCAGGCCGAGCGCAGCGCCATGGAGGGGCGGCTCAAGGGGCCGCCGGTGCAGCTGATGAGCCACGTGGCCCAGGCCGGCGCCCAGCTCGGCATCGAGGTCACCGACCTGCGCCCCACCGGCGCGCCGGCCGAGGTGGACGGCGTCTCCGAGGAGAGCGTGGAGGTCAACCTGCCGCGCATCGAGCTGGCCCAGCTCTCCCGCCTGCTGCAGGGGCTGGAGCGCAGCGCCGGCCTGGTCAAGGTGCGGCGCCTGCGCATCTCCACGCGCACCGACGATCCCAAGCTGGTGGACGCCACCGTGGTGGTCGCCACCTACCACATGAAGGGGCCCGCCCCGGCGGGCGGGTGAGCCATGGCCATCGACTGGAACGCCTGGAGGCCCCGCCTCCTCTACTCCGCCTTCTTCGCCGCGGCCTTCGTCTTCGCCCTGCGCCAGACGCTACCGGTGGAGGCGGCCAAGGAGCGGCTCATCCTGGAGGCGGCGCGCCAGGGCTGGCAGGTCACCGCCGGCGACGCCGGACCGGCCGGGATGCTGGGGCTCTCCCTCAAGGACGTGGTGCTGAAGGACCGCGAGGGGCTCTCCGTCCGCATGGACCAGCTCGACGTGACGGTGCCGCTGGGCGGGCTGCTGGCCGGCAAGAAGCGCGTGGCCCTGGAGGCCCGGCTCTACGACGGCCTGGTCCACACCACGCTGGAGCCCTGGACCGGCCCGCGCACGGTGGCCTTCCGGGCCGAGCACGTGGACCTGGGCCAGGCCCTGCCGCTGCGCAAGGCGGCCGGCGCCGACCTGGAGGGCGTCCTCACCGGCCAGGGGCGGTTCACGCTCCCGGCCGACGAGAAGGGCAAGCCGGCCGGCGAGCTCGACCTCACCGTCAAGGGGGCCGGCCTGGCGGCGGGCAAGCTGGCCCTCGGGCCCATGGGCGCCCTCACCGTGCCCCGCACGGGCTTCGGCGACCTGGTGGCCACCGCGAAGCTCGACGCCGGCAAGGGCACCTTCGAGAAGCTCTCGGCCACCGGCGGCGACGTGGAGCTGCGCGCCGACGGCCTGGCCTTCACGGTCCAGCAGAAGCTGGAGTACGCCCCGCTCTTCGGCAAGGCCACGGTGAAGGCCTCCGACGCCTTCCTGCAGAAGCCCGAGGTGAAGAGCGTCAAGCCGCTCCTCGACGCCGCGCTGGGCGGCGCCGGGCCGGCCGGCTGGTCGCTCCAGATCACCGGCAGCCTGGGCCACCCGCAGGTGGGCCGCGGCGCCGCCGGCGGGGGCCCGGCCCTGCCCGGCGCACCCGCGCCCATCCGCCCGGTCCCCGGGCGGCCGTGAGCGCCGCGCCGGGCCGCCCGGCCCGGCCAGGCGCCTAGACCTTGAAGCGGTCGATGCGGTCGGCCAGCGCCCTGGCGCGGGAGCCGAGGCGCTCGGCCACGCCCGCCAGGCCGTCCACCGCCACGTCGTGATCCCCGGTGGCGTGGGAGAGCTGGGCCAGCGTCTCGCGCACCCGCCGGGTGGAGGCGTTGTGGCTCTCCACCGCGCGGGTGATCTCCGAGATCATGCGGTCGAGGCGCGACAGGCTCTCCATCTGGCGCCGCCCCAGGCCGGCCTGCTCCTCCAGGGCCCGGGAGATCTGCTCGGCCAGGGCGTTGACGCTCCGCGAGACCGAGCCCACCCCGGCCACCGAGCGGCCCACCAGCTGGACGGCGGCGGTGACGGCGCGCGAGCCGTTGGCCACCGACTCCACCAGCATGGAGACGTCGCGGGAGGTGCCGGCGTGGGCGTCCACCGCGGCCCGGATGGCGCCGGCGGTGTCGCGCCCCTGGGCGGTGGTGCGCTGGATCTGGCCGAGCGCCTCCAGCGAGTTGCGGGCCAGCTGCACCCCCTCCACCGCCAGGGCGTCGCCGCGGTCGATGAGCGCCGCGGTGGCCTCCACGTCCTCGCGCACCGAGTGGATGATGTCGCCGATGGACTTGGTGGAGCGGGCGATCTGGGCGGCCAGGTCGCGGATCTGGTCGGCCACCACCGCGAAGGCCTTGCCGTGCTCGCCGGCCTGGGCGGCGATGATGGAGGCGTTGAGGGAGAGGAGGTTGGTGCGCCCGGCCACCTCGGAGATGAAGTCCACCACCTGGTCGATGTCGTCGGAGCGCCGGCCCAGGATGGTGATGCGGCGGTGGGCGTCGGAGACGGCGGCCCGCAGCGTCTCGATGCCGTGCACCGTCTCCTCCACCACGCCGCCGGAGCGCTCCGCCATCTCGGCCACCAGCGCCGCGTTGGCCTCGCTCTCGCCGGCGGCCCGCTCCAGCGCCGCCACCGAGGCGCGCACCCCGGCCAGCGTGCCGCCGGCGTGGCTGGCCAGCCCCTCCAGCTCGCCCAGGGTGGACTCGGCCTCGCGCCCGGCGCCGGCCAGCGTCTCCACGTCGGCCAGCGTGGCGTCCATGGCGCGGTCCAGCTCGGCCCCCTTGCGGCGCACCTCCTCCAGGCCGGAGGCCATCTCGCCCACCGCCGCGGTGGTGGCCGAGACGTACTCGGAGAGCGCCCCCACGCCGCGGGAGACCTGGGAGACCGAGTCCTCCATGGCCTCCACCGCGCCCTGCATGGCCACCACCCCGTGGTGCTGGCCGGCCGCGCCCACCCGCACCCGCTCGCCGATGGCGCCGGCCTCGCGGGCGCCGGCCGAGACGCCCTGGCTGGCGGCCTGCACGTCGGTGACCAGCCCCTTGAGCCCCTGGGTCATGCGGCGGAAGTCGGCGGCCAGCCGCCCCATCTCGTCCTGCGAGACCGAGGGCGGGCTGACCGTCAGGTCGCCGGAGGCGATGCGGTCGGCAGCCCGGCCCAGGGAGCGGAAGGGGTTGGTGATGGCGCGGGCCGCCATCCAGGCCAGCAGCGCGCCGGCCAGGTAGACCAGCAGGCCGGTGGAGATGAGCGAGGACCAGAAGGAGCGGCGCCGCTCGTGGAGCGGGGACTCGGGGAGCCAGCTCGCCACCAGGCCGCCGCCGGTGGCGCGGGCCGCCACCACCCAGCCGCCCTCGGCGCGCCGCACCCCCGGGCCGCTGGCCAGCGTGCCGAAGGGCAGGTCGCCGCCGCCGAAGCGGGCCAGCACCCGGCCGTCGGGGGCCAGCAGCGCGGTGGGCGAGGCGGTCACCAGCCAGGCGTGCTCGGCCAGCTCGGCGTCGCCGAGGCGGCCGCCGGCGGCCAGGGCGCTCTGCTGCGCCCGCAGCGCCGCCGCCACGTACTCGCGATCCGAGTCGGCGCGGTAGGTGCTGTAGCCCGAGGCGGCGAAGAGCAGGAGGCCGATGGTGTTGAGGCCGAAGGCCACCACCAGGATCTTGCCGCGCACCGTGCCCCGCACCGCCACCTCGACCCGCGGGCCGAGGGCGTCGAGGGTCCGCGCCGCCGCCGAGACGCAGAGCGCGTAGATCGCCATGCCGCCCAGGATGGCCGCGGCCACGCCCACGCCGGCGCCCGCCATGACCACGTCGGAGGGGACGCCGGCGCGGCGCATCAGGGCGGTGCGGGCCACCACCGCGAGGGCCCCGGCCAGGATGGCGGCGGTGGCCCCGCTGGCCGGCAGGCGGTGGGCCGCCCAGGCGGCGCGGCGGCCAGCCTCGGGCCCGGCGGCGTCGCCGGCGGCGAGGGCGCGCCGCAGCGGCGCGGTGGCGGCGGCCAGCCAGGCCAGCAGCACCGCCAGCATGGCCCCCACGGTGGCGGGGAAGATCAGGTGGAAGGCGTCGAGCTGCTCCGCGGTGAGCGGCAGCACCGTGAGCGCCATCCAGAGGACCACCGACTGGGAGAGCAGGAGGGCGACCGTGGAGTCGCGGAGCAGCGAGCCGAGGGGGCGCATCGGGGCCTGAGTGTAGTCGGTGCCGGAGGGTGATGGAAAAACGGGGGATGGGGGCGCGATCGCGTGACGATACAGCGGGTGTCACCTAAGGCGGCGTCATCATGGGTGAATTCGTTCCGGGTGCGCTGGATCAGGATAATTCCCCAACGTGATCAACGGCTTGCCTTGAACCGCCCCATGGGACGTGATATCGCCAACCACCATGCGCATCAGGCGGCTCGACATCTCCGGCTTCAAGTCGTTCATGGACAAGATGGTCGTCGTCTTCGACGACGGCGTGACCGGCGTGGTCGGCCCCAACGGCTGCGGCAAGTCCAACGTGGCCGACGCCATCCGCTGGGTGCTCGGCGAGCAGTCGGCCCGCCAGCTCCGCGGCCGCTCCATGGAGGACGTGATCTTCAACGGCTCGGAGACCAAGCCGCCCCTCTCCGTGGCCGAGGTGATCCTCACCTTCGTCAACGACCGCCCCAGCGAGCTGCCGGCCGCCTACCAGGGCTTCGGCGAGATCACGGTGGGCCGCCGCCTCTTCCGCACCGGCGAGTCGGAGTACCTGGTCAACGGCGTCCCGGCCCGGCTCCTCGACGTCAACGACATCTTCTTCGGCTCCGGCGTGGGCCGCACCGCCTACTCCATCGTCGAGCAGGGGCGCATCGGCCAGATCGTCTCGGCCCGCCCCGAGGACCGCCGCTCGATCATCGAGGAGGCGGCCGGCATCACCAAGTACAAGAAGCGCCGCGAGGCCGCCGAGCGGAAGATGGAGGCGACCTACCAGAACCTGACGCGCGTCGCCGACATCGTGCAGGAGCTGGGCAAGCAGCTGGAGAGCCTCAACCGCCAGGCCCGCCGCGCCGAGAAGTACAAGGCCCTCAAGGCGCAGATCCGCGACCTGGAGCTGCGCGCCGCGGTGGCCCGCTACCTCGAGCTCACCGCCACCCGCCACGCCGCCGAGGCGCTGCACGCCGAGCGCAAGGTGGAGGAGGCCGAGCTCTCGGCCCGCCTGGTGGAGCTGGAGGGGGCCGCCGAGGCCGACCACGCCCGCCTGGCCGAGGGCGAGGCCCGCGTCTCCGAGCTGTCCGGCCGCGAGCACGAGCTGCAGAGCCAGGCCCGCGTCTCCGAGGTCTCGGTGGAGGCCGCCGACCGCGAGCTGGCCCAGATCGCCGACCGCACCCGCGTCCAGGCCGGCGAGGTGGAGTCCCTCAAGGACCAGGCCGAGGCCCTGGCCGCCGAGCGCGAGGCGCTGCTGCGTCAGCGCGACGACCTGACCAGCCTCTCCACCGCCGACGACGCCCGCCTGGGCGACGCCGAGGTGGCCATCCGCGAGCTGATCCGCGAGCAGGGCAACGCCCAGGCCGAGGCCGACGGGGCCCGCGCCGAGGCCGCCGCGGCCCTCTCCGAGGCCACCGGGCACAAGAGCCAGCTGGCCCAGATCGAGCGGCAGCGCCTCGACGTGAAGGCCCGCCACGACCGCAACCGGGGCGAGGCGGGCGAGCTGGCCGAGCGCTCCACCCGCCTCGACGGCAGCCGCTCCCAGTACGCCGAGAAGCTGGGCCAGACCCGGCAGCTCAAGCTGCGCCTCGAGGAGCAGCGCGGGGCCCAGGAGGAGCTGCTGGAGCGCACGCGCTCCGAGTTCATCCAGAACGAGGCCAAGCTCATCACGCTGCGCGAGGAGCTGCAGGACAAGCGCTCCCGCCTCACCACCCTCAACGAGGTGCTGCGCAACTACGAGGGCTACGGCCGCGGCGTGCGCAGCATCATGACCCGCGCCGGCCAGGGCGAGGGGCGCGACCGGGGCATCTTCGGCCTGGTGGCCGACGTGGTCTCCTCCTCCCCCGAGTTCGAGAACGCCATCGAGGCGGTGCTGGGCGAGCGGCTGCAGTACGTCATCGTGGAGAGCCACTCCCAGGGCGTCGAGGCCATCGACTACCTGAAGACCGCCGCCGAGGGGCGCGCCTCGCTCATCCCCATGGCCCGCCTCAAGGACCCGGCGAGCTGGCTGCCCGAGTCCGCCGGCCACCCGGGCGTGGTGGCGGCCGCGGTGGACGTGGTCCGCTTCGACCCCTCCTACGAGAAGGTGGTCCGCTTCCTCCTCGGCGACGCCCTCATCGTGCGCGACCTGCCCTCGGCCCTGGAGCTGTGGCAGTCGACCGAGCCCAAGCGCACCCTGGTGACGCTGGACGGCGAGGTGCTCGATCCCTCTGGGGTGGTCACCGGCGGCCCGCTGGAGGGCGAGGGGCACGGCGCCCTGCAGCGCCGCCGCGAGGTGCAGGAGCTGGAGGAGACGGTCCGGGCCTTCGAGGCCGAGTTCGCCCTGGCCCAGGAGCGCCACCGCGCCCTGCAGACCCGCCTGCTGCAGCTGGAGGCGGCGCTCAAGACCCTGGACAAGGACGGCCGCGAGAAGGAGCTGGCCCTCCTCGACCAGGAGAAGGACCTGGCGCGCCTGGCCGAGGAGCTGGAGCGCACCGCCCAGCGCGTCGGCCAGCTGGAGGTGGAGCGGACCCAGCTGGAGGAGGGCCTGGCCGGCCTCTCCCGCGAGGAGGAGGAGCACCGCCTCGCCGCCGCCACCGCCGAGGCCCGCGCGGCGCGCTCGGAGGAGCGCGCCAGGGCCGCCATGGAGCGGCTCGACGGGCTCAAGGCGCGCAGCGACGGCGCCACCGCCGAGCTCCTCAACCTCAAGGTGAAGGTGGCCGCCGACGCCGAGCGGCGCGAGTCGATCGGCTCGGCGCTCCGGCGCATCGACGACGCCCGCCGCGAGGTGGAGGACCGGCGCGCCCGCATCTTCGCCGGCCTCTCCGAGCAGAACGCCCGCGCCGCCGAGCTGCGCGGCCGCCTCGACGGCACCCGGGTGGACCTCTCCCGCCTGGCCGCCGACCTGGCCCAGGTGTCGGAGCTGCTCGGCGCCGCCCGCGCCGCCCACGAGGCGGTGCAGGCGGCCGGCCGGGCCCGCGACGCCGAGCTGCGCGAGCTGCGCGGCCGGGTGGAGGGCTGCCGCGCCGAGCTCTCGGCCACCGCCCTGACCGCCCGCGAGCAGGCCCTGGAGCTCAGCCACCTCGAGGAGCAGACCCGCGAGCGCTGCTCGGCCGAGCTGAAGCTGGAGGTGGCCAACTTCCACCTGGAGAAGCCCCCCGCCGAGGAGGAGCGCCAGAAGCTGGAGGAGCTGAAGGGCCAGGCCGAGCGGATGGGGGCCATCAACCTCACCGCCATCGAGGAGTACGACGAGCTGGCCCAGCGCCACGCCTTCATGACGGCCCAGAAGGCCGACCTGGAGGCCTCCATGGCCGACCTCAAGGCGGCCATCGTCAAGATCAACCGGGCCAGCCGCGAGCGCTTCCAGGAGACCTTCGACCGGGTCAACGAGAAGTTCCAGGCGGTCTTCCCGCGCCTCTTCAACGGCGGCCGGGCCGGCCTGGTGCTCACCCAGCCCGAGGGCGGCGAGGGCGAGGCCGGCGTGGAGATCTTCTCCCAGCCCCCCGGCAAGAAGCTGCAGAGCGTCAACCTGCTCTCCGGCGGCGAGAAGGCCCTCACCGCGGTGGCCCTCATCTTCGCCATCTTCCTCATCAAGCCGACCCCGTTCTGCCTCCTCGACGAGGTCGACGCCCCGCTCGACGACGCCAACGTCGGCCGCTACAACGAGATCGTGAAGGAGATGTCCAAGACCTCCCAGTTCATCCTCATCACCCACAACAAGCGGACCATGGAGATGGTGGACACGCTCTACGGGGTGACCATGGAGGAGCCGGGCGTCTCCAAGCTGGTGTCGGTGCGGCTGTCGGAGAAGGCGCGCGAGGTCTCGGCGGCGTAGTCCGGCCCGCCCGCGCCCGCGGCACCCTGCGGCCGGCCCTCCTCCGGGGGCCGGCCGCTGCGTTTCCGGGCCCGGCCGGCGCCGCGTTGACACCCCGCCCCCGGGGCCCTATACCCACGTCCTTCTGAGCCTTTTTCCCCGGAGCCCGCCCCCGTGATCCCGCTCGCCCTCACCGCGAACGACGCCGTCCTGGCCGTCATCGTCGCCGCCTTCGCCGCCCTGCTGGTCGCCGCCGGCCTCCGCGTCCTCCGCAAGAAGAAGGACGAGGCGCCCGAGGCGCCGGTCACGGACGCGGAGATCGAGCGGGAGCTGGAGGGGAAGACGGAGGCGCCGAAGGCGAAGGGGAAGGCGAAGCCGACCTCGCCCCAGCCGACCACCCCGAGCGTCGGCCCGGCGGAGCCGGGCCAGAGTCGAGGGGCCCCGACCCCGACCTCGACTGCGACCTCGGTCCCGGCCCCGGTCCCCGACGCCGCCGCCGAGGCCGCGCGCCGCGCCGAGGAGGCCCGCGTCGCGGCCGAGGCGGCGGCCCGCAAGGCGAAGGAGGAGGCCGACGAGGAGGCCAAGAAGGCGGCCTACCGCGCCAAGAAGGAGGCCGACCGGCTCGAGAAGGAGCAGAAGCAGCGCGAGCGCGAGGCGGCCGAGCAGCGCGCCCGCGAGGAGGCGGCCCGCGCCGCCGCCGAGGCCGAGGCGGCCCGCCAGGCCGAGCTGGAGGCGCAGCGGAAGAAGGCGGCCGCCGAGGCCGGCAAGACGCTGGCGGCCGGCCTGGAGAAGACCCGCGGCGGCTTCATGTCGCGCCTCAACGCCCTCCTCGGCGGCTCGAAGCAGCTCGACGAGTCGGTGCTGGCCGACCTCGAGGAGGTGCTCTTCACCGCCGACATCGGCGTCAAGACCGCCACCCGCCTGCTGGAGACGGTGCGCGAGAAGGTCCGCGCCAAGGCCCTCTCCGATCCCGACAAGGTCAAGGCGGCGCTGCGCGCCGAGATCGCCCGCATCCTGGCCCTCGACGGCGTCGAGGTCCGCCCCTTCCAGCCCGGCGCCGAGCGCCCCTGGGTGGTGATGGTGGTGGGCGTCAACGGCTCGGGCAAGACCACCACCATCGGCAAGCTGGCCGCCAAGCTGAAGGGCCAGGGCCACCAGGTGCTGCTGGGCGCCGGCGACACCTTCCGCGCCGCCGCCGGCGAGCAGCTGGAGATCTGGGCCGAGCGCGTGCAGGCCCCTGTGGTGCGCGGCAAGGACGGCGCCGACCCGGCCTCGGTCTGCTTCGAGGCGGTGCAGCAGGGCGTGGCCACCAAGGCCGACGTGGTGATCTGCGACACCGCCGGCCGGCTCCACACCAAGGCCCCGCTGATGGAGGAGCTGAAGAAGGTGAAGCGGGTCATCGCCAAGGCGGCGCCCGGCGCGCCACACGAGGTGCTGCTGGTGCTCGACTCCACCAGCGGCCAGAACGCCATCCAGCAGGCCCGCCAGTTCCACGAGGCGCTCCAGGTGACCGGCCTGGCGCTCACCAAGCTCGACGGCACCGCCAAGGGCGGCGTGGTCATCGGCATCACCGACGAGCTCAAGCTGCCGGTGCGCTGGGTGGGCGTGGGCGAGACGGTGGCCGACCTGCGCCCCTTCCAGCCCGCCGAGTTCGTGGAGGCGCTCTTCGAATGACGCCCCCCTTCGCGGCCCTGCTCCTCGACATCGACGGCACCCTGCTCCGCGCCGGCGGCGCCGGCCGCCGCGCCTTCGAGCGCGCCCTGGCCGAGCACCACGGGCCGGTCAACGGCCTGGTGGCCGCCATGCGCTTCGACGGCATGACCGACCGGGGCATCGTGCGCGAGGCGCTGGGCCACCTGGGGCGCCCCTTCGACGAGGCCGGCTGCGACGCCGTGCTGGCGCGCTACGTGGAGCTGCTCCGCGACGAGGTCCACGGCCCGGGCTTCAAGGTGCTGCCCGGCGTGCCGGAGCTCCTGCCGGCGCTGCAGGCCCGCGGCGTGGCCTACGGCCTCTGCACCGGCAACGTGGTGGCGGGCGCCCGGGTCAAGCTGGCCCGCGCCGGCCTGGAGGACCGCTTCGACTGGTCGCCGCGCGGCATGCACGGCTTCGCCGAGGACGGCGAGGCGCGCCACCGGGTGGTGGCGGCGGCGGTGCGGCGGGTCGGCCTGGGGCTGGGGCGCGCGGTGGCGGCCAGCGAGGTGCTGGTGGTGGGCGACACGCCCCGCGACGTGCAGGCCGGCCACGAGGTCGGCTGCCCGGTGCTCTGCGTGGCCACCGGCAACTTCGACGCGGCCGCGCTGCGCGAGGCCGGCGCCGACGCGGTGGTGGAGACGCTGGAGGCCCCCGAGGCCCGGCGGCTCCTGGGCGTCGCCTGAGCCGCGCGCCATGACCTGGCTCGATCGCCCCGCCCTGCCGCCGCTCCTCGCCTCGCGCCTCGAGATCCGCGAGGCCGGCCCGGACGACCGGGCGGCCCTGCAGGCGGTGCTGGACGGGGCCCCCGAGTTCCACGAGCGGACCGAGGGGGCGCCGGCCGGCCCGCGCGCCGCGGCCCACCTCCTCGACGAGGTGGAGCTCGACCCCATGCGGCGGGTCTGGCTGCTCTCCCTCAAGCGCGGCGGTGCGCCGGCCGGCCTCCTCGACGTCTGGCTCGACCAGCCCGAGCCCGGCACCGCCCACGTCGGCCTGCTGCTCCTCCGCGAGCCGCTGCAGGCCCAGGGGCTCGGCGCCGAGGCCGCCGCGGCGCTGGAGCGGGCCCTCGCTGAGGCCGGCTACCGCCACCTCCGCCTCTCGGTGGGCGACGAGAACCCCGGCGCCGCCGCCTTCTGGGAGCGCGTCGGCTACGAGGCCATCGGCCGCCTCGACGGCGGCGTCACGCTCTTCGAGAAGCGGCTGGGGGGCTGAACGCGTCGAGGCCGCCCGCGGCGTGCGCCGGGGCGGCCTCGACGTGCAGCGGCGACCTCTCTACTCGGCGACGCGCGCCGGGGACAGCACCCGCGCCAGCCGGATGACCCGGCCGCGCAGCCCCTCGTAGATCGAGGTGAGCGCCACGTAGCCGAAGCCGACCTGGAAGAGCACCAGGAACGGGATCGAGTAGTAGACCTCGCGGCGGGCCAGGTAGATCACGCCGTAGGTCATGTAGGCGGCCATGGCCAGCTCGACGAGCGGCTGGAGCGTGGCGGCGGCCTTGTAGCCGCTCTTCTTCTTGGCCTTCACCGCCGGGGCCGGGCCGCCCACGCCCGCCTTGGGCGTGCGCACGAAGCCGGTCTCGTAGCCCATCAGCGCCTCGACCACGGCGCGGGCGTTGTTGATGGAGAGGCCGATGCCGAGGGCCATCACGAAGGGCAGGTGCTTGACCCGGTCCCACCAGGAGGCGCCCTGCTCGGCCTGGCTCACCGCGTAGAACATCAGCACCGAGAGGGTGGCCATCACCGCGAAGGGCAGGTCGACCAGCAGCACCTCGAACCAGCCGTGGGAGACGCGCACCACGCAGGAGACCGGCAGGAGGATGGCCATCGGGATCATCACCAGCCAGGCCATGTTGGCGGTGAGGTGGAAGAAGGCCTCCTTGCGGAGCTCCTTGGAGAGGTTGGCCTTGCGGAGCATGGGCCAGAGCTTGAGCGCCACCTGGATGGAGCCCTTGGCCCAGCGGTGCTGCTGGGCCTTGAAGGCGTTCATGTCCTCGGGCAGCTCGGCCGGCGTGACCACGTCGGGGAGGAAGACGAACTTCCAGCCCTTCACCTGGGTCCGGTAGGAGAGGTCCAGGTCCTCGGTGATGGTGTCGTGCTGCCAGCCGCCGCCGTCCACGATGGCCGTCTTGCGCCACATTCCGGCGGTGCCGTTGAAGTTGAAGAAGCGGCCGGAGCGGCTGCGGGCCGAGTGCTCCACCATGAAGTGGCCGTCGAGGAAGATGGCCTGGGCGCGGGTCAGCAGCGAGTGGCCGCGGTTGATGTGGCCCCAGCGCGCCTGCACCACGGCGACCTGCGGGTCGGTGAAGTGGTGGATGGAGCGGAGCAGGTAGTCGGCGGGGGGCAGGAAGTCGGCGTCGAAGACCGCCACGAACTCGCCGGTGGCGGTGGCGAGCCCGTGCTCCAGCGCGCCGGCCTTGAAGCCCTGGCGGTTGACGCGGTGGACGTAGACCACGTCCACGCCCTTGGCCCGCCAGCGCTCCACGCAGGCGCGGGCGATGCCCTGGGTCTCGTCGATGGAGTCGTCGAGCACCTGGATCTGCAGCTTGTCGGCCGGGTACTGGAGCTGGCAGGTGGCGTCGATGACCCGCTCGGCCACGTAGAGCTCGTTGAACATCGGCAGCTGCACGGTGACGCGGGGCAGCTCGGCGAAGCGGGCCGGCGGGGTGGGCAGGCGGAACTTGTGGCGGTAGTGCAGGTACACCATCCAGATCCGGTGGGACCCGTAGAGCGACAGCACCAGCAGGAGCGAGGAGTAGGCGAGGAAGACCGACAGCTCGAGAGTGCTCATCGTGTCCTGTGGCGCGCCGGCTCGCCCCCGCGAGCGACGGCCGTCCGAGTTCGGGGTGGTGTGGGGGCCTCGGTTCCCTACAGCAATTGCGAGGCCGCGCGTACTCTACTGATCCAGCCGGGAAAGTCAAACCGGCAACCATTTGGAATTACGTACGTTTTTTCAGCTTCCGCCGCGCCGTTGCCGCGTCGGCGGGACGGGCCTGCCCTGGGTCCGGGCAGCGGACACAGGCGCCTGTGGCAGGGGGGACACGCCGGGCGCGGCGAGGTGGTCCGGAGGCCCGGTCGCGGGCGGCGCGAAGTCCACCCGTTCGGGGGCCTTCTGCTACACTCCCAGGCACATCACCGCCGAGTCGCGCCCGCCCGGCGCGGAGGGGACCATGCACCAGCCTGCCCGTCGTACCCACCCGGCCGCCCGCCTCGCGGTGGCCGCCACCCTCCTGCTGGCGGCCGCCGGCTGCGGCGGCTCGTCGGGCAGTACCACCAGCACGCTGCCGACCTCCCACACCGTCTCCGGCACCATCAGCGGCGACGCCAAGGCCGGCGTGACGGTGCGCATCCAGGGCGGGCGGGCCACCACCAGCGACGCCAACGGGCGCTACGTGCTCCGCGGCCTGGTGGACGGGGCCTACACGGTGGAGGCGGTGCTGGAGGGCTACGCCTTCACGCCGGCCACCCGCGCCGTCACCGTGGCCGGCGCCGACGTCACCGGCCAGGACTTCGCCGCGGCGGCCGGCCTGGCCGTCGAGGGCACCCTCTCCGGCCCCGGCGGGGCCGGCGCCACCGTGACGCTCACCGCCCCCGGGGCGGCGACGCGCACCGCCACCGCCGACGCCGACGGCCACTACCGCTTCGCCCCGGTCGCGCCCGGCAGCTGGCTGGTGACGCCGCAGCCGGCCTTCGGCGTCAGCTTCAGCCCGGCCAACACGCTGGTGGCGGTGTCCTCCACCAGCCTGGCCGGCATCGACTTCGCCGCCGTCCCGGCCGACGCCTCGCTCTCCGGCCGGGTCACCGGCCCCTTCGCGGCCGGCACGCGGGTGGCGCTCTCCGGCGACGCGACCGGCAGCACCGTCACCGACGCGGCCGGCCGCTACACCTTCACCGGCCTGGCCCCCGGCGCCTACACGGTGACCCCGTCGCGGAGCGGGGCAGCCTTCTCGCCCGCCTCCCGCGACGCCACCCTGGCCGCCTCCAGCGTGGCCGGCCTCGACTTCGCCTCCGCCGCCACCCACCGGATCTCCGGGCGCGTGGAGGGCGAGGCGCTCGTCGGCGTCACCGTGGCCCTCTCCGGCGCCGGCACCGGCACCGCCACCACCGACGCCGCCGGCTACTTCGAGTTCTCGGGGCTGCGCGACGGGAGCTACGTGGTGGCGCCGTCCCTCGAGGGCTTCACCTTCGCCCCGGCCCAGCGCAGCGTCACGCTGGCCGGTGCGGACCAGGCCGGCCTCCTCTTCGGCGCCACCGCGGTGCCGGCCGCCGCGGTCTCCGGCGCGGTGTCCGGCGCGGTCCAGGCCGGCGTGACCATCGCCCTCCAGGGGGCCTCGGCCACCGTCACCACCACCACCGACGCGGCCGGGGCCTACCGGTTCGGCGGGGTCGCGCCGGGCGACTACCTCCTCGTCGCCCTCCACGAGGACTACCTCTTCGATCCCGCCAGCCGGTTCGTGGTGGTGGTGGGCGCCGCCGACGTGGGCGGCCAGGACTTCGGCGCCACGCTGAGCCCCACCGCCCGCACCATCTCCGGCACGGTGGGCGGCGCGGCCACCGCCGGCGTGGCGGTCACGCTGGTCGGCCCCGCGCCGGCCGTCACCGCCCGCACCACCACCACCGACGCGGACGGGGCCTTCGCCTTCCGCGGCCTGGCCGACGGCCAGTACCTGGTGACGCCGGCCCTGGGCGGCTTCACCTTCGCCCCGGCCGACTGCCTGGTGACGGTGGCCGGGCCGAGCGTGTCGAGCCTCCGGTTCGACGCCGCCCCCGTGCCCCGCGCCATCGCCGGCCGCGTCACCGGCGCCCGGCTGGAGGGCGTGACGGTGACCCTCGCCGGCGCGGCGTCGGCCACCACCACCACCGCGGCCGACGGCAGCTACGCCTTCAGCGGCCTCGCCGCCGGCGCCTACACCGTCACCCCCTCCGCCCCCGACCTGCTCTTCAGCCCGGCCACGGCGGCGGTGACGCTGGCGGGCGCCGACCTGTCCGGCGTGGACTTCGACGGCGTGGTGATCCACGCCATCTCGGGCCACGTCACGGGCGACCTGCTGGCCGGCGTGACCGTGGCGCTCTCCGGCCCGGCGGCGGCCAGCGCCACCACCGACGCCGCCGGGGCCTTCACCTTCCCCGGGCTGGCCTCCGGCCGCTACACGCTCACCGCCACCAGGGAGGGCTTCACCTTCGAGCCGGCGCAGCTCATCGTGGACCTCGGCATCGCCGACGTGACCACCGCCGACTTCACCTCGGCGGCCATCCCCACCTTCGCGGTGCGGGGGACCGTGGCCGGTGCGGTGGTGGGCGGCGTCACGATGACGCTGGCCGGGCCGAGCAGCAGCACCAGCGTCACCACCGACGCCGGCGGCGCCTTCGCCTTCCCGGCGGTGGCCCCCGGGAGCTACATGGTCATCCCGGCCGCGCCCGGCTTCGCCTTCACGCCCGCCAGCCGCGGCTTCCGCGTCAGCGAGGCGGACGTGGTGGGGCAGGACTTCACGTCGGCGGTGGCGCCGTAGGGGGCGGGGGGCGCGACCTCGACCCCGACCCCGACCTCGACCTCGACCCCGACCTCGACCCCGACCCCGACCCCGACCCCGA
>WBZM01001658.1_pt1 | contig 21158 bp, 21 predicted proteins | sample 5204271 | NCBI WGS metagenome assembly WBZM01 (sample SAMN12344346, study PRJNA552823) | activated sludge metagenome | biome: Activated sludge suspended growth; feature: Nitrification reactor; material: Wastewater; isolation source: activated sludge from nitrification reactor of wastewater...
AACCACGCGCCCGCGGCGAACCAGGCGATCGGTGTGCCGGGCAGGCGACGGCCCGCGAGCTGGGCTAGGCACGCCGCGACCGCGCCGCCTGCGAAGGCAGCGCTGCGCACCCGTTGGATCGTCGGGCGCAACAGCGCCGAACGGCGGTCGACCGGGGCGAGCATCACGTGCACCACGTCGGCCGCCTCGAGTGCGAGCGGCCCGCCCTGCGAGCCGCTGCGGGCACCGAGCGCGAGCGCGACGACCGCCACCATGCCGAGCACGGCTGGTCCGTGGAGGGCGACGTTCGCTGCCTGCGCGGCCGACAGCTCCTCGTCGCCGACCAGATCGCTGAGCCAGAGCAGCACGATCCCGCCGAACAGCCCCACGATGTACACCTTGTACGCGGCGTCGAACCACTCGAGGTCGCCGAGGCGGTGACGTTTGCGGGTCGCGCGCAGCTCGTGCATCGCCGAGACGCCGACGGACGGAGGTGTCGCGTCGGCGCCGACCTCGGTGCTGCCGAGGTCGTTCATGCGCCGAGCGCGGCCGGGCGCTGCGGGTCGGCCGACCAACCCGACCAGCTGGCGACGAACAGGCGTGCCGGTGGGAGGCCGGCGTGTTCCATCGCCACGATGTTCATGCACGCGCTGACACCCGAACCGCAATAGGCGACGGTGGGCGTGCCGGCGCCGATGCCGAGCGCGGCGTAGTGGGCGCGGAGCTCGTCCGGCGGACGAAGCCGGCCATCGGCGCCGAGCACCGCCGACCAGGGCGCGCACGACGCACCGGGGATGTGTCCGGGTCGCGGGTCGATCTGCGTGACCTCGCCGGTGAAGCGTTCGCGGGCCCTCGCGTCGATCACGACGCCGTCGCCGGCGGCGAGCGCCACGGTCTCGTCGGCCGAGGCGAGCCGGTCGGTCGGCCACGGGGCGGCCGTGAAGGCGGTGGGCGTGGGCTCGACCCAGCCGGTGTGCACCGCGCCCGGCCACGCGCCGAGACCGCCGTCGAGCAGCGCGGCCTCGCGGCCGAGCATGCGCAGCATCACCACCAGACGCCCGGCGGTGAGCCCGCCCGTGTCGTCGTAGGCGACGACGGTGGTGTGGTCGCCGATGCCGAGCGAACCCATCGCCGCGGCGAAGTGCTCGGGCGTCGGCAGCGGGTGACGGCCCTCGGTGGCCGGCGCGCCGTGTGCCGCGAGCTGGTGCTCGAGGTCGACCCACACCGCACCGGGGAGGTGCCCGGTCTCGTAGGCAGCCCGTCCGTCGCGGCCGTCGAGGTACCAGCGGACGTCGACCACCACCGCGTCCGGGTGCTCGTCGACGAACGACGCGTCGACGACCACCGGGATCGTCGGCGCGCCGCCGGCAGGGCCGGCCGGGGCAGGGGTCGTGTTCACGTGAGCATCATGCCAGCGCCGTCCCCGACCTGAAGGGCGCGCACCGCTCCGGGGGCCGGACCGGGCAGACTGGCGACATGTCGCTGTCGGCCATGGAGCGGTTCTTCTCGCTGCTCGCCCTGCTCGCCGCCGCCCTCGCGGTGCTGATCGTCGTGTTGCGGCTCGTGCCCGCGGGTCGGCCCTGGCTCGGCCACCTGGCGCCGGCGAAGCGGTGGCTGGCGTTCGCGATCGCCGGCACCGCGATGGCGGGCAGCCTCTACTTCAGCGAGTCGCAACACTTCGAGCCGTGCAAGCTCTGCTGGTACCAGCGCATCGCGATGTTCAGCACGGCGATCGTGCTGCTGGTCGCCGCGATCCGGCGTGACCGCCACATCCGGTGGTACGTGGTCACGCTCACCGGGCTCGGCGCGTGCGTGTCGATCTACCACTATCTGCTCGAGTGGTACCCGCAGCTCGAGACGAGCGCGTGCAGCCTCACCGTTCCCTGCACCGCCATCTGGTACCGCGAGTTCGGGTTCGTGACCCTGTCGTTCTCGGCCCTGTGCGGGTTCGCCGCGATCCTGGCGCTGATGCTGTTCGTGCCCGACGACGACCACTCGACCACCGAGCCGACCCTGCTGGAGGACACCGATGTCTGACATCCCCCCGCCCCCCGGTGCCCGACCCCCCAAGCCCAAGCTGCTGTGGCTCTGGGTGGCACTCGGCGCCGTCGTGATCCTGGTGGCGGGTGTCGCCGTGCTCACGGCCGGCGGCGACGACCCCGAGATCACCGTCGGCACGGTCGACACCCAGGGCGACACCGAGGACGACGGTGCGACCGCCGGCACCGGGTCGAGCGACACCGGCACCGACGACACCACGGCCGGCACCACGGCCGGCACCGGGTCGGAGGACACGGCCGAATCGGGTCAGGTGGCCGAGGCGTGGCCGGTCACCATCGGCGGCACGCCGCTCGCGCCGCTCCAGACCGGGGTCGACGACCCCGCGGTCGGCACGCCCGCACCCACCATCTCCGGATACTCCTTCGACGGCACCCCGGTGGTGGTCGATCCGTCGAAGGGTCCGGTGATGCTGGTGTTCCTGGCGCACTGGTGTCCCCACTGCAACCGTGAGATCCCCGAGCTCAACGCCTGGCGCGACTCGGGCGAGGTGCCGGCCGACCTGCAGGTGGTCGCCGTCACCACCGCGGTCGAGCCCACTCGCGACAACTACCCGCCGTCGGCCTGGATCGAGGAGATGGACTGGACCTGGCCGGTGCTCGCCGACAGCGAGACCTTCGACGCCGCGCAGGCCTTCGGCGTGTCCGGCTTCCCGTTCGGCGTGATCATCGGCACCGACGGCAACGTGCTGCTGCGCTGGTCCGGCGAGATGGGTCAGGACGGCATCGCGTCGATGGTGGCGTCCGCGCTCGCCTGAGCGAGCGCACGTTCCATCACCACGCGCAGCGGGACGTCGAGTGCGCGCGCTGCTGCGGCCGCGTCGTCGTGTTCGACCTTCACGCGGCCGGCTGCGAGCTTGAGCCGGATCCGGTGGCCCTCGACCTCGACGCTCGTCTCGGTGCGCTGCTGGGGCCAGCGGCGCATCGTGGCGCCTCGCACCCCGAGCGTGCCCGTCTCGGCCACCATCGCCGCGCGCACCACGTCGAGGTGCGCACCGTCGCACAGCGCGTGCACGGTGAACGCGGGCCGACCCTTCTTCATCACGATCGGGGTGGCCCAGGCGTCGTGCGCCCCGGCCGCGAGCAGCTGGGCGATCGCATGAGCGACCACCTCGCCGGTGACGTCGTCGACGTTGCACTCGAGCAGCTCGACCGGCTGCCCGTCGGCCGGTGACGGCGGGGTGGTGGCGACGGTGTCGCCCACCACCACCTGCACCACGTTGGGCCGACCGGGCACGTCGCGCGTGCCTGCGCCGTAGCCCACGGAGCGCACCTGCATCGCCGGCATCGGTCCGAACTCGTCGGCCAGCGCCACCATCAGCGCGACGCCGGTGGGGGTGGCGAGCTCGCGGTGGTCGTCGATGCCGCGGCTCGGTGCACCTCGCGTGGCGAGCAGGTCGACGACCGCCGGCGCCGGGTTGGGCAGCTCGCCGTGCGCGGCGTGCACGCGTCCCTGTCCGACGGTGATCGGGCTGCACACGATGCGGTCGATGCCGAGCACCTCCAGCGCGGCGCACGCACCGACCACGTCGACGATCGCGTCGACCGCGCCCACCTCGTGGAACTCGACGTCGTCCGGTGCCATCCGGTGCATGCGGCCCTCGACCTCGGCGAGCACGCGGAACGTGCGCTGCGCCCGCTCGCGCACCCGGTCGGGCAGCGGTGCCGCGTCGAGCAGTTCGCGGATCAGCCGGTACGGCCGGTGGTGGTCATCGTGGTGGTGGTGGTCGTGGTCGTGGTCGTGGTCGTGGTCGTGGTCGTGGGTGACGACGAGCGCGTGGGTGGCGGCGATGCCGCAGCGCAGCACGGGTTCGAACGTGAGCAGGAAGTCGTCGAGCGGCAGCGCACCGACGATCGCCATCACCTCGACCGGATCGGCGCCGGCGTGCACCAGCGCGCCCATCGTCATGTCGCCAGCGGTGCCGGCGAAGCAGTGGAACCAGGCGGTGCGGGTCATGCCGGCACCCGCAGCGCACGGGCGATCGCGCACGCCGCGCCGAAGCCGTTGTCGATGCCGACGACGGTGATGCCGCTCGCGCACGACGCGTGCATCGCCAGCAGCGCGGTGACCCCCTCGAGCCCCGACCCGTAGCCGACGCTGGTGGGCACCGCCACCACCGGCCCCGCCGTGAGCCCACCGATCACACTGGCGAGCGCGCCCTCCATGCCGGCAGCCACCACGATCGCGTCGGCCCCCGTGATCCGGTCGAGGTGCGCGAGCAGGCGGTGCAGGCCGGCCACACCGACGTCGGTGAGCCGGTCGGGTTCGAAGCCGTAGGCGCGCAGCGTGAACACGGCCTCGTCGAGCACGGGCACGTCGGCGGTGCCGGCACTGACAGCGAGCACCCGGTACGGGCGGAACGGCTCGGGCAGCCGCCACGCCACACAGCCCGATCCGACCACGCCGTCGGGGTGCTCGGCGAGCACGGCCTTGCGCTGCTCGTCCGTGGTGCGGGTGAGCAGCACCGGCCCGGTGTCGTGGTCGAGCAGTTCGGTGACGATGCGCACGCACTGCTCGGGCGACTTGCCGGGGCCGTAGATCGCCTCCGGCAGCCCCTGGCGGAGCGCCCGGTGGTGGTCGACGAGGGCGTCGCCGACGTCGGCGAACGGCAGTCGGCGCAGCTCGGCCACGGCGGCGTCGGGCGACACCGCACCGGTCCGGATCCCGTCGATCAGTTGGCGGAGCCGCGCCTCGTCCACCCGCCCATTCTGTCGGCTCGCGACGCAGGTGCGTTCTGGTCGCGGATCTTCTCGGGATCCGAGAGGATCCGCGACCAGAACGTGCACGGGAAACCTCCTCGGGACGGCGAGCTCGCCGCCGTAGCCTGATCGCCATGACACGCATCGGGTTCCTGGGCCCGCTCGGCACGTTCACCGAGCAGGCACTGAAGGCACAGCACGACCTCGCGCAGGGCGAGTTCGTGTTGTTCCGCACGATGCCCGACGTGCTCGACGCCGTCGACGCCGGCGAGGTCGACCTCGGCTTCATCGCGATCGAGAACTCGATCGAGGGTGCCGTCAACCTCAGCCAGGACGAGCTCGCGTTCAACCACGACCTGCTCATCCAACGCGAGGTGGTGCTCGACATCGAGCACTGCCTGATGGCACCGAAGGGCACGTCGATCGACGACGTCAAGGTCGTGCTGTCGATCCCGGTGGCCACGGCGCAGTGCCACGCCTTCCTGCGCAACCGCGTCGGTCAGGCCGAGCTGCGCGCGGCCAACTCCACGGCCGAGGGCGCGCGGCTCGCCAGCGAACTCGGGCAGGGCCACGCCGCGGTCGCACCGCGCACGTCGGCCGAGCTGTACGACCTCGACATCCTCGCCGCCAACATCAACGACCACCCGGGCAACCAGACGCGCTTCGTGGTGGTGGCCCGCGAGGGCATCCCGGCGCCGACCGGGCACGACCGCACGGCGCTGGTCATCTATCAGCGCGCCGACGAGCCGGGCTCGCTGATCTCGATCCTGCAGGAGTTCGCCGCCCGGCGGATCAACCTGTCGAACCTGGTGTCGCGGCCCACCAAGGACGGTGGCCTCGGCGACTACTGCTTCATCGTCTACGCCGACGGCCACATCGACGACGAGTTGCTCGCCGACGCCGTTCGCGCCCTGCGCGCCAAGCAGGGCAAGGTGAAGTTCCTCGGCTCGTACCCCGCCGCGGGCGAGCACGCACGCGAGGCGCGCCAGCACGCCGACACCCGCTGGCGCGAGGCCGACGACTGGGTCCGCTCGCTCCGCGACCAGATCCGACGCGATCCCGAGGAGGGCGATCAGCCGTGACCGTGAAAGACGATCTGAAGGCCGCGTTGACGACGGCGATGAAGGCGCGCGACGAGGTCGCGCTGTCGTCGTTGCGCCAGGCGTTGTCGGCGATCTCGGTGGCCGAGACCGCCGGGGCCGAGCTCGTCGAGCTCTCCGACGACCAGGTGCTGAAGGTGCTCGCGTCCGAGGTGAAGAAGCACCACGAGTCGGCCGACGCGTTCGAGACCGCCGGCCGTGCCGAGAAGGTCGCGAGCGAACGTGCCGAGGCGGCGGTGCTCGAGGCGTACCTGCCCGCGGCGCTGAGCGAGGCCGAGATCCGGGCGCTCGTCGACGCCGAGGTCGCGGCCGCGGCGGCCGAGGGCACGACGGGGATGAAGGCGATGGGCAAGGTCGTGAGCGCGGTGCGCGCCAAGGCCGGCCAGACCGCCGACGGTGCGGTGATCGCTGCGCTGGTGAAAGCCGCCCTCTCCGCCTGACCCGGCTCGCTCGGCTCTCGTCGCACGCGGTTCGATCGGTACGGTCCCGGCCGTGCACCTCGGTCTGCTCTCGCTCGGCGACAACCTCACCGATCCGGTCACGGGCGTGCGCATGTCGCCGGCCGAGAAATTCCGATCGCTCGTCGAGCAGGGCGTCCTGGCCGAGCAGGCCGGCTTCACCTCGGTCCATCTCGGCGAACACCACTTCTGCGACTACATCCTCTCGTCGCCCCAGGTGGTGCTGGCGGCCATCGGCGAACGGACCTCGCGGATCAAGCTGTCGACCGGGGTGATCCTCGGCGCCAACCTCGACCCGGTGCGCGTGGCGGAGGATTACGCCACGATCGACCTGCTCTCCGACGGCCGGGTCGAGCCCGTGATCGGCCGCGGCACCTTCTTCCCGCACACGTTCGCGTCGTTCGGGCAGGACCCGGCGACGGCCAAGGAGGTGTTCGCCGAAAACCTCGAGCTGCTGTTGCGGATCTGGGAGACCGACGGCCCGGTCACCTGGACCGGGCGGTTCCGCGCCCCGCTGCACGAGATCTCCGTCGAGCCCCGGCCGATGCAGCGCCCCCGCCCGCACGTGTGGCTGGGCGCCGGGTCGTCGAAGGACTCCGTCGAGCTCGCCGCACGCCTCGGCCTGTGGCTGATCGTGCCGACGGTGTTCGGCACGCCCGCGCAGTTCCGACCGATGGTCGACCACTACCTCGCGTGTTGGGACGCGGCCGGTCGCGACCGGGCCGATGCCCGGATCGGGGCGGTCAGCCACTGCCACGTCAACCGCACGGCCGAACTGGCCCGTCGCACCTGGGAACCGCGCTACACGACCTACATGAACTGGGTGACCGACTTCATCGCCCGCGGGATGGGGGCGTCGTCGGTGCCGCCGTTCGACTACGAGGCAACCGTCCGCGACATGGCCGTCGCCGGCAGCCCCGCCGAGGTGGTCGACCGGATCGGGCAGATGCGCGACCTGCTCCACCTCGACACGCACCTCGTGAAGTTCGACATGGGGGGCATGCCCCACGACGAGGTGGCCGCGACCATCGAGCGCTTCGGTGCCGAGGTGATCCCACAGCTCGCCTGAGCACCGTCGGTGTCGTCGGTGTCGTCGGTGCCGTTGGCGTTCCGGCGGGCGGAACGCGGACCTGGTCCCGTGCGCGTCGCACCTGCTACGGATGCGGCATGGCTGATCTGGTTCCGTCCTCGTCCGTCTCGTTGCCGGCGGCGCGTCGTGCGCTCGACGCCGCGATCGCCCACGCCGAGTCGATCGGTCGGCTGGTGTGCGTGTGCGTGGCCGACGTGTCGGGCGAGCCCGTGATCGCCGCCCGGATGGACGGCGCACCCCGGCTGAGCGCCTCGATCGCGGCCAACAAGGCCTGGACCGTCGCCTCGTTCAACGGGCTGCCCACCGACGCCTGGTGGGGACTCATCCAGGACGAGCCGGCCCTCGTGCACGGCATCACGCACACGCCGCGGCTGACGATCTTCGGCGGCGGCGTCGGCATCCGGGTCGACGGTCAGCTGGTCGGCGCCGTGGGTGTGTCGGGTGGTTCGGCCGAGGAGGACGCGGCGATCGCCGCGGCGGGTGCCGCGGCGATCGGGTAGCGGTCGAGCGCGTCGGACGGGTCACACGGTCGTGGTCACAGGCGGCAGCGTCCCGCCGACCGGTCGGCCCGGCATCGTGCCACCGAGGTCGGAGGTCGTGTCGGTCGGCACCACCGCCGGGTCGGCCGGCTGGCTCGGCGCCTCGGCCACCGAGGCGGCGACGACGTCCGCCAGCGACACCCAGGCGATGTCGCCGGTGACCACCCGGTCGGCCGCCGCGGCGAACATCGCCTCGAGCACCTCCCAGTCGGGCGTCGGGCCGACCGACACCACGACGTTGATCGCGTTCACCTGACCGGGAACGGCTGCCGCGACGGCCTCGTCGAGCAGCGCGGTCCACTGCGTCAGCGAGCTCTCGAGGTCGGCGTCGCCGGTCATCGACATCGCCGCCAGCCCGTCCGCCTCGCTGCCCGGCACCACCACGAGGCCACCGGCCGGATCGTCGACGAGCCAGGTCGAGGTGCTGCTCGTGGTCCACGGGTGCAGCAGCCGCTCGAGCTGGATGTGCAGCGGGTCGTGGCACACCGCCGCGTTCGGGCAGTCGCGCACCCAGTCCATGCCGTCGGGCAGGGTCGCGTCGTCGAGCGAGGCGAGGCAGAACTCGGTGGTGCCGGTGACGGCGTCGAAGCCGGCGGCGATCGCGTCCTCGACCCAGCCGGCGTCGTCGGAGCAGCCGCCCGACACGTAGGTGACGTCGACGCCGTGCGCCTCGATCGCGTCGCGCTGCCGGGTGAGTTCGGCGACCCGGGCCTCGCCGGTGAGGCCGTCGATCGAGCGGTCGCCGGAGTGCTGCGACACGGCGTGGCCACGAGCGGTCATGTCCTCGATGAACGTGCTGTCCCACTGGTCGACGGCCTCGACGAACGGGCTCGAGAGCTCGAAGTTCAACACCACGCCGTACTGCTCGGCGAGGTCGGCGAGCTGCTCGAGGGTGGCGACGTGGGCGTCGAACTCGGCCTCGTCGTGCACCTCGGTGTCGTGGCGTTCCACGTGCACCGTGAGCGCGACGGCGACGGTGCCGTCGGCGGCCCATGCCGGCCCGGTGTCGACCGGTGCCGGGTCGGTCGTCGAGGTCGTCGAGGTCGTCGAGGTCGTCGAGGTCGTGGAGTCGGTGGTGTCGGTGGTGTCGGTGGTGTCGCTGGTGTCGTCGGTGTCCGAGCTCCAGTCGACGCCGATCGCCGGGGGCACGGTGCAGGCCGAGACGGCCAGGGAGGCACCGACGACCGCTCCGGCGGCGAGGAGGGTGGTGAGGGAACGGGTGAGGTGATGTGAGGTCATGTGCACACGGTCGGACCGATCGATGATCGAACCGTGATCGCCCGGTGTGAGCGAGGTGAGAGCTCCGTCGAGCCGTCCTTGACGAGCCGCGCCGGTAGCGTGTCGCCCGGAACGGTGGCAGAGCGGACAAATGCAGCCGCCTTGAAAGCGGCCGGCTCACAAGGCCCGGGGGTTCGAATCCCTCCCGTTCCGCCACGCCGCGACGGGCGCACGCCGGTCGACGGACGCCCGTCACGCGGTGGCGTGGCGGCGGGCGCGCGACGTCAGCCGAGGATGTCGGCGGCGGCCTGCGCGGCCAGCTCGACCTGGGTCGCGTCGTCCCACTGGTAGCTGCCGTCCTCGATGCTCACGAGCACCACGCCGGTGCCGGCCGGGGCGATCACCAGCCCGTAGCAGGCGACGGCCTCGGGGTGGGCGGCGGGCACTGGCTGAGGCGTCTCACCCTCGCATGCCCGGTCGCGGATGTCGGCGAACGGCATCGTCGGGTCGTAGCCCACGACGAGCGCGGCCACGTCGGTCGGTGCGGTCGCCCAGCGGCAGCCGTCGAGCAGCCCGAGGCTCGTGTCGATCGAGGTGGTCACGCCGCTCGTGCCGAGCAGCGCGTCGACCGCGGCCGTGTCGAGCAGGCCGCACGCCTGGGCGGGCTCGATGCCGCCGGCGGCCGCGCCGGCATCCGGCGCAGCGGTGTCGACGACCGCGGTGGTGTCGGTCGTGGCGTCGATCGAGTCGTCGGACCCGTCGTCGCCACAGGCGCCGAGGACGAGCGACGCGCCGACCACGAGGGTGACGGCGAGGCGGGTGGGGAAGGTTCGCATGGGGTGCTCCTGAGGTGGGTGGGGATGTGGTGAGGCGGTCGGGGTGGTCGGGGCTGATCGCCGCGTCAGCAGACGCGGACGAGGAAGTCGGTGGCCAGGAAGGCGCGGCGCAGTTCGGGGCTCAGGCCGTCGAACGGCGAGGTCTGCGACGAGTGCATCGAGATCGCGAGCTCGCGCACGCGCAGCACGTCGCTCGCATCGATGGTGTGGGTGATCTCGTGGTCGGGCCGGCCGAACAGGTCGGGATCGATCGCGTGGTAGGCGGCGGACGGGTCGACGGTGCGCATCTCGTCGAGCCAGGCGCGCATCAGCTGGTTGGGCAGGCTCGACTCGTACATCGCGACGGACTGGCCGCACACGTGGGCCACTTCGACCGCGTCGAACGTCGCCTGGCGGATGCGCTGGTGGTCGCGGTGCCCGTCGCAGCCGTCGAGCACCACGACGACGTGGGGTTCGACCTCGCGCATCACGCGGAGGACGTCGCGAACCACCTGCATGTGGTCGGCGGCACAGAGCGAGCCGGTCGGCAGGTCGCCCGAGAAGTCGGAGTCGCCGTAGTCGAAGGTGACGACCCGCTGCACGCCGAGCACCTGCGCGGCGAGGTGGAGCTCGAGCTGGCGTTGCTGGGCCAGCTGGCGGGGGGACAGCTCGAGGTGGCTCTGGCCGCGGTCACCGGGCGTCGCACAGGCGACGGTGACCTCGGCGCCGGCGGCGGCCGCCGCGGCGATGATCGAGCCGCAACCGAAGGTCTCGTCGTCCGGGTGGGCGACGACGACGAGCATGCGCTCGCCGGCGCCGGCGAGGGCGGCCGACCCGACGGTCGGGCGGGGGAGGGTGGACGTGGCGGTGTTCATGCACGCATCGTCCGCGCCAGCGCTTGCAATCGGCTGGGAGGGTTCGGTCGGACGGCTGCAAGCGGGTTCCAAGCGAGCGTCAAGCGCGTGCGCTCACGGTGTGTCTCGCAACAACGCACCACAGGAGCAACCGATGAACCCGATCCGCAGCATGCGGCGCGCCGACCGGCGCAACCCGTCCCGACCGTCCACCCGCACCGCCCGCCGCGGTGCGCTCACCATCGTCCCGATCCTCGGCGTGGCGCTGCTCGCCAGTGCGTGCGGCGACGACGCGAAGGCCCTCGGCGACCGTCCGACCGACACCACCGAGGCGGTCGACGAGCCGACCACCACCGCCACCACCGGCACCACCGACACGCCGGCCGTCACGCTGCCCGTGTCGACCGTCCCGCCCACCACCGCCGGTCAGCAGGTCGGCAGCCTCGACCAGGTCCAGGCCGCCACCGTGCAGATCGTCGCCCAGGGCACGTTCGCCGATCCCGAGTTCGGCTCGTACGAGGCCGTCGGCCGTGGCTCCGGCTTCGTCGTCGACCCGAGCGGCATCGCGGTCACGAACCACCACGTGGTCGGCGGCGCCGGCCTCATCCAGGTGTACGTGCAGGGTGAGGACAAGCCCCGCAACGCCAAGGTCCTCGGCGTGTCGGAGTGCTCCGACCTCGCCGTGATCGACATCGAGGGCGACCCGTTGCCGTCGCTGTCGTGGTACGACGGCACGGTCCAGCCGGGCCTCGAGGTGTACGCGGCCGGCTATCCGCTCGGCGACCCCGAGTTCACCCTCACCCGCGGCATCGTGTCGAAGGCCGACGCTGCCGGTGAGACCCAGTGGGCCTCGATCGACCACGTCATCGAGCACGACGCGAGCACCCAGCCCGGCAACTCGGGCGGACCGCTCGTCAGCGCCGACGGCGAGGTCGTCGCGATCAACTACGCGTCGGGCAGCTTCACCAACACCGACCAGTTCTTCTCGATCGAGGCGTCGGACGCCGCCGGGATCATCGCCCAGATGACCGCCGGCAACGACGTCGACTCGATCGGCGTGAACGGCCAGGTCGTCATGAGCGACGACGGCACGATCGCCGGCCTCTGGGTGGCGGGCGTCGAGTCCGGCTCGCCCGCCGACGACACCGGTATCGAGCCCGGCGACATCATCACCCGCGTCGAGGGCGTGAGCGTCGGCACCGACGGCACCATGGCCGACTACTGCGACGTGATGCGCACCCACAACCCCGGCGACGTCCTGTCCGTCGAGGTGCTGCGCTTCGCCACCCAGGAGGTGTTGACCGGTCAGTTCAACGGTGAGTACCTGACCACGGCGTTCAGCTTCGCCGAACAGGTCGACACCGCCGACGCCGGCACCGAGTACACCGACTACACCACGGTCACCGACGACAGCGGCATGCTGACGGTGTCGGTGCCGACGGCCTGGGCCGACGTCGACGGTGCACCGATCGACATCGACGGGGTCTCGTCACCGTCGATCATCGCCAGCAGCAGCGTGGCCGACTACAACGCCCGTTGGGACGTGCCCGGTGTGCAGTTCGTGGCGAGCTCGGCCCTCGCTGGCTACACGCCCGACGAGTTGCTCGACCTCGCGGCGAGCTCGGACTGCACCTTCGAGGGTCGTGAGGCCTACGACGACGGGGCGTTCGTCGGCTCGTTCGACACCTACAGCAACTGCGGTGGCACGACGGCCAGCACGATCGTGGTCGCGGCGTTCCCGCCCGACAGCAGCTACGCCGTGCTCGTCATCGTCCAGGTGGTCACCGAGGCCGACCTGGTGGCGCTCGACGAGGTCCTCCGCACCTTCAACGTCGTCGCCTGACGGCGTTCGGGCTCCTCTCCCCCCTCGGAGCCCACACCTGCGACCGGCCCGGGCCGGTGCGTCGTTCCCCCCGACGCATCGCCCGGGCCGTCTCGCGTCCCGGAGATTCCTCGGAACATTCCCGGGATGTCGTGCGTCGAAGTCGTGTCGCCCACCGACGGGTGACCCCGTCGGCGCGTCCACCCGAGGAGCTGCCCGTGACCCTGTTCGTCGATCAACCCACGAGCGATGGTGCGGTCGCGTCGGCCCGATGGCTGGCGACGCTGGTGCCCGTCGTCGTGCTGCTCGCGCTGGCCGCGGTCGCCTGGACGGTGCTCGGCCACGCCGACGACCTCGACGGCGTGATCGACGCGTTCCGCGTGGCCTGGGAGGCTCGCGCCGCCGACCCGGGCGTCGCGCCCGCGGGCTGACCACCTGCACTACCGTCTCGGCGATGGCGGGGAGGGCGTCGCGCGGGAGAGCGGTCGGCGGTCGCCGGCGCTCGTGGTGCTCGGAGCTGGTGCTCGTGTGCTCGATGGTCCCCGTGCTCGCCGGCTGCGTGGGCAGCGTCGACCGCAGCGAGTTCGACGAGCTCGTGCGTGCCCGCGGTGGCGGGCTGTCGGGTGACCTGGTCGTCACCGGGCTCGACGCGATCGCGGACCGGTCGGGTGTCGACGACCTCGACGATCTCGACGTCCTCCGGATCACCCTGACGACCACCACCGTGTCGTACTCGGTGCGATCGGCCGACTTCGACGACGAGGTCGACGGGTGGACCTACCTGCTGAACGGCGACCTGCTCGGGCCCGATCCCGAGCCGAACCTCGACGACGAGGAGCAGACGTCGGTGTTCGCCGCGGCGAGCGTCGACCCGGACCTGATCGAGGAGGCGATCGATCGGGCGATCGAGGAGACGTCGGTCCGCCGCGGGTGGGCCCAGTCGGCGTCGCTGTTCGCCGAGCCCTCCGGCTTCCGGCTGCAGGTGAGCATCACCAACGAGCGCGCCGACGAGACGTTCGTGTTCGCGCCCGATGGCACGCTGGTGGGGGTGTCGTGAGCGTCACCCCCGAGGCGATCGAGGCGCGCCGCGCCCAACTCGCGCTCGGTCGCGGTCGCGGTGCGGGGCGCGGCTGCCTCGCCTGGGTGTTCCTCTTCGGCCTGGTGATGGTGATCCCGTTCGTGGCGGTCCTGACCGTGGTGTGGCCGGGCGTGCTGAAGCTGACCGCGCCGCTCGTGTGCGCCGAGGGCTTCGACGACACCGTGGTCGCTCGCGACACCACGCACACCGCGCCGGGCGAGACCAGCACCTCGTTCACGCTCTACTGCATGAACGAGCGCGGCGAGCTGAGCGACGAGGGTGGCTTCCGCCCGGCGGCGTTGGTGTTCGTCGGCTGCGCAGCGCTGTACCTGGTGGTGGCTGCGGTGATGATGCTGGCGGTGTCGCGTCGCGGCAGGCGGCGCCGGCGCGGCGACCCCGGGCCGCCGGGCCCGACGGAGGTGAGCTGGCTCGTCGCGCCGCCCGGCACGACGATCCGTCCGGCACCCGGCGCGCCGCCGGTGCCGCCGCGCTCGTCGCCGATCCCGCCGCCTCCGCCCGGCTGAGCGCACCGTTCAGCGCGCAGCCGCCGGTTCGGCCTCGTCGGCGAGCAGGCGCCGCACCTCCGGGATCACCTCGGTGCCGTACCGCTCGATGCTCGCCATCATCAGCCCGTGCGGCAGGGTGCCGGCCGAGTACTTGAGGGCGAAGCGTGATGCGTCGAGCGCCCGCACGGTGCGGGCGATCTTCGCCGCGACGGTGCGCGGTGAGCCGGCGTACAGGGCTCCGTCGGGTCCGGCCATGCGCTCGAACTCCGCGGTCGTGGTGGGACCCCAGCCTCGCTCGGCGCCGATGCGGTCGCGCATCGCCCTCCAGTGCGGCCACAGCTCGGCGAGGGCCTGCTCGTCGGTGTCGGCGACGTGTCCCGGCGAATGCACCCCGACCGGCAGCTGGGGCTGGTCGAACTCGCGGAGCATCCGCTGGTACAGGTCGACGAACGGTCGGAACCGCACGCTCTCGCCACCGATGATCGCGATCATCAGCGGCATGCCGTAGCGGGCGGCTCGGACGACGGACTGCGGGCTGCCGCCCACACCGACCCACGTGGTGAGACCCGCCGACGTGCGGGGGTACACCTGCTGGCCGCGCAGCGGTGCTCGCGTGTGGCCGCTCCAGGTGACGGGCTGCTCGCGCCGCAGTTCGGCGAACAGGTCGAGCTTCTCCTCGAAGAGCTCCTCGTACTGGTCGAGCTCGAAGCCGAAGAGCGGGAACGACTCGATGAACGACCCGCGGCCGAGGATCACCTCGGCCCGACCGCCCGACACGGCGTCGAGCGTGGCGAAGCGCTGGTACACCCGGACCGGGTCGTCCGAGCTCAGCACGGTGACGGCCGATCCGAGCCGGATGCGCTCGGTGCGGCCAGCGATCGCGGCGAGCACGGTCTCCGGGGACGAGATCGCGAAGTCCTGGCGGTGGTGCTCGCCCACACCGATGACGTCGACACCGACCCGATCGGCGAGCACGGCTTCGTCGACGACGTCGCGGATCACCTGTGCCTCGTCGAGCCGCCGCCCGTCGGGATCGACGGTCACGTCGCCGAAGGTGTCGAGTCCGAATGCCAGCTGCCGAGCCATGTGGGTTCCTCCCGAGGCGCGCATCGTTGCGCGCACAAGTATCACCAACGCCGCGCGCCGACGCGGCATTCCTCCGGCCGTGTGCAGCGACGGGTGTCACCCGCAAGCTGCTTGCAATTGCAAGCGAATGGGTGCAACATCATCTCGGGCCGAGCGCCCGCCCGTGCTCGGCCCACCGAGGAGGTGTTCCGATGAACACGCAGCGCACACCCACGCGTCACACGCGCCACACCCCGGACTGGCAGGACCGCTGGTTCGAGATGATGCAGCGGATCGAGGCCCCGATGGTGCGCACCACGGCCCGCATGGCGGGCCGGATGGCCGAGTACCTGCCCGAGCGGCCGGCGCGGATGGCCGGCATGCCCAAGGTGCACGACCTGGTGGACGCCGGGCTCAGCTTCCGTCGCCGGTTCGTGGACGAACAGACCGAGTTCGCCGACTCGATGCGGCGCGCCGTGGAGCCGGTGCTCGTGAAGGTCGACACCGTGCACCACGACGACCACCACATGACGATGCCGAAGGCCGCGGCGCCGACGGCGACGACCGCGAAGCCGAAGGTCATGAAGCGCACGACCGCCAAGCCGGCCGCCCGGCGTCGGACCACCCGTCCGATGCCTGCGACCGAGGTCGCGGCCGAACACGCCGTGTGATCGGGTCCCGATCACGTCATGTCGAGGGGTGGGTGGCACACGAGGTGCCGCCCACCCCTCGCTCGCGTCCGGAGCACGACGCGACCCGGGGCCGGCGGAGCGAACGGATCGCTCAGCCGGCGGCGGCGAACGCCTCGAGGGCGCCGCGCGCGGAACAGGTGGCCGGGTCGTCCACCGGTGCGAAGACGGTCGGCCGTCCCGAGTCGCTCACCGAGCCGTCGGGGTTGCCGGGGATCAGTGCGACCGCGGCGGCGCACTCGCCGTCGAGGTCGGCGACCGCCCAGGCGAAGGCCTGATCGCCCGGCGCCCGGAGGTCCTCCATCAAGAACGCGCTCGACGACGAGATCGTCGCCGGGTCGGCCGGTTGGTCGTCGAACAGGGTGCGCGCCAGGCCGGGGTGCACCTCCAGCCAGGCCGTGACGATCGTGAAGTCGGGCCCCGAGCCGGTCTGGCCGAACGGCGCCGCCGCCGCCAGCTCGAGCAGCTCGTCACGCACGGCGGCAGCGTCGTCGGTGGGCAGCGGCGTCCCCGCTGCGGGATCCGAAGTCACGGTGTCGGGCGACGCAGGGCCGATCGAGGGGGTGTCGACGGGCGGCTCGGCGTCGTGGGCCGACATCGTCGACGGGGCGTCGTCGGCTCGGCAGCCGGCGAGTGCGAAGGTGCCGGCGGCGAACGCGACGGCGAGGGTGCGGGCGTGGAAGGTGTGCATGGCGGGTCCTGCTTCGTTGCGGTCATGCGGTTCGTGGTGACCTCGCCATCGTGTGGCCTGCGGCTTGCAGCGGGCTTGGTGTCGGCTTGCAGGGCGGACGGTCGCCCTCGCGACCTGCTCGGTCAGCGCAGGTCGACCACCACGGGCGCGTGATCGCTCGCCACGGCACCGGCCCGCTCCTCGCGGTCGATCCACACCCGCGACACCCGCTCGGCCAGCCCGGCGTCGCACCACATCAGGTCGATCCGCAGCCCGCGGTTCGCCTCGAACTGCCCGGGGCGATAGCTCCACCACGTGTAGACACCCGCCTCGGGCAGGTGCACCCGGGTCACGTCGACCAGACCGAGGTCGCCGAACGCAGCGACGGCCGCGCGTTCCGGGGGGCTCGCATGGGTCCGCCGCCGCCAGCGGACCGGGTCGTACACGTCGAGGTCGGCGGGCGCGACGTTGAAGTCGCCCGTCACGAGGTGCGGCGCGCTCGAGCCGTCGGCCGCCACGGCGGCGCGCAGCCGCTCGAGCCACACCAGCTTGAACAGGTAGTGCGGGTCGTCGAGCCCCCGTCCGTTCGGGGCGTAGATCGACCACACCCGCACCCCACCGCAGATGGCCGAGATCACGCGGGCCTCGTCGTATGGGGGCCGGTTGACGCCCGGGAAACCGCGAACGACGTCGTCGAGCCCGACCCGGCTCAGGATCGCCACCCCGTTCCAGTGGTCGTGACCGTGGTGGGCCACCTGGTAGCCGAGCGCCTCGTACTGATCGGTGTACCCCTCGCCGGCGAACAGCGCATCGGTGCACTTGGTCTCCTGCAGCAGCGCGACGTCGGGTCGGTGCCGCTCGAGCCACGCCAGCACGCGCGCCTGACGGGCACGGATCGAGTTGACGTTCCAGGTGACGACACGCACCCGTCCAGCATGGCCGTCGGCACCTCCGACACCCACCTCGCGACCGGTGCCGACGGTCCAAGCGCATTGCAAGGCCGCTGCAAGGCACCGGGCGCACGGTGTGCACCATGCAGACCACCATCGCACCCACCAAGACCCGCCTGGCCCCCACCAAGATCGCCAGCGACACCTACCTCATCCACGACCACCAGGGCGAGGGCCACGCGCCCGTGTGCGTCCCGCTCAACAGCCTCGTCATCCGCGGCGCCGAGCCGATCGTCGTCGACACCGGCATGCCGGAGCATCGCGACCAGTACCTCGAGGATCTGTTCGCAATCGTGGAGCCCGACGACATCCGCTGGGTGTTCGTCAGCCACGACGACGTCGACCACACCGGCAACGTGAACGCCCTGATGGAGCTCGCCCCGAACGCCACCCTGATCGGCAACTGGTTCCTCATGGAGCGCATGGGCGCCTCGCTCGCCGTGTCGCCGATGCGGCAGCGCTGGGTGGGCGACGGCGAGAAGCTCGACCTCGGCGACCGCACCCTCGTGGCGATCCGGCCGCCGCTGTACGACTCGCCGACCACCCGCGGTCTGTTCGACCCGACCACCGGCGTGTACTGGTCGTCCGACGCGTTCTCGACGCCGATGCCCACCCCTGTGCGCGACGTCGCCGCGCTCGACCCGATGTTCTGGGACGAAGGCATGTTGATGTTCAACCAGTACGTGTCACCGTGGGTGACCATCGCCGACGACGCGAAGTACCAGGCGTCGGTCGACCGGGTGCAGGCGCTCGGGGCGTCCGTCATCGCCGGCTGCCACACGCCGCTCATCGGCCGGAGCCACATCGACCAGGCGATCTCGGCCACCCGGCGTTCGAACGGTGCGACGGTGCCGCCGCAACCCGACCAGGCCGTCCTCGAGCAGATCCAGCAGACGCTGGGTGCCGCCGGGGTCGCATGACCACCAGCTTGCTCGAACCTCGCGAACGGGTGCCCGTCGGCCCGGGGGAGGTCGCCGCACGGTGTGGTAGACCTGCCCGGGTGCTGACGGTGCACCTGCTCGGTCCGATCGACGTGCGCCTCGACGGGGAGTCGCTCGACCTGGGCGGACCCCAGCAACGCTCCGTCGTCGCGCACCTCGCGCTCGAGGCGGGCCACGTGGTGTCGGTCGAGCGGCTCATCGACCGGTTGTGGGGTGACGAACCACCGCGCACCCCGCTCGGCACCCTGCAGAGCTACGTGTCGCGCCTGCGTCGGGCCGTCGAGCCGCGACGAGCCAGCGGCGCGGCGCCCGAGGTGCTGGTGTCGGAGGCCCCCGGCTACGTGCTGCGGGTCGACCCGGCGCAGGTCGACGTGCACCGGTTCCGGTCGCTGCTCGACGACGCCCGCGACGCAGGCGAGCGCGGCGACCACCTCGCCGCGCTCGCCGCGCTCGACGAGGCACTGGGGCTGTGGCGCGGCCCGGCCCTCGCCGGTGTCGGCAACGACGACCTCGTGCGGCCGATCGTGGTGCGGCTCGAGGAGGAGCGTGACGCCGCGCTCGCGGAGCGGTTCGAGACCCTGCTCGCCCTCGGGCGCCACCACGAGGCGATCCCGCAGCTGCAGTCGGCCGTCGACGCACAGCCGCTCCACGAACGGCTGTGGGCGTTGCTCGCGCTCGCGCTGTACCGGGGCAGCCGACAGGCCGACGCGCTGCGCGCCGTCGCACGCGCCCGCGACGTGCTGTTGGACGAGCTCGGACTCGATCCGGGACCGGAGCTGCGCGACCTCGAGCAGCGGATCCTGGCGCACGACGCGTCGCTGCTGCTCGACGCCGCGCCGGCGCGGCCCGTGCCGTCGCACGACCCCGCCGTCGTCCACGTGCCGCGCGTGTCGCTCGTCGGGCGTCCGCACGAGTGGCGTTCGCTCGTCGACGCGCTCGAGGCGGCCCAGGGGGCACCAGGCCTCGTGCTCATCGAGGGCGAGCCCGGCATCGGCAAGAGCACCCTCACCGAGGCCTTCGTCGCCCACGCCCGAGCCGCGGGGTGGCGGACGGTGACGGGCCGATGCCTCGAACCCGGCCTCGCCCCGACGCTCTGGCCGTTCATCGAGATCGCGCGCGACGTGCTCCAGCAGACCGGCGGTGCGGACGCGGCCGGCACCGCGGCCGCGGGACGCAGCGCATCGCAGCTCACCTGGCATCGCCTCGCGACCGGCAAGGAGGTGTCGCTCGCCACCGTCGAGGTGGCCGAGCACTTCGTCGAACTGCTCGACGAGGTCGCCGATGCGCCGGGTGTCGCCGGGTGCGTGGTGCTGATCGACGACCTCCACTGGGCCGACCGCGCCACCCTCGATCTGCTGCAGGTGGTGCTCGGCCGACTCGAGCGCCCCGGCGTGCTCGTCGTGGCGGCCACGCGGCCGCCCGAGCTCGAGCCCGAGTCACTGGTCGGTCCGGCGATGGCCGGGTTGCACCGCGCGCTCCGATCGACCACGCGGGTGCGGATGGAGCCACTCGACCCTGGCGCCGTGGCCGAGTTGATCGAGTTGACCACCGGCGTGGTGCCGACCGACGACGTCGCGGCCCGGGTGCACGACCGAGCGGGTGGGAACCCCCTGTTCGTCACCGAGCTCGCCCGCCTGGCGGGCGAACGGGGCATCGACGGCTCGCGCGAAGTGCCTGCCGCGATCCGCGACGTCGTCCGCTCGCGGCTCGCCGCGCTCCCCGACCAGGCGATCGCCGAGCTCGAGGTCGCCGCGGTGCTCGGCGAGCGCTTCTCCGCCCGCACCGTGATGGCGGCCAGCGAACGAGATCCCGATGCGTGTCTCGACGCGCTCGACGCGGCCATCGTCACCCGGATCCTCGTGCCGGAGCCGAACGGGTTCCGCTTCGCGCACGCCCTGGTGCGCGACGCAGTGCTGGCCGGCCTGCCGGCGTTGCGGCGCGCCCGCCTCCACCACCGCGCCGCCGACGCCGTGCTCGCCGTCCACGGTGACGTCGCCGACGCGGCCGAGCCCGTCGCGCACCATCGCCTGGCGTCGGCGTCGTTCGCCGATCCGGTGGTGGTGGCCCGCGCCGCGGTGCGCGCCTCCGACGTCGCCCGCTGGCGCAACGCGCTCGACACGGCCGACTGGTTCGTCGAGCAGGCGCTGCGGGTGCTCGAGGGTCTGCCGCGGGCCGGCGACGTCGTGGTCGCGGACACCGAGGTGCTCGAGGCGATGCTGGGCGCGGCGGTTCGCCGACGAGAGCCGGCCGCGATGGCAGCGGTCGTCGAGCGCGTGCACCGGCACGGTGAGGAGACCAACAGCGACGCCGCGCGAGCGCTCGGGCTGTTCCTCGAGTGGGACATCGACACGGCCGACGACATCACCAGCGGTGAGATCGCCCGCACCTACGACCGGGCGGCGCAGCTCGTCGACCGCACCACCGATGCGTACGCCCAGGTGGTCGGCAACTACATCCTGGCGTCCTACGAGCTGATCCTCGGCCGACTCGCCGACGCCGAACGCCACGTCCGGGCGTCGCTCGCCGCGCTCGGCCCGCACGACCTCGATGCCGCCCCGGCCCACGTGCCGGTGGTGCTGCTGCCGCTCGTCGGGGCGATCACCATGGCGCTGCGCGACCTGCCGGAC